>OLLV01000164.1_pt1 | contig 175384 bp, 165 predicted proteins | sample 1604641 | NCBI WGS metagenome assembly OLLV01 (sample SAMEA104055725, study PRJEB20765) | soil metagenome | biome: Arctic tundra; feature: Polygonal ground; material: soil | place: USA | collected 2011-09 | depth 0-0.5 m
GGTGTACGCTAGGTCTCAGAACTACACGTCGTTTTTTCCCAAGAAAAACGGCACTCTTGTACATTTCCCGGTTCACAGTAATAGGAAAAATGCTCTAGAGGTCCGCGAAGAGATCGGTGGCTTGTTCGGCTGGCTGGGGTTCGGGGGTGGCGGCGAGGGAGTAGAGCTCCTGGTGGCCGAACTTTTCGAAGAAGGACTCGAACTTTTCCATCAGTGGGACCTGCGAGGTGTGGGCGCGGAAGGCGTCGAACTTGCGCTTGCGGACGGAGCTGATGTCGAGGGTGACGGTCCAGGGAGTGGGGACGGGGGCTGGGCGGTCGGGGAAGAAGAAGTTTGTGGTGACGTAGTAGAGGCGCGGGGTGATGTATATGGGGCCGAGAGCGGGGAAGCGCTTGGCCTTGCCGGCCCAGTGGAAGGCCGCGGTGGTGAAGGACGAGACCATGGTGTGGTCGGCGTGGGTGTTCATACTGCCGTCGCCGCCGAAGGTGAGGACGACGTGGGGCTGGAAGCTGCGGATGCGTTCGACGAGTTTTGCGGCGGCCTCGGAGAAGTTGGCGAACTCGAGCTGGCCATCCATGTAGTCGAGCAGCTCGTGGTGGGTGACGCCGAGGATGTTGCAGGAGGCGGCGAACTCGGCGCGGCGCATGGCTCCGAGCTCGGCGGCGGATTTGGCGATGCCGCGGTTGGTGGCGGCCTGGCCGTCGGTGAAGCAGATGACGGAGGTCTCGACGCCGGCGTCTGCGGCGAGGGCGAGGGCGCCTCCGAAGGCGAAGCATTCGTCGTCGGGGTGGGCGACTACGCAGAGAAGTTTGAGGGTAGATCCGAGGGCCATTTGCGAATATTCTCCCTCTTCAGCCTACTATTTCCGGGCAGTTTGAGCGGAGAGTTACGCTTCTTCGAGGACCAGCTCAGGAGCTTGAACTGCCGCATAGGCGGGCATTGAGAGGGAAACAGAGTGATGCGCTCTCCAGCCTGCCATCCACCGGATGCCGACTGCATAAGGGACGGCGGCGACGAGATCGACGAGATAGTGCTGGCCTGAAGCCAGCGTTGCCACGAACATGAGCGACAGGTAGAGAGGGCCAAAGACTTTGCCGGCAGTCCATTTCCAGGTTAGAAAAAGGACCAACAGCGCGGTGGAGAAATGGACCGACGGAATTCCGTTGGGCGCGGCATGAATGGACATCGCGGCGGGCAGGACGAGGCCCGGTCCGAATGGAAAGCCCGGGAACGCATACTTGGGGCCTGCGACCGGAACGATCAGATAGATGATGGGCGCGACCAGGAGATTAAGAGCGAACGTTTTGATTACCTTGAATTGTTCCTGCTGTGTGCCGAACCAAAGATAGGCCCCATAGACCAGGGAGACGACCATAGGCGCGATGGCATATGCGACAAGCGCGGTGTTGTAGAGTCCCCGGTGCTGCAGGGCGGAGCGGCCGATGGCGAAACTTGGATGGAAGCCGAAGACCGCGTCGATCCGGTAAATGTAGAGGTCGTATTTGATGGGTCGAAGCAACGTGAGGGCATCGGCGATGCGCAAGGACAGAGTGCCGAGCAGGATGCTGCCAACGATCGCGCAAAAAAGACAGGCGGCCCGCTTGCGGTCCTGGGGGGCGACGGCGAGCCTCAACCCCAGGAAGAAAAGGATAAAAAGGCCGGCAAGGTTACAAGCGTTCATTGAAGCGACGACTCCGCCGAGGAAAGAGACCGCTTCAGTTTGCAAGCTGTTGGGGGAGAAGGCCATTCCACAAAAGAGCCAGTGCCGGTGGGCACAGGTTTGCCGGCGGCGCTAGAGCAAATTTCCTGATACGGTGAAGCGGACAATCCTGAGAAGCGCCGTTTTTTTGGGAAAAACGGCCATTACATCTGAGACTTCCTATACACCTTCAGGAAATTTGCGCTAGTCCGATGCGCCTTCGAGAGCGTCCGCTTCGAAGAGGACTTCTTCGAGGAGTGAATCGTCGAAAAGGCCGGGGGCCGCTTCGAGCTCGGCCAGCGGGCCTCGGGAGTTGAGCCGGACGGGGGCGAAGCTGCGGCGGTGGAGCGCGCAGGGGCCGAGGGCGGCGAGCGAGCGGCGATGCTCGGGCGTTGCATAGCCTTTGTGCGAGGCGAGGCCGTAGCCGGGGTGGACCTCGTCGAGCTCGCGCATGAGGCGGTCGCGGTGGACCTTGGCGACGACCGATGCGGCGGCGATAGAGAGCGAGAGCGCGTCACCATAGAAGAGGCGGGTCTGTGCGCAGGGATGGTCGAGTCGCATGGCGTCGATGAGCAGGTGATCGGGCGCGAGGGCGAGGCCGTGCACGGCGGCGAGCATGGCGATGCGTGTGGCCTGATAGATGTTGACGCGGTCGATGATCTCGGCGTCGATCTCGGCGACGGAGACGGCGAGGGCGACCTTGCGGATGCGGCGGTCGAGCTTCTCGCGCTGCTCGCGGGTTAACTGTTTTGAGTCTTTGAGGCCTGCGCGCGCGAGGCCGGCCATGCGCTCGGGGAGGATGACGGCGGCGGCGACGACGGGGCCGAAGAGAGCGCCGCGTCCCACCTCGTCGACGCCTGCGATGGAGCGGTAGCCATGATAGCGAAGGGCTTGTTCCGGGGCGTCCGAACAGATGAGCAGCTTCAGCATGCGCTGTTTCGCAGTGGCTGCGGAGACGGCCTGCGCTCGACGGAGATTTGGGTGCAACGAGGTGGCCGGGGCGGTACCCATATTGGGTATGAGTTTACAACTTTCGTCCGGTGGAATTCACTTTTGGGCTCGCAGTACCGATGTATTCTCATGGACAGCGCGATGCCTTTCTAATTTGTAACCGCATTGTTCCGGATTGCCGTCTGCAAGTTTGCGCGAGGATGATCCGGTTGAGGAGCCTCCGTATGATTGCCCAAAATATTTTTCCGGTTCCCTGTTTCCGGACGATTCGCAAGACCATCCTGTCGGTGCTGATTGGCCTGATGGGCGGCGGAGTGGCCGTACTGGCGCAGCAGCCGAGCGATGCTGCTCCATCTGCTCCGGCAACGCCGCCTGCTGCGAGTCCTGCCGCCGATGCGACTCGGACGGCTGCCACACCCGCGGCTACCCCGGATGCGACACCCGCTGCTGCTGCGGCAACTCCTGCACCAGATGCTGGCGCCGATGGAACGTCGGAGGATCTTCTGGTCAAGGCCGGCTTCAAGCCGGCTACTGTGCCGCCTCCGGTTGTGATTGGGGCGGACGGGAAGGCCGTGGATGAGCCGATGGATGCGGCGACGGCCAAAAAGGTCAAGAAGCTGCGCGACAAGTTCAAAGGCAAGGAGAAACAGCCGAAACAGACGCCGGTGGACATCGTGCAAGCCACGCTGACGGTGGATGGATGGACCGGCAAGGCCCGGATGAACTATGACATCGCCGACCTGAAGTATCTCTACGTGTGGGCACCTGGTGTGGGCACGGTGGTGATCTCACCCGGCTGGTTTGAGGCGGGCGATATTCAACTCCATGCCTTCTCCGGCAATACGCTGACGGTGAATGCGAATGGCCATATTATCCAGGTGACCTCCGAGAAGCCGATGCTGCCGAAGAAGCAGACCTCGGCGTTTGTGTATGTCGACAAGGCCTATACGGTGGCTTCGGCGTTTCCGGCGATGGGTTATGGGAACTCCGATCATCAGCCGTATGCATGGCCGGGTGCGAAGAACGTGAAGGTAGTGGTAGCGGGCGCGGTAGTGCCACCGCCGCTGCCGAAGGATCTGCGTCCGGTTCTTGCCGTGTCGGGATGCGCGCCGGTGGGTTCGAAGGCTGCACTGGGGCAGACGCCCTGCACGGAGGCGATGGAAGCGGCGCGACGCAAGCAGATCGCAGCGGCCGAGGCGGCGGCTGCAGCATCGAAGCAGACAGCGAACGCGGGCGCGCAGTCGGATCTACAGACTCGGAGATGAAGATCGAGCTGCCAGCGCCGGATCAGTGGTGGTTTCCGGTGAGCCGTGCGGATTTGCGGCAGCAGGATATTGAGACGGTATATCTCGAACTGACGGCGCATGCTCCGGTGGGATCGGTTCCGCACGAGTGGAAGTGAGGGCGCGGGGCGAGAGGATCTCGCGCGGGCAGTGGTTGGCGTTCTTTGCGCTGTGCCTGCTGGGGGCGAGCGAGTGGGTGGTGAGTGGGGCGTGGGCGAGTCCGCTGCCTGCAAGTGAGCAGCAGGGGTTGCGTTATTTTGTAACTGCGGTGGTGCTTTTTGCGGTTGGTTGGAAGCGGGTGGGCTGGGGGAGTTTGCGGGAGCGGCGGTGGTGGAGACTTTGTTTTGCGAGTGTCTGTTTACTGGGGCTGCCCGCGTTGGCTGCCGGGTTGAGCGATTTAGGGGATGTAACGGTGGCGGCTTTGTTCGCGTTGCTTCCGGTGATGGTGGTGGTGCTGGTGTCTGCGTTTGGTGCGGGGGTGAGCCGGTTGCTGCTGCCTGCTTCGATTGGGTTGGCGGGGATGCTATTTTTGCTGCCGGTAGGAGAGCCGGGTTCGTTGCGTGTTGTGGGGTTGGAGGGAATTTGTCTGGCGGGCGTTCTGATTGCGGCGGGGGCCAGCGTTTGGATGTATGGGTTGCTGGGTGAGTTTGCGGTGATTGAGGCGGCGGTGATCTGCTCGTCTGCGAATGCGGTGTTTTTCCTGGTGATGTTTCTGGTTTCGAGCGTGGGTGGTGGTTCGGGGTGGGGCGGCGAGTGGAGTTGGAGAGACTTTGGAGTGGAGGCTGCGACTGCGATTTGTTTTGTGTTGCCGCAGATCGTGTTGCTGGTGTGGCTGATGCGCGAGATCGTGCCGGAGAGGTTTGCGGCGCGGTATCTGGTGGTGCCTCTGCTGACGGTGATCGAAGGTTACGCGGCGACGCGGCCGGAGTTGCCGCTGCGGCTGGTGGGAGGCGCGGCGCTGGCGATCTTCGGGGCGTGGCGGTTGATGACGGCGAGCGGACGCGATGAGAAACCGGGGCTGGTGCTGCGTTGATGTTTTGCACTTGCGGCGGAGCGTGGGGGAATTACACTTCATTCAATGGCTGCTTCGATGTACATCGTGGTCGAGGGCGAAGATCCCGGGTTCGACATCTTCGTCAATGGGCGGGCGCTGGCGCGGCATGAGGATGCTCTGGAGCGGCTGGCGCTGCGTCTGAACGTGCGGCCGATGATTGAATTTTTCTCGGCGGATGAGAACTCGATGTCGCTGCTGATCGAGGAGGGTGCGGGGAATCCTGATCTGATGCGGCGGCTGCCTCCTCCGCAGTGGTACTCGGCTGGGGATGGTCTGGCGACGGTGAGGGCGCTGGTGGAGTTTTTGAAGGACGATCCGCAGCAGTTGGGGACGGAGGGGCCGTTGGTGCTGGAGGAGTTGCAGGAGTATGCGCGGGTGCTGGAGAAGACGATGGGTGCGGGGTTGCGGTGGCATCTGGCGGTGAGCTGGCGGTAGCACTTCGTGCCGTATACCCCTTCGGGTGGTCCTCCCGTTGGTCGGCACAGACTTTATTCTGACCAGTGAAAACGTGTGGGCTTTAAAGAGAGCGCAGCGGAGGATGGTGATTCCTCCGCTGCGTTTCGGGTTTTGATTAGGGTACTGCGGGCTATTCGCCTCTTGGTGTGGGGGTCGAGGTGGGCGCGGGAGTTGGGGTGGGAACGAAGGTTGTGTTCTCATCCAGCTCGAGGCGGAGGTAGTCCCAGACGACGCCGCTCTGTAGATCGCCGGCCGGTACGGTGAAGGTCATGGTGTTCTCTCCGGCTTTCAGCATCGCGGCGTCGAACTTCAACGTGCGCTGCTGCCAGAGGCCTTTGTCGGTGTTGTAGCGGATGGCGTTGGTGCCGATGAGGCGCGGGTTGTCAGGGTTGCTGCCGTCGCCGACGGCTCCGGCGCTCTTCCCGTTGACCGATACGGCGAGACCGTTCCGAAGGCCATCGACGCCACAGAGGGCTAAGCGAAGAGAAGCCTGGCCCTTGCTCGCCTTCGGCATGTTGAACTTGATGGTCCAGACGGTCTCCTTGCCGCGGCCGTAGACGCGCCAGGGGCCGGTCTGGTCGGTTTGCGGATACTTGGTGAGCGACTCGGCTTTGACCCATCCGAAGCGCTGGTTCTTTGGGTCCTTCGCATCGGGATTGAGCCACGACATGTCGGTCGCGTGGGGGACTTCCTCGAAGAACCAGTCCTTGTGCCAGTCGCTCTTGCCGACGGTGTAGGTGAGGTCGTTGGGGAAGAGCAGGGCGTAGCGGAGGTTCCATCCCCAGAGCCAGTAGTTGGGGCCGTCGCCTTTGAGGAACTCTTCGGCGGCGCGGTCGGGGTAGCCGATCTCCCAGACTTGATGGCCGAAGCGGACGGGTGTCCAGACGAGTTTGCCGAGGTCGATGGTCTTGCCGGGCTCGACGACGATGTCGGCCTTGGCGTAGTCGCCGAGGACGCCGTCGGCGGTGGCGTGGAGGGTGTAGTGGCCGGGACGGACCTTGGTGATGGCGAACTTGCCGTCTTCGGTGCCGTCGTTGAAGAACTGGTAGAAGCGGGCGTCGTGGATCCAACTGCCGGCGTCGGGGTTGGGGGCGAAGTTAAAGCCGCCGCCGAAGCCGCCGGGGCGTCTTGCTGCACCGCCAGGGCGCGCAGCTGCGCCGCCGGGGACTAGAGGAGTTTCGCCGGCCGCGGGTGCGGGGCGCGGGGCGGGGCGGGGGATGGATGCGGGGTCGATGTCGGGATGGGTGAGGCCGACGGTGAGGTGGGGGAGTTTCTTTGAGGCGCCCTTCGGGGCGAGGGGGTCGTTGAGGACGATCTGGCCGATGACGGTGCCGCGCTGATCGGCGGGGGTGTAGTCGACGCCCTTGACCCAGTTGTAGGGCCACTTGGTGTTTTCCTTTTTGGCCTGATCGAGAGCGTCGTGCCAGAGGGAGTTGGCGTTGTCGGTCCAACTTGCGGGGACGGTGGGGTTGCCGGCGGTTTCGGCGAGGGTTTCGATCTCGGCGGGGGAGGTGGATTTGGGTTTATCGAGGGAGTTGACGTAGACGAAGATGGGGCCGATGACCTTGGTCCACTCTTCGCCGGCGGCGATCTGGGCGCGGGCTCCGTCGTAGTGGCCGCTGTGCCAGTAGTCGAGGATGATCGGCGGCGGGTTGGCGTTGTCGCCGAAGTGGGCGTCGAGGTCGATGCGATCTGGGCCTCCGCTGAGGTATTCGGCGGTGGGGTTGATGAACCAGACACCGATGTGTTCCTTGGTGCTCGACCAGCCCATGGCGGGGTTGCGGTACATCGAGCCGGAGTAGCTGTACTTGTGCTCGACGGAGTTCTTGTAGACGCCCTTGTCCATGATGCGCTGCTCTTTGGCGTGGACGACGACGCCGGTACCCCAGTCGGTGGGCGCGGCTTCGAGCATGTTGCGGTCCTTGTCGACGGTGATCCAGTCGAAGGAGCGGTCGAGGCTGTCGATGAAGCGGTCCTCCGCGCCGGTTCCGGCTGCCGGGTAGGAGGCGGGGTGATTGAAGATGGAGTAAGTGTAGATGCCGTGGTCGCCGCGGCCGAGAGAGTAGCGCAGTTCGATGTCGCAGAGCGTTCCGCCGCCGGGCGCGCCCGCGGTGAACATGAAGGTGCCGTTGCCGACTCCCTTGATGGCGACCTCGGCGCGGTCGCCGTTGTTGGTTTTGGGGTCGATGGTGAGGGTGTTGGTGACCGAGGGCGCGCCCTGCGGGGTATGCTCCCAGACGCCGCGGCTGCCGGTGTTGAAGCCGCGATAGAGGAGCGATGTCAGCGAACCGTTGTTCTTGTTGACGGTCGCCTTGACGATGCCGTTATCGAGCGTCCAGGAGTTGCCATTGTCCGTGACGGTGACGGGGGCTGCGGGGTTGGCGGGGGCAAGCACAACCTGAGCGTGCATCGGCGATGCCGGAAGCAGAAGCGCGAGAAGAGCGATGCCGGTGGAGGCGATGGTGCGAAGGATTCTCATTGCAGGCTCCAAAGTCGAGATTTCAAGTTGCCGAACGCGTCCGTGCCGGCACGATGAATGCCGCCCGGTGGGACGGAGTTCTGCCAAACGCCTGATCCGTAGCGGATGTCGTTAGGATGACAGTTTCTGACGGGGAATAGTTTCACGTTCGATATAAAACTTTCAAGGGCTCCCCGAGAATCTTTCTTGAGCGGGGGCTACTTCTTGCCGAATACGTCGCCCATGCGGCGGATCTGGGCTCCTACTCCGCGGAGCTTCTCTTCGAAGTGCTCGTAGCCGCGGTCAAGGTGGTAGACGCGGTCGAGGATGGTTTCGCCGTCGGCGACCAGGGCGGCGAGGACAAGCGATGCGGAGGCGCGGAGGTCGGAGCACATGACTGCGGCGGACTCGAGCGGGGTGCGGCCGCGGACGGTGGCGGTGCGGCCCTGGACAGTGATGTTCGCGCCCATGCGGTTGAGTTCCTGGACGTGCATGAAGCGGTTCTCGAAGATGTTTTCGGTGACGTTGGTGGCGCCTTCGGCCTGGGTTGCGAGCGCCATGTACTGGGCCTGCATGTCGGTGGGGAAGCCGGGGTACTCTTCGGTGGAGATGTCGGCGGCTTTGAGGTTGCCTCCGCTGCGCACGCGAACGTGGTCTTTGCCGACGTCGAGTTTGACGCCGCACTCTTCGAGTTTGGCGATGAGCGCGCCGAGGTGAGTTGGATCGCAGCAGTCGACGTTGAGGTCGCCGCCGGTGATGGCTCCGGCCATGAGGAAGGTACCGGCCTCGATGCGGTCGGGATTGATGCGGTAGCGTGCGCCGTGGAGTTTGGCGACGCCCTGGACTTTGATGGTGGAGGTGCCGGCACCTTCGATCTTTGCGCCCATAGCGATGAGGAGGGCTGCGAGGTCGGTGACTTCAGGCTCGCGGGCGCAGTTTTCGAAGATGGTTTCGCCATCGGCGAGGGTGGCGGCCATGAGGAGGTCTTCGGTGCCGGTGACGGTGATCTTGTCGAACACGATGTGCGCGCCTTTGAGGCGATCGGTTCGGGCTTCTAGGTAGCCATGGTCCTGGGTGATGGTTGCGCCCATGGCTTCGAGGCCTTTGATGTGGAGGTCGATGGGACGGCCTCCGATGGCGCAGCCTCCGGGCATGGCGACGCGGGCGATGCCGGTACGCGCGATGAGCGGGCCGAGGACGAGCGAGCTGGCGCGCATGGTCTTGACGATCTCGTACTTGGCGACGGGGTCCGAGAGGATCGCGCACTTGATGCGGGTGCGGTGCTGGGCGCGGCCGTAGCCGAGTTCGACCTCGGCTCCCATGGAGACGAGGAGCTTGCGCTCAGTCTCGATGTCGCGGACCTGGGGGATATTTTCGAGGATGACTTCGCCCTCGGTGAGGATGGCAGCGGCCATGCAGGGGAGGGCGGAGTTTTTTGCGCCGGAGACCTTGATGGTGCCGAGGAGGGGGTTGCCTCCGCGTACTACGAACTTGTCCATTCGACTAGTTTACGGAAAATGCGGGTGTGGAGATGAGTGGCGGCGGTGGTGCGGGGCGAGAGTCGATGACTGGCTGCGCAGCAGCTATGAGGTATGAGCTGTGAGCGATGAGCGGTCATGCGGCTTGCCCCGGCTGGTTTCATCGAGGTGCCTGCTTGCGGCGGTAGATGTCGTAGTTGGTGAGGGTGCGATAGAGGGTGAAGTCGGGTTGGAGGGTGCGGATGATTTCGGGCAGGTCGGGGTCGGGCGGGGCGTTGAGTTGGGTTGTGCGGTTGAGGATGAGCCAGCGGATATTGCGGCGGCGAGCCTCATCGCGGGTCTCTTCGGGGGTGTAGGGATCGGTGGTGGTGGGGTCGAAGAGGAGGACGGGGAACTGCGGGATGCGGCCGGAGGCGAAGTAGAAAGGATCTTCGCCGGGGATGAGGAGAATGCCGTCGTTGGCGGGGATTTCGGCGTTGGTGACGCGGACGAGCTCTTCGAAGGCGGGGAGCCAGGGGCCGGGGGTGGTGAGGCCTCGGAGTTCGGGGAGGGTGGCGTGGGCTTCGGGGCCTTCGAGGTGGATGTAGTCGAGACGCTCGTGGCTGGTGGCGTAGAGGCCTCCGCAGAGGAGGAAGGTTGCGGCGATGATTGTGGCGAGGGGCCTGGCGATGGTGGGGATTTGGGTGAGTAATGCTGCGATGAGGATGGTGAGGAGAGGCCAGGTGGCGTAGGTCGATCCCCAGAGTTGCTGGGAGAGGAAGGCTCCGTGGATGGTGGCGAGGAGAATGAGGGGGAGGAGTGTGTTGAACGTCGGAGTGCGGAGGAGGTTATAGAGGGCGAGGGCGGCGGCGAGGATGAGGATGTGCGGCCACAGGGAGAGGAGGTGGTCGGCGCGGTCGTCGGGGTCGGAGGAGAGGAAGAGCGAGAGGATGACCCAGAGGAAGGGGGCGGCGAGGAGGAAGGTGGCGATGGAGCGGTATCGCATCCCACCCATGTCGCGATGGGACTGCGCCATGGATGGGGCACCTGGATTTTGTTGGCGGAGGAGGATGAGGGCGGCGATGGCGGCGGGGATGGTCCAGAGGAGGGTGGTCTGGCGGTAGGCGGTGAGGATGACGCTTAGGCCGGGGAGGCGGCGCTGGGCGGCGAAGGTGACGGTCCAGTAGAGGTAGTTGTGCAGGCCTACGGTTGCGTGGAGGGTGAGGATGGCTGCGGTGAGAGTGGTGAGGGCGCCGCCGAAGAACCAGAGTTGCGGGGTGATGGGGGTGCGTTGCAGATGGCGGGTGATGGCGATGGCTGCTACGGCGGCGAGGGTGATGAGGAGGAATGGGCCGCCGATGTTCTGCTTTATGAAGAGGGTGAGGACGGAGATGGCTCCGGCGATGAAGTTGGGCGGGGAGCTGTGTGGTTTGCGTTGCAGGAGGTAGAGGGCGACGAGGACGGCGAGGATGCAGTCGCTGTCGTAGATGGGGTGAGGGTAGATGCCGTAGATGCCGAGGAGGGTGAGCGGGGCGGCGAGGAGGGTGGCTGGAAGCCAGGTATTGAGGCTGGGTGAAGGGAGTGTTCCCACGATAACCTCGCCGTTGGCTCGGTGATCATGGGGCACCCGGAGGAGGTTGAGTAGGATGTGCCAGGTTAGGAGGGTTGCGAGACCGGCTTCGAGGGCGGCGCAGAGGATGTGGGGGTAGTAGACGCGGCCGAAAAGCTTGATGATGACGGCGTGCAGGAGGAAGGTGAGCGGGGCGTAGGGGAAGGGGAGGACTTTGTAGGGGAGTTGGTGGAGGGTGAAGCGGTAGGCGGTGTCGAGGAGAAAGCTGATGTCCCAGAGAACGGCGACGCGGGTGTTCTGCCAGAGAGTGAAGGCGGCGGTTGCGAGGAAGAGGGCGGCGGCGGTGAGGGTGTCGCGGAGACGGTATGAGGGGGTGGCGCTCATCCGCGACTGGCTTAGAGTTCCAGTCTCGAGTCGTCGATGGCGAGGCGGACGTTGCCGTCGGATTTTGCGAGGCGGCGGACTGCTTCCATCTTGTCGACGTTGGCCTTGAGCATGACTACGGCGATGGGGATGGACTTGCCGGCGGACTTGATGGTGCGGATGGCGGCGTCGCGGTCGATGCCGCAGACGCGCATGAGGACACGGATGCCGCGCTCGACGAGCTTGGCGTTCTTCATGTGGACGTTGACCATGAGGTTGTCGTAGACGTAGCCGAGGCGGGTCATGGCGCCGGTGGTGATCATGTTGAGGACCATCTTCTGGGCGGAGCCGGCCTTCATGCGGGTGGAGCCGGAGACGACTTCGGGGCCGACTTCGACGACGATGGTGGTGTCGGCGACCTGGGAGAGGGAGGTGCCGACGTTGCAGGTGATGGCGGCGGTCATGGCTCCGCGGGCGCGGGCGTATTCGACTGCGCCGATGACGTAGGGGGTGCGGCCGGAGGCGGAGACGCCGATGACGATGTCTTTGCGCGTGGGACGGCGGCGGGCGATGTCGCGCTGGCCGATCTCGGGTGAGTCTTCGTTGACGTCGGAGGCGGAGGCGAGGGCCTTGGGGCCGCCGGCCATGATGTATTGGACCTGGGCGGGGGCGGTAGAGTATGTGGGGGGGCACTCGGATGCGTCGAGCGCCGCGATGCGGCCCGAGGAGCCGGCGCCGACGTAGATGAGGCGGCCTCCGTCGCGGAGGGAGCGGGCGACGATGTCGATGACGATGGCGATCTCGGGCAGGGCTTTCCTGACCGCGGCGGAGATCTTGGCGTCCTCGTGGTTGATGATGCGGGCGATCTCAAGGGCCGACTTGGTGTCGAAGCCTTCCGATGCCACGTTCGAGGTTTCGGTCGTGATGTCCTGCAAAGAATCTGGGCCGTGCGCCGGGGTTTTGGGCGAGGCTGATTGTTCTAGCATGGTGAGTGTAGCCATAATCCTGACACCGCTGTTTCCTTTTATTTTAGACCTGTTGGACCCCGGATGCTATAGGGAAAGTACCCGGCATCTGATAGATGTCAGGAAGAAGCCGGTTGAAATTTGACCGTTAGTTTGAGGATACAGAAGATATGAGATTTGTCTCACGAAATAAAGCGAAGACGGTACGACGGGGTGCAAGGTACGATGCGTGAGATGAAACTGCGTGCAATTGTGTTGATGGCAGGGATGATGTTGGCGGCCGGGTGCTGGGCCCAGAGCCCTGGCGAGGTGCGCGCGGATGGAGCGTTGGAGGCGAAGCTGCGTGGGCTGGCTGGCGAGCATCATGGAAAGGTTGCGCTGTATGCGACGCAGTTGAACACGGGCAAGGCGGTTTCGCTCGATGGCGATACGGTGGTGCAGACGGCTTCGGTGATCAAGCTGACGATTCTGTTCGAGGCAATGGAGCAGGTGCGGGCGGGGAAGGCGCACTGGGACGACAAGATCACGCTGCAGCCCGGGGATGCGGTGAGCGGGTCGGGGCTGCTGCTGTTTCTGGATACGCCGCAGGTGTTGACGCTGAAGGATGTGCTGACGCTGATGGTGATCATGAGCGATAACACGGCGACGAACCTGGCGATCGACAAGATCGGGCTGGATGCGGTGAATGCGCGGATTGCGTGGATGGGACTGAAGGATACGCATCTCTACAAGAAGATTGGCAAGCCGGCGGAGGGGCCGATGCCGGCGGACCAGCCGAAGTATGGGCTGGGGAAGACGACGCCGAAGGAGATGGCGCGGGTGATGGAACGGATTGGGCGGTGCGAGTTGGATCCGGCTGGCTCCGGCAACACGGAGGCGATCTCGGAGAAGGATGCGGCGATCTGCGGGGTGGCGATGAAGATGTTGCGGAACCAGTTTTATCGGGATACGATTCCGCGGTACCTGGAAAAGATGGATACCACGGAGACTGGTTCGGGGACGGCGAGCAAGACGGGGAGCCTGAACGCGGTAAGGGCGGATGTGGCGATTGTGGCAGGAAAGTCGGGGCCCATGGTGCTTTCGATCTTTACGTATGACAACAAAGATATGGGCTGGACGGCAGATAATGAGGGTGAAGTGACGATTGCCAGGCTGGCGAAGGCGATTGTCGAGTCCTGGTCGCCGGATGGGATTGATGGCAAGACCCTGGTTCCGGGGCTTGGACTGGGTTCGACCAAAACAGGGGTTGCTGCGTCTAATTAAGCAGGGGGAGAGTGTGTGAGCGACGAAGGGCAATCGGAGCAGCCTAAACCGGATGAATTAGCTCCAGTGCACGACGAGGCTGGTCGTGGGCTCGGAGGCGTGCATTCGTGGCTGCGCGATCTGATGGTGTCGATTGTGATCTCGGCGTTCATCATCATCTTTCTGTACCAGCCGGTGCGGGTGGAAGGCACGAGCATGCTGCCTATGCTGCAGGATCAAGACCGGCTGTTCATCAACAAGATCGCGTATCGCGTCGGCGACATCCACCAGAGCGATGTGGTGGTGTTTCAGTATCCGAGGGACCACACCAAGAGCTACATCAAGCGCGTGATTGCGCTGCCCGGAGACGACGTCCGCATTGAGCATGGGAGAGTTTATGTGAACGGCGCGCAGTTGAAGGAGACGTATGTGCCAAGCCGCTTTACGGATGATCGTTCGCAGCCGGAGATTGTGTTGCCCCCGAATCAATATTGGGTGATGGGAGACCATCGGTCGATCTCCCAGGATAGCCGCGACTTTGGGCCGGTGGATCGGGAGTTGATTTATGGCAAGGCGGCTTTTGTGTATTGGCCGATGGAGCAGGTTGGGGTGGTGCGGTAGGGCAGGGAATAGGGAATAGGGAATAGGGAATAGGGAATAGGGAATAGGGTGTGATGCTGCGCGGAGGGTTTCGGCTCCGCGCAGTTTTGTTTGTGGTCGGTGGTTAGTGGGCTGTGGCGTTGGCGATGATCTGCGCGAAGGATGCGGGGTCGAGGCTGGCTCCGCCGACGAGAGCGCCGTCGATGTCTTCCAGGCAGCAGAGGGTGCCGGCGTTGTCGGGCTTGACTGAGCCGCCGTAGAGGATGCGGGTGCTGGCGGCGAGCTCTGGTGAGAGCGATTTGGCGATCTGTGCGCGGATGATCTTGTGGGCTTCGTCGGCGATCTCGGGGGTGGCGGTGCGGCCGGTGCCGATGGCCCACACGGGTTCATAGGCGATGACGAGCGGGGCGGCGATGGCGGGATCGATGCCTTCGAGGGCGACGGCTATCTGAAGCTTGAGGACATCGGCGGTCTGGTCCGCTTCGCGCTGGGCGAGGTGCTCGCCGACACAGACGATGGGGACGATGCCGTGTGCGAGTGCGGATTTTAGTTTGAGGTTGACGGTGGTGTCGGTCTCGTTGAAGTACTGGCGGCGCTCGGAGTGGCCGATGAGGACGTGGGTTGCGCCGATGGCCTTGAGCATCAGGGGCGAGGTCTCGCCGGTGTAGGCTCCCTGATCGAGCCAGTGCATGTCCTGCGCGGCGATGTGGATGGGATTGTGCGCGGCGGCTTCCACGGCGGAGGCGAGAGAGGTGGGCGAGGGGCAGAGGACGACTTCGACGTCGGGATGGCGGCCGGCGAGCGGGATGAAGGTCTTGATGAAGGCGAGGGACTCGGCGGGGGTCTTGTACATCTTCCAGTTGGCGGCGATGAGGAGCTTGCGTGCGTGTGTGGGCATGAGTTTTAGTATTCCATCTTGGCGGGATTGAGGGAAGGGTAGTGGGTTTGTTCTCCCTGGGGGTTCGAGGCGAATTGGAGGAGTGCGTTATTGTGATTCAGTTGTGAGTTGTCAGTTATGAGTTGTGAGCAAGGCGGTGAAGAGTTGCAGGATTTTCGTGAGTTGGAAGTTTGGCGCAAGGCACATTCGATAGTGCTTGCGGCTTATCGCGAGTCCGAGGAATGGCCTAAGAGCGAGAGTTTTGGTTTAACGCATCAGGTACGGCGGTCTGCGACCTCTCTGGCATCCCGAATTGCCGAGGGATGCGGCCGCGATAACAATGTTGATTTTGCGATGGAGTTGCGAAAAGCCAGAGCACTAGCGTCGGAGCTAGAGTATCTGGCGCTGCTGGCGCATGATTTAGGGCATCTGAACGACAAGAGCTATCAACGATTTACAGAGGAGATCGTTGAGGTGAGGAAGATGGTTTCGGGGTTATTGAGAAAGCTTTGAGTTTATTTGTCGGTGAGGGCGGCTACGCCGGGGAGGATTTTGCCTTCGAGGAATTCGAGGGAGGCTCCGCCGCCGGTGGAGATGTGGGTGATGCGGTCGGCGACGCCGGCTTGCTGGACCGCGGCGACTGAGTCTCCGCCGCCGACGATGGTGGTGGCTTCATCGTTGGCGGCGACGAGTTCGGCGATGGCGTTGGTGCCGTGGGCGAAGGGGGCGAGCTCGAAGACGCCCATGGGGCCGTTCCAGAGGATGGTGCGGGCTTCCATGATCTCTTTGGCGAAGAGGTCGACGGTGGCGGGGCCGATGTCGAGGGCCATGAGGTCGGCGGGGAAGGGGCCATCGCCGGAGAAGGTCTGGGTTTTGGCCTTGGAGTCGAACTTGTCGGCGAGGCAGTGGTCGATGGGCAGGAGGAGTTTGACGCCTTTGGCCTTTGCTTTTTCGAGGGCGGCTTTGGCTATGTCAATCTTGTCGGCTTCGACGAGAGATTTACCGGTGGACTGGCCGAGGGCGTTGAGGAAGGTGTAGGCCATGCCGCCGCCGATGAGAAGGGTGTCTGCCTTGTCGAGGAGGTTGTCGATGACGTCGATCTTGCCGGAGATCTTGGAGCCGCCGATGATGGCGACGAAGGGGCGGTCGGGTTCGGCGAGGACCTTGCCGAGGAAGTTGAGTTCCTTCTCCATGAGCAGGCCGGCGGCGGACTGCGTGACGTGGTGGGTGATGCCCTCGGTGGAGGCGTGGGCGCGGTGGGCGCTGCCGAAGGCGTCGTTGACGTAGATGTCACAGAGGGCGGCGAGCTTTGCCGCGAACTTTGAGTCGTTGGCCTCTTCTTCGGGGTGGAAGCGGAGGTTTTCGAGGAGGAGGGTCTGGCCGGATTCGAGCTGGCGGGACATCTCGGTGGCGATCTCGCCGACACAGTCGGGAGAAAAGGCAACGTTCTCGGAGAGATTGAGGTGGTGGTCGAGCAGGAAGCGGAGGCGGGCAACGATGGGGCGAAGGCTCATCGCCTCAACGGGTTTTCCCTTGGGACGGCCGAGATGCGAGCAGAGAATGACTTTCGCCTTGTGGCGGAGCGCGTATTCGAGGGTGGGGAGGGTCTCGCGGATGCGGGTATCATCGGTGATGAGGCCGTCCTTGAGAGGGACGTTGAAGTCGACGCGGATGAGGACGCGCTTGTGGGCGAGATCGAGGTCGCGGATGGAGAGCTTGGGCATGGTTTCGATTCTAGCGTGGGGACGGCGATTCGGGAATGAAAGCGTCGGCCTCGATCATTTTGGTCATACTATCTGGACCATGGCCGAGAGCCGGCTGGGTGGACGCGTATGATCGGCAGGGCCTTGTGGAGGGTTCTGCGAGCATGTGCTTTTCGGCTACGGCGAACTTTGTGGGGAGCGGCGTGCTGGGAGCGGTCGGGGTGGTCACCCTGACGAAGGTGAAGCATCGGCGTGAGCTGTTGTTCGCGTCGCTGCCTATGCTGTTTGCGGTGCATCAGTTTATCGAAGGGTTTGTGTGGCTGGGACTGGATGGGTACCTCTCGCCAGCGGTGACCCACGCGATGGGTGAGACGTTTGTGTTGTATGCGCAGGGGCTGCTGCCGTTCCTGATGCCGCTGAGCGTGATGCTGTTTGAGCAGACCAGGGCACGGCGAAGGACAATGCTGCCGTTTGTGGTGCTGGGGACGCTGCTGACGCTCTACATGCTGTGGGGGCTGGCCTCGTATCCGCTGCAGGTGTCGGTGATTGGGAACAGCATTGTGTACGTCAACTATGCGACCAACAGGACGTGGGTCGCGGTGCTGTATGTGATTGCGACGTGCGGGTCGCTGTTCTTCTCGAAGGTGAAGGAGATGGTGCTCTTCGGCGTGGCGAACCTGGCGATTCTGCTGACCGTGATGGAAGTGAAGCGGTATGCGTGCACTTCGCTGTGGTGTGCGTATGCGGCGGTGGCGAGCGTGATTATTCTGGCTTACTTCTGGAAGAGCCGGTTTCATAGGCCGTTTAAGTATCTTGAGGCGGGGGTCGCTTGAGTTTGTCGCGCAGGGCTGCGTTTTCGGCTTCGAGTTCTTTGAGACGCAGATGGAGCGTGTTGAGAGACGGTTGCAGCTCTTCCAGTGTGTAGCGCGGTGTGATGTGCTGCGGGCAATTCCAGTCGAAGGCTTCGACGTGGATGAGGATGGCGCGTTCGACGACGTCTGATTTGTTTGAGGGGCGAAGGGATTCGATGAGCGCGGGGGACTGGGGGTTGTTCTCGTGGACCTCCACGCGGCCGAGGATCTTGAGGCGGGTCTGGTTGGGGTAGTCCATGAAGAAGAGGGCTACGCGGTCGTCATGCTGGAGGTTGCCGAGCGAGATGTATTGCTTGTTGCCGCGCAGGTCGGCGAAGGCCAGGGTCGAGGGGGCGAGGATGTGGACGAAGCCGGGAGGGCCGCCGCGATGCTGGATGTAGGGCCAGCCGGTCTCGCTGACCGAGGCCATGTAGAAGGAGTCGCGGAGTTGGATGAAGGCTTGCGCGTAGGAATCCAGGATATTTCCGGGCGGGCCGGACTGCTCCATGCGTTCGTATTGGCGACGGCTGCCGTGTTTTTGCTGCTGCGCTTTGACGAGAGGAGTGAAGGCCAGTTCGCTGAAGCTTCGGCTCATCGGGTGGTACTCATTCTAGGCAGGTGGACTCGCTGCCGTTATTTGAGATTCGCGGCCGGGGTGGGGGGATTCAGGATTGCTTGTTGATAGCTGCCTGGGCTTGGCGGACTGCTTCGACATCGGCCAGGTCTTGCAGGCGGCCTACAGCAAGCTTGTTCTGAATGAAATGCTCCTGGGAGATGTAACGAGCGGGCACTTCTTCATCGATGACCCAAGGTACGGCGCTGTTCCACACCGCTTCGAAGTCAAGCGCTGAGATGCGCTTAATGATATCGATGCGGATGGGAGAGATACCAATCTGGAAGATAGAGTCGGGGTCTTCGAAGTCTTTCGGAGTGAGGCCCTGGATAGGTGCGCCAAAGTCCGCGAGTGCAGTGAAGACTGCCTGAGCATTTTCCGGGGCGGTGTCTATGAGCACATCCAGATCGCCGGTCGCGCGGGGTTGGGCGTGTACGGCGAGAGCATAGCTGCCCACCACGACATATCTAACCGCGCGGGCATTCAACGCGGACAAGAGATCTTTTAAGTGCCGATCCATCGGGCTCGATCCCTTTCATTCGATACATCTGGACACTGTGCTGGAATGCCGCTTCGATGCGCTCGGCCGGAGGCACGCTCTGCCAGTAACGATACTCTTCGTCCTTTACGGCTTCGAAACTGGTGAATTTGCGGATGGTCTTATCCATAGGATCGCTTGTCTCTATTATACCGGGAGGGTATGGCTATCTTTGTCAGTCTTCGGGGTTCTCGTAATTTCGGGCGAACAGGAGAAGCTGATCCCAAACGTAAGCCTTGTGCTCTTTCGCATCAAGCCAGGAGTGAGCGTCGTCAAAATTCCCAATGACTTGAAGGTCCGGCACAAGATCACTCTCGACCCAGAGCTTATAAAAGAAGTGGAAGTAGGGCGATGGATCTTTCCGACCATCAAGAATTTCACGAACTGTTTCGTATGCCATCCGCACGGCGGCTTCGCGTTTGGATACCGACTCTAAGCCCGTTTCACTCATAAAGGCTGCGAGTATTTTGTCTGTTTCAAAGCCGGTTGGATTTTCGAAGGCTGCCATCCGCCGGGTCGCAGGTCCGTCATACCCAGCCTCCAAGGCATCCCACGCTACCTTAGACATGTTCTCTGGCGAGATTCGTCCTAAGGCCAGCTTTGCTTCAATGCTGTGCGGATCGAAGGGCATTGCAAGATAGTAGACGAGCGGGATTTGGATTGAGAAGGAAATAGCGAAGCGAAGAACTTTGCCGCTTCGGACTGAATGCGGGGGTTCTTCGCTTCGCTCAGAATGACAAGTGTTGTGGGTGCGTGAGAGCTATAGTCCTTTTGCGACGAGGAAGAGGATGAGGTCCTTCACGCGGCTGGAGTAGCCCCACTCATTGTCGTACCAGCTGATCACCTTGCCGGTGTTGGTGCCGACGACCTTGGTCAGCTTGGAGTCGAAGATGCTGGAGAGCGGGTTGCCCTTGAAGTCCGAGCTGACGAGCTCTTCGGTGGTGTAGCCGAGGATGCCCTTGAGGGGGCCTTCGGCGGCGGCCTTGACCGCGGCGTTGACGCTGTCGACGGTGATCGGCTTCTCGGTGACGAAGGTGAGATCGACGACCGAGACGTTGGGGGTGGGGACGCGGACGGCGAAGCCGTCCAGCTTGCCTGCCATCTCGGGGATGACCAGCCTGAGGGCCTTGGCGGCACCGGTGGAGCTGGGGATCATGGAGAGCGCGGCGGCGCGGGCGCGGCGGAGATCCTTGTGCGGGGTATCGAGGATCACCTGGTCGTTGGTGTAGCTGTGGATCGTGGTCATGATGCCCGACGTGATGGTGAAGGTGTCGTGCAGCACCTTGACGACCGGTGCGAGGCAGTTCGTGGTGCAGCTCGCGTTGGAGATGATGTTGTGCTTGGAGGCGTCGTACTTGTTGTCGTTGACGCCGAGGACGATGGTGATGTCCTCGTTGGAGGCCGGAGCGGAGATGATGACCTTCTTGACCGTGGTGCCGAGGTGGGCCTTGGCCTTTTCGGCGTCGGTGAAGAAGCCGGTGGACTCGACGACGATCTGTGCGCCGACGGAGGCCCAGTCGAGCTTGGCGGGGTCGCGTTCGGCGAAGACCTTGATCTTTTTGCCGTCGAGTGCGATGAAGTCGGCTCCGTGGGTGATCTCGTGCTTGAGATTGCCGAGGATGGAGTCGTACTTGAGGAGGTGGGCCAGGGTGGCCGGGGTGGTGAGGTCGTTGACGGCGACGATTTCGATGTCAGGGTTGCCGATTGCGGTGCGGAAGACGTTGCGTCCGATGCGGCCGAAGCCGTTGATACCTACCTTTACAGCCATAATTGCACTTGCTCCTATCGTATTGCGGCAGTGAGGATGAAGGGCCTCTTCGCTCTGGGAAGAGGCAAAAAGTTACGAAATCACGGTTTATGCCATCACACAAAATGCTATCACCGGCATGAGGGCGGCGCAAACGAAGGTGGGACGAGCGATTGAGGGTACCGGGGATGGTGCAGGATATTTGCGGCAGCCCGGTGGCTGTGTTACAAGCGACCTATGCGCGATGTGCGCGATTGGATGCGCGACCTCATGAGAAGACGTTCCAGACGTGGCCCGAACAATTCGGAGTCCACGGGTAAGAGTGGGCAGGAACTGCCCCAGAATCAGCCCGCTCCGCTGCGGCCTTCGTATCCCGAGCCGCTGGCTCCTTCAGCTTCCCAGGCGCAGGATGTTGCGGCGCCGGTGAATTCTCCTGCAAAGCCGCAGAGGCCGGAGCCGGTTCGTGCGCCTGCAATGGCTGAGCCGGAGAAGCGAATGGTGGTGGAGACGCAGCCGGAGTCGTTGGGGACGCCGCCGGGTGAGCTGACGCCGGTTTCGCCGAAGGAGCCGCGCGGGTATGTGGTGCTGGCGATTGGGCTTCCGGGGTCGGGGAAGACGACCTGGTATAAGCGCAGAGGAGTGACGCCGCTGTCGAGCGACCTGCTGCGGAGCCTGCTGTTCGACGACATTACGGAGCAGCGGTACCAGGGGCTGGTATTTTCGACATTGCGCAGCCTGTTGCGGGCGCGGCTGATTGCGAAGATGCCGTGGAACTATGTGGATGCGACGAATCTGAGTCCGCACGAGCGCAAGCAGTGGATCAAGATGGCGAAGAGCTTTGGGTACGAGGTGCAGGCGGTGTTCTTTGATGTGCCGCTGGCGGTGTGCCTGGAGCGGAACTCGAAGCGCGACCGCCAGGTGACGGACGAGGTGATGCACAAGATGGCCGAGCGGCTGAAGCCTCCGACGTTCAAGGAAGGGTTTGAGAAGATCACGGTGGTGCGGGTGAAGGGACAGCCTGGGACGGAGCCGGCGGCTGGTGGCGAACAAGCTGGGGCGGAGCATGATCCGGTGGCTGCGGAGTAAAAGTCGACCGCGGATTTTCGCGGAGGGACGCGGATAAAGACAGAAGCGGACTGCGGAACTTGCGGTTCGCTTTTCGTTTAAGTGCGGCAGGGCGCGTTGCGGGTGCTGCTGGATTAGATTGGATGGATGGCCGAGGCTGGCGTCGAGTTTGCGGGGGTGAGTTATGCGCTGGCGGATGGGCGGCTGTTGTTGCGTCAGATCTCGCTCGCGGTGGAGGCGGGGACTACGACTGCTCTGCTGGGGCGCAGTGGGAGCGGTAAGACGACGCTGCTGCGGATGGTGAATGGGTTGATGCGGCCTACTTCGGGGCGCGTGCTGGTGGGTGGTCGCGATGTGGCGTCGGAAGATGCGATAGCGCTGCGGCGGGGGATTGGGTACGTGATCCAGGAGACGGGATTGTTTCCGCATATGACGGTGGAGCGGAATGCGGGGATGGCGCTGGAGCTGGCGGGGCCGGAAAAGGACAACAGCAGGTCCTCACAGGATGACAACAAAAGAACGGACAACAGCAGGTCCTTACAGGATGACAACAAAAGAGCGGACAACGGCCAACGCCAGACGCGTGTGGATGAGGTGTTGGGGCTGGTGGGGTTGGATGCGGGGGAGTTTCGGGGGCGGTATCCTTGGCAGTTGAGTGGGGGGCAGAGGCAACGGGTGGGGTTGGCGCGTGCGTTGGCTGGCGATCCGAGTGTGCTGTTGATGGATGAGCCGTTTGGGGCGCTCGATCCGATGACGCGGGCGGAGATGCAGACGATGTTGCGCGGGCTGCTGGAGCGGGTGGGGAAGACGGTGCTGCTGGTGACGCACGATCTGGATGAGGCGCTTTACCTGGCTGGCTCTGAAGGGGGGCGCGTGGTGTTTCTGGAGGCGGGTGAGGTGGTGGCGGATCTGGCGGCGGGTGAAGTGCTCACGTCGGAGAATTCGTATGTGCGAGGGTATGTGGCTGCGGTGCATCGGGCGGTGAAGGCGTGAGCGGGTTTCTGCAGGCGCATGGGTGGGAGATCGCGCGGCTGACATTTGAACACCTGTGGCTGACGGCGAGTGCGATGCTGCTGGCGATTGCGGTTGGTTTGCCGCTGGGGATTCTGCTGACGCGCAGGGAGGCGCTGGCGCGTCCGGTGATCGGGTTTGCGAACGTGGTGCAGACGGTGCCGAGTCTGGCGCTGTTTGGGTTGCTGCTGCCGGTGCCCTGGCTGGGGGAGAATGCGGCGCGGCTGGCGATCCTGGCACTGACGGGGTATGCGCTGCTGCCGATCCTGCGGAATACATACGCGGGGATTCGGAGTGTCGATCCGGCGCTGGAGGATGTGGCGATGGCGCTGGGGATGACGTCGTGGCAGAGGCTGGTGAAGGTAGAGCTGCCGCTGGCGGCGAGTGTGATTCTGGCAGGGCTGCGGACGGCGACGGTGACTTGCGTGGGGGTGGCTACGATCGCGGCGGCGATCGGCGCGGGTGGTTTGGGGGAGCTGATCTTTCGCGGGGTGGCGAGTGTGGATAACGGGTTGGTGCTTGCGGGAGCGATTCCAGCGGCGTTGTTGGCGCTGGCGGCGGATGCTGGGTTGGGATTCGTGGAGCAGAAGATTGCGGTGAGAAGGTGAGATTGGCTCGAATGTTTACATCCCACCCATCGCGATGGAACTGCGATGGATGGGGCACCCGGGCTTTTGTAGTGAGTTTAGTGTTGGTGATACTTGTTGGGTGTGCGCCGCCGCGGGGGTCGCGGATTGTGGTGGGGGCTAAGAACTTTACGGAGCAGGTGGTTCTGGGCGAGTTGGTGGCGCAGGAGATTGAGGGGGTCTTCGCGCAGGAGGGTCGACCGGAGCGGGTGGATCGGCGGTTCTATCTGGCGGGGAGTTATCTGTGTCAGCAGGCGCTGGTGAGTGGGCGGATCGATGCGTATGTCGAGTATTCGGGGACGGCGTTGACGGCGATTTTGAAGCAGCCGCTTCCGCCGGTTGGTGAGCGGGATGCTGCGCGGGTGTTCGCGACGGTGAAGGCGTTGTATGCGTCGCGGTATGGGGTTCGGGTGGAGCGCGGGCTGGGGTTTGAGGATACGTTTGCGATGGTGGTGCGCGGGGAGGATGCGCGGAGGCTGGGGTTGAAGACGATCACGGATGCGGGGAAGGTGAGTCCGCAGTGGAAGCTTGGAGTGGGGTATGAGTTCGAGTCGCGGCCGGATGGTTTGGCGGGGCTGGAGGCGGCTTATGGGTTGCGGTTTAGCGGGGCTCCGCGGACTATGGATCTGGGGTTGCTGTATCGGGCGCTGGCGTCGAAGCAGGTGGATATTGTGGCGGGGAATTCGACCGATGGGCCGATTCGCGCGTTGGGGTTTCAGGTGCTGGAGGACGATAAGCACTACTTTCCGCCGTATGAGGCTGTGCCGCTGGTGAGGGAGGATTCTCTGCGGAAGCATCCTGAGATCCAGGTTGCGATGGATCGGCTTGCGGGGAAGGTGAGTGCGGAAGAGGTGCAGGCGATGAACGATGCTGTGGATGGGAAGCATCGGGATGTTGGAGATGTGGTGAGAGAGTTTCGGGCGGCGAATGGGCTTTGATTTTTGCCGTTGTGGTGAATGTAGAAAAAGAAGAACGCAAAGGACGCGAAGGAAAAGCCGCAAAGGACGCGGGGAGGGATGGGAGATGAACAATGTTGAGCCTTGGTTGCGGGGGACGTTGAGTGATGTGGATGCTGTGGTTCGCGCGGTGCTGCATGCGCTGGAACTGGCGGGTGAGGATGTGGAGCGATGGTGCGAAGGGCTGACGGATGAGGAGATGAATGCTCGGCCGTTTGGCGTTGCTCCGGTGGCGTTTCATCTGCGGCATATCGCGCGGAGCCTGGACCGGTTGCTGAGCTATGCGGAGGGGACGCAACTGGATGACACGCAGAAGGCGGCGCTGAAGACGGAGTTGGATACGGGTGCGGCTCGTGAGGCGGTGATGGCGGAGTTTGCGGCGGGTTTGCGGTCTGCGGCGACGCGGGTTCGGGCGTTTTCGCCGGAGTCTTATAACGCTGCTCGTGGTGTTGGGCGGGCGCAGTTGCCTACTACTATTGGCGGTCTGCTGGTGCATTGCGCGGACCATACGCAGAGGCATGTTGGGCAGGTTGTTACTACGGCTAAGGTTGTAGTGGGGATGCGGAAGCTAGTTGTCTGAAAGGTGGATGCTTTCGTGGCGAGCCAGCGAACCGCAGGTTCCTTCGACATGCTCAGGACAGGCTCTTCGACTTCGCTGCGCTGCGCTCAGAATGACAAGCTGTGGTGGTTAATGGACTGTTTTCATGCGGCGGGACATGAAGTCCATGAGCAAGTAGTTGCCCAGGGTTTCGGGGGTGGTGAAGTAGGCTTTGCCGCGGCACATGGCCGAGACCTTCTGGACGAATTGCATGAGGGCGAAGTCGCTGGCCAGCATGAAGGTGTTGATCATGATGTTGGAGCGCTTGCAGCGGGAGACTTCTTCGAGGGTTTCGGCGATGACGAGTGGGTCGAGGCCGAAGGCGTTTTTGTAGATTCGGCCGTCGGGGAGGGTGAGGGCGGAGGGCTTGCCGTCGGTGATCATGACGATCTGCTTCATGTCCTTATTCTGGCGGGCGAGGATGCGCTGGGCGAGGCGGAGGCCCTCGCGGGTGTTGGTGTAGTGGGGGCCGACCTTGACGCGGGAGAGTTGGCCGATGGGGATCTCTTCGGCGGAGTCGTGGAAGAGGACGAGGTTGAGGGTGTCGCCGGGGAACTGGGTGCGGATGAGGTGGGCGAGGGCCATCGCCACGCGTTTTGCTGGGGTGAAGCGGTCTTCGCCGTAGAGGATCATGGAGTGGCTGCAATCCAGCAACACGACAGTTGCGCAAGATGACTGGTAGTCGGACTGGTGGACGTGGAGGTCCGAGTACTGGATGTTCATCGGGGTGTGCTCTTCGCCTTCGACGGTGGTGGCGATGCCTTCGCGCGCGAAGACGGAGGAGAGTGTGGCGGTGATGTCGAGATTGAGCGTGTCGCCGAACTCGTAGAGTTTTGAGCTGCCGTTAGTTTCTACGCCGGAGGCTTCGTGGCGGGTGTCGTGGCGGCCGAGATTGGAGCGGCCGAGAGGGCCGAGGAGCTCGCGGAGGGCCTTGTAGCCGAGGAAGTCCATGGACTTGTCGGTGACTTCGAACTTGGCGCTGGTGTTGGCTTCGCCCTGCTGGCCCTGGCCCTCGGCAGGTTGTTCCGCGTTAATGAAGTTCTGGTCCTGCATCTTCTGGATGATCTGGTCGATGAGCTCTTCGACCTGGTCGGGGGGCAGGGTGTCGTACTTTTCCTGGGACTCTTCGTCGAAGAGGTCGCCGGATTCGAGGGCTTGCTTGATCGCTTCGCGGAGATCTTCGAGGGTCTGATCGCCGTTGGATTCCTGGAAGTTGGAGTAGGGGTCCTGGAAGCCGGAGTCGAGCAGGAAGTCGGAGAGGGCCTGCATGAGGTCTTCGAGGCCGAAGGCGGAGCTGAGGTCGCCGGTGAATTTTGTGTAGCGGATGCGCTTCATGGGATAGCCCTACGCCTTATCCTACCTAACTTCGCTCTCATTCGATGAGATGAGCGGATGGCTGGCAAGGGTGCGAAAGCGGCGCGGAACTATTCGGAGGGAGAGACCTGGAGCGTGGCTGTCCCGGGAATGCCGAGATACTCGAGGGGATCGATCTCGATTTCGACCACGGGCTCGGGCCGTACTTTGGCCATGGTCTTGAGGTGGTGGATGTGGGCGAGGACTGCCTTGCGGAAGGTCATGTGCTCGACGTAAGGAATGCCGCGTTCCTCGCACACCTGGCGCACGATCTTGCTGACTTCGGGATAGTGGACGTGTGCGATGCGCGGGAAGAGGTGGTGCTCGATCTGGAAGTTGAGGCCGCCGACCAGCCATGTGATGAGCCGGCTCTCTGTCGCGAAGTTGGCGGTGGTGGCGATCTGGTGGATGGCGAACTGGTCAGGCAGCATGTTGCTCGCGTCGTCGGGGACAGGGAACTCCGGGCCTTCGACGGTGTGGGCAAGCTGGAAGACAACGGTGAGGACGACACCGGCGGTCATGGCGGCTACGGTGAAGCCGAGCATCGCATGACCCACGCCGATGCGGTAGATGGGGATGACGAAGAAGAGGCAGGCGTTGACGAGTTTGCCGATCCAGAACTTGATGTGGTCGGCGCGCTTCATCCTGGGCATGGGGACGGGGCCGATGCGGCCGGTGAAGTAGCGCTGGTAGTCGACCTGGAAGATCCAGACGATGTAGACCATCGAGTAGAGAAACCAGCAGTAGAGGTGCTGGAAGCGGTGGAACCAGAAGCTGCGCTGATGCTCGTTTACGCGCATGAGGTAGCCGATGTTGATGTCGTCGTCGACGCCTTCCACGTTGGTGAAGCTGTGGTGGATCATGCAATGCTTCACTTTCCAGATGTAGGCGGAGCCGCCGAGGCACTCGAGCGTGCCGGCGGCGAAGGTGTTCATCCAGGTGCGGTCGCTGAAGCTGCCGTGGCTGCCGTCGTGCATGACGTTGAAGCCGGTGGCGGTGATGAAGAGGCCGAGGAGGACGCACTCAGGCAGCGCGATGTACCAGGCGGGGGTGAAGAAGACGAGATTAACGTAGAGGCCAATAAGGCCGGAGAGGATAACGGCAGCCTTGAGGTAGAGGTCGCGATTGCCCTTGGTGTGCAGGTCCGTCTCGGCGAAATATTGATTGACTCGGGACTTGAGCGCGGCGTGAAGGGAGGGTGCGGGGGTCGGAAACTTCGGCGTCATTCGGTATTGCCTCTCCCACTTGAATCATGGCCCGCTGCACCCAACGGATGTGGCGATGATTCGAGACTATAGGAGGGAAGGGCTATGTGCGCCATCTTACAAAAGTGTTACATGCGTGACCTCAACAATGGGAGTGCGTGGCACCCGGTTGAAGGTGTCCGATCAGAAGTGGAAGACGAGGCCGGAGTCGATGGTAAAGAGCGAGGGCTTGGCGCTGTTGGAGCCGCCGAAGATGTTGATGGCCTGGCCGCCGCCGATCTCGATGATGCGGAAGTCGACGAAGTGGACAATGGGGTAATCGATGCCGCCGAGGACTTCATAGGCGGCGTATTGGTTGTTGAAGGTGGCGCCATTGGCGGGGGCGGTGACGTTGGTGGTGCGGGTGGTGAGGTAGCCGCCGGAGGCCTGGATGTAGGGCTTGAGGCGGATGACGGGCGGGTTGATCTGGAGGCGGATGCCGCCGAATGCGGTGTCGGCGCCGGTGGTGCCGGGCTTGGTGGAGCCGCGGAAGTCGAAGCCGACGTTGACGACGTGGAGGGGAAGGAAATTGAGGGTAACGCCGCCGCCGATTCCGGAGGTCCAGAAATTGGTGTACTGCTCCTGTGTGCCGATGATGCCGGTTTGGACGTCGGAGGTGCGGAGGTTAGCGGAGGTAACGTAGATGGAGGCGACCTGGGCGTGGACGGCGGCGGTTGTGCAAAGTGCAAGTGCGACGGCGAAGACACGAAGGCGCATTTTGAACCTCGGGAGTGGCTTTCGGGATGAGAGTAGGGTTCGAGGGCCGAGGGTTGTATCGGGAAGAGCCTAGTTGAAGCCGCGGCGGGTGCGGGATTTGGAGAATTCGTCGCGTTCCTGTTCGCGCTCGCGCATCTTTTCGGCGTACTGGGCGGCCTGATCGTTGCGGGATTTTTTCTCGCCGGCGGAGAAGACACGCTCTTCGGCGCGGGAGAGGCGTTTGTGGGCGTACATGCCTTCGAGCAGGAACTCGGCTGCGGAGACGGCTAGCTCGGGTTTGGATTTTGAGTTGATTTGTAACGGCGAAAGTTTTTCGATGAGGCCCTGGATCTGTTGCAGCTCGGTGAGCGAGCCGGCGGAGGGTTGGGCGTCGTTGAGCTGCACGGTGCCGCCGAGGTTGAACCACTGTTCGATCTGCTGGGTGTTGGTGTTGGCGAAGTAGGAGTCGAAGACGTGGGCGACTGCGGTGCGGATGATCTCGCGGACTACGGTGTCGGCTCCGCGCATCTCGCCTTCGTATTCGAGCTCGATCTTGCCGGTGATGCCGGGGAGGGCGGCGTAGATGTCGCCGACGCGGGCGACGACGAGGTCTTCGTTGTGCAGGAGAGCGCGGCGTTCGGCGTTGGAGACGACGAGCTCCATGGTGGTGATGGGGAGGCGCTGGGAGACGCCGGAGCGCTTGTCGACCTTCTTGTCTTCGCGGGCGGTGAAGGCGATCTGCTCGACGACCTGGCGGACGTAGTGGGGGATCTCGATGGTGGACTTGTTATTTGTAACGCGTTTGGTCCAGGCTTCCTGTGCGGTGATGCTGATGCCCTCTTCAACCGACTCGGGGTAGTGGGTGCGGATTTCGCTGCCGATGCGATCTTTGAGCGGGGTGACGATCTTGCCGCGAGCGGTGTAGTCCTCGGGGTTGGCGGAGAAGACGATGGCGACGTCGAGGGCGAGGCGGACGGGGTAGCCCTTAATCTGCACGTCGCCTTCCTGCATGATGTTGAAGAGGGCGACCTGGATTTTGCCGGCGAGGTCGGGGACTTCGTTGATGGCGAAGATGCCGCGGTTGGCGCGGGGGAGCAGGCCGTAGTGCATGGTGAGCTCGGAGCCGAGGTCCTGGTTGGAGCGGGCGGCTTTGATGGGGTCGATGTCGCCGACGAGATCGGCAACTGTAACGTCGGGAGTTGCTAATTTTTCGACGTAGCGGTCGTTGGGGGTCATCCAGGCGATGGGGGTTTCGTCGCCGAGGCGGGCGATGAGGTCGCGGGAGAATTTAGAGATTGGGGCGTAGGGGTTGTCGCGGACTTCGGAGCCGGCGACGTAGGGGCAGTGGGGGTCGAGGAGCGTGGTGAGGGCGCGAAGGATGCGCGACTTGGCTTGTCCGCGGAGGCCGAGCAGGATGAAGTTGTGGCGGGAGAGGACAGCGTTGACGAGTTGGGGGATGACGGTGTCTTCAAAGCCGACGATGCCGGGGAAGAGTGGGCTGGGCGTGGTGGCGGAGGCTTGGGCGCGGAGGCGGGCGATGAGGTTGGCGCGGAGCTCGTCTTTGACGGTGCGGGCGAGGCGGGCGGGGGTGTATTCGCTGGCGCGGAGAGCGCCGAGGGTGGTGGGAAGGGTCGCCATAGATGAAGTATAGATGTTTGGCGGGCGGGAAGGGTGCGAGTGAACGGACGAGTTGCATGGGACGGGATTAGACTGGCTAAGAGGTTTGCGGATATGAACAAATGGATGGAACGTCTGGGCCAGGCGCGCATGTGGATCTTCTGCGTGGCCGTGGCTGTGGTTGCAATCGTCTGGGTGGTTAGGCGATAGCTGATTGATGACTACGGGGTGAGTTCTTCGCGCATGGCTTCCATCTCGGCGAGGGCGTGCTGGTTGCGGGTGCGGTTGGCGGCGGCGATGCCTTCGTGGAGGCGGGCGAGGGCTTCTTCAGTGCGGTTGAGCTTAGCGAGGGTTTGGGCGGACATCTGGTAGGCGGGGACGTAGTCGGGGTTGTGGGTGGTGCAGGCGGCGAACTCGATGAGCGCGGCTTCGGGATTGCCCTGGGCGACGTGTTCCATCGCGAGGCCGTAGCGGGCGAAGGCGTTGGATGGGTCGAGTTGCAGGATTTCGTTGAGGGCGGCTAGTTTGTCCATGGGTTGATTCTAGTGGGCGCCACGAAGAAAAGGCTTAACGCCGATTTGCACCGACAAGACCGATAAGACAATACTGAAATCCATTTGCCCCGCTCCGATGGCGATCAAAACAGACAGAGGTGGGAAGGGGAGGCTATTTTATTGATCTTCTCTTTTGTGTTCTATCGGTCTTGTCGGTGTAAATCGGTGTTAGGCCTTTATTTTTGTTTGCGATTTAGAATGGGGGGATGGGCGATGAGAGCGTTGTTTCGCGGACGGTGGCGGAGTCGCAGTCGGAGCGGAGCGAGATCGTGTTTCCGGCGGACTCGAATGCGCTGGGGAACCTGTTTGGCGGGCGGCTGATGCAGTACATCGACCTGGTGGGGGCGATGGCTGCGAGCCGTCATGCAAGAGCGATTACGGTGACGGCGAGCATGGATCATCTGGATTTTGTGGCTCCGGTGCGGGTGGGAGATTTGTTGATTTTGAAGGCGAGCGTGAACCGGGCGTTCAAGACTTCGATGGAGGTTGGGGTGAAGGTGATGGTGGAGGATGTGCGCGAGCAGAGGCTGCGGCATGTTTCTTCGGCTTACCTGACGTATGTGGCGGTGGGGATGGATGGGAAGAGCCTGGTGGTGCCTCAGTTGATTTGTGAGACGGAGCATCAGCGGCGGCGGTATGAGGATGCGGGGCGGCGAAGAGAGATGCGGGCGGGGGAGACGCAGAGGAAGAAGGATGTAAGGGCTGCGCTTGGAGTTGGGTGGCATGTTTAGGCGAGAACGAATTCAGATCGAGTAATGAGTAACGAGTGAAGCGACGGTCGATGTGTAAGAGAGGAAGTTGCAAATGGGACAGATGGGACAGGGAGTTCCGCAGGGGCCGCAGCCTTTGCCGGGTGTGGCGCATGTAGTGGCGATCGGGAGTGGAAAGGGCGGGGTGGGAAAGACAACGGTTGCGGTGAACCTGGCGGTGGCGCTGGGGAAGCTGGGGTATCGGGTGGGGCTGATTGACGCGGATATTTATGGGCCGAATGTGCCGACGATGATGGGCGCGACGCGGCAACCGAGTATTGTCGGCGAGAACCGGATTGAGCCGCTGACGGCGCATGGGGTGAAGTTTATTTCGGTGGGGCTAATCTCGCCGGGCGATAAGCCGATGGTGATGCGCGGCCCGATGCTGCACCAGATCATCCGGCAGTTTCTGCAGCAGGTGGAGTGGGGCGAGCTGGATTTTCTGCTGGTCGACCTGCCTCCGGGGACCGGGGATGTGGTGATCTCGCTGGTGCAGACGGTGCCGCTGACGGGGGCGGTGGTGGTTTCGACGGGTTCGAGTGTGGCGCTGCAGGATGCGCGGAAGGCGCTGGAGATGTTCCACCAGGTGAAGGTGGAGGTGATTGGGATGGTGGAGAACATGTCGCAGATGACGCTGCCGGATGGCGAGGTGATCGACGTGTTTGGCGCGGGGGCTACGGCGCATACGGCGCAGCAGTTTGGGCTGGAGTTTCTGGGGGCGGTTGATCTGGATCCGCTGGTGCGGATTGGTGGGGACCGCGGGATGCCGGTGGCGCTGGCGGGCGAGGGGAGTCCGCTGGCGGGGCCGTTTTTTGTGATTGCGAAGAGGGTGGCGGAGAGGGCGAAGGAGATCGCGGGGGCGAGCGAAGAGATTTTAGAGATTACATAATGCTTGACGCAACTTGCGCCGATTGATAATATTACTTATAGGAAAAATGGCTGACACAGTCAGCACAAAAGATTCGAACTGCATTAACGTTCATCCACAAAAGCTGGTCAAAACAAAGTGGCCCCCCGATGACCGGGGGGCCTTTCTGCTAAATAAAGGCAACGAATGAATGTCGCAAAATACAAAGCGCTTTATCAAAACCGGAAAGACCAGCCGGTCCAAGAAGTCTTTGCCCATTTTCATCCTTTACGGAACCAGTTGACCAACACGTTGGATTTCGACGCGCCCTTCACGGCCTTAGCGGAGAAGACTCTTGACGGCAAGGATGCGTGGTATTTTACGAGCGCAAAGTTTGAGGATCGGTATAAGAACAAGCCACCAAAGCTCCGTAACTATCTGAACTACACCTTCCTGAGATTGAAGGATTTGGAGGTTGAGGAGCCAGGGCGATATTTTGTATGTTCGGCGGATGATCAATGGGTCTGTTTCAACACGGGACTTCAGGATCGACACTCGTCGGATCTTTACGCAATATTTGAGCGCTACAGAGTAATTCCGGGTTCTGTGCCTTCAAAGCCTGTGACGGATTGGGTATATAAGGGTACGGCTACGTCAAGGGAAGAGGCATATCATCGTCATTTCGCAAGACACCTGCCCGAATTGTCTTGGTATGCGACCGACAGCCGAGACTTTATTTTCGATACCCAATTTTCGCTCGATACCGATATTTTCGATCACATGTTTGAACGCGCGAAGGAACGCTCCGGCTTTGGCCCTGATGCGACCGATGAATCAGTAAGGAATTATTTGCGCGGTGCATTAGAGAACTTAATTCCCAAGATTCGAAGGAACTATAAGACCGCAATCCCGATGTATTACATCGAGGAGAAGCGAATGCAGTTGCTGTTGCCATTTATGTCGAGTAATGGCAAAGACGTGGCCTGTTTTCTTGTTGATCGCGACGATTTAAACCGCTGCTATCACATCAAGACCATTCTTGATCTCGATAAGGCGTATTTTGCGGCTCGGCTTTTGACTCGCCCAGACAAAGAGTGGCTAAACCCCTAATTTTTCGGAGAACCTAATGGCGGAGGCGGAGCGGATTACGGCGCGGCAGCGGGCGATCCTGACAGCCATCATCGAGAGCTATATTGCCAGCGGCGAGCCGGTGGGTTCGGGGACGATTGCCGGGGCACAACTGGGTGGGGTGAGTCCGGCGACAGTGCGGAATGAGATGGCGGAGCTTTCGAACGAGGGGTTGCTGGAGCAGCCGCATACCTCGGCGGGGCGGGTGCCGACGGCGAAGGCGTTTCGGATGTATGTCGAGCAACTGAGCGGTGGGGCGAATCCACGGATCGATGCGGGGCGGTTGCCGGCGGCTTCGCGGAGGCAGATCGACTCGAGCCTGGCGGGGCTGGCGGGGACGCAGATGGTGCTGCAGAGGACGAGCCATGTGCTGGCGACGCTTTCGAGCGGGGTGGGGCTGGCGATTGCTACGGCTTCCGAGGGCGACCTGCTGGAGCATGTGCATTTTTCGCGGCTGGCTGCGGCGCGGGTGCTGGCTGTGGTGGTGACGCGGAGTGGCATGGTGCGGGACCGGGTGTTGACGCTGGATCAGGACCTTTCGGTCGTGGAGCTGGAGACGGCGGCGAACTTTGTGAATGAGAACTTCCGCGGATGGAGTGTGGAACGGGTGCGGGCGGAGATTGCGCGGATGGTGGAGCGCGAACGGAGTGAGTACCAGAGGATTTTGAGCTCGGTGCAGCAGCTTTGGGTGAAGGCGGTGCCGGAGACGGATGCCACGCAGACGGTGTATGTGGAGGGCGTCGCGAATCTGGTAGGGAGCCAGGAGGATCGGGAGCAGTTGCGCGGGCTGCTGGCTGCGCTGGAGGCGAAGCAGAAGCTGGTGGAGCTGCTGAATGCGTATATCGATGCGAAGCAGGAGTCGGTGCGGGTGATCTTCGATCTGGAGGAGCATGCTCCGGAGATGGCGGGGCTGGTGTTGATTGCTGCTCCGGCGCGGATGGCGGGCGAACAACGCGGGACAGTAGGAGTGATTGGGCCAAAGCGGATGCACTACGAGAACACGATGAATGCGGTGAGCTATATTGCGCAGGTGTTTGAGCGGATGCTGGTTAGAGACACCAGCTGTTAGCAATCAGTGATAGGTGATCAGAGAAAATGTGGGGGTGGGGATGAGCAGGCAGTGGGGGAAGGTCGCGCGATGGGCGGGAATGGGCAACAATAGGAATGATGGCAGTTTGGTGAAGGATGGGGACCCGATGGCAGAGGACACGATGGTGCAGGGAGAGGAAAAAGAGTTGGGCGCGGACGGGCCGGAGACGATCGAGACCGGCACGGAGACAGGCGCCGATGCGGCGACTTCTCTGAAGACGGAGCTGGAGCAGATGCGCGGCGAGCGCGACCAGTTGCTGGATCGGCTGGCGCGGCTGCAGGCGGAGTTTGAGAACACGCGGAGGCGCGAGGCGAAGGAGCGTCAGGACGTGCGGGACTATGCGGTGCAGGGAGCGGTGGAACCGTTTCTGGGGGTGATGGATAACTTCCAGTTGGCGTTGAAGGCCCAGGGATCGCTGGAGCAACTGCGGGGTGGAGTGGAGCTGATTCTGAAGCAGATGGAAGAAGCGCTGAAGAGCCTGAACGTTCAACCGGTGGAGACAGTGGGCGCGATGTTCGATCCGCGAGTCCATGAGGCGCTGGGGAGCATCGAAACGGCGGAGTTTCCGGACCACCAGGTGCTGGAGGAGATTCGGCGTGGGTACAAGATTCGCGAGAAGCTGCTGCGGCCGGCGCTGGTGAGGATTGCCAGTAATACGGCAGTTGTGAGTGATTAGTTGTGAGTTGTGAGTAAAGACAACGGCAACTGCAAATGAAGTTTTGGAGAGAATTTAAAAGATGAGTGCGACGGTGACCAAGGTTGATTTTTACGAGGTGTTGCAGGTTTCGCGGAGTGCGAACGACCAGGAGCTGAAGACCAGCTATCGCAAGCTGGCGATGCAGTATCATCCCGACCGTAACCCGAATAATCCGGAGGCGGAGGAGCAGTTCAAGTCCTGCAGCGAGGCGTATGCGGTGCTGAGCGATCCGGAGAAGCGCGCCGCTTATGACCGGTATGGACATGCGGCTTTCCAGGGCGGTGGACCGGCGGCGGGAAATCCGTTTGCGGGAGCTGGGTTCCAGGGCGATCTTGGGGATATCTTCGGCGATCTTTTTGGGGAGATGTTTGGCGGAGGCGGCGGTGGGAGACGGGCTTCGCGGATGCAGCGCGGGCGCGATCTGCGGTATGACCTGACGCTGGAGTTTGAAGAGGCCGTGTTCGGTGTGGAGAGGGAGATCTCGATCAAGCGGCTGGAGCATTGCGGAGACTGCAGCGGGACTGGGGCCGCGAATGGCAAGGCTCCGGCGACGTGTACGCAGTGCGGCGGGCGCGGGCAGGTGCGGTTTCAGCAGGGATTCTTTTCGGTGGCGAAGACGTGCGGGCGCTGCAATGGCTCGGGCACGATGATTACCGATCCCTGCGTGACGTGCCGCGGCGAGGGGCTGCTGGCGAAGAAGCACGAGATCCTGGTGAAGGTTCCGGCGGGCGTGGAGCAGGATACGCGGATTCGCTACTCAGGCGAGGGTGAGGCCGGGCGGTTTGGCGGGCCGGGCGGCGATCTTTACGTGGTGCTGAATGTTAAGGCGCACAAGTTCTTCGAGCGCGATGGCGACGACTTGCATTGCGTGATGCCGATCTCGTTTCCGCAGGCGTCGCTGGGCACGGAGTTGACGATCGAGACGCTGGAGGGTGCGGCGACGGTGAAGATTCCGGAGGGGACGCAGCACGGGAAAGAGTTCAAGCTGCGGGGGAAGGGCGTGCCGCATTTGAATTCGAGCGGCAAGGGCGACCTGATTGTTGAGGTAAGGGTGGCTACTCCGACGAAGCTGAACAAAGGTCAGAAGGAGCTGATGCGGCAGTTGGGCGAGACGATGGTGGTGGAGAATTCGCCGACTAGCCGGGGGTTGTTCGACAAGATGAAGGATATCTTCAGCTGAGGACAGCGCGGCGCTCGAGATTCGAGGGTGTGAACATCTTACGTCCCACCCATTCTTTTGTGGCGCGACGTCCCACGTTCAGAGGTGAGACGAAGGGCACCCCATTTTGTGGTCATTCAGGCTTAGGAGTTGGGCTGGATTGGTTTTTGACACTTGGTCGATGCTGCGCGGGCTGGAGTCGGGAGCGGCGTGGACGTGGATGTCGATGACTCCCTCGATGGGCTTGGTCTGGGAGTGCGCTGCGGGGACAAGAAGAGCGATGCAGAGTAGGAAAGGTGTCTTCATTTTGGCGCCTATTCGGTGAGATGGGCTGCGGTGATGGCGATGGCGGCGATGGCAGCGGTTTCGGCGCGGAGGATGCGGGAGCCCAGGGTGACGTGCGTCCAGGAGTGAGTGGTGAAGATCTGCATTTCTTCGGGGGTCCAACCGCCTTCTGGGCCTATCGCGAGGGCTAGATTGGTCAAGACGGCTGGGGAACTTTTTACGTCCCACCCATCGCTTCGCGATGAATGGGGCACCCCGGCTTTTGTGGCGCTACGATCCCACGTCTCAGAGGCGAGACGTGGGGCACCCGCTTCTGTGGTTTGTGTAAGGGCGGTGGTGAGGGTGAGGTATTGTTCGGTTTCGCTTAGGAGGATGCGAGTGGGGGATTGTTCGGCTTGGAGAGCGTGGGCGAGGAGGGTGGGGTCGTGGATCTCGGGGATGTCGGTGCGGCGGGATTGCTTGGCGGCTTCGAGAGCGATGCGGCGCCAGCGTTCTGCTCGCTTGGGAGCGGCGAGGGCGAGGTGCTTTTCGGTGCGGCGGGCGAGGATGGGCGTGATGCGGGAGACGCCAAGCTCGGTGGCCTTTTCGATGGCCCACTCGAAGTGGTCGAACTTGAAGACGGCCAGGAGGAGATGGATGGGCAGGGCGGCGTCGGCTTCCAGCTCTTCGTGGAGGGTGAAGGCTACCTCGGAGTCGGAGACGGAGGCGATCTCGGCGCGGTGGAGGAAGCCGTTGGCCACTATATCGTAGGTCTGGCCGGGCTGAGCACGGAGGACGCGGGCGAGGTGTTCGGCTTGCGCGCCGGTGAGGGCGGCTTGGGTGGGGTGGCCTTCGGCGGGGGAGAAGGTGTCGGCGATGAAGCGGCGTCTCATAAAGGCAGGAAGTAGGAAGTAGGGAGTAGCGAACAACGACCTGGATGCGGTCAGGGTTTAGGGATGGTTACGGTTTGGGGGCCCCGATTGTAGAGGTCGACGGTGATGGTGGCGGAGGTGCGCAGGTCCCATACGGATTGCGGGACGGGGAAGTGGAGGAGGACCATGCCTTCGGCGTGCTGGCCGGGCTGGATGGCGGTCTCGCGGAGGAGTGGATCGGAGGCGAGAGGCTTGAGTTTGGGGAAGGCGACGTAGAGGTTGGGGAGGTCCTTTGGCTGGATGGCGCTGGAGGTGAAGTCGCCCTGGGGGGTGATAAGGGTGGCGGTGATGTCGTTGATGAAGATGGGGAGGCGGAGCTGGTCTTCGATGCGGACGTTGGCGACGACGTAGAGGTCGTCCTGGGCCTCGTCCTGGGTGTGGACGAGGATGGTGTTGGATTTGAAGACGGTGTGATTGGGGAGGATGGCGACGTGGGTGACGGTGAGGCCGGCGACGCGGTGCGGGCTGAACCAGAAGATCGCCGCGAAGATGCCGCCGAGGACGAGGACCGCGATGAGGCCGGGGATGAGGAAGCTGCGGCGTTCGGACTGGGAGAAGGTGAGGTCGGCCATGGAGATAAAAGGATACCAGCGGATCTAGAGGCTAGATGGGTTGCTGGGTTCGGTGGGGTCTTTCTGGACGAAGTACTCCTCCATGAGGACGGCGATGAGGGCGGCGGTGGGGACGGCGACGAGGGCCCCGACTACGCCGGCGAGCTCGGTGCCGGCGATGAGGGCGATGAGGACGGTTAGGCCCATCAGGTTGACGCTGGAGCGCATGATGCGCGGGGTGAGGTAGGCGTTTTCGATATTGACGTAGATGAGGTAGAAGGCGAAGACGCCGGCCATTTTGGTCCAGGAGTCGATTGCCGCGATGGCGCCGACGATAAGGATGGTGATGACTCCGCCGGCGATGGGGATGATGTTCATCAGGCCCATGAGAACGCCGAGCAGGAAGAAGTAGCGAACGTGGAGGATGGCGAAGACGACGGTGCTCGAGACGCCAAGGATAAGCATCAGGAGGCCCTGGCCGAGGAGCCATTTGCTCATGCGGCGCTCGGCGCGTTGGAGGGTGACGGCGAGGCGGAGGCGGTTCTCGATGGAGAGGAGCGACATGAACCACTGGTAGGCGGAGTTGCCTTCGAGCATGAAGTAGACGCAGAGGATGAAGGCGGTGAGGATGTCGAAGATGCGCCCCATCCAGGCGGGGAAGGAGGCGAAGAGGAAGCCGGCGGTGGCGGAACCGGCAGCTTCGACCTTTTCGGCGACGGAGTCTGCGCCTAGCTTGTCGGCGAGAGGGATGCGCTTAATGTGGGCGACGACGGAAGCGATGCGGGCGGGAAGGTCGGTGGCGAACTGCTTGATGTCACGGAAGACGGGAGGCAGGCCGACGATGAAGAACAGGGCGAGGACGAGAAAGACTGCCGTGAGTAGAAAAACGATGGCGAGGGCGCGGGAGATTCGGCGGCCGCCGCGCATCTCGAAGTCCATGATGGCCTTGACTACGGGCAGCAGGACGACGGCGAAGAGAGCGCTGACGTAGATGAGGATGAGGACGTCACGGAGACGCCAGGTGAGGGCGAGGACGAGCGCCACGGCGAAGGCGAAGAGGATGTGGCCGCGGACTGCGTTGCGTTCGTCTTTCGATGACGTGGTGGAGATAGTGGGCAGGGCGTTCTCCTGGGTGCGTATCCCGGTGCGGTTTTCATGCCTGGGGATGTGATGCAGATGGTACGCCGTTTTGCCGTTTACTTGCGGTAGGCGATGCCGTAGTCAGGGTCGGATGCGATGTTAATGCCGCCGAAGGGAACGTGGTAGATGGAGTAGGCGGAGGCGAGGGTGTAGGCGCCCTGCTTGTCATGGGTGACGTTGAAGAAAGGCGAGAGCGAGATGGTGGTGTAGGGGGTGTTGCCGGGATGGGCCGAGAGGATCCAGTGGCCGGTAAGGTCGCGGGGCGGGCCGTTCTTCGGGGTTACGGTCTGGTGGAAGTCGTGGTTCTTCTGGAAGACTACGGTGGCGGTGCCCCAGTCGGCTTCGGCTTTATAAGTGCCGGGGACCTGGTCTTCGGTGACTACGGCGGAGCAGCCTGCGAGGACGAAGGCAAGAGCGAGGGCGCTGATGGCGGCGAGGGTGCGGCGGTTTCTTGTATGCGGCGCGTGACTTTGCGGGGTGGAACTTTGCGGCATGGAGAGGGCTCCGTTGTTTGTTGAGGTCTAGCGGCGCGGGGCCGGGGTTGCGGTGAGTCTTGCCACGAGGGTGGAGACGGTCTGGTCTGGAGTCAGGTCGGCGGTGTCGAGGGTGAAGCGAGCCAGGCGGCGATAGATGGGCTGGCGAAGGAGGAAGCGCGCTTCGGCGACAGCGGGGTCGGCGAGGACGGGACGGGCTTGCGCAGGATCGGCGGATGCGCCGGAGTTGAGGGCTTGCAGCATGCAGCGGTCGAAGAGCGCGGGGAATGGGGCATCGAGGAAGATGGTGGAGGTGGCGGGCGTCTGCTCGAGGAGGAGGCGGTTGGTGAGGATCTCGGGGGTGCCTCCGCCGAGCGCGAGGACGAGGTTGGTGCGGCCGAGCGCGGAGGCGAGGGCAGAGGACTCGAGCTGGCGGAAGTGCGGCTCACCCTGGGTGGCGAAGAGGGCGGGGACGGAGAGGCCGGCGCGGGATTCGATGTAGGCGTCGAGGTCGAGGAAGTCCCAGCCGAGGCGGGTGGCGAGCAGGCGGCCGATGGTGGTCTTGCCTGCTCCCATGAAGCCGGTGAGGGCGATGCGCCGGAGGTGCGCGGGGAGGGTAGGCGTTTCGTCAGTGGGACTACACGTTTCGGCTTTCATGGTTGCTCCTTAAGAATACAGCGAAGAACAGCTAGGGACGGCGAAGAACAGCAACGGACAGGAGGACAAAGCAAAAGCCGCGACCTTTGTGGGGTCGCGGCTCAGTGGAATGGCGGATTCTCTGCTTTTTGTTAACTCAGAGATGCGCGCAAGCCCGACTGACCCGCTCCCTGCCACCAGTAGCAGGGAGCGGTAAAGTAGCCGGGCTGGAACGAGCGCGTCTTCATCCTGAAGATGAGATTACACCTGCGGGGAAACGGGTTGCAAGACTAATCGATTTCCTTGACTTCGTCGTCGTCCGGTTCCAAGCGGGCGGAATCTTCGAGGAGCTTGCTCTGGATGTTGCTCCAGACCTGGTCGCTGGGGTCGCCGACCGGTTCGAAGAGGCTGCGGGCGGTTTCGGCGATGGTTTCGAGGTCGTGGACGAGGGCGGCGCAGTCGGGGTTGGCGGCGAGGAACTTTTGCAGGCGCGGGTCCTGGCTGACCTTTCCGTTGCCATTGGCGAAGAGGTCGGGGAGGACGCTCTCGAACTCCTCGGGCTTCATGGTGTCGAAGTTGATGTTGATGTTGCCTGTCTCGGTCATTTCGCCTCCGTGGAGGCGGCGGCCACCGGGTCGGTCTGACGGAGCAGATCGCGGAGTTTGAGGCGGGCTTTGTGGAGTTGCGACTTGCTGTTGCCAGTGGAGCATTCGAGCATGGTGGCGATCTCGTTGTGTTCGAAGCCTTCTACATCGTGCAGGACAAAGACCATGCGATAGCCCGGAGGCAGGGAGGCCACGGCGCGTTCCAGGGCAACGCGATCAACCGAGCCGGTGAGGACTGGGTCGCGGCTGCCGAAGTCGCGTTTGGGTGCGTCCTCTTCGGAGGGGTTGATGGTCTCTTCGAGCGAGACGAGGTTGAGGCCCTTCTTGCGAAGATGCATGAGGACCAGGTTGACGGTGAGGCGGTGCAGCCAGGTGGAGAAGGCGGATTCGCCGCGGAAGCTGCCAATCTTGCGGAAGAGGTGGAGGAAGGCCTCCTGGGTCATGTCTTCGGCTTCGGAGACGTTGCCGAGCATGCGGAGGCAGAGGGTGTAGACGCGGCGTTTGTGCAGCGCGTAGAGCTTGGAGAATGCTTCGGCGTCGCCATTTTTGGCGGCTTCGATGGCTTCCGCTTCGCCGGCGATGGGCGGGTTGCGCTTAAACAGGCCGGGGTTTGGCTTTGCGGGTGGTGCTTGCGTCATCATCTGGCCTTCATAGTTCATTTTGGTGTGGCTCCGGGGGTGGGTGTCGTCCCAGACTTGCGCCTGTTCCAGCCTAACGCATCTCTTGGACATTCATCTGGCTAGGCAGTTGGAGGTTGAGAGGAAAGGAAAGGTTGTGTGGCGAGCAGACATTCTTTTGTTGAGGTTAGGAGCGGATCAGGCTCCGACGAAGCGGGCGTAGAGGGTGCGGGCGACGGTGATGTCGGTGGTGCCGTGGACGATGGCGCGGCCGTCGGCAAAGAGGGTGAGAGTGTGGGGGCCGCGGCGGAAACGGAGGAGAAGCTCGTTGGAGCGGAGGGCTTCTATATCCGAGTGGCCCTGGAGGCGAGCCGTCATGGCGGCGAAGTCGATGGGGTGGTGGTGCTCGTGGATCTGAACGGAGTCGCGGCCGCAGAGGGTGATGTGGGCGCGGTTTTCGCCGGAGAGATGGGTAAAGATGCGCTGGCCGCAGACGGTGCAGTTGGGGCGTGGGGTGGTGGAGGCGATTTCGGATCTATCCCCTGTCCAAAGGTCGAAGGAGAGGAGGGTGCGGCGCATGAGGTGCGGCTGGCCGGTGAGGAACTTGAGGGCTTCGGTGACCTGGATGGAGGCGGCGAGGTTGACCGCGGTGGAGAGGATGCCGGCGGTGTCGCAGGTTTCGACGTTGCCGGATGGGGGCTTGGGGAAGATGCAGGCGAGGCAGGGAGTAGGCAGTAGGGAGTAGGGAGTAGAGGGCGAGACGGGGGCGGGGAGGATGTTCATGGTGGCGGCGTAGGCGCCTATCGCGGCGGCGTAGATCCAGGGGGTGCCTTGCTGGACGGCGTAGTCGTTGATGAGGTAGCGGGTTTCGAAGTTGTCGGTGGCGTCGAGGATGATCTGGGCGGGATTGCTTGGGGGGGCGAGCAGTTCGGCGATGTTGCCGGGAACGAGGTCGGCGATGTGGGCGTGGACTTTGATATTGGAGTTGAAGAGGGCGATGTGGCGGCGGGCGGCCTCGGCCTTGGGGAGGCTGGCGCGGGCGTCGGCTTCGTCGAAGAGAACCTGGCGCTGCAGGTTGGAGGGCTCGACGAAGTCGCGGTCGATGAGGGTAAGGGTTCCGACGCCGGCGCGGGCGAGGAGCGAGGCGGCCGCGGCTCCGGTGGCTCCGATGCCGACGATGGCGGCGTGCGCAGTGGCGAGGCGCTGCTGGCCTGAGAGACCGATGCCGGGGAAGAGGATCTGGCGGGAGTAGCGGTCCTGATCGAGGATGGCCTGGTCCGCGAGGGGCGGATGATTTTCGGGCGGGGATGGCGATGTTGCGGCGTCGTACTCGTTTAAACGCATCGTTCTTCGTAGTATAGGGAATTGCGGGGTGCGGTTCCCACGGGCTTCGAAGGGGGCACTTTGAGTGGGTCCGGTACTGGGCCAGCGCCAGCTTATTTTTTGGCATCCAAGAGGGGAATCGATCGGCTCGATTAAGGGTTGGGGGGCGCGTGGAGTGGTACAGCCATCCGACATGCGGTGAATGAGCGTTGGGACCACGGAAGAGCCGCATACGCGGCTGACGAGGCAGAGGGGAAGAGACAGTTGGGTTTTCGATGCAATGCAGTGGCCGGGAACGTGGCCGGGAGAGGCCCGAAGAAGGCGTGGGCAGGCGTGGCGCGATGGGTTGCGCGGGCGATGGTGGTCGCTGGCGTTCTGGTTCTGGGTGCGACCGCTAAGGGTAGAGCGCAGGCGTTGCCGGGATCGCCATCGGCTCCGGGTGAGCCGGCGCGGCCGAGTGGTTCGGTGGGGAATGGGACGGTTGGGACGCCTGTTTCGCCATCCTCGACGCCTACGCCTCAGCAGATGGCGGCTCCTGCTTCGGGTACGCAAGGGCAGACGTCAGCGGCTCCGGTGAAGCCCGTGCCTGCGGCATCCGCGAGTCTGACGCAGTGGAAGGGCCTGCGCGTGGAGAAGGTCGAGTATGAGGGGGTGACCTTCGATGAGACGGACAACCTGCCGCAGCAAGTGACGGTAAAGGTGGGCCAACCGCTCGATCCGGTGAAGGTGACGGAGAGTTTGCGGCGGCTTTTTGCGAGTGGGCGGTATCGGGAGATTGGCGTGGATGGAGTGCGCGATGGCAATGGAGTGACGCTGATCTTTACGGGCACGCCGCGCTACTTCGTGGGCCGGGTGTCGATTGAGGGCGTGAAGGACGAGCGGTTGGCGTCGCTGCTGGAGTATGCGACCAAGCTGCAGCCGGGGACCGCGTTTACAGATGCTGCGATTTCCGCGGGGACGGATGGCATCAAGGGATCGCTGGCGAGCAGCGGATTCTACCAGCCGACGATCGCGGTGAAGGCGGATGTCGATGAGGCTGGCAGCCAGGTGAATGCGACCTATACGGTGAACATCGGGCCCAAGGCGCGCATCGGCAATGTAACGGTTGAGGGCACAGATATAGGGTTTACCGCGGCGGATTTTCGCAAGAAGGCAAAGCTGAAGCAGGGCAAGAAGGTAACGCGGGAGACGACGAGCAACGCGCTGACGCGACTGCGCGCACAGTATCAGAAGAAGGACCGGCTGGAGGCGACGGCTACCCTGCAGAAGTCGACTTACGATCAGCCTCGAAAGCAGTTGGACTATGACTTTCATGCGAATCAGGGGCCGTTGGTCAAGGTACAGGTGGAGGGGGTCAGGCTTTCGAAGAGCCGCGTCAAGCTGCTGGTGCCGATCTATGAAGAGGGGACGGTCGACAACGATCTGCTGAACGAGGGAACTCATAACATCAAGGACTTTCTGTTTCGTGAAGGGTATTTCGACGCGACGGTCTCGGTGCATGTAGACGGTGAAAACACGCCATCGGAGAGTGTGGTGTACACCGTTGTGCCGGGGAAGAAGCACAAGGTGAGTTCGGTGACGATTGTGGGGAACAAATACTTCGACGCCGACTTACTGAAGGAGCGGATGCAGGTGCAGAAGGCGGATGCGTATCTGCGGAATGGCCGCTACTCGCCGGCGCTGATGAAGTCGGATGTGGCTTCGATTCTGGGGTTGTATCGCGCGAACGGGTTCAACAAGGCGGAGATTACGCCGACGATCAAGGACGTGGATTCGGCGAAGGGGAAGCAGTTGAAGGTGAGCGAGATTGCCGTGGTGTTGACGGTGGCGGAAGGGCCGCAGCAGAAGTTCGGCGTGGTGAAGCTGGGCGGAGTGGACGGCAGCCGGGAGAAAGATGTGAAGGCGCTGCTGAATTCGCAGGAAGGCCAGCCCTTTTCGCTGATTACGCTTTCGGGCGACCGCGATGCGGTGCTGGGGTACTACGTGAGCCACGGCTTCGACCAGGCGAGGACCGAGGTGAAGCAGGAGGTGGAAAGCGCCGACCCAACGAAGACGGATGTAACGATCAATGTTACAGAAGGCGGGCAGGTGTTCGTGGACCGGGTGCTTGTTTCGGGGATCCAGCACACGCGGCCTTCGGTTGTGGACAAAGAGGTGAAGGTGCATGCGGGCGATCCGCTGGACGAGAGCGCGCTGCTGGATACGCAGAGGCGGCTGTACGATCTGGCGCTATTCAACGAAGTGGTGTCGACGGTGCAGAACCCGGATGGGGATGCGCCGCGCAAGAATGTGCTGCTGCAACTGACCGAGGCGCGGCGGTGGGATGTGACGTATGGGTTTGGGTTCGAGGCGGAGACGGGGACGCCGCAGGAGGGCAAGATCAACCCGGCGTCGGCGATCTTGCTGGGGATCCCGCTAAATCAGAGTTACTCGCAGAATGGCAAGACGGGGGTGAGCCCACGGGTGTCGCTGGATGTGAGCCGGATCAATCTGCGCGGAACGGATGAGTCGCTGACGCTGCATACGACGTATGGATTGCTGGAAGAGGTGGCGACGCTGACGTTCCAAAATCCGCATTTTCTGGGACGGTCGCAGCTGACGAACGGCATTTCGGGGGGCTACTCGAATGTGCAGAATATCTCTACGTTCCAGGCTTCGACGCTGCAATTCGACTATCGGCTGACCCAGAAGGTAAAGCGTGCGGATACATTCATCTATAACTTTGAGTACCGCAGGGTGGCGGTAAATCCGGCAACGCTGCAGGTTTCGGCGAATTTGATTCCGCAACTGTCGCAGCCGGTGCGCGTGGGTGGGCCGGGAATTACGTGGTTTCACGACAAGCGGCAGCCCGGGCCGCTGGATGCGACGAAAGGATCGTATACGTCGGTGCAGGACTTCTTTGCTTCGTCGAAGTTCGGGTCGCAGGTGACTTTCAACCGGGCGGATATTACGAACTCGACGTACTACTCTTTCGGAAAACACAAGTATGTGCTGGCGCGGAATACGCGGCTGGGGTTTGAGACGAGTTTCGGCGCGAACCCGAATATCAACAGCGCGAGTTGCGCTGGAGCGCTGTTGCAGACGAATGCAAGCTGCAATCCGGTGCCTCTACCGGAACGCCTGTATGCGGGCGGCGCGACGTCGCACCGCGGGTTTGCGATCAATGGCGCGGGGCCACGCGATCTGCAGACGGGGTTTCCGGTGGGCGGCAATGCGGTGTTCGTGAACACCACGGAACTGCGGCTGCCGGCACCGGTGCTTCCCTATGTGGGCGACAGCATCAGCTTTGTGGTTTTTCATGACATGGGGAACGTGTTTGCGAACGTTTCGGATGCCTTCCCCAGCTTTAAGCACTTTCATCAGCCTGATCAGCAGACGTGCGCAAATGTTTCGGGGACGGTGCCGGGACAGCCAACGGGATTTGGACAGTGCAATTTCAACTACTTTTCGCATGCGGTTGGGATGGGCGCGCGGTATAAGACGCCGGTGGGGCCGATTCGTGTCGATTTCAGTTACAATCTCAACCCGCCGGTGTATCCCGTCATCTATGACTTCAACGGGAACCCGCCGAACGAGGGGCAGGCGGGACACTTCAACTTCTTCTTCAGCATTGGGCAGGCTTTCTAGCGCATGAGTGCAAGGACAACCAGATCGGGTTTGGGCGCGACGGCAATGGGTTTGCCGCTGATGATGGTGCTGCTGCATGGCGCGGCCCATGCCGGGCAGCGGGTTACGCTCGATCGCGTGGTTGCGGTGGCGAACAACGATCTGATTCTAGAGAGCGACGTGGATGCCGAGGAGCGGTTTGCGGCGCTTCAGGCATTCAGCGAGCCGAAGCCGTTTTCGCGGGACCAGTTGATTGAACGGTTGATCGACCGCGATTTGATTCTGCAACAGATGAACCTGCAGACGGAGCCGCCAATTGCGGATGCACAGGTGGATGCTCAACTGGCGACGCTGCGCAAGACCATTCCCGCTTGCGCGGCATATCACTGCGAGACCGATGCGGGCTGGGAGAAGTTTGTTGCCGACCACGGGTTCACGGTGGAGGAGGTGCGGAAACGCTGGCGGGTGCGCATGGAGGTGCTGCGGTTTATCGAGGAGCGGTTCCGGATGGGGATAAGGATCGACCAGACGGAGATCGACGCATATTACAAGAACACGATGCTGCCGGTTTATGAAAAGGACAAGGCACCGCCCCCGGCGGAGGCGACGATTACGGATCGCATTCAGGAGATATTGCTGCAGCAGCGCGTGACAAGTCTGCTGGACGACTGGCTTAAGACCCTGCGCGCGCAGGGAAGCGTGCGCGTGGTGAAGCCAGGGGAGGCGCTGCCTTGAGCGAGGAGAGCCAGATGACTTCGCGGACGCCGGACGCGCAGCCGGAGAAGCGCCGTGGCGTTTTGGGCCATATGGGGCGCGTGATTGCGTGGATCGTGGGTAGCGTGCTGCTACTGGCGATCGTGGTGGTGGGCGGGTTCGCGTGGTACTCGACGACGGACGACTTTCAACATCGCGTGGGCAAGCAGATCGTCTCGGTGCTCGAGGATGCGACGGGTGGGCGGGTGGAGTTGGGTCATTTGGACTTCAGCTTGTGGCACCTTGCGATTGAGGTGGATGGGCTGGTGATCCACGGGCTCGAAGGCCCGGGTGAGGCGCCGTATCTTGCGGCGGACAAGATCCAGGTGCGGCTGAAGATTGCGAGCTTCTTCGCACATGCAACGGGCAAGGGGCTCGCGTCGCATATTGGGCTGAGTTTGTTGCGAGTGGAGCATCCGCAGGTCCACCTGATGATCGACAAGGATGGGAAGACAAACCAGCCGGTGCCGAAACATCCTTCGACGAGTACGGAGCCGGTGCAGGATACGATGCTGGATTTGAAGGCCGGAGAGATCGCGCTGGTCAACGGCGTGATGCTGTTGAACGACCGGGCGATTCCGTTCGACATGGCGGCGCGGGATTTGAATGCGGAGGTGAAGTATCTCTGGCTGAGCGACCGCTATGGGATCTCGATCGGGTTGGAGGATCTGCGCACGAAGATGGCGACACAGGTGGAAGCGCAGTCGAAGCTGCATCTTGAGGCGGAGTTGGGCCGTGATGTAGCGGAGCTGAAGTCGTTCGAGTTCGATTCGGGCAGGTCGTCGGTGCTGCATGCGTCGGGGACGTTGAATCACTTTGCGCAGCCGGAGTGGCAGGCGGCGGTGAATGGGACGCTGGATCTGAAGCAGGTTTCGGTGCTGGCGGATGTGGATGGGCTGACGGGCGGCTCAGCCGATCTTGCGCTCAAGGGACATAGCTGTGCGGTGTCGCCGGTGGCGGCGCAGACGCATCCGAAGTTCTGGCAGAGAAGGCGACCGGCGACTCCGGCAAAGCCTGGGGTGGTGCCGTTGCCGCCTGATCCGCAATGCAAGGCTGGCTATCTGCTGGTGGGAAGCGCAAAGCTGCATAAAGCAGGGTTTGAGAATCAATATGTCCTTCTGCACGATGTGGACGGTGGCGCGCAGTTGCACATTACGCCGAGCGAGTTGCTGCTGACCGCGCTAAGCGGGTATCTGCCGGGGGGCGGGAGCGCGGCGGGTGAGTTGCGCATTGTGAACTGGCTGGGTGAAGTTCCGGCGGAGGTGGCGAAGGCTAACATCACTGCGACTGCAGTGAATACGGCGAACCGGACTGCAACCTCGATCGGCGCGAAAGCTTCGGCGCACATGCCGGTCGCTCCGAAGACTTTGTCGGCGCATGCGTACCTGGTGGCGACGGTGGATCAGATTCCGCTGCGCACGATTATGGATGTGACGGAGGTGAAGGGGTATAGCGATCTTGGTTTCGATACTGCGATTTCGGGACCAGTGAAGGTGGAGTGGGGAGGATCGACGGCGGATATTGCGGACACGGTGGTTGTGGATGGGGACATTAAGTTCAAGCCGACCGGGGTGCCGCGCAAGGGCGCCCGGCAGAATGTGCCGATAACCGGCGAGGCGCTGGCGCACTACGACGGGAAGAGAGAGATCGTGAACATTCAGCATGTGGTGCTGAATACGCCGCAGTCGACGACCGACGCGAGTGGTGTGCTGGGCGTGAATGCGGGTGATCCGCTGACCGACTTGAAGGTGGATATGACGGTGCGGGACCTGGGCGAGTTCGACCAGTTGCTGCAGACGCTGGGGTTCGAGGCGAATGGGAAGAAGGGGACGGCGGCGATTCCGGTGGTGCTGCATGGTGGCCTTATTTTTCATGGGACGGCGTCGGGACGGGCGGCGGACCTGGACGTGAAAGGGCATGTGCAGGGGTCGCAGTTGGAGGTGAAGCTGGGGAGGGAGCTGGATACGCTGATCGATTCGGCGGTGGCGGATGCGGAGTTTTCTTACGACTCGGGGCTGGCGGTGGCGGACTCGACGATCAAGCGAGGGACAGCGACGCTGAATTTGGCTGGGAGCATGAAGCCGCGCAAGGAGGTTTCGCGCAAGGGCGTGGTGGATTACGTCTGGGATGAGGGGACGGCGGTGGATGCGACGGTCGCGCTGGCCAACGCGGATGCGACCGATGTGCTGCAGATTGCGGGGCAGCAGCAGAAGATTCCGGTGACGGGCACGATGGCGGTGAACTCGAAGGTGACGGGGACGCTGGGGAATCTGGATGGGGCGGGGACGGTCTCGCTGGCCAAAGGGATTGCGTATGGAGAGCCGTACGACTCAGCCAACGTGACGCTGGCTGTGCGCGGGCAGGATTTTGAAGCGAGCAAGGTTGTGGTGTCGCTGCATGGGATGCAGATCACGGGCAATGGCGGGTATGACCTGACGTCGAAGCATCTGCATGGGCATATCGAGGGCGACAAGCTGGTGCTGTCGAAGTTTGTGACGCTGGCGAAGGCCATGCCGAATGCGGATGGCACGTTGAACATCGTGGCCGATGCGAATGGCACGGTGGAGCAGCCGGGGTTGAAGGCGACGCTGAAGCTGGCGGGGATTTCGGTGGATGGGAAGACGCTTGGCGATGTTGCGGTCGATGTACACAGCGAAGGCAGCGTGGCGATGTATACGGCGCAGTCGACGATGATTGGCGCGAAGGTGAATGCGTCGGGGCAGACGGAGTTGAATGGCAACTACGAGACGAAGGCATCGCTGAAGATTGCTGGCTTTGATATTGGCACCGCGCTGGCGTTGTTTGGGACGGGGAACATCAAGGCCCAGTCTTCGATTGGCGGTACGGTGACGGTGAGTGGGCCGCTGAAGACTCCGGCGGCGTTGACCGGTGCGGCGAAGTTTGACGACTTCTATGTGAAGCTGCCGGGCGTCGAGCTGAAGAGTGCGGGGCCGCTTCGGGTGGGGCTACGGAATGGGCTGGCGACGCTGGACGCAGCGCATATCACCGGGCAGGATACCGATCTGCAGGCGAGCGGCACGGTGCAGGTGTTTGGCGGAACGACTGCGACGGACGGGAAGCTGGATATGAAGGCCAACGGGAGCGTGAGCGTTGCGATCCTGCATACGTTCGATCCCGATTTGATTACGAGCGGCAAGGTGGAGTTTACGGTTGCGGCCGGCGGGGTGATCAAGAAGCCTTCGCTGACGGGGAAGGTGCAGTTCGACAATGTGAACGCGGCGGTGGATGGGATTCCGAATGGGCTGAGCGCTCTGAACGGGACGCTGGTGTTCAATGAAGACCGCTTGCAGGTGGAGAACCTGACGGCGACGACGGGCGGCGGGCAGTTGAAGATCGGCGGGTTCCTTACTTATTCGAACGGCATCTACGCGGATTTGACGGCGACCGGGGATGCGGTGCGCGTGCGGCTGTATGGATTGAGTGCGACGGCGAATACGAACCTGAGACTGCAAGGAGGGCCGCAGAGCCTGCTGCTGAGCGGGACGACGCTGGTGACGCGTTTCGGCGTGGGGGCGGACGTCGACTTTGCGGCGTTCGCTTCGGCTGGCGGAGTGAGCGCGCCGCCCGACCCGGGCGCCGCTTCGAACAAGATTTCGCTCGATGTGCATGTGACGAGTTCGCCGCAGCTCGACTTTCAGAACTCGTACGCGAAGCTGGCGGGGACGGTGGACCTTACGGTGCGGGGGACGGTGGCGGAGCCGAGGATCCTGGGGCGGATTCAGATTACAGACGGGAGTGCGACGTTCGCGGGTACGAAGTATGAGCTACAGCGCGGGGACATTTACTTCAGCAATCCGGTGCGCATCGATCCGACGATTGACCTGGATGCGACTGCGCGGGTGGAGACCTACGACCTGACGGTTGGATTGCATGGGACGGCGAGCAATTTGAAGCCGACGTATCGGTCGGAGCCTCCGCTGAGCGAGGCGGACATCTTCGCGCTCCTGGCTCTTGGACGGACGCAGGAGGAGGCGCAGCTTTACCAGGAGCAGCAGATGCAGCAGGGGACCGATCCGACGACGAGCGCGCTGCTGGGCGGGGCGCTGAATGCTACTGTCAGCAACCGTGTGGGCAAGTTGTTTGGCGGGGGCAGCGTAAAGATCGATCCCGCATTTGTGGGAACGCTGGGGAACTCGTCGGCGCGGATTACAGTGCAGCAACAGCTTTCGCGGCAGCTCTCTGTTACCTATGCAACGAATGTGAACTCGACGGCCCAGCAACTTCTGCAGGGGCAGTACGACCTGACGCCGAATGTGTCGCTTGTGGTGGCTCGCGACGAGACGGGCGTCTTCAGCGTGGTGTACAAGATTCGCCGGCGGTACCGCTAAACCGCTTCTTTCGTGGGGTCAAAAACCGATTGCGTCAGGCCAAGCGGAACGAATCTGCGTGAGGTGGATACGCATCTGATCTTCAGAGGCGTACCCGCGAAAGTCCGCGGTTTATGCGCCAAGGAGGCAGTATGTTCAAGAGAAAGAACTTGTTCTCGGCGGGCATTGCGGTTCTCGCAGGGGCGTTGTTGTTTGCCGGGGTTCCGGTCGTTGCGCAGGGTTCGTCCGATTCCGCGATTCAAGCGGATGTGCAGAAAGCGCTCGATAACAAAAACTTCAAGGATGTCCACGCGACGGTGCAGAATGGCGACGTTACGCTACGCGGCACCGTGGATGTGTATGCCGCGAAGGAGAACGCCGATCGGCGCGCGCATCATGTGAAGAATGTGAAGGGTGTCGATAATCTGATTGAGGTTGCTGGCGGTGGGGGCGAGGATGTGGCGTTGCGCGACAAGCTTGCCAACAAGCTTGCTACCGATCGGGTGGGATACGGGACGACGGCTTTCAACTCGATCACGATTGGGGTGAAGAACGGCGTCGTGACGCTTGGCGGCACGGTCTATGGCCCACCGGATAAGGACTCGGCTCTGAGCCTGGTGGAAAATACTCCGGGCGTTAAGGATGTGGTCGACAACCTTGAGGTCGCACCGCTCTCGCCGATGGACGATCAGTTGCGGCTGGCGCTGGCGCGGGCAATCTACGGTACGTCGCAGTTGCAGAAGTATGCGCTGGATCCAGTGAAGCCCATTCGCATTACCGTGGTGAACGGGAATGTGACGCTTTCGGGAGTAGTGGACAGCAAAGCCGATAGCGATGTCGCGAATATCCGCGCGAACACCGTTCCGGGTGTCTTCAAGGTAATCAACAACCTGCAGGTTGCTGGTCCTTCGTCTGGACGCTAAGTTGTTTTGTGGATTGGGCCACGCGGCTTAAGGCTGCGTGGCCTTTTCTTTGTGCGGTGATGAGATAGAGCAAAAAAAGAAGCCCGCGCTTGGCGGGCTTTCTTCTTTGAGAACCAAAGCAGACTTCGATCAAGCGGTGCGCTTGTGTTCGCGCTTGATCTCGTCGGCTTTTTCGCTTACCGCGTTCTTTACATTCTGTGCGGTTGAGGTGATCTTTTCGCGGACGTCGTGTGCGGTGTCCGCGGCATGTTGTTTGGCTTCGGCATGTTGGGCAGATGCGTGTGCGCCGGCATCGTCTGCGACGGCATGAGCGGCGTCCTTGGCGTTGCCCCAGGTCTCTTTAGCCGCGCCTTTGACCTGATCCGCGGCGCCGGAGTTGGCGAGACGCTCATTGCCTACGGCTTCGCCCACCGACTGCTTGACCTTACCTTTGAGCTGATCGAATTTTCCTTTTGCGGTGTCACGATTCATGGCTTAACTCCTGTGGTTTTTTGCAAGAACGAAGATGCGTTGGAGAGTTGATTGATCAGAGGGCCCGTCTTCCAGAAAGAAGGTTGAAGATCAACACGATTACGGCGAGTACGAGCAGAATGTGGATCCATGCGCCTACGGTGTAGACGCCGACTACTCCGAGGAGCCAGAGGATGAACAGAACGATAGTGATTGTCCAAAGCATGTTTTTCTCCTGGGGAACCTGCCCGGCAATCGCTTCTGCCATGGGCATGGGAAATACTGACTACAGGCCGCTTGTGGTAAGTTGCGGCGTACTGGAGTGAGGTTGCCAATTGCGCGATAGAAATGGATTTATCTGGGGTTGCCTGTGAGGATTGCAATTCAGGGCGAACTTGGTTCGAACAGTCATATGGCAGCGCTTGCAATGCTTGGCGATGCCGCGAGCGCGCGCGGTGGAGCGATCGAGATCGTTCCATGCGCTGTTTCGGCAGAGGTCTTCGAGCGCGTGGTGGCGGGGACGGTCGACGGGGCAGTCCTGCCGATCGAGAACAGCCTGCATGGGCCGGTGGCGGAGCACTACGACCTGCTGCTGGCGCAGCCGGTGCGGATTGCGCGGGAGAGCCTGCTGCGGGTGCGGCATAATCTGATCGCGCGGCCGGGGGTGAAGCTGGCGGAGATACGCCGGGCGATGTCGCACCCGGTGGCGCTGTCGCAGTGCAGGCGATGGCTGGCGGCGCATCCTGAGATCGAGGCTGTGAACTTCTACGACACTGCGGGAAGCGTGAAGCACCTGATGGCCGCGGGGCTGACGGATACGGCCGGGATCGCGCCGGCGCTGGCGGCGCGGCAGTATGGGGCTGAAGTGCTGGTGGCCGACATTGAAGACCACGCGGAGAATTACACGCGGTTTCACCTGTTGCTGCGCGAAGGAGTGAGCGCAGAGAGATGGGTGGAGGACGCGGCTCCGAACAAGGCGAGCCTTGCATTCAGCGTGGCACATCGGCCGGGAACGCTGGTGCTGGCGCTGGAGGAGTTTGCCCAGGCTCGCGTCAACCTGACCAAGATTGAGTCGCGGCCAGTGCCAGGAATGCCGTGGGAGTATGTTTTCTTTGTGGACCTGCGGTTCGATTCGGAGGAGCAGATCGATTCGGCGCTGAAGGCGCTTGGACGGCATTGCCAGATGGTGAAGGAGCTGGGGCGGTACGCCGCGGCATAGGAACAAGGGGCCAGGGTTTAGGGTCCAGGGGCCAGAAAGCGGTTGACTCTTAGTGCGGCTGAACGGTTTTCTTTCCCGCAACGGATTTCCAGGTTTCTTTATTTGTTGATGATAAAGGTCTTCCGCCGGGTTGGCGGTATAGACTCCGGGATGCATCCAACGAGGATGCATGCAAAGGGTTGTGGGTTGCGTCCTTCGATATAGGTGATGCATCCAATGTAGGAAATCTGATATAAGGACACTCAATGCCAAGTGAGTTCGTAAGTGTAATCAAGCCGACAGCCGCCAAATCCTCCGAGGAGTCGACGGAGGTTGCGAGCACGGGTAGCCCGATTCCAGTCCTTCCCGTGCGCGACACGGTTCTCTTTCCACACGCCGTGCTGCCGTTGACGGTGGGCCGGGAGAGCTCGATCCAACTGATTCAGTCTCTCGGAGAAGAGAAGACGATCCTCGTGGTCGCGCAGCGGGATGCGCGTCAGGATGTGCCGCAGGCGGCAGATCTGCACCACATTGGTACGCGGGCGACCGTGCATAAAGTTGTGAAGATGCCGAACCAGAGCCTCTTTGTGTTTACCGAGGGCAATGAGCGAGTGCGTCTGGGGGACTTTGCACAGCTAACGCCGTTCATGACAGCGGAGTTCGAAGCGATCGAGGAGATCGAGCCGGTGGAATCGCCGGAGAGCGAGGCGCTGCAGCGGAATGTGGTGAGCCAGTTCCAGCAGATTGTGAGTTCGTCGCCGACGCTCTCGGACGATCTGCAGACGATTGCGATCAACATCGACGAGCCGGGGCGGCTGGCGGACTTTATTGCGTCTTCGCTGCCTTTTCTAACGACCACCGACAAGCAGGAGCTGCTGGAGACGCCGGATGTTGCGGCCCGGCTGGAGCGCATCAACAAGCACCTCGCCAAAGAGCTTGAAGTCCAGCAGTTGCGTAACAAGATCCAGTCGGAGGTGCAGGATTCGGTGCAGTCTTCGCAGCGGGATTACTACCTGCGCGAGCAGTTGAAGGCGATCCAGAAAGAGCTGGGCGACCTCGACGACACGCAGAAGGACATTGCCGAGCTGAAGGAGAAGATCGAAGCTGCGGGCATGCCCGAGGAGGTGAAGAAAGAGTCGCTGAAGGAGTTGGGGCGGCTGAGCCGGATGAACCCGGCGGCGGCGGACTACTCGCTGACGCGGAACTATGTGGAGTGGTTGGCGGTGCTGCCGTGGTCGAAGACCTCTTCGGGCGAGGTGGACATTCTGAAGGCCAAGGAGATTCTCGACGAGGACCACTACGGGCTGAAGAAGGTGAAGGACCGCATCCTCGACTACCTGAGCGTGCGGCGGTTGAAGCCGGACATGAAGGGACCGATCCTCTGCTTTGTCGGGCCTCCGGGCGTGGGTAAGACCTCGCTGGGACGGAGCATTGCGCGGGCGCTGGGGCGGAAGTTCTCGCGCATCTCGCTGGGCGGCATGCATGACGAGGCGGAGATCCGCGGGCATCGCCGGACGTACATCGGCGCGCTGCCGGGACAGATCATTCAGCATCTCAAGAGGGTTGAGGTGAAGGACCCGGTATTCATGCTGGATGAGATTGACAAGCTGGGGCGCGACTTCCGGGGCGATCCCGCGAGCGCGTTGCTGGAGACGCTCGATCCGGAGCAGAACAATACGTTCCGGGATAACTATCTGGATCAGCCGTTCGATCTGTCGAAGGTGCTGTTCATCTGCACGGCGAACCAGCTGGATACGATTCCCAGCCCGCTCCTGGACCGGATGGAGATCATCGAGCTGACCGGGTATACCGAGGAAGAGAAGGTCGCGATTGCGACGAAGTACCTCATCCCGCGGCAGGAGAAGGAGAACGGGATCGACCCTGAGTTGATTGAGTTCCCGCAGGAGAGCATATCGCTGATCGCGCGGCACTATACGCGGGAGGCGGGCGTGAGGAAGCTCGAGCAGCAGATCGGCACGGTGTGCCGCAAGCTGGCGCGCAAGATCGCCGAAGGGCGGACGGAGAAGCTGGTGATTACGCCGGAGATCGTCCATGAGTTCCTGGGCGGCATCAAGGTGCGCGTGGATACGGAGATTGCAGAGCGGACCAAGCGTGCTGGCGTGGCGGTTGGACTGGCGTGGACTCCGGCGGGCGGCGATGTGCTGTTCATCGAGGCGAACAAGATGCGCGGCAAGGGCGGCTTCACCATGACCGGCCAGATCGGCGACGTGATGAAGGAGTCCATGCAGGCGGCGCTGACGTGGGTTCGGTCGAATGCGGCTACGCTGGGTCTCGATGAGGATGTGTTGAAGGATACGGACCTGCACATTCACGTTCCGGCGGGCGCGATTCCCAAGGACGGGCCGAGCGCGGGCGTCACGATGGCGACAGCTCTGGTGAGCCTGCTGACGGATACTCCGGTGCATCCGCTGCTGGCAATGACGGGCGAGATCACGCTGAGTGGGAATGTGCTTCCGGTCGGCGGGATCAAGGAGAAGTTTCTTGCGGCGAAGCGGGTCGGCGTGCGGGATGTGATCCTGCCGACGGATTGCAAGCAGCAGGTGGACGAAGACCTGACGCCGGACCAGACGGAAGGCGTGACGATCCACTACGCGAGCAGGATCGAAGAGGTGCTTGCGGTGGCGTTGCCGAAGACGCTGAAAGAGGCGGTGCGCGATGAGGTCGTGCGCGAGGAAGTACTGAGCGCGGCGAGCTGATCTCCGGTAAAGACAGCGAGCGGTCACGAGTTTCGTGGCCGCTTTTTCCTTTGTCTGCTCGATCTGGCACAACGGGAGGTGCGGATGTTGACGATTGGACACTCGACGCTGCCGATCGAGGTGTTTCTTGGGGCGCTTGGCGAGAATGGGTGCAGGACGCTGGTGGATGTGCGGACGGTGCCGCGGTCGCGACACAATCCGCAGTATGAGCAGTCGGCGCTGTTCGCTTCGCTGGAGCGGGCGGGGATTCGTGCGGTGTGGCGCAAGGGACTGGGTGGGCTGCGGCACCCGCTGCCGCGGGAGAAGAGCGTGAATGGCGGGTGGAGGAACGAGAGCTTTCGCGGGTATGCGGACTACATGCAGACGGCGGAGTTTGCGGCGGAGATTGATTGGCTGATGGGACTGCCGGAGTTTGGTGGGGTTGCGGTGATGTGCGCGGAGGCGGTTCCGTGGCGATGTCATCGGTCGCTGATTGGAGATGCGGTGCTGGCGCGCGGCGGCGTGGTGGAGGATATTTTTGTCAGCGCGGCGGGCAAGAGCGAGCGGCGGGCGCATGGGTTGACGAAGTTTGCGCGGGTGGAGGGCGAACGGGTCTGGTATCCGGGCGAGACGCCGGGACTTTTCGGTGGGACGTGAGGCGAGAGCAGGGTATTCTGAGCGGATGCGGGTTGTGGTGCTTTTCTTCGGGGTGTTGAAGGAGCTGCTGGGCGGAGCGGACGAGTCGGTCGAGCTGCCGGAGGGCGCGGCGGTGGGCGACTTGCTCCGGGTTTTGCGGGAGAGAACGTCTAATAATCCGAAAGACGATACTACGGGTATCCGGATGGAAGAGCGGCTTTGGGAGAGTCTGGCTGTGGCGGTGAATCGAGAGTACGCGGCGGCGAGTGTGGTGTTGCGCGAGGGCGATGAGGTAGCGCTGCTTCCTCCCGTAAGCGGCGGGTGCTTCGCGCACGGCGATAGGCTCGCTTCGCTCGCGAAGGCAAAGGCCTCTGCGGGGTGGAAGTGATGCGGATTGAACTCACGAGAGACAAGATTGAGGCGGATGGGATTGTCTCGGCGATGAAGGCTGGGGCGGATGGAGCGGTGTGCGTGTTCGACGGGATTGTGCGGGACAATACGCGCGGGCGGCAGACGTTGCATCTGGATTATGAAGCGTATGAAGAGATGGCGCTGGAGCAGATGCGCGGTCTGGCCAGCGAGGCGGTTGCGCGGTTTGGTGTGCGTGAGGTTGCGGTGGTGCATCGGCTTGGACGGCTCCTTGTGGGCGAGACGAGTGTGTTGATCGTGGTGGCGAGTGCGCATCGTGGCGCGGCGTTCGAGGCTTGCCGGTGGCTGATCGATACATTGAAGAAGACGGTGCCGATCTGGAAGCGAGAGACGTTTGTGGATGGCGCAGTTTGGGCGGATGGCGAGGCCTTTCCGGAGGAGATTGCTGCGGTGTCGCGAGGGTTGCGATGAGGGCTGTTTTGTTGATGCTCGCGGTGATTCTGTTCTGCGTGCGTGGTGAGGCGCAGGAGACGCAGGCGGAGCCTGTGCCGGTGCCGCAGACGCACGATACGACGAAGCCTGCTCCGGTGAAGCCGCAGACGCAGGCTCCGATCGAGCGGAGGACGGTGCCGCATCCGAATGCTACGACGGTGGAACCGGTTGACGGGCCTGTGGACTTGGGGGCGAAGCGTGCGGCGCAGGCACCGGTGAACGCGGGCGGTGAGGTGGGCACGATCCGCGTGGAGACGCGGCTGGTGAATGTTGCGTTGAACGTTGTCGACGAGAAGGGCTCGCCGGTGGGCGGGTTCGAGAAGCAGGACTTCGAGATACTGGAGGACGGGAAGCCGCAGACGATTGCGGTGTTCGAGCGTGAGGCGGGGAGTCCGCTGTCGATTGTGCTGGCGATCGATGCGAGCGAGACGGTGCTGACGAGCGCGCGGCTGGAGCGGGAGGCGGCGAAGCATTTTGTGCAGGCGATTCTGCGACCGCAGGATGAGCTGGACCTGATGGAGTTCTCCGATACGGTACGCGAGCTTGTGCCGTTTACGAATCAGGCGAAGCGGATCGATGCGGGGCTTGGCGAGATTGAAAAAGGTACTTCGACGGCGCTTTATGATGCGATCTATCTGGCTTCGGACCGGCTGACGGAGACGAAGGCGGATGCGGGGCGGCGCCGGGTGCTGGTGCTGATCACCGATGGGGGCGATACGGCGAAGAGCTCGCGTTATACCGATGCGCTGGAGCAGGCGCAGAGGGCAGGGGCGATGATCTATTCGATCATCATCGTGCCGATCGCGGCGGATGCGGGGCGCAATACGGGCGGCGAACATGCGCTGATTCAGATGTCCGAGGACACCGGGGGGAAGTACTACTACGTCGAGGACCCGAAGGACCTGGAGCCGGCGTTCCGGCATGTTTCGGACGATCTGCGGACGCAGTACCTGCTGGGGTACTACGCGCCGCAGAAGGGTGGGGATTCGGACTTCCGGCGGATCCGGGTGAGGATGACGGATGCGTCGGTGGCGGCGAAGTTTTCGCTGCGGTACCGGAGCGGGTACTACTCGGACGCGAAGTAGGGTCACTTCGTGCCGTCCTGGACGCTTCGCGTGTTTTTGCCATGGCGTACCCCCCCCCACTATTTAAGCGTAAAGTCTTCAGGAGATATGACTTAAGCTCGCGCCTAGCGCGTGCTAAGCACGTGCCTGGTCGATGTAATTTTTGCTTCTGGCCCACCTCCGAAAGCCCCACCCGGGGCTTTGCGAATCCCTGACCCTACTTTAATGATAGCTAGTGCTGGAAACTAAACGGCCAACTACTTTATTGCGGTAAGTGGTTGGTTTTGTGGTTGTTAGGTGCGGACAGGAGGGTTTTGGGGCTTGACATGCGGTTTTGCTGGTGTTTTTTGGGGGGCAGACGGAATTTCCCGGTGGTCCAGGCTCGGCACATGACAAGCAAGAGCAAATGCAAAGGAAGAACGCAAAAGTCGCTAAGGTTTGCGCAAAGGTCGCGATGGGTTTGCCCGGCGTGGGAAAGAGAGCATCTCCCGGGGGCTGAAGCCCCTTTCTTTTTTGTGGTTAGTGTGCCCGGACTGAAGTCCGGGCCTATCTCAGAGGCAACGGCCAAAACATAGAGGCAACGGCGAAAACGTAGAGGCAACGGCCAAAACGTAGAGGCAACGGCCAAAACATAGAGGCAACGGCGAAAACGTAGAGGCAACGGCCAAAACATTTTGGCGACGGCAAAATGGGAAAACCCCGGTGGCCCGGCTCAGTGAGTAACCCCACGATAGGTGCGTGAAGCCGCACCGATCATGGGGCACCCGAATTGTGAGGAGGCAGGAGATGCATTCTCGGGGTTCGGCGGGTGCATTGGGGATGAGGGAACTTCAAACTGGTGGGCGACGTAAAGTGTGCACATGCGAATGAATTTAAGCAGGATGACCGGATGGCTGGGATGGACGGCGATGGTTGCTGTCGTGATATTGGGTGTGGGCGGGGTGGTGGCTCGGGGGCAGGATGCGGCTCCGAAGGCGGATGCGCCGATGGCGAAGGAGGCGGACCCGGACTGGGAGGTGGCGACGGTGAAGCCGAGCGATCCGGACGATAAGAACGCCGGCTTCCGGATGAAGGGGAGCCGGTTGACGATCGAGCGCAAGACGGTGAAGGACTTGCTGATGGTTGGGTATGGGATGCACGAGAAGCAGCTTGTGGGGATGCCGGGGTGGGCGGAGAGCGATCACTGGGACATCAATGGCGTGCCGGATGTGCCGGGACATCCGAGCCTGAAGCAGATGCAGAGCATGGTGCGGAAGCTGCTGGCGGAGCGGTTCGGATTCAAGATGCATATGGAGAAGCGGGAGATGGCGGTTTATGGGCTTACGGTGGCGAAGGGTGGGCCGAAGCTGGAGAAGAGCAAGGTTAATAATCCGAATGGGATGAGCGAGAACGACCACGACAACGGCGGGCAGAGGGGGGTGAATATGACCAATGCCACGATGGGGGAATTTGCGCTGGTGATGGAGTTCGAGATGGACCGGCCCGTGGTGGACCAGACGGGGCTGACGGAGCGGTATGACTTTAAATTGACGTGGACGTATGACGATTCGAAGGTGCCGACGGATGGGACTGCGGCACCTAGTTTGTTTACGGCGATTCAGGAGCAGATGGGGTTGAAGATGGAGCCGGTGAAGGCTTCGGCGGATGTGATGGTGATCGATAAGGTGGAGCGGCCTTCGGCGAATTAGGTACTTCGTACCGTTCTGGAAACTTCGCGTTTTAAAGACAGGTTGGGTGAGCGCTCTGCAAGGTGACAAAATAGAGGGATGAGCGATGCAACGAGGAAGAAGTTTGAGTTTGCGCATGTGGCGGAGGGAATTGCACGGCAGGCGGGGGCTCTGCTGCGGGGGTTCTATGAGAAGGGTGTGGCGACCGAGTACAAGGGCGATGTCGACCTGGTGACGGAGGCGGATCGGGCGAGTGAGGCGCTGATCCGGGAGAAGCTGGGGAAGGCGTTTTCGGGGCACGGGATCTACGGCGAGGAGGGGACGCGGGAGCAGTTAGAGAGCGAGTATCGCTGGTATGTCGATCCGCTGGATGGGACGACGAACTTTGCGCATGGGTTTCCGGTGTTCTGTGTGGTGTTGGGGCTGGAGCGACGGGTGGCGGGGCTGGCTGCCGATGCGGATGGGGATATGGTGGCTGGGGTGATCTATGACCCGCTGCGGGATGAGATGTTCAGTTGCGAGCGAGGCAGGGGGGCATGGCTGAATGGGCGGCAGATCAAGGTGTCGAAGACGAAGAGCCTGCAGGAGGCGCTGACGGCTACGGGATTTCCTTCGCATAAAAGACATAGTTCGCCCAATGTGCATTTTTATCAGCAGATCACGCTGCGGTCGCATGGGGTGCGGCGGGCGGGGAGTGCGGCGCTGGATATGGCGTATGTGGCTTGTGGGAGGCTGGATGGGTTCTGGGAGTTCCATTTGAATCCGTGGGATACTTCGGCGGGTTATTTATTGGTTGAGGAGGCCGGGGGGCGGGTGACGCACTTCGATGGCGGGAAGTTTACGCTGGATTCGCGGGAGACGCTGGCGACGAATGGGTTGATTGCGGGGGAGCTGGAGCATATTTTTGCGGAGATGTTTGCGGGGCGGGAGTTGGAGCCGATCCCTACGCCGGCGGAGTTTGCGGCGAAGCGGAAGGCGGCTGAGAAGTAAGGAGATGGCGAAGTGGAAGAGGATATACAAAAAAATCTTTGGCAAATCTGGAAGGGTCGGCCAATATGGCAGCGGCTCTCATTGATCGTGGTGATTTCTTTGCTTATGCCGGTTGTCGGTTTTGCGACGGGACAAGCTGGAGACTGCGGGCCACGGGATCAGGAAGGGCTGTGCGGGTTCAGTACATTCGTGGGAGCATTTAATGGCCTGCTTGCAGGCGGTGCATTTTTATTGTTTGGCAGTATAGTGACCCTCGTTCTTGATGAGAGGGAGGAAAGAAAGACCAGCGAGTATGACGACTAGTTTCCTCGGGAAACAATCGGTTTAGGCGAGCGCGATTTTGAAAGAGCGGCGGACGGCGCGGGTGTATGTGTTTGATCCGGCGGGGCTGGTTTTGCTGATTCGGTTTGTGGTGCGAAGGGCGGAGGGGGAGTTTGGGTTCTGGCTGACTCCGGGTGGGGAGATTGAGGCGGAGGAGATTGAGGCGGCGGTGGCTGTGGGGGTGGAGCGGTTCTTTCCGGGGGATCTGGCGGGGCGGGTACGGGAGTTTGGTGGGTGATAGAACCAAAGGTTCCTGCTACATACAACCGCAGGTCCTTCGACTCCGCTCAGGATGACAATTTTTTGGGGAGGGCGGGGTGTTTGGAATTCGGACTTGAAGGGTCGGGCGGGTGTGCTGCTAGAATTGAGGTCTCAGCTTAAGTGCATAACAACTTCAAAGCGTTAGCGATTTTTATAGAGCGCGGTTAAGGGAGATAGACAGAGATGGCGTATGTGATTGCGGAACCATGCATCGGGACCAAGGATGTGGCGTGTGTGGATGCTTGTCCGGTGGACTGTATCCACCCGAAGAAGGACGAGGCGGGGTTCGCGGAGAGCGACCAGTTGTTTATCGATCCGGTGGAGTGCATCGACTGCGGCGCGTGCGTGCCGGTTTGCCCGGTGTCGGCGATCTATGCAGCGGACGACCTGCCGGAGAAGTGGGCGGACTACCTGGCGAAGAATGCCGCGCATTTCGGGCGGTAAGGCAGTTGTGAGTTGGTAGTTGTGAGTGGTGAGTTTTTGCGAGCGCGCGGTTCCGAGGTTCTGGGGCTGCGCGTTTTGCGTTGTGTGGGGTGAGGCGGCGCGATGATTCAGCATGTGGGTGAGGCGATCGTGCTGCGGACTTGGCCGTTCCATGAGGCTGACCTGCTGGTGAGCTTGTTTACGCGGGAGCAGGGGCGGGTGAAGGGCGTGGCGCGTCACGCGATGCGGTCGCGCAAGCGGTTTGGCGGGGCGCTGGAGCCGATGACTTATGTGCGGGCGACGTATGTGGAGCGGCCTCGGCAGGAGTTGGTGCGGCTGGATGGGTTTGAGATTCTGTCGTCGCCGCTCTCGCGGTCGGTGGACTACGAGCGGACGGCGGCGCTGCAGATGGTGGCGGAGGTGATCGAAGAGGCGATGCCGGAGGGGGCTCCGGAGGATGCGGTGTTTCGGCTGGCGCTGGCGGTGCTGGAGGAGTTGCAGGTGGGACGGGTGTGGATGCCGGTGACGTATTTTGCGCTGTGGATGAATCGGCTGATGGGGTGGATGCCGGAGCTGGGGCATTGTGCGGCTTGTGGGCTGGCGCTTGCTCCTAAAGACGGGGCTGGTGGTGTGGTGTGGTGGTCGCCGGCGGGGGATGGGGTGACTTGTGAGGACGATCGGCGGGGTGGGAGTGTGGCGCTGTCGGCGGAGTCGGTGGCGCTGGCGGGGAGGATGTTTCGCGGGACGGTGAAGGGGCTGGCGGAGGAGGATTGGCCGAAGGGAAGGGCGGCGGATTTGCGGCGGTTTGCTATTGAGGTGCTGGAGAGGCATCTGGAGGGAAGGTTGGTGAGTGCGCGGGCTTTGGGGCGAGGCTAGACGCTGAAAGCCAGTGTGGCGCACGAGCATAAAGAAGAACGCAAAGGGACGCAAAGGTTGCGCAAAGTATGAAGCGGAGAGCGCTTCGGAAGGTTGGCAAAGATTGCCAACCGGGCTAGACTGAGTCTGGGAGAGGTTGCCGATGCCTACGCGAAATGTTAATTTGACGGATGAGATGGACCGCTTTGTCTTCGAGAAGATCGAGACGGGACGATATGGTAGTGCGAGTGAGGTAGTGCGGGCGGCGCTGCGGACTCTGGAGCGCGAGGAGCGAGAGGATGAGGCTCGGCTGGTGGCATTGCGGAGCGCGATCAGCGATGGGGATGCGAGTGGGCTGGCGGTGGGCGGGGTCTTCGCGAGGGTGCGCAGGAAGAATTCAGCGGCGAGACGCTAGTGGCGACTCTGCGGTACACGCGCAGGGCTGAGGATGATTTGGTAGGTATCGCGGCGTACACCAGGCGAACTTGGGGTGAGGCGCAGGTCGATATCTATTTGGGAGAGCTTGAGGCTTGTTGCGAGAGGCTGGCTGAGAATCCGCTGCTGGGGAAGGCGTGCGCCGAGGTGAGCGCGGGGATGCGGCGGATGGAGCGGGGAGAGCATGTTGTGTTCTATCGCCTGAGGGACAGAGGGATTGTTGTGGTGAGGGTGCTGCATCGGGCGATGATGCCGGGGCGGTGGAAGATGGGAGAGGAAGGTTAGGCATCTTGCTGGAGTTGTTCGATGGGTGGGTTGGTCAAGGGGCTGTTGGGGGTTGCGATCAGGTAGAGGGCGATGAAGAGCGGAATGTTGGGTAGGGCGTTTATCACGGAAGCGATTGCCGAGATTGAGAGAGCTGCTAGATCGGATGTCGTGTGTAGCTGCTGGAAGAATGAAGCTTCGATTCCTGAAACGGCCACGCCGAGAATCGTTCCAAAGACAGCAGTGAGAATCCATGCGATTCTCGCTGTTTTTGCTTGTTGCGGGGTTGGGGTGGAACCCTGCGGTTGAAGAAGCCGGATGGCGATGGGCGCGATGATGTATGCGATGCCGAGCGCGAATAACAGATTGCATAAATAGATGGGCAGATTCATTCGTTCGAGACTGATCCGGAACTCGATGGAGAGCCTCATCCAGATCTCGATGTTGCTTTGAAGGCCAGTTGCCCACGGCATCAGGAGGGAAGCGAGGGTTCCAGACAGCACATCCAGGGCAAACAGTTTGAGGGAATAGACCAGAATGCGGCGGATGGAGGCTGCGACCGGCGGCATCGCTGTTTGCAGACTGCCGCTGCGTCCGGTCTCTGCGATATCGCTCAGGAGCGCTGCGGTAACGACCATGGAAGATGCGAGCAGGAAAGTGCTGATAAATTGGGTTCCCAGGGCGAGTGGGGCAGCGAGGATTTCCGCCTTCGCCATGATCTGTGGCGTGAGGGTGCCCTGGATTGTCGCACCGCTCAACACAGAATGAGTTTCGGTGAGCCAGAGAAGGAATCGGATCGCCCACTGATGGAAGAGCGCACGTTCGGCCGATCGGAGACCGAATCCCGCGAACTTAGCCAGGATCAAAGGTAGCCAGAGGATCGGGAATTGCCAGAAGAGGTATGTGGTGGTGCGCCAGAGGTTTCGCATAGTGGGGTTAGGCTTCGGGATGCTGGGGGAAAGGATAGCGCGTTCGTGGTGGGATGGGTTGGTTTCTCTGTCACATGGGTGTAAGGGCGGTTCGCTTCGCGAATGCCCATGTCTCAGAATCGAGACATGGGGCACCCGAGTTGTGGGGCGGGCATTTAGAATCTTGAGATGCACGCGATTGGTGAGAAGAAGATGGCGCTGACGTTTCAGGAGCTGGTGTTTACGTTGCAGAAGTTCTGGGCGGACCGTGGGTGCGTTCTGCAGCAGCCTTATGACGTTGAGGTTGGTGCGGGGACGATGTCGCCGGATACGTTTCTGCGGGTGCTGGGGCCTAAGCCGGTAAGGATTGCGTATGCGCAGCCTTCGCGCAGGCCGGCGGATGGGCGGTATGGGGAGAATCCGAACCGGCTGTTTCGGCATACGCAGCTGCAGGTGATCTTGAAGCCGCCGCCGGAGCGGTTGCAGGAGATGTACCTGGAGTCGCTGGAGGCGATCGGGATCGATCTGCGGGAGCATGACATCAAGTTCGAAGAGGACAACTGGGAGTGGCCGGTGGGCGGCGCGTGGGGCGTCGGGTGGCAGGTGATGCTGGATGGGTTGGAGATTACGCAGTTCACGTATTTCCAGCAGTGCGGCGGGATGGATCTCGACCCGATCTGCGGGGAGATTACGTATGGGATGGAGCGGATCGCGGGATTTTTGCAGGATGTGGATTCGATCTATGACATCGTGTGGGCGGTGGAGCCGGATACGGGCAAGCGTGTGACGTATGGGGAGATTCGGCTGGCCGAGGAGGAGCAGTATTCGGCGTATGGGTTCGACTATGCGGATGTGGGTTCGCTGTGGAAGCACCTGGAGCTTTATGAGGCGGAGTGTCTGGCGCTGCTGGAGAAGGCTAAGTGGATGTTTGGGGAAGAGTGTTCGGTGGATGAGCTGGCTTGCAGGCGGTTTCCGGTGCTGGGGGCTTATGAGCTGGCGTTGAAGTGCTCGCATGTTTTTAATTTGCTGGATGCGCGTGGCGCGATTTCGGTGACGGAGCGGGTGGGTGTGATGGCTCGGATTCGGACGCTGGTGGTGGGGGTGGCGAAGGCTTATGCGGCGCAGGGGGAGGCGTTGAAGTGAACGACTTTGATATGAATCTCGAGCTCTAAGCTATCTAGCTTTAAGCTCTCAGCTGGAGACTAGTTTTTTGATCGACGGAGGTAGTGTGCAGGACTTCCATCAACTGAATGTATGGAAGAAGGCTCATAGCCTCGTGCTGCGTGTCTATAAGGCCTCAAGCGATCTACCCGCGAGTGAGAACTTTGGTCTGATTCTCAATCTGCGGCGCAGTGCCGCTGCGATTGCGCGCAGTATCGCCGAAGGGACGGGCCGCGATTCCGATGTCGAGTTTGCAACTGAATTGAAGAAGGCACGAGCCGGCGGCCATGATCTCGAATACAACCTCTTACTTTGTCGCGATCTCGGTTTCCTGCCCGAATCGCTCCACGAAGAACTTACTGCGGACGTCATCGAAGTCCGCAAAATGATCTCAGGTCTGCTCAAGAGCCTCAAGAGCAACGCCTGAACACTACGATAGGAAGACATGGAATTTCTTTTTGAGATTGGATTGGAAGAAGTGCCGGCGCGGATGATCGCGGGGGCGCAGGCGGAACTGCATCGGCGTGTGTTGGAGATGCTGGAGCGTGAGCGGCTGGTGATGGCAGGTGTTGCGAGCAAGAGCTTTTCTACGCCGCGGCGGCTGGCGGTGTGGGTGGGCGAGGTGGCGGCGCGGCAGGAGGATGCTCGCGAGGAGATGATGGGGCCGGCGGTCAAGATCGCTTACAAGGATGGGGTTCCAACGGCTGCTGCTGTGGCGTTTGCGAAGAAGGCGGGCGTTGCGGTGGAGGATTTGAAGACGGTGACGACGCCGAAGGGTGAATACCTGGCGGCGACTTCGGTGAAGGCGGGACGTGGGGCAGCGGAGGTGATCGCGGCGGAGATGCCGAAGGAACTGGCGGGCATCTACTGGGCGAAGAATATGTATTGGCGGGCGGGGAAGCCCGAGCGGTTTGTACGGCCGGTGCGGTGGTTGGTGGCGCTGCTGGGGGATGCGGTGGTGCCTGTGGAGTTTGGCGGGAAGGTGGCCGGCGATGTGACGTATGGGCATCGTGTGCTGCATGGCGATGCGGCGGTGAAGATTGGTACGCCGGGGACGTATGAGAAGACGCTGCTGGCGGCGCATGTGATTGCGGATGTGGAGGCGCGGCGGCATACGATTCGCAAATCGCTGGACCGGGTATGCAGGACGCTGCCAGAGATGCGATGGCGGGAAGATCATGCGCTGGTGGATAAGCTGACGCATCTGACCGAGTGGCCTACGGTGATTGCGGGAGGTTTTGAGAAGGAGTATCTGGCGCTGCCGGAAGAGGTTCTGGTTACGGTGATGCGGGACCATCAGAGTTATTTTGCGGTTGACGGGCAGGGAATAGGGAATAGGGAACAGGGAGTAGAAAGCAAGCTTGCCCCATACTTCCTGGCGGTTCTGAATACGGAGACGCATGCGGCGGGTGAGGCGGTGATACGGCATGGGAATGAAAGGGTGCTGCGGGCTCGGTTCAATGATGCGAAGTTTTTTTGGGAGTTCGATCAGCGGGTGCCTTTGATGGAGCGTGTGGCTCTGTTGGAGAAGGTTACGTTCCAGAAAGATTTGGGGAGCTATGCGGCGAAGACTTCGCGAGTGGAGGGGGTAGCCGGGGCGTTGGCGAAGCTGGCGGTGTCGCGCGGGGGCGTGGTGAATGAGGCGGCGCTGGGTGAGGCTGCGCGACTGGCGAAGACGGACCTGACGACCGAGTTGGTGAAGGAGTTTACCGAACTGCAAGGGCAGGTGGGTGGGTTGTATGCGCGGGCGCAGGGTTTTTCGGCGGCGGTCTGTGATGCGATCTATGACCAGTATCTGCCGAAGTCGATGGAGGACGCAGTGCCGCGGACGGTGGAGGGTGCGCTGCTGGCGGTTGCGGACAAGGCCGACACGATTGCCGGGATGTTTGGGTTGGGGCTGGAGCCGACGGGGTCGAAGGACCCGTTTGCGCTGCGGCGGGCGGCGAATGGGATTGTGAAGATCCTGGCCGAGAGCGAGCCGGCGCTGGCGTTGACTCTTGGGGATGTGGCGGATGCGGCGACGAAGGATGAGGCGGTGCGGATGCGCGTCGAGGTGTTCTTTGCGGAGCGGTTGGAGTTCTATCTGCGCGAGGCGAAGGGGCAGGCGTACGACGTGGTGAAGGCGGTGCTGGCGGCGGGGGCGAACGATGTTCGCGATGCTGTGGCGCGGGCCGAGGCGGTGTCGGCGGCGCGTGGGAGCGAGGACTTCGCGGCGGTGAGCGCGGCGTTCAAGCGGATGAAGAATATTGTTGCTCAGGCTGATCCGGGCGTTGGGATTGGGGCGTATGCGGAGAGTGCGCATGACTCGCATCCGGCGCAGCGGGAGTTGTATCTGCGTGCAACGAAGACAGGTGACACGGTGAAGGCGTTGTGTGCGAGCCGAGAGTATGCGAAGGCGCTGGAGGCGATTGCTACGCTGCGAAGGCCGGTGGATGCTTTCTTCGAGCAGGTGATGGTGATGGACCCGGATGAGACGGTGCGGAATACGCGGGTGTTTCTGCTGATGTCGATTTTGAAGAGTTTTTCGGGGATCGCGGATTTTTCGGAGATTGTTGTTCAGGGATAAGAAGGCATATCTCAGGGGCTAAAGCCCCGATCCTTGGGTGGCCGTTTGCTGCCGGGGCTGAAGCCCCGGCCTATCTCAGAGACAAAAGCAACGGCTAACATCGTGGCCAAAGTATGCGGGCGGTTTGGCGATGTTAGCGATACGGCAGGTCCTTCGACTGCGCGGCTTCGCAGCTTCGCTCAGGATGACGTGAGCGTTGGGCGGTATGGCGTTGCGGTGTGTTGATTCTATGTTCGGTATTTCTGTGTAGAGTAGTGGCACTGTTTCTATTTCTGAGGAGAAAGACCTATGCCCTTGCCGAACGATGAGAAGGTTGTTGCGCTGTCCAACGAGATGATTGAGGCGTTCGATACGCTGTTTGGGTTGCATCCGGGGTTTCGGCCGGTGCATGCGAAGGGGACGTTGCTGACGGGGACGTTTACGCCGTCCGCGGAGGCTGCTGCGCTGACGCGCGCGCCGCATGTGATGCGGGCTTCGACGCCGGTGACGGTGCGGTTGTCGAACTTCACGGGGATTCCTCTGATTCCGGACAACGATCCGAATGCGAATCCGCGCGGCTTTGCGGTACGGTTTCATCTGGCGGAGCATACGCATACGGATATCGTGGCGCACTCGGCGGATGGGTTTCCGGCGCGGACGGGTGAGGAGTTTATCGGCTTTATCAAGGCACTGGCGGCGAGCGAGCTGGCGGCGCCTTCCGATCCGGCGCATCCGAAGCCGATCGAGATGTTCCTGGGGTCGCATCCGGCAGCACTCAGGTTTGTGCAGTTGCCGCTGCTTGCGCCGACGAGCTTTGCGCGGGAGAATTTCTTTGGGCTCACAGCGCTGGAGTTCGTCAATAAGGATGGCGTGCGGCAGTTTGGGCGGTACCGGATTGTGCCGGAGGGGGGCGTGGAGCATCTGGATGCTGAGACCACGAAGGGAAAGGGTGTGGATTTTCTATTCGACGAGCTGAAGACGCGGCTGGCGGGCGGGCCGATTGGGTTTCGTGTGATGGTGCAGTTGGCGAATGCCGGGGATGTCGTGGATGACACGACGGTCCAATGGCCGGAGGACCGGAAGGTGGTGGAACTGGGGAGGATTTCGCTGACGGCTGCGGTTGCGGACGATGCGAAGGAGCAGAAGCAGATTATCTTCGATCCGATTCCGCGGGTGGATGGGATTGAGACTTCGGACGATCCTCTGCTGGAGTTTCGGGCGGCGGTTTATCTGATCAGCGGGCGGCGGCGGCGGGCGGCTCCGTCGGAGTAGATCGATGTGGGTATGGAAAGGCCTGTCCCGAGGGCTGAAGCCCCGATTTGGGGCAGGTCTCATTGTCGAGGCTGAGGCCTCGGCCTATCTCAGAAGCAACAGCAAATCTTAGAGAAACGGGGAGGACGAGCCGCGGGGTTGCGATAACCAGGAACGGCGGATGTTTAACCGAAGCGTGGGGCAAGCAGGACGTGCTGCTCGACCACGCTTTGCTCGAGGACTGATTTGTCCGGGTTGGATTCCTTGTAGCGGATCTGGACGCGCTTGTCTTTCATCTGGCGGACGAAGTCGTCGGCTTCTTCTTCGTTGTTGAACTCGTGGATGTATTTGCCGGTGCGGTACTCGTCCTTGAAGTAGGTGTATTGCAGCGAGGCGAGGAAGCGGGACGTCTTCGGAATTGGTTTGACTACGCCGCTGATGATGAGGCCTTCCACGGAGGGCCAGCCTTGCGCGATGTTTTCGATGCGGGCCTTCTGCCAGCGGCGGAAGTAGATTGCTGCCCAGCCAGCGACGAATGAGAGAGGGTACTTCAGGAGATAGATCTCCCCGTGGGAGTAGCGCAGCAGGTCGTTCCACGAGAAGGGCTGGGCTAGCGTCATGGGTTTTACGGTAGCACGCGAGACCTATTAGTTTACGCGCTGGAGGCGGGCGATGAGTTTTTCGGCGAGGGGTTCGCCGGACTCGGTCCAGAGGAGGCGGCTGGAGATGCCGCAGTTCTTCTCGACGAGGAGGGTGAAGGCGAGGAGCTTTTCGATGTTTTGCTGGATGTGGATCTGGGCGATTTCGTCGAGGGGTTCGTCCTCGATGGTTTCGAAGACCCAGGGAGTATCGAGGCCGAAGTCGACGAGGAGGTGGCCGTTCTGCTCGTAGCCGGCGACGTCGAAGGCGGGGCCGAAGCCGAGGATGCGGACGGTGTGGGGGCGGAGCTTCCAGGGGGTGTCGGGGTCGCTGAGGGGTTGGTCGTCGGATTCGTCGCCGTCGGGTTCGTCGGAGTCGAGGTCGTGGGGACGGCCGTGGCGGGTGTGGGGGGCGTTGGGTTCTTCGAGGGCCCAGAGCTGCCAGCGCATCTCGAACTCGTAGGCCATGTCGTCGTGGAGCAGCTCGGTGGCTTCGGCTACGGCGGTTTCGATGATGGAGTCGGAGGTGTCGGTGGGCGGCCCGGGTGGCATGGTTTCGGGATTCTGATCAGGCACGACGTAGATGCGCTGGTAGGTGGGGGATTCGGTGAAGTTGATGGGGTAGGCGGAGGCGGCGGAGACGCGCTTCTGGCCGATGAGGGCGAACTGGCGGAGAACTCCTGTGAGCGCGGCGGGGAGCGCTTCGAGGCGGAAGTTGGGGTACCAGAGGCTTAGGTAGAGGCGATCGGCCATGAAGGGATATTTTAGCGCCTACTGAGGTGGGTGTGAGTCTTATAGAGATGGGGATGGAATTGGAGTGGCTGCTGCTGGTGAGTAACCCCACGATAATCGCGTGAGACCGCGATGATCATGGGGCACCCGGTGTGATGGGCCATGTGGGTGAGAAGATGGATGGGGCGGACGGATGCGCAATCGGGTAGAGAGACTGAGGCTGTGGCTGCTGGCGGGCGCGGTAGTTCTTGTGCTTGTGCTGGCGGCGTTTATTGGCGTGGCCCGGTACTGGACGCATCATTTTCTGGCGAAGCTTCCGGCGAAGCTGGGGGTAGATATCCGGAGCGAGACGAATGGGTTTACGTACTCGCAGTCGCTGCAGGGGAAGACCATCTATACGATCCATGCGGCGAAAGAGCTGGAGCATCGGGACGGCAAGATTACGCTGCACGATGTGAGGATGGTGCTCTATGGGAAGAAGGGCGACCGCGCGGATGCGATCACAGGGGATGAATTCGAGTATGACCAGAGTGCGGGGATGGTGCGAGCGATCGGCCCGGTTCATATCGACCTGAAGGCAGCGGATGCGGCTGCGGTGGCGAGGGCGGATCGGCCGGGGAAGGCGAAAGAGCATGCGCGTGAAACGGGCTCGGGTGAGGCGAAGATTCTGCATGCGACGACGAGCGGGCTGATCTATATGGACAAGCTGGGGGTGGCGGCGACCAGTGAGCCGATCGAGTTTGAGCTGGGTGGGATGACCGGACATGCCGTGGGCGCGGACTACAACAGCGATACGGGCGTGCTTCTGCTGCATTCAGCGGTGAACATGAGCGGGGTAACGGGGAAGCGGCCGATGACGCTGACGGCGGCTGCGGCGGAGCTGGACACCCGGGATCAGCGGGCGCTTTTGACGAGTGCGAAGTACAGGACAGGCGCGAACAATTCGGAGGGGAAGACGGCTACGGCGGAGCATGCGACGCTGCATCGGCGGGCGGATGGCTCACTGGAGCGGATTGAGGCGCAGGGGAATGTGATGTCGGAGGGGCCGAGCGGGAGAGTTGTGTCGCAGCGGGCAGACGTGATGTTGAATGAGCAGAGCCAGCCGAAGTCCGCGGTGCTGACGGGTGGGGTGGTGTATTCGCTGGATGGGCCTCTGCAGCAGAGGCAGGGGCAGGCGGCTGCGGCGAATATCAGCTTCGATGCGGAGGGGCGGGCGAGCCATGCCGTGTTTACCGGGGCTGTGCGTATGACGGAGAAGACTCGGGCGACGGATGCGGCGAAGGAGCCGTGGAGCGTGCGCGATCTGACGGCGGCGAAGGTGGATGCGGGGTTGGTGGCGGTGGATGGGCATCGGTCGGAGTTGCGGGAAATCGATGCGACAGGTGGCGCGCGGTTGACGGTGGTGAAGAGTGGGAGCCTCGCGAGTGCGAAGGGCAAAGGGACTACGGAGCTCGCGGCGGATGATTTGAAGGCGCACCTGATTGGCGCGGGCGGTGCGAAGCGGCAGCCGGAGCTGGATACGATTTCGGGGCGTGGGCATACTTCGTTGCACCAGGTCAATGCGGATGGGAAGGAGCAGATGAGCGCGGGGGATTCGCTGGAGGCGAAGTTCCGGCCGGGGGTTGGCGGGGCTCGGCTGAACGGGGAGGGTGGGGGACGGCAGGTTTCGGACTCGCTACAGAACTCGGTGCAGGTGGGGCATGTGACGATGATGCAGCGGACGCCGGCGAAGGCTGGAGCGAAGACGAGCGCTCCCGATGTGGAGAATGCGAGCGCAGAGCGGGCAGTGTATGACGGCGATGCGGATCGGATGACGCTGACGGGCGGGGTGCAGTTGCGAGATGCGGGAAGTTTGATATGGGCGAACCAGGTGACGCTCGACCACAAGACAAGCGATGTGCTGGCTGAGGGTGCGGTAAAGGTGAATTATGTGCGGGAGGATGATCCCAAGGCGAGTGCGGGTTCCGCAGAGCCGACGCATATTCTCGCGGACCGGGCGGGCTTCATTCATGCGACGAAGGTGGCTACGTTTTATGGTGCGCCGGTGAGGTTGTGGCAGGGTGGTTCGCAGGTGCAGGCTCCGGTGATTGAGTTTTCCCGGGCGGACAAGCGCGTGGTGGCGCGCGGGGTTGCGGGACGGACTGGCTCGCAGGTGCATACGGTGCTGGTGGGGGCGGATCGGACGAAGACGGGTGCTGCGAAGCCTGCTGCGGGAAAGAGAGCGAAGGGAATTTTTGGATCGGCGAAGGCTGGAGCGGCTGCGGGGTCGCCGAATTTGGCGCGGATTGCGAGTGGGGAGCTGGTTTATTCAGGGATGACGCACCAGGCGGATTTTACGGGCGGCGTGCGCGTGGAGAGCCAGGACGGGACTATGCTGGCGCGGGAGGCGGTGGTTTATCTGACGACGCCGAATGGGGATGCTCCGGCGAGTGGGGTTTCTGCAAATGCCGCGGGTGGGGATCTGGCGCTCAATGGCCGTGTGGATCGTGTGGTGGCCACCGGGCATATTGAGCTTGAGCAGCCGGAGCAGCGGGCTACCGGAGAGAAGCTGGTATATACGGCGAGCGATGAGCTTCTGGTGTTGACCGGAGATAAGGATGCGCCGCCCAAGGTTGTGGATACGGTGCAGGGGACTACGGTGACAGGGGCTGCGCTGCTGTTTCACCTTGACGACCAGGGCGTTGAGGCCTTGAGTACGGTGCCGGGGGAGAAGAGTTCGGGGCAGCGGGTGCGGACGGATGCTCAGGTCAACGGAGAAATGAGATCGGGGCCGGAAGGGAAGGCCGGGAAAGCGAAGCATTGAAGGGAGTGCGATCTGGAATACATTTCCGAAATGGGAATTGCGAGGCTGTGGAGAGCGTTTGGCCGCTTGAGCCATAGAATGGACAGTTGAGAGAATGACGATGCGGACGCTGGAGACGGAAGAGATTTGCAAGGCATACGGGGGGCGCCAGGTGGTGCGTGGCGTGACCATGCAGGTCGGACAGGGCGAGGTGGTGGGTCTGCTGGGGCCGAATGGGGCGGGCAAGACGACCAGCTTCTACATGATCGTTGGGCTGGTGCGGCCGGATGCGGGGAGGATTCTGGCGGACGGCGAGGACATCAGCCGGCTGCCGATGTATCTGCGGGCGCGGCAGTATGGGATCAGCTATCTGCCGCAGGAGCCTTCGGTGTTTCGCAAGCTGACGGTGGAGGAGAATATTCTGGCGGTGCTGGAGGCTCAGCAACTGAGCTGGACGAAGCGGCGCACCCGCACGGAGAAGCTGATTGAGCAGCTAAACCTGGGCCATGTGCGCAAGACGATGGGGTATGCGCTGAGCGGAGGCGAGCGGCGGAGGGTGGAGATTGCGCGGTGCCTGGCGATCGAGCCGGCGTTTATTTTGCTGGATGAGCCGTTCTCGGGGATCGATCCGATTGCGGTGCTGGAGCTGCAGGAGATTATCTTCGACCTGAAGGTAAATGGGATCGGCGTGCTGATTACGGACCACAATGTGCGCGAGACGCTGTCGGTGACGGACCGGGCGTACATCATCAATGAGGGACGGATCTTTCGCGCCGGGACGCCCGGGGAGCTGGGGCGGGACTCCGAGGTGCGGCGGATCTATCTTGGCGAAAAATTTTCCATGGATTAGGGCGCATGGGCGCGGATTTCCATCTCGGGATAGCGCGGATGGGTTGCATCGAAGGTGTTATTGCGTGCGCCTTTAGGCCGGGTGTTAATCAAAGAGATAGGAGTTCATCCTTTGATCGGCTGGGACACGGATCGTATACCCTGCAGGAAAGATTTGCGGCGTGTAGACTGTGGCCAAGTTGTCCGGCAAGAATGAAGGCAGGGGGGTCTGCCCGACCAATGACTCTCTTCCTACAGGCGGTTGGCAACATTAAGGCAAGATGAGGTCGAAGGATTGCTGCAGCCCAAGTTAAATCTCAAAGTGTCGCAGCGCCAGGTGCTTACGCCGGGGCTCGTCCAGATGGTCAGCGTGCTGGCGCTGAACAAACTTGAGTTGAAGGAGATGATCAACACCGAGATGGTGGAGAATCCGGTGCTGGAGGAGATTGAAGAGTCTTCGGTCACGATCGAAGAGATGGCTGGACGCGAGGCCGATCGGGAGCGCTCCGCGGAGTCCGTGGCAACCGAGAATGAGCGGGTGGAGAAAGATCCCTTCGACGAGATCGATTTTGGAAGCTACTTTCAGGATTATCTCGATCCGGGATTTCGGACGGCGTCGAGTTTTGAAGAGATTGACCGGCCATCGTTCGACAACTTTCTTTCGCAGCCGAGCACGCTGACCGACCACCTGGAGTGGCAACTGGGCTCGATGAATCTGCCCGCGCGGGTGCGGCTGGCGGCGGACCTGGTGGTTGGGAATTTGAACGAAGATGGGTATCTGACGTGCAGCGATGATGAACTTGCGGAGGCACTGCTGCAGACGCGCGGGCCGGCGCGAATGGACCCGATTCCGTTTGAGCGTGGGATGAAGAACCGGGGGCATTGGGGCGGTATTGAAGCGCATTCCGGGGGAGAGAATGGATCCCTGAACATCGCTGCTTCGGTTGCAACGAATGGCGATGCGGTCCATGCCAGCGGCCCCGATGAACATACTTCGGCGCTGGAGGCGGTGTTGCAGGGGCGGGAGGTCGTTAACCATCTCGATCCTTTGGGGGTGGGGGCGCGCGACCTGCGGGAGTGTCTGCTGATCCAGATTGCGGCGCAGCGGCGCGAAGCCGCGATGGTGCTGAAGCGAGCACAGGCGCGGAAGGTGTATCAGGCTGAAGAAGACGAGCTGGATGCGCTGGACGGCGAGAGTTTTGAGAATGGGGATGGGCGAGCGGCTCCGGTTGCGGCGGTATCGCGCAGTTTGAATGGGAATGGGGCAGGCGATGCGCGGACGGCAGGTTCCGGCGATGTGTTTGAGATTGCCACGCATATTGTGACGAGCTACCTGGTGTTGCTGCAGAAGAAGGATATGCGGGAGTTGACGCGGAGCTGCGGGCGCGGGGTGGAGGAGGTGCAGGCAGCTGTCGACTTTATTCGGACGCTGGACCCGAGGCCGGGGCAGAGGTATAACGTCAGCGAGACGCGGCTGATCGAGCCCGATGTTGCGTTTGTAAAGCGGGACGGCGAGTACGTGGTGCTGATGAACGAAGAGGATATGCCATCGCTCCGGCTGAGCCGCGGATATCGCAAGATGCTGCGTGAGAAGCAGACGGAGAAGGATGTACGGGATTACGTGAAGGAGCGGTACAAGTCGGCGATCCAACTGCTGCGGAACATTGAGCAGAGGAAGAATACGATTTTGCGGACGTGCGAGGTGATCGTGCGGCGGCAGCAGGATTTTCTGGAGCGCGGCGAGGCGGGGCTAAGGCCGATGATGATCAAGGAGGTGGCGGAGGAGATTGGGGTGCATCCTTCGACCGTGAGCCGCGCGGTGGCCAACAAGTATGTGCATACTTCGCAGGGCGTGTATGAACTGCGTTACTTCTTTACGGAGGGGGTGAATGGGCCGGAGGGCGGAGATCTTCCGCTGGTGCTGTTGAAGCGCAAGGTAAAGAAACTGATTGAGGACGAGGATTCAGGCAAGCCGCTGACCGACGACCAACTGGCTGCGGAACTGCAACGCCAGGGGATTCGGGTGACTCGGAGGACGGTGGCGAAGTATCGCGAGGACATGCAGATTCCCAGCACGCATCAAAGACGTGTACGCTGATGCGCAGGGAGTGAATCGAACACGTTGAACCGAAGAACGAGGTGAATGGATGATCATCGAGTACACGGGAAGGCAGTTTTTGATCACGGAAAAATACAGGGCGCAGGCAGAAGCGGGCCTGGAGCGAATTGCAAAAGTGGTGGGAAGTGCGGCAAGTGCGCACGTTATCCTGACGGTGGACAAATATCGAAAGATTGCTGAAGTTACGGTGAAAAACGGCAGCCCGGACATGGTGGCGAACTGCGAATCGGCGGAGATGATGACGTCTCTGCGGGATGCGCTGGCCAAGGTGGAACAGCAGGCGGTTCGGTATCGGCAAAAATCGACTACGTCGATGCGGCATCCGCGGGTTGCCAGGGTGACGGCGGGAGAGATTGCGGAGGGTGGGCTTTCCGACGCGGCTGCCGCGAGCGCCTAGTTTGCAGGCAGGATCTGCGAATTGTTTTTTTGATTCCTAAACCGGGGCGAGCTTTGGCAGCGACCTGAGCTCGCCCCTCGCCTTTTGGTGTGCGTTTCGGGTGAACGGCGGGCGGGCTGCTTTGTGGCCTTCCATGGTGGGAGTGCTAGGATTTCTCCATGTCTCGTAAGAAGGCCGCGAAGTCGAGGAAACAACCTGCCGAGCCGGCAAGCCATGGCAAAGACGGTGAGTTGGTTATCGTTACCGGAATGTCGGGGTCTGGGAAGCTCTCTGCGCTGAAGGCGTTTGAGGATCTTGGGTATTATTCCGTCGACAATTTGCCGCTGGGCCTGGTGCAGCGTTTTGCGGACCTGGTGCGGCAGTCGGGGGAGATTGAACACGCGGCGCTTGTGGTGGATGTTCGCGAGGGCATGCGGCTGGACCGGTTTCCGGCGATTCTGAAGAAGATACGCAAGACCCTGTCGACACGGGTGGTGTTTCTTGAGGCGAGTGAGGATGCACTGGTGCGGCGGTTTTCGGAGACGCGGCGGCCGCATCCGATGGGGCGGGGCGAGACGGTGGTGCATGGGATCCGCGCCGAACGGAAGCGGCTGGACCCGATTCGGAATGTTGCGGACATTGTGCTGGATACGACGAAGTTCAATGTGCATGAGTTGCGGGCGCGCATCCTGGCGCAGTTTGAGCGCGGCGCCGGCGACCGCGATCTGACGATTACGACGACCAGCTTTGGCTTCAAGAATGGCGTGCCGACGGATGCGGACCTGGTCTTCGATGTACGGTTTCTGCCCAATCCGCATTTTGTGCCGGAGTTCCGCAAACTGACGGGACAGAACGCGAAGGTGGCGAAGTATGTGAGGCAGTTTCCGCAGACGCAGGAGTTTCTCGACAAGGCGACGGACATGCTGAAGTTTCTGCTGCCGCACTATGTCGAAGAGGGAAAGAGTTATCTGACGGTGGCGTTTGGATGTACCGGCGGGCAGCACCGGTCGGTGTTTATCGCAGAGGAGATGAAGAAGCGGCTGGCGGCGGATGGGCATCGGGTGAAGGCTGCGCATCGGGATATGCCGCGATGAGCGTCGATAATCAACGTTGCCGCAACGCTGCCCGAAAAATTCAATAGAATAGCGAAATGCCGGTGAAGGGCAAGATCAACACGGGATTGGCCGCATGAAGCGCATCTGGCGTCTGCTGCATTACATACGACCGTATGCGCTCTATTCGCTGGCGTCGGTGGTGCTGATGGCCATGGTGGGGGCCATGGCTGGGCTGAGGGTCCTGCTCGTGAAGCCTATCTTCGACAAGGTCCTCCGTCCGGACACGCAGGCCGACGATTTTCTCATCTTTAAACTTCCCGTTATCAATCGCCCGGTGGACCTTCATTTCCTCGTTCCCAGTCATTTTCACAATGCATGGCCGGTGATTGCATACGCACTTGTCGTCTCCGCGCTGGTCAAGTCCGTCTGCGACTACCTCGGCACATACCTGGTGAACTACGCTGGCTTCGGCATGATTACGGACCTGCGCAACGACCTGTACGACGCGGTATTGCGTCGTTCCGTGGCGTTCTTCCAGAAGCATTCGACTGGGACTCTGCTGTCGACCATCATCAATGACATTGAGCGGATCCAACTCGCCATGTCGACGATCCTGGCTGACTTCCTCCAGCAGTTCTTCACCTTTGTCTTCCTTGTGTGCGTAGCTATCAGCTATGGAGGGAAGATGGCCTGGGTGCTTCTGCTCTTCCTGCCGGTGGTTATCTCCTCCGCCCGCCGCATTGGGCACAGCGTGCGCACAACCACGCGCAAGGGACAGGACAAGCTTGCTGATATCCAGAACATCCTGCACGAAACGATTACGGGCAACGGCATCGTGAAGGCGTTCGGCATGGAGCTGTGGGAGACGGATCGGTTCCGGCACGCCGCCCAGCGTCTGTTTCGCGCCAATCTCCGCTCCGTCCGCGTGCAGGCAATCAGTTCGCCGCTGATGGATGCGATCGGTTCGGTAGGTATCGCGCTGCTTCTCCTATTGGGTCGCAACCGTATTTTGCACGGCAGCATGACGACGGGCTCGTTCTTCGCGTTCATCATCGCCGTGTTCACGCTCTACGATCCGGTGCGGAAGTTTGCGCTGTTCTACAACAGTTTTCAGCAGGCGCTGGGGGCGAGTGAAGAGATCTTCAAGTTCATGGATGCGCAGGACGATGTGGTGGAGAAGAAGCGCGCGCACGTGCTGAAGGGGTTCAAGGACTCGATTCGGTTTGAGCAGGTGGACTTTGCCTACGAGAGCGATGGTGAGATGAAGCGAGTGCTGCACGGGATCGACCTCGATGTGGCGCGAGGCGAGGTGATTGCGTTTGTGGGGCCGAGTGGGGCAGGGAAGTCTTCGCTGGTGAATTTGATTCCGCGGTTCTTCGATGTTGGGGGTGGGCGCATTGCGATCGATGGGCATGATCTGCGCGATGTGAGCATCGTTTCGCTGCGCAAGCAGATTGGAAAGGTGACGCAAGAGACGATCCTGTTCAACGATACGGTGCGCAACAATATTGCGTATGGGCAGCCCGATGTTCCGCTGAGCAAGGTGGAGGAAGCTGCGCGGATGGCGTTGGCGCATGATTTTATTTTGCGGATGCCGGATGGTTACGACACGATGATCGGCGAGAAGGGCGTGCGGCTTTCGGGCGGGGAGCGGCAGCGGCTGGCGATTGCGCGGGCGATTCTGAAGAATGCGCCGATTCTGATTCTGGATGAGGCGACCTCGGCGCTGGATGCGGAGAGCGAGGCGTTTGTGCAGGCTGCGTTGGCAAATTTGATGCAGGGGCGCACGGTGTTTGTGATTGCGCATCGTATGTCCACGGTGCGCAGGGCTACGCGAATCGTGGTGCTCGAAGGCGGGCGCATCACGGAGACGGGCACGCACGAGCAGTTAATCCGGCAGTCGGGAACTTACCGGCGGCTGTACGATCTGCAGTTCGATTCGGACCGGTTTGAGCGGCGGCCGGCTACCGAGGCTGCCGAGGCGGAAGTGTTGGAGGGTATCCCGTGAGCGAGCGGCAGGTTGCAGGGAGAGAGGGCGCAGTGATTTTTTCTATGACGGGGTTTGCATCCGCACAGGGCGCGACGGAGGATGATCTCGCGTTTACGCTGACGCTTAAGAGTGTTAACCACAGGTTTCTGGATTTGAATCTGCGGCTTCCCAGCGACTGCGATGCGCTGGAGGTTGCGCTGCGCCGGCTGATCAAGGAGAGCGTGAAGCGCGGGCATGTAGATGTGACGCTGCATGTGGATCGTCGATCGCGCGAGGCGACACAGGCGGTGCATCTCAATAAAGATTTGCTGGCGGCGCATCTGCGTGTGTTTCATGAGGCGGCGAAGCTGCATCACTTCAACGTGGAGCCGGACCTGAACGAGATGCTGCGGATGCCGGGGGTGCTGGCGGCGGAGGCGGCTTCTTCCGGGCCGGAGGCGTTGCGGGCGCCGGCGATTGAAGCTGCTGTGATGGCGCTGGCCCCGTCGCTGCTGGAGCAGTTGAACCTGGTTCGGGGAGTGGAGGGCGCGGCGCTGGCGGGGGAGTTGCGGGCTTCGATGGTGCGGCTGCGGGGACTGGCGGAGGAGGCTGCGTTGCTGCGCTCGGGCGCGCGGGAGGCTCACTATGAGCGGCTGCGGACTCGGCTTGCGGAGTTATTGCGGCCGGAGGGTGACGCTGCGGCACAGGCTACGGATCAGAGGCTGCTGGCAGAGGCGGCATTGCTGGTGGAGCGCTCGGATATCGAAGAGGAGCTGGTGCGGCTGCGAGCGCATATTGAGAGCTTTGTGGCGATGCTGGATGCGGGTGGGGAACTGGGGAAGCGGTTGGACTTTTTGTTACAGGAGTTGAATCGGGAGGCGAATACGATGCTCTCGAAGACGACGGGGGGCGATCCGGGGATTGGATTGCGGCTTACGGCGGTGGGGTTGGAGATGAAGATGGAGATTGAGCGGGCGCGGGAGCAGGTACAGAATCTTGAGTAGATTTTTGAGATGCACCGCTCGTCCCGTATAACTAATGTATCCCTGATTTGTTATGGCTGGAATTCTCTTCATCATCTCGGCGCCCTCGGGTTCTGGCAAATCGACGCTGGTGTCGCAGTTGCGGACGCTGGTTGAGGGGCTGGATTTTTCGGTCTCGTATACGACGCGGGCTCCGCGTGGTTCCGAAGAGGATGGGCGGGAGTACCACTTCACGCAACGTGAGACCTTCCAGAAGATGGTTGCCGATGGCGAGTTTCTGGAGTGGGCTGAGGTCTTCGGCAACTACTATGGGACGGCGCTTTCGACGCTGGAGCACGCGCGGTCGGTGGGGAAAGACCTGCTGCTGGATATCGATGTGCAGGGCGCGCTGCAGATTATGCGCAAGCTGCCGGAGGCGGTCTCGATTTTTATTCTGCCGCCCAGTCCGCAGGTGCTGGAGATCCGGCTGCGCAACCGCAGCGAGGCGGAGCACATGACGTCGGAGGATGTGATCGAGCGGCGGCTCTCGCAGGCGCGCAATGAGCTGGGGCAGGTGTGGGACTACAAGTATGCGCTGGTGAACGATGTGCTGGACCAGGCGGTGGCTGAGATGCGCGCGATCGTGATGACGGAGCGCGGGATGCAGGATGGCGTGAGCGAACTGGCCGCGAGCTGCCGGACGGGTGCGCGATCACCGCGGCTGAATGCGGCGCTCGAGAGTTTTGAAATTGGATGATGGCGGTGTGGGCGGGTTACATCCCACCCATCGCGATGATACTGCGATGGATGGGGCACCCGGGCGGTGTTGCAGGCGCGATGGTCATGACCCCTTTGGTACCGGATATGCACCGAAGGTCCACTGGACAAATATGTGGGTTGGAGTAGATTGAGATTATCCCGAGGTAAACACCATGTCGATTGAGGACGCTCTCCACAATAAATACAGCCTTGTGAAAGGCGCCGCACGCAGGGCGCGCCAACTGCAGTCGGGCGCGATTCCGCTGACGCCGTCGAAGTCGATGAAGGCCTGCCGGGTTGCGCAGGACGAGATTCGCCAGGGGCAGGTGACGTTCGTTGTGAACCATGAGCCGAAGGACACTTCGACGCTCGAGCCGGAGATCTAGCGCACGATGCAGGTCGAAGATTCGCAGCCGTTGCGCGCCTGGGTCGATTACTTTCGCGACTTGGGCATCCATGATTTTTATCGCTTTGGCGAGCCTGTGGATGGGGTGGCTGAAGAAGCCCTGGGCGCGGAGGAACTGCCGGTTTCTTCTGTGCCGGTGTCTATTCCTGTTGAGGTGGAAGCGCCTCCGGTTGCGGCGCAGAGTGCGCCGAATTTCTTTCCTCCTCCCAAGCCAACTACAATCTCCGATACTGTGCCTTCGCTTCCGCTGGTCTCTTTCGATAAGCTGGCTCCGCTGCCTGCGGAGACTGTTCCGGCTGCTGAGCGTCCGGCTGCGTTGCAGGCGATCTCGGACTACATCGGCGACTGCACTCGCTGTCCGCTGGCGTATGCGGGACGACGCAAGATTGTGTTTGGAGATGGTTCCCCGAATGCGCGTCTGATGTTTGTGGGCGAGGGGCCAGGGGCGGACGAAGATGTGCAGGGGCTTCCGTTTGTGGGGAAGGCTGGGCAGTTGCTGAACAATATGATTGCGGCGATGGGGCTGGCGCGCGCGGAGGTGTATATCGCCAACATCGTGAAGTGCCGGCCGCCGAATAATCGCGTGCCGGAGCCGGTGGAGGCGAATACGTGCTCGCAGTTTCTGGTGCGGCAGATCGATGTAGTGCAGCCGGAGGTGATCGTGGCGCTGGGCTCGACTGCGGCGACGTATCTGCTGGGCGTGAAGCGATCGCTCAGTTCGCTGCGCGGGCAGTGGCACAGCTGCCGCGGGGCGAAGGTGGCGGTGACGTATCATCCGGCATACCTGCTGCGCGACCCGAACATGAAGGGCGAGGCCTGGAAGGACCTGCAGATGGTGATGGGTGAGATGGGTTTGAATCCGCCTGCGCGGAAGTAGCATTTACGCGATTGGCGTTCCAGCGGCTTTGTAAATAGCTTCGATGGCGAGCAAGTCTTTAAGACCTTCTTCTCCAGGAGTTTTAGGAACGGTATCGGTTCGAATGCAGTTGGAGAAGTGATCCGCTTCGATGCCGAACTGGACCGTATCGTCGCCGCGCGCAAATGGGGCTGCGGGTGCGGCTGGGGCAGGGCCGCGGTTTCCGCCAAGACGGACGCCGCTGTAGCCGTATGCGTTGTCGATATCGAGTGAGCCTTTGCTGCCGTGGATGCGCAGGTAGCCGGAGAGATTTGCTCCGTAGCTGCAGTTCATGCTGGCGAGGATGCCTGAGGGCATTTTGATGCTGTATGCGAGGGTCTGCTCGACCTCGGTGAAGCGGCCTCCCTTGTCGCGGGTGGCGGCCTGCGCCGTGAAGCCGACAGGCTCTTCGCCGGTGAGCCAGCGGATCTCGTTGAGCGGGTAGATGCCGACATCCATCAGGGAGCCGCCGCCGCCGTATTTTTTGGTAAGGCGCCAGAGGCCAGCTCCAGAGCTGAATCCGAAGGAGCCTTCAAAGACTTCGATATCGCCGAGCTCTCCGGCGCGGACTGCACGAAAGACTTCGAGGTGGGTTGGGTCGTAGTGGACGCGATAGCCGATCATCAGCTTGACGTTGGCCTTGCGACAGCCTTCGATCATGTCGCGGCACTCGGCCGAGGAGATGGCCATGGGCTTTTCGCAGAAGACGTGCTTGCCGGCCTGAGCGGCGCGGAGGGTGTACTCGCGGTGCATGCTGTTGGGCAGGCCGACGTAGACTGCGTCGACGTCCTTGTTGTCGCGGATGCGATCAAAGGTCTCGTAGGTGTAGATGGAGCTTTCGGGGAAGCCGTACTTCGCGGCGTAGGCTTTGCCCTTGGTATCGGGATGGCCGGTGACGACGGCGGTGATCTTGGAGTTCTGGGACTTCGCGCAGGCGCGGGAGAAGATATCTGAGATTGTGCCGAGGCCTATGGCAGCATAGCCAATGGGCTTTTGGCTGGACGGAGTCTGGGCAAAAGCAGGCAACTGGGTGGCTGCGAGGGCGAGTGTGGAGAGTCGGGCGAAGCTGCGGCGATCCATTCCATTCATGCGCAATAGACTATCCCCGGAGACAGGGAGATGTCGAATGCGCAGGGAAAAGACCGTCAGCGCTCGTGAATGACGGGGAAGGGATTCGGCGTTTCCGCCACTTGGTTGCCCAGGAATGCGGGCCGGCGGATATCGCCGGAGGCGAAGGTAAGCTCCCACGCTGGGGTCTGTAGCTCTGGCATGGGGTTGGCGCGGAAGAGCTTGCGGCATTGGGCGGCAGTCCAGCGAGCCCAGCGTTTGGACTTCTTGCGGCGCGCGCTGTCGGTGGAGATGCCCGTGCCTGCGTACATCTGACGATAGAGCTTGGAGAGGAACATGAAGGCGACGCGGGCTCGCAGGGTTGGGGTGCATGCGGACCTTTGCCAGATGGCGCTCCAGTTGTAGAAGCGGTCCCAGACCTTTTGCGTGCGCTCGCGAATCTCGTCCGAACTCATGGAGGGGTGGGGCGTGAACATCTTGGGCCGTACTTCGGTGGGGATGAGCCAGTAGCGGGTGATGGGGACGCCGGCGACAAGTGTGGGGGCAACGGCCTGTTCTTTTTCCCAGCGCGCGAAGTCTACGGTGCCGGGGAACGGCGTCATCATGACGAACTGGGCGAAGGTGACGCCTGCCTTCAAGGCCATTTCCACGGTGGCGTCGAAGGTTGCGGGCTTGTCGGTGGGGAGTCCGAAGATGAAGGAGCCAAGGACGTGTACGCCGTGCTTTTTGAATGTCTGCAACTGTTTGGCGAGGGCATCGCCGGAGTAGTTGAAGTCTTTGTAGACGGCCTTGAGGCCCTCCGGGGTCACGGCTTCGACGCCGACCAGGGCTCCCTTGATGTTCGCGCGGCGCATGGCGTCGAGATATTCGCCATCTTCGCCGGCCTCCATTGTGATCTGGGTGAAGAAGACCATGTCCTTGGGGAGTTTGGCGAGCTCTTCCATCAGCTGGAAGCGCTCGTTGCGGATGGCGGTGAGCTCTTCGACCTTGGCGAGGTTGTTCTGCTCGCGGGCGAGGCGAAGGTCGGTGAGGGTGACGGGGTAGAAGTTGTCGTCGGCCAGGGCGATGAAGCGGAAGCCGATGCGGCGGAGGTCGACGATCTCGTCGATGACGCTTTGGAACTGGCGCTGCCGGGGCTTCTGGCCGTCGGTGCGCCAGACGCTGCAGAAGGAACAGTGCTTGGGGCATCCGCGAATGGTCTGGACCGAGGCCCACATGTATTTATCGCGCGGCATAAGGTCCCATCGCGCGGCGAGAAACTGGCTTCCTTCAATCCGTCCGCCGTCGTAGATGCGCTCGGGCTTGCCTGCGAGGCAATCGGCAACAGCTTTTCCCCACGCGATATCGCCATCGCCTTTCACCACCGCGTGAGCGTCGCCCCGTTCAAATGCCTCTTCGGGGAAGAGGGTCGCGTGAATGCCGCCATAGACCACCCAGGCTCCGCGCTCACGCGCCATGCGGCCCACCTGATATCCCCGTAGAGCATTGCCCGTGTGTACGCTGATCCCGACGATGTCTCCCGGCTGAATGGTTTCCGGAACGATCTGCTCGAGCGACTCATCGACCAGGATGGGGTCGCCCGCCGCGGCCGGGGTCGCGGCGGCGAGGACGAAGAGCCATCTTGGCGTAATGACGGCTGTGCCGAAAGAATTGTCGCTGGGATTGACCAGATGAACGCTCATCGAACTACCTTTCCTCGTGCGAGTAATGGTGGCTCGGCAAGCATCCGTAAAGGAATCGACCACGGGTCAAAGTGCATATCGGTCCGGCATTGCGCCGGATTATGTTATCTATCATACAGTTTCAGGCAGGTGTGAGGATGATCGGGACGCTCGTGCGGGAGGCAAAAAATCCTGCTCGCAGGACTTTCCTGGCGGAGCATCCTCATGCAATAGGCGTGCCGGCGGCGCGATAGATCGATTCGATGATGAGCATGTCGTTGAGGCCTTCTTCGCCGGGCGTCAGGGGCTCGGCGCCGGTGCGGATGCAGTTGCTGAAGTGCTCGGCTTCGAGGATGAAGTGGGCGGTCTCGTCGCCCGAGGGGCTGCTGGCGCTGGCGTGCAGTCTCCCCCCCAGGGACTCCATGTGGACGTTGGTGTAGGAGAAGGCGTTGGTCAGCTCGAGCGATCCCTTGTCGCCGTGGATGCGCAGGAAGTCGGGCATGTCTTCCCCGTAGGTGCAAGCAAGCGCGGCCACGATCCCGGAGGGAAACTTCATGGTCCAGTCGAGCGTCTGCTCCATCTCGGCGAAGCGTCCGCTGGCGTGGTCGCGTGTGGCGGCCACTGCGGTGATGCCTGACGGCTCCTCTCCGGTGAGCCAGCGGACCTCGTTCATGGGATAGATGCCGACGTCCATCAATGGGCCGCCGCCGCCAAATTGGCGGGTGAGCCGCCATTGGCCGGGCCTTGCGTTGAAGCCGAAGGCGCCTTCAAAGGCCTGCAACTCACCCAATGCGCCGGATTGGACAAGTCGTCGCGCTTCGATGTGTACGGGCGCGTAGTGGACGCGGTAGGCGATCATCAGCTTGACGTTCGCTCTGCGGCAGGCCGCGATCATCTCGCGCACTCTGCCGAAGAGATGGCCATCGGCTTCTCGCACAGCACATGCTTGCCGGCCTGCGCAGCGCGTACGGTGTATTCGCGATGCATGCTGTTGGGCAGGCCCACGTAGACGGCGTCGACGTCCTTGTTGTCGCGGATGCGATCGAAGGTTTCGTAGGTGTAGATGGACGACTCCGGGATGCCGTACATGGCGGCATAGTGCTTGCCTTTGGTCTCGGCATGGCCGGTGACGAGGGCGGTGACCTTCGCGGTCTGGGTCTTGGCGCAGGCGCGCATGAAGATGTCGGAGATGGTGCCGAGGCCAATGGCGGCGTAGCCGACGGGCTTCTGCGGAGTGGACTGCGCGAAGGCAGGCAGCCGCGTGGCGGCGAGCGTGAGGGCGGAGAGGCGAGTGAAGGTGCGGCGGTCCATGCGGATCATGTCCATCAGGCTATGCCGGGCGGGGTGGGGCTGTCGAATTTGTGGCGGACGTGTGCTTCACAGGCGTGGGCGATAGTCTGGAAGCAGATGCCCGCTTTCTGCGATGTCGCTCTGCCTGTGCCGCTGGACCAGACGTTTACCTATGCGGTGAATGGTGTGGTGCCTGCGGTGGGGGCACGGGTGCTGGTGCCGTTCAGCGGGCAGCGGCTGATGGGCGTGGTGGTGCGGGTGCATGATGACGCTCTGCCGGACGGTGTGGAGGCCAAGCCGGTGCAGCAGGTGCTGGATGACGCCGCGCTGCTGCCGGACGAGCTGATGCACCTGGCCGCGTGGATCGCGCAGTATTACGTTGCGCCGCTGGGCGAGGTGTTGCGCGGGATGATGCCGCTGGCGGCCGAGGTGCGGCGGCAGTTTCTGTATCGGATTGCGGATGCCGGGCGGAGGGTGTTGTATGAGGGCGCGGCGAAGGGATCGTCGCGACGGTCGAAGCTTTCGCCGGAGGATCAGAACCGCGAGTATGCGGTCCTGAATTATCTGGAGGATGGACAGGCGGCGAAGGCTGGGGCGCTGCGGTCGGCTACGCAGGCGCGGAAGGCTCTGCTGGATGGGATGGTGAAGAAGAAGTGGCTGGTCCGCGAGGCGCTTGCGGAGGAGCGCGATGCGAGGAGGATGGAGAGGGTGGCGGTGCTGGTAGAACAGGGAATAGGGAATAGGGAACAGGGAGTAGCGAGCAAGGACAACGACAAAGGCTCAGGGGCGCTGGTTCAGGGTTCAGAAGGCGACGGCGGGCGTGGGGTGCGGTTGCCGCGGTTGAATGAGAACCAGTTGGCGGTGATGGCGGAGCTGGCGGCTTGTGGGGGGCGGATGCGGGTTAGCGATCTGCGGGAGCTGCGGGTTCCGGCTTCTACGCTGGGGACGCTGGTGAAGCGTGGGTTGGTGTCGATTGAGGATGCGCCGGAGGATTTTCGGCTGGGTGGCGTGGCCGTTGCGGGGAAGAAGCATGCGCATGAGCATGCGTTGAACGAGGCGCAGATGGAAGCGCTGTCGTCGATTGCGGCGGCGATGGCGCAGGGCGGGTTTCGGCCGGTGCTGCTGTATGGGATTACGGGGTCGGGGAAGACTTCGGTTTATTTTGCGGCGATGCAGAGGGCGCTGGATGCGGGGAAGTCGGCGTTGCTGCTGGTGCCTGAGATTGGACTGACGCCGGCGATGGCGGGGCAGATGTTCGCGGCGTTTGGGACGCAGGTGGCGCTGCTGCACTCGGCGCTGACGCCGGATGAGCGGGCAGAGCAGTGGCACAGGATTCGGCGGGGGGAGGCGCGGATCGTGGTGGGGACGAGGTCGGCGGTGTTTGCGCCGATGGTGAATTTGGGGTTGATCCTTGTGGATGAGGAGCATGATTCGAGCTACAAGCAGGAGGAGACGCCGCGGTATCACGGGAGAGATGTTGCGGTGATGCGGGCGAAGCTGAATGACGGCGTAGTGGTGCTGGGGTCGGCTACGCCTTCGCTGGAGTCGTGGGCGAACTCGGAGAAGGGACGGTACAAGCGTGTCGAGATGCTGACGCGGGTGATGAGCAGGCCGCTGCCGATGGTGGAGCTGGTGGATATGCGCGTTGAGTTCAAGGAGACGGGGAAGGAGGAGATCTTTTCGCGACAATTGATTTTGGAGACGCAGGCTACGCTGGATCGCGGCGAGCAGGTGATTATTCTGCTGAACCGGCGCGGGTATTCGTTTACGGTGTTGTGCCGGAGCTGCGGCGAGAAGATTGAGTGCGAGAACTGCGCGATTGCGATGACGTACCACAAGAGTGACAGGGCCCAGGGTCCAGGGTCCAGGGTCCAGGAAGGCGCCGACGAGATTGTGCCGCCGGGGGCGCGGTTGCAGTGTCATTACTGTGGGTTTCGGAGGACGGTGCCGAAGACTTGCCCGAAGTGCCACAGTGAGCATTTGTACTACCTGGGCGCGGGTTCGCAGCAGGGCGAGGAGCGGCTGCAGGAGCTGTTTCCCAACGCGCGCATCGGCCGGATGGATCGCGATACGGTGCGCGGGCGCGGCGATATGGAACGTTTGCTGATACGGCTACACTCGGGAGAGATCAACCTGCTGGTGGGCACGCAGATGATCGCCAAGGGGCATGACATTCATGGGGTGACGCTGGTGGGGGTGGTGGGCGCGGACTTTGCGCTGGGGCTTCCGGATTTTCGTGCGGCGGAGCGGGTGTTTCAGTTGCTGACGCAGGTGTCAGGACGGGCGGGGCGCGGGGACTTGCCGGGGCGGGTGCTGGTGCAGACGTACCATCCGGATCACTATGCGATTCAGTTTGCGGCGACGCATGACTATCCGGGGTTTGTTGCGAAGGAGCTGCAGTATCGCAAGTGGATGCACTATCCGCCGGCGGCGGTGCTGGCGAATGTGATTGTGCAGGGGCAGACGCTGGAGGAGGCTTCGGGATGGGCGGCTACGCTGGGGCGATGGTTCTCCAAGGCAACGCTGGATAAGGTGCGTGTGCTGGGGCCTGCGGCGGCGCCGATTGTGCGGCTGAAGCGAATCTATCGGTTCCACTTTGTGCTGAAGGCGGAGCGCAGGGAGGCTTTGAGCCGGACGCTGCGGGCGATGCTGGCGCATGCGGAGGCCCAGGGGGTTCCGCGGCGGAGCTTGATTGTGGATGTGGATGCGGTGCATCTGATGTAAGTGCAGGGAATAGGGAGTAGGGAGTAGGGAATAGCGAGCAAAGCAGAGGCTGGTGCGAGGATCTATGCGGAGTGGGTTGCGGGTTCGGAGCCTGGCGGGGTGCTTTCCTTCATGGCGAGGACGCGCTTCATGTTGGCGGCGATCTGTTCGGCTCGGCGGATGACGATGTCTGCTTTGGCGGGCATGACCTCGCGTGCTGTCTCCTCAAAGAGCATGAGCCAGCGGCCAAAGTATCTGTTTTCGATGGGCAACTGAAAGTGGGCGAGCAGGGGATTGCCTTTGTATCGGCCGGTGGTGAGCAGGACGGTGGACCAGAAGTCCTTGAGGAGCTCGAGGTGCGCGTCCCAGTTCTCGACCGCGTCGTTGAAGACGGGCCCGATTTCGGGGTCTTTGCGGACTTTGGTGTAGAAACGATCGACCAGGTCTGAGATCTCAGGCTCGGTGATGGGCGTATCCATGGTTAAGCCTCGAGGGGCTCGTCGAGCTTGTGCAGGTCTTTGCCTGGCTTGAAGCGGACGGCCTTGCCGGGTGCGATGCTGACCTCAGCTCCGGTGCGCGGATTGCGTCCGATGCCTGTCTTACGTGGCTTGACGGTAAAGACGCCGAAGCCGCGCAGCTCGATGCGGTCGCCCGCAATGAGGGTCTTTTTCATGCTGTCGAAGATGGCGTCGACGGCGTCCTCTGCCTTGGTGCGTGGCAGGCCGGTCCGTTCGACGACCCTTTGAATGAGGTCTTGCTTGATCAATTTGGGTCGCCTCTCTCGCGCAAATCGTTCGCAGTGCGTTTGGAAGTGTCTCGTCTGCTTACTGGAGTGATGTTAGGAACTTGGGGGCGGATTGTCAACGCGAGAATGCTGCCGTAAGATTTGCCTATCCGAAGAAATGCGGACCGGTCCTTTTCTCCGGAGCGCCTGCCGGCGTCAAGGTAAAGGACTGGACAGGCCGCAGAAGAGGGAAACGACCGCGCATGGCCATCAAGAGCGACCGCTGGATCCGCCAGCAGGCAACCGAACACCAGATGATTGTCCCGTTCAGCGAGAAACAGGTCCGCGACGGGGTTATCTCGTATGGGCTTTCGTCGTATGGGTATGATCTGCGGGTCTCCGACGAGTTCAAGATCTTTACCAACGTCAACTCCGCCATTATCGATCCGAAGGCGTTCGATGAGCGCTCGTTCGTGACGGTGCAGGCTCCGAGTGTCATCGTTCCGCCCAATTCGTTTGCTCTGGCGCGGTCGATCGAATACTTCAAGATACCGCGCGATGTGCTGACGATCTGCGTGGGCAAATCGACGTATGCGCGGTGCGGGATCATTGTGAATGTGACGCCGTTCGAGCCGGAGTGGGAGGGGTTCGTGACGTTGGAGATCTCGAATACGACGCCTCTGCCGGCGCGTATCTACGCGAATGAGGGGTTGTGCCAGATTCTGTTCTTCCAGTCCGATGAGGTCTGCGAGGTCAGCTATGCGGACCGCAAGGGGAAGTACCAGAACCAGCAGGGCATCGTACTGCCCAAGCTCTAGTCCTTTCATGCTGCCTTAATGAAATGATTGGTAGCGTGAAGCTACTGCCCACTTCTGAAAAAACTCCGGGCCACGCTGAGAGATGAGGCTTGCACGTTCATGGATGAGAGTCCTCCAAAGCCCGCGGAGCGAATTGGTGTCGTAGCCACCGACCCATTGCGGGTGCTGGGTCTGAAGGCCATCTTCGACGAGGTCATGCAGATCGAGATTGTGCATCTCTCGGTGCCGGGGGCGCTGGACGATGTGAACGTTTCTCTGGTGCTGATCGACGCGGAGTGTACCGACCATCTGTTCGAGCTGGTTGCTACGTTTCGCCAGGTACGGCCACAGCTCCGGCTGATTGTGCTGGGGAACGAGACGGCGCCGGAGTATGTGCAGCGGGTGATCGGCGCGGGGGCGAAGGGGTATCTGACGCTGACTGCGAAGGAGTCTGAGATTCGCATGGCGATCGAGATGGTGCGGGACGGGTCGGTGTGGGCGCCGCGGAAGGTGCTGTCGCGTTTGCTGGACCGGCAGCCGGGAGGGACGCGGTCTCTGGCTGCGCGGCCCAAGTTCACTGCGCGAGAGCTTGAGGTGCTGAAGCTGTTGCGCGAAGGCCAGCCCAATCGCGATATCGCGCTTTCGCTGGGCATCGACGAGGGCACGGTGAAGGCGCATATCGGCCGGTTGATGCGGAAGGTGGGGGTCAGCAACCGCATCGCGCTTACGGTCCATCCTTTTACCCAGGTGGAATAAGGAATCGACCCGTAAATCGGTGGTCTTGCTATGTCCTTTCGGCCCAATACCGCATGGCGGGTTATGTTTACCATTTAGTAAACAATATGGGTACGAAGGTCTCTAGACCTTCGTACCGTTGTCCTGACGCTGTGGACGGGCCACTATGAACTTGCAACACAGACCTGGGAGAGGGGCTACAAGGTTACGCAGCGCGAGCTGTCGAGCTCTTGCAGCCCCCATTTTTTCATCTTCCCGGCTTTACGCAGCCCTCCCCAAGCTGCTCTTCTTCCGTGGCCGTGCAACTTAGCGTTGGCGGTTCCCATCGTACAAACTGTTGGTGCAGAGATCGCGTTGTTGCGATCTAATTGCGCCAGGGCTCCCGTTTGAGCAGGGAGAACGCAGACTATCCACGGAAGTGAAAGGTTGAATCGATGAAACGAATTTCAGGAATTTTGTGTGGGTTGGCGCTTGTGGCTACCACGTTGTCAGGCTTCGCCGAGGCGGACAAGACCAAGTTGGACGAGCGTCTTACCAACGCCCAGGCCGTGCTCAACGAGATTATGGCGACCCCGGATAAAGGCATTCCGCAGAGTATCTTAGCCGGCGCATCCTGCGTTGTGGTGATCCCGGCATACAAGAAGGGCGCTTTTGTAATCGGAGCGCAGTATGGCCAGGGCGTTGCTACGTGCCGCACTCCCAACGGGTGGAGCGCTCCAGTGTTTGTGCAGCTTGCCGGTGGCAGCTTCGGCTGGCAGATTGGCGGGCAGTCGACCGACCTGGTGCTGATTGCGATGAATCAGAACGGGTTGCAGGACATGCTGAAGAACAAGGTGAAGCTGGGCGCGGATGCGGCTGCTTCGGCTGGCCCGGTCGGGCGGAACGCGCAGGCTGGGACGGACTGGAAGCTGAACGCTGAGTTTCTGACCTATTCGCGATCCAAGGGGCTCTTTGCCGGGCTCGATCTGGACGGTACGGTGCTTTCGCAGAACCAGGATGACACCCGCACCGAATATGGCTCCAATATTCCGTTCAATACTGTTCTCAAGGGCAACCAGCCGGTGCTGGATAACGCGAAGCCGTTTGTTCGTACCGTGGCGCGCTATTTTGTGGCCTCAAAGGCTGCTCAGTAGATTCAGATTCGCTCACTAGCTGCATATGCCGTCAGCCGGAACCTTTGGCTGACGGCATTTGTGTGTAATCGTGCCGGTACAGATTGCGTCTATCTGGAAGCAAGCTGGTTGAACATGTGCGAGTCTGAAATCCTTCCTGCACCCGATACACTGGAATCTTGAGCCACGACGCACAATCCATCTCCGAGGCGCCCCAGGCTACGCTGCGCCATCGGTTCGAGTTTGTCCTTGCGTGGATCTTCATCCATGTTCTTCGGGCGCTTCCGCGGACGTGTGCGCGCGCGGCGGGGGCGGTGATTGCGAGCATCGCTCATGATTCGCTGGGGCGTCTGCGTCGAACCGGCCTACGGAATCTTGAGTTGGCTTTTCCTGCGATGCCTGCCTCGGAGCGGGCGCATATTCTGCGCCTGGAATACCGCCAGCTTGGGTGGCTCCTGGCGGAGTTCTGCCAGATGCCAACGTACACTCCTGAGTTTGCCGGCAGGTTCATCCGGTACGAGGGACTGGAGCATTACCTGAACGCGCGGAAGCGGGGCAAGGGAGTGCTGGTGCTGACCGGGCATCTGGGAGCGTGGGAGCTTTCGAGCTTCTATCATTCGCTGGCGGGCTATCCGATGGGGATGGTGATCCGGCGGCTCGACAACCCGCTGGTAGATGCGATGGTGAACCGGATTCGGTGTTTGCATGGCAACCGCGTGCTGCATAAGGACGACTTCGCCCGCGGCTTGCTGGGAGCGATGCGTGATGGGGAGACGGTCGGCATCCTGATGGATACGAATATGACACCGCCGCAGGGGTTGTTTGTGCCTTTTTTTGGGGTGCAGGCGTGTACGGCTTCCGGGCTGGCGCGGGTTGCGCTGAAGACGGGGGCTGCGGTGCTGCCGGGCTTTCTGATTTGGGAGGAGTCGGAGCGGCAGTATGTGCTGCACTTCTATCCGGAGCTTGCGCTTGCTTCAACCGGCGATGCGGAGGCGGATACGGCGGATAATACCGCTCGCTTTACAGCGGTGCTGGAGGATGCGATTCGGCAGTATCCTTCGCAGTGGCTGTGGATGCATCGGCGGTGGAAGACGCGGCCTCCGGGGGAGCCGCCTCTGTATTGATTTTTGAGAGGGGGAGGGCCTTCGCGCTCATCCACCGTTTTTGTGACATTCTAGAAGGCGATGGCAATGATTGGCGAGATCGCGGAGCTTGTGGGTGCGCCTGCGCCGCCGATCGCGTATGAGATTTTGCGGGTTTCGAGTATCGAGGCGGCTACGCCTGTGTCGCTGGTCTTTGCGGGGGATTCGGCGAATGTTGCCGCTGCGTTGAACTCGACCGCAGGGGCGATTCTCACTCGCTCCACGCTGATTGAAGCTGCCGATCCGCGGTTGATTCCGGTTGCCGATCCGCGGTACGCGTTCTCACTGGCTGCGCGATTTCTTGCTAAAGAAGAGGCGGCCTCGCGTGGGGAGTCCGGCGGGCGTGGGGATGCTCCGAGCATCCATCCAACGGCGGTGCTGGGCGAGGGGGTCCAACTTGGGCGGCGGACTACCATCGGACCGCATGCCGTCATCGGTGAGGGAGTGGCGCTGGGCGACGATTGCGCTGTGCTTGCCAACGTCACCATATATGCCGGGACGACGATTGGGAGCCGCGTGGTCGTGCAGGCTGGGGCGGTGCTGGGGGCGACGGGATTTGGATATGCGCGGAATGCGGCGACGGGGGAGTATGTCCGGTTTCCGCAGCAGGGGACGCTGGCGATCGGCGACGATGTGGAAATTGGCGCGAATACGACGATCGACCGTGGAGCTCTGGGAGAGACGCGCATCGGGCAGGGGACGAAGATCGATAACCTCGTCCACATCGCGCACAACTGCGTCCTGGGGCGCAATGTGATCATTGCGGCTCAGACGGGAATCTCGGGATCGAGTGTCATTGAGGATGGCGCGGTTCTTGGGGGGCAGGTGGGGTTAGGGGAACACGCTCATGTGGGCCCGGGGGTGATTCTTGGCGGCGGGGCGGGGGTTCTGAGCCACAAGAAGGTGCGTGGGGAGGGGCAGGTCTTCTGGGGGCGTCCGGCGCGGCCGCTGAGGCAGTATCTGCGGGATCTGGCGCGTCTCAGCCGCGGCTGAGGGTGGATTTTATGGCTGTCGTAGTCATTGGGGGACATACCCGGAATATCGGAAAGACCAGCGTCGTCTGCGGACTGATCGCGGCGATGCCGGAGAAGCGCTGGACTGCGATCAAGATCACGCAGTGTGACCATGGCGTGTGCTCGGCGAACGGCGAGCCTTGCGATTGCGAGGCGGAGGACCACACGGTCGCGATCCGCGTGGAACGCGATGCTGCAAGTGGCACGGATTCAAGCCGTTACCTCGCGGCTGGGGCAGTACGGTCGATCTGGGCAAGGACCCGGGAGGGGCAACTTGCGGCGGCGATGCCGCGGATTTGCAGGGAGATCGCCGGGGCCCAGAACGTCATCCTGGAGTCGAACAGTGTTCTCCAGTTTCTCGACCCGGATGTGTATGCGAGCGTGCTTAATCCGGAGATTGTGGACTTCAAGAGGTCCGCCCTGCGGTACGTGGAGCGGGCGGATGCCCTTCTTATCCCTTTGATGACGCTTAACCCTATTCCCTGGAAGGACTTTCCGCTGAAGCTGGTTGAGCGGATTCCCCGGTTTCCGATCGGTCCTCCAGCGTATTCTTCGCCGGAATTCTCCGAATTCGTTGCGGAGAAATTGCGCATAGTAGGAAAATAATTACTGTTTTCCAGAAAAAAGGTTATACAAAAGGTTCCTTTCCCGATAGACTGAGCTTTCTAGAGGGAAACCGGGCCCCATGATGGACATCCGCACGCTGACGTTTGTCAACCTGATCTTCTTATTTCTTTATGCAGCAATTATGCTTGTTCACTCAAGCATTTATGGCGAAGTCCGTGGTGGCAAATGGTTTGCGTGGTCCAACCTGAGCCGCGGGGTGGCCATTCTTCTGCTGACTTTGAATGCTGTTCTGCCAAAGTTTCTCTCGATTGTCCTCGGCGATGTGCTGCTGGTGGTTGGGCTGATGCTGCTCCACCGCAGCCTGGCCGAGGTTCTGGGACGGGGCAAATCTTCCTGGAACCTTCATCTTGGGCTGGCCATCACGGTTTTTCTTGGTGTCAGCTATTCGACCTATGTGTTTGGCGGTTATACGGCGTCGGTGATGCTGGTTTCGGTGGTGCTTGCTGTGCAGATGGCCCTGACCACCGCGCTGCTGTTCAGCGAGTTAAGCCGCGGGATGCGCGCGGGGGTGTGGTTTACCGGCGGCATTCTCTTTCTATATGCGGTGGCCAACATGATGCGGGCGCTCGCGGTTTTCCGGTATGGGGATGAAGGCGCTTCGGGGATCAGTTCGATGCTGCTTGTGATGCTCCTGGTGGGCAGCCTGCTGGCGAATGGAGGGACGGCTTTCGGGTTCATGTTCCTTTCCGCGTCGCAGTTGCGGATGGAGCTGACGAAGCAGGCGGAGCGGGATGCGCTGACCGGGTTGCTGAATCGCCGCGGGCTGAAGACGCTGGCGGACCGCTCACTGAGCAAGAGCCACCGCGCGGGCGAGCCGCTCTCCGCGGTGATGCTGGACCTGGATGGGATGAAGGTGGCCAACGACACCTGGGGGCACGAGTGCGGCGACGACCTGTTGTGCGCGGTGGCGGGACTTCTGGTCGATACCGTGGGGAACAGAGGCGCGGTGGCGCGGCTTGGCGGAGATGAGTTTCTGGTGGTGCTGCCTGGAATGGCCGAAGGCGGGGCGATGGAGATCGCCGAACAGATGCGGACTTCGATCGAGAGCCTGCAGTTCATGCGCTGCCGTCCGCGGGCCAGCTTTGGGGTGGCGTCGATGACGGGCGTGTCGTGGGAAGAGGCTGTGCGACAGAGCGATATGGCGCTCTACCGAGCGAAGAATGCCGGCAAGAACCGCGTGATGTGCTTTGGCTGAAGCCGTGTCTCCGACCTACGAAGTGTATGGTCTCGGGGTTGCGGTTCAGTTTCAGGCGGGGCGGGGAATTAGTTTGCGTTGTCGGTGAGAGCGTCCATGTACGCGACGTCGAGGGCAGTTCCCTGGACGGTGACGAACTCGTTATCGATTTCGGAGCCGTCGGACGTGTTGAAGATATGCACCTGGCCACCGTAGGCGGTGTAGACCTTATTGAAGTTCTGCACCCAGCAGAGGCCCGTGAGGCTGCCGTAGTAGTACTGGTTGTTGTTCCCGTTGGGGTACTTGACGACGGCGGTGGGTGAGCCGGGAGTGACGTTGGCGGGAATGATCTGCGGCGTGAGGGTTGTGCCGCCGAGCACGACACGGGTGAGGCAGTTGTAGTTCAGGCCGAGCTTGGCGCGCTCTCCGCTGGCGCAATACTGTGAGCCGATCCACAGGGTGTTGTTGTCGGCGAAGAGCATCTTGGTGTGGGTGCCGTCGGCGATGGGGTAGTGGCCGGTGATGGTGTGAGTCGCGAGGTTCATGGTGGAGAGGAAGCCCGTGAAGAGGCCGTCGGACTGCATCTGCTGGCCGGCGAGATAGAGCGTGGATCCGTCGGAGAGGGCGTCGGTGACGCCCCAGGGCACGGGCACGTTGGCGATCTGGGGCGAGGGCTGGATGGGGGACGAGGGAATGACAACCTCATTGAGCAGACCCTGCTGGAGAAGGGTGACGCTGGCGGCGGATCCGCCGCACTCTGGGCCGCAATTGAGGATGTAGGCAGTTGTGCCATCGAGGGAGAAGTAGGCGCCGTCCGGCCGATCGTAGGTTCCTGGGACGGGGACTACGCAGTAGACGGGCAGCAGAAGGGGCTGGCAGTCGGCAGAGCCGGTGGCAGTGATGGCCAGCTGCGAGGTGGCGTACTGATTCTGGTTGAGTTTGAAGAGGCGGTACAGGGTGTTGGAGTTGCGGACCATGGCGAGTGCTACGGTGTCTCCGCTGTTGGCCGCGACCTGGTAGACGCCGGGAAGATTCAATCCGTAGCTGTGCCCAGCCAGGCTGTCGATGACTTCAAGGATGCCAGCGCTCTCTTCCGCGCCGTAGATGTGGCCGAAGGCCTGAGGGACGGCGACGGCGTTGTTGCCGGACTGGAAGCTGCCGGCCGAGCCGGAGGACGCTTCGCTGGAGTAGTTGATGTTCTGGAGGCTTCCATCGGAGGACGAGTAGACGTAGCCGCGCGTCTCCGCCGGGAAGTTGAGGATGGCGGAGGGATAGGCCGCGGCGTAGCCGCCAATCGAGAAGGTGGGGATGGTGTCTTCGACGTTGCTGCGGATGTCGCGGAGGGCGTCGACGATGGCGAGGCCGCCGCTAGAGCTGACGTTGGCGGTGTAGGAGATCATCACTCGCTGGGCGAGTTTGCTGGGCGGGACAGGGCGGCCAGCGAAGTTATTTGCGGGGAACTTGTAGTAGTAGTAGTCGGCCGAATGGCAGGAGCTGAGCCCGATGGTGAAGGCGGCGAGAAGGAGTCCGCAGAGAATGCGGCCTGCGAAGGAGGCTCCGAGGGACGGTTTCGCCGAAGTCGATGGGGCTTGAGGCGTCGTTTGAATCAAGGAACTCTCTGAGGACGGGCTGGGGAGAGATTGGGCGCCGGCGGTGCGGGCATAGGAACTTCGATTCTTCAACGTGGACAACTCCAACCTTCGTCGTGCAAGGAATTTCGCTTGGACTTACCCCCTGAGTATACCAAAGGAAATGCAGGTCCGAGGCGGTGCGGCGAGGGTTGGTGCTGTCTTCGCGGGTGGCTTAGGATAAGGAGATACGTGTGGGGTCCAAGGCAATGGCAGGTAGTGTGACGAGTGTGGACGAGAGTTCGGTAGCAGGCGCGGTCGATACATTGTTTGGGGGTGGGCGCGTGCTGTGCGACGGGGCCATGGGGACCATGCTGTATGGCCGCGGCATCTTCATCAATCGGAGCTACGACGAACTGAATCTCTCGCAGCCGGATGTGGTGGCGGCGGTGCATGCGGAGTACCTGCAGGCGGGCGCGGAGGTGATTGAGACCAATACGTTTGGCGGGAATGCTTTTCGGCTGGAGCGGTATGGGCTGCGGGACAAGGTGAGGGCGATCAACGTGGCCGGCGTAAAGATTGCGCGGAAGTGCGTGGCGGAGATTGAGGAGAAGCAAGCTTCGCAGGCGTTTGTCGCCGGGGCGATTGGGCCGCTGGGAGTAAGACTGGAGCCGCTGGGCAAGGTTGGGTTGGATGAGGCTCGGGCTGCGTTTGCGGAGCAGATCAAGGCGCTGGCGGAGGGCGGGCCAGGGGTTGGCGTGGACCTGCTGGTTGCGGAGACGATGACCTCAGTCGCCGAGGCGAGCGAGGTGCTGCGCGCGGCGAGGGAGGTTGCGCCGAGTCTGCGGACTATCGTGATGATGACGGTGGATGAGGATGGGAACTGCCTGGATGGGGCAACGGCAGAGACGGCTGCTGCTCGGCTGACGGAGCTGGGCGCGGATGCGGTGGGGTGTAACTGCTCGGCTGGCCCAGCGACGGTGTTGAGCGTGATTGAGCGGATGCGGAAGGCGACGGACCTGCCGCTGGCGGCGATGCCGAATGCGGGGATGCCGCGCGCGGTGGATGGGCGGAATATCTATATGGCTTCGCCGGAGTATATGGCGAGCTTTGCGCGGAAGTTTATCCAGGCGGGGGCGAGCTTTATCGGCGGATGCTGCGGCACGACGCCGAGTCATACGCGGGCGATGAAGTCGGCGATTCGGGCGATTGAGGCGCAGCAGGAGGCTACGGGAGTTGCGATGGCTCAGAGCGATCCGGAGGCTGCGGACGACTTTGCGCGGCCGGCGTATCGACCGCGGCCGATCGAGAGCAAGATTGAGCCGCCGTTGCTGGCTGCGCGGTCGAAGGTAGGGGCGATGGTGGCGGCGGGCGAGTTCGTCACCATGGTGGAGATTGTTCCGCCGAAGGGGATCGACTGCTCGAAGGAGATTGAGGGCGCGGCGCTGCTGTACCGGCTGGGAGTGGATGCGATCAACGTGCCGGATTCGCCGCGGGCGAGTGCGCGGATGAGCGCGCAGAGTTTGTGTGTGCAGATTCAGCAGCAGGTGGGAATTGAAACGGTGCTGCACTACACGTGTCGCGATAGGAATGTGCTGTCGATCCAGTCGGATTTGATTGGGGCTTCTTCGATTGGGCTAAAAAATATTCTTTGCCTGACGGGGGATCCGCCGAAGCTGGGGAACTATCCGGATGCGACGGCGGTGTTCGACGTCGATGCGATTGGACTGACGAACCTGGTTCGGAATTTGAACCACGGGCTGGATATTGGGGCGAACTCGATTGGGTCGTCGACGGGATTTACGGTTTCGGTGGCGGCGAATCCTGGGGTTGCGGATATCGACTTCGAGGTACGGCGGTTTGCACTGAAGGTGGAGGCGGGCGCGGAGTTTGCGATTACGCAGCCGGTCTTCGATATGCGGTTGCTGGAGGCGTTTTTGAAGCGGATCGAGGGGTTCCGGATTCCGGTGATTGCGGGGATATGGCCGCTGACGAGCCTGCGGAATGCGGAGTTCATGAAGACCGATCTGCGGGTCTCGATGCCGGATGAGATTCTGGCGCGGATGGCCGCGGCGGCGACTCCGGAGGCCGGGCGCGCGGCGGGCGTGGCAATTGCGCGGGAGATGCTGGCGGAGGCGAGGCCGATGGTGCAGGGGTGCCAGGTGAGCGCTCCGTTTGGGAAGTATGCGGCGGCGGCTGAGGTGTTGGGGCTGGCGTAGTTTGTTGCGAGGTTTGCGGGAAGAGGATACGCATGGCGAAGTTTGAAGATGACCTGGCGAAGCTGGAGGGTGTGGTGGAGCGGCTGGAGCGCGGGGAACTGACGCTCGATGAGTCGGTGCGGCTTTTTGAGGAAGGGGTGAAGCTCTCGGGGGCGTGCAAGCAGGAGCTGGAGTCGGCGGAGGGGCGGATCCAGGTGCTGGTTGAGGGGAAGAAAGGGAAGATGCAGGTGGCGGAGATGGAGGTGGAGGATGAGGATTTTGTGGATGAGGAAGAGGAGGAAGAGTAGCGTCTAATTATGGCTAAGGTGAGAATTTCGAGCGAGGAAATCTGGAACAGGGTTGAGGAGGACCGGCTCGCTGAGGAGCGCGTGCAGGAGCCTTACCTTATCGCTTTCCGTGCGACTCAGGAAGAGATTGAGATGCGTAGGGTCGAGGATGCCCAGGAAGCTGCGCTTGATGCCGATGGTTTTTCGCGTCGGGCTCAGAGGATTGGGCGTGCGGGACGAGAGGCAGTTCGGTTTGATCGGTACCTGGTTCGCCAGGGATTCTATCCAAGAATTCCCAAGGATCATTCACTTGGGATCGACAGCGCGAATCCGTTACAGAACTAGTATCAAATGACCCACGATGCTTGATATCCAATTGATGAGAGAGGTTCGAAGGTCGGGGTTTGATGCGCCTGATGCGATCATTCACCTGTTTATTGGTGGGTCTGAATTGCATGGTGCGAAGGTTGGGGCTACGGATGACCTCGATTTATATGGGGTATTCCTGGATGGGCCAGCGATCACGCTTGGGTTAGAGCCGAGAAGTCATTTTGTTTGGTCGACGGCGGCTGACGATCGGCGGAATGGGCCTGAAGATGTGGATCTGACGTTGTATTCGTTGCGACGGTGGGCTCAACTGGCTGCGAAGGGGAACGCGACCTCGTTACATTTTTTGTTTGCCGATGCTACGGCTGCGAGTAGCGAGCGTTGGCGCATGGTTCAGGAGCGGCGTGAGTTGTTTCTGAGCAAGCAGTCGGCTTTGCAGTTTCTCGGGTTTGCCGGGAATCAGCTGCGCAGGATTACGGGTGAGGCAGGGCGCGGGGCGAAGGGACGGCGTCCGGAGTATGAAGGCGCTTTTGGGTATGACACAAAAGCTGCGATGCATTGTTTGCGGCTTTATCTGGAGTGTATCGAGTTGATGAAGGCTGGGGCGATTACTCTGCCAAGGCCGGAGCGTGAGTATTTGATTGAGGCGCGGTCCGGGGAGTGGCAGATAGAGCGATTTTTGGGTGAGGCAGAACGGTTGAGGATTGAAGCGGAGGGTGCGGCGGCGGAGTCGCGTTTGCCGGAGCGGGTGGATGTGTCTGCGGTTTCCGAGTTGATTGCTAAGGTTTATTTGGCTGGGTGGGAGAAGTAACGAATTCGGTTCGCCAAGTATTGCCCGGTGACATAAGAACCCACGTCTCAGTAGCGAGACGCGGTGGCGGGGAAAAGGTAATGGCCTTCGGCGTTAGTGGTTGTTGAAGTCGAGGCTGAGGCCTTGTTTGGTGGCGGCCTGGTTTAGAGCGGATTGGGTGAAGAAGAACTGGTGGGTGGGGTTGGAGTTGGGGTAGAAGCGGATCAGGATTTCGGGGTGGGTGACGGAGTCGTCGGTGCCGTTCTTGAAGGGGTAGCCGAGGTCCTGCAGGAGATGGAGGGAGCCTTCGTCGCCGGAGGGGTTGCCAGTGTCGCCGACGATAGCGAAGACGGCGCGGTGGGTGCGTTTGGAGTAGACGGCTGCGAAGTCGCCTACCTGTGCGCCGCGACGCTCGGCTTCGTCTCCGCGGACGACGTAATTGATGTGGCGGGCGTCGAGATAGGCGTGTGGGTCGCGCTCGTTGGGGTTGGCGGGGTCGGTGAAGGCGGTCTGCGAGATGTAGTAGCCGGGGAAGGGGTCGTGCGGGCCTTGCAGGATGGGGCGGTGGTGGGCGTCGAGGAGGTAGCCGACGATTTTGCGGTCGGCGCGGTTGAGGTCGTGGGCGTCGAGGAGGATGTCGAGGGTGGGCTTGTTGGGTGGGCCGTAGGCGTTGGGGGCTCCGTCTACGTCAACGTCCATGCGGTGGGTTTGGATTTCGAAGGATGGAGGTGGAGTGGGATTTGGAATTTGTGCGAGGGGCGAGGTGCAGGAGGTGAGAGCGATAGTGAGCAGGAAAATCATGGCACAACGATTTCGGGTCGCGCTCATTGGGATGCTTCTGGAGAGGTTTGCGAGAACTCTTCGGGAGAGACCCAGGCGAAGCTTTGGGGCGCATCCCCTCGAAGCCAGCGCGCGTTGCGCAATGCGGCCCATCCGAATATGCCGCATAAGGCCAGCATGGCAAGGATCCAAAATACGAATTTAAAGGGGAACTCAGGCACGGTCGCGAGCCAGAATCCGAAGGTCCATCCGAAGACGCTGCCGATGCCTGCCGAGACGAGGCCAGCATAAATCCGGAAGAGCGCTAGCGTCATGCGATGGACGAGCCATTGATGAACGACCGCCGCGATTGTGGCCAGCGAAGCCATGCAAATCAAGGCGAATACCCCGTAACCGGTCCAAAGCTGATGGGGTGTCGCCGGAAGAGAGAGATGGCCGAGTCTGGTTGATTGCATTGCGAAGCCATTCGCTACCACAGCAAGTCCAGCAAGGATCAACCATGCAACGGAACACGGTCCCCAGACGGCGCACCAAAGGGCGGCACTCAGGCTGTATTTGCGGAGCGGTGGGATCAGAGCGCAGAGGACGAATACTACTGCTCCGACCGCGAGAAACGCGAATATGATCGCGGCGATGAGAAGAGGGAGCATTTGGTGCATTGTTTCGCCATCCTTGAACTGAGTCAAGAAGCAGGTCCTTCCAGGAGGACAAGCAAGAGAACATGCAACCGCAAACAAGCAAAAACAAAATACAAGCAAAGGCAAAGTACGGGGAGCCTTCGACTCTGTGCTGCGCGCTTCCCTCAGAATGACGGGCTTTTATTTGTTGGAAGAAGGAAAGGGCGGTCTAGACTAGCCCAGCAGCCCGCTTACGACTTCAGCTTCGTGAAGAAGGACAGCTTCGTAATGTCGTTGAAGATCACCATCACCGCGAACAGCACGATGCACACGAACGCCACCTGGTAGATGCGTTCTTTGATCGGCATCGGCAGGTCGCGGCGGAAAATGCTCTCGATCAGCAGCAGGAAGATCATGCCGCCGTCCAGAATGGGGAAGGGAAGCAGGTTGAAAATTCCCAGGTTGATCGAGATCATCGCGGTGGTGCCGATCAGCGGCATCCATCCATCCGCCTGAGCCGCCTCATGGACAACCTGGCCGATGCCGATGGGCCCAGAGAGGCTTCGCACCGAGATATGCCGCTCGAACATGCCCTTCAGCACGTCCTTGATCAGCAGCGAATTCTTTTTGCTGAACTCCCACGACGCAGCCATCGAATTCACGAACGAAAGCTGCTCCACCTTGACGGGCGGCTCAAACGCCCTGAAGCCGAGGTGGTAGGCCTTGGTGCCGCTGCCGTCTCCCGAATCGGTCAGCTCAGGCGTAATGGCGAGACTCAGCCTCTGAGTCCCGCGCTGCACATCGAGAACCGCGGGCTTGCCCTTCTGGTCCTGCAGGTACGCAAGCAGAGCCGGGACGGAGTGAATCGAGAGCCCGTCGATGCCCAGGATCTGATCGTCAGCCTTCAGGCCGGCGTGCTCGGCCGGGCTGTCCGAGATTGGTTCGGATACCTTCAGAGGCGTCTTCTGCATCTTCGGCACCAGCCCCAGCGCCAGCGCCGAGTCCAGCGAAAACTTCTCCGTCTTATCCTTTGAAGGAATGAAGAACGTCGCATCCGTACGCTTCCCGTCATGCACAAAAGAGAACGCCACCGTCTGGTTCGGGTTCAGCGCCGAATGATTGAAGACATCTTCCCACGTCGGATTTTCGATGTTGTCGAAATGAACGATGGTGTCGCCGGTCTGGATGCCGGTCTTCGCTATGGGTGTTGTCGCTGAGGCATAGTCCGTGATCGCAGGACCCGAGACGTATTCGTTCACCTCGTTGTGCAGCATGTAGCCGCCGGTCATCAGGCCGAAAGCCAGGATGAAGTTGGCAACGGGGCCACCCAGCGCAATCAGAATACGTTGCCAGCGAGGGCGGTTATTCAGCTCTCCAGGGTCGTTCGAGACTTCTTCGCCGGGGATCTCGCCCGCCATCTTCACGTAGCCGCCAAGCGGCAGCACATTGATCTGGTACTCGGTCTCGCCGCGGCGAAAGCCGACGATGCGCTTGCCGAAGCCAAGCGCAAACGTCTCAACGCGAACGCCGCACGCCTTCGCCACCACAAAGTGGCCGAATTCATGCACCAGCACCATCAGGCCCAGGACGAGGAGCAATTCAACGATAGCGGCAAGCGACAAGCGATACCTCGGGGAGTTGAAATCAGGCTGGAATCACGCCGCCGGTCTTTCGTCCGGCTCTTGCAATACTCTCGTGGGCACACACTCGTGCCGCTCGGTCCGCTTCGAGAACCTGCTGGATAGACGCAGGCGCGTGGGCAGACGTTTGCATCAGCACCTCCTCGATTGTACGCGGGATGCCCAGGAACGGTATGCGACCTTCGAGGAATGCGGCCACGGCAATTTCGTCCGCCGCATTCAGCGCGATGCAGGCCCCCGGCCCTGCTTCTGCGGCCTCATACGCCAGCCGCAGGCAGGGGAAGCGGTCGAAGTCAGGCGCCGCGAAGTCAAGCCGGCTCAACGCGCTCAGGTCGAACGCCAGCCCCTGCGCCGGGGTCGCGTCCGGCCGCTCCGGATACGCCAGCGCATACAGGATCGGCAGCCGCATGTCGGTCACCGAGATCTGCGCCAGGATCGATCCATCCACAAACTCCACCAGCGAGTGTACTGTCGACTGCGGATGGATTGTCACCCGCACCTTCGCCGCCGGCAGGTCGAAGAGCCGGCACGCCTCGATGATCTCGAAGCCCTTGTTCATCATCGTGGCGGAGTCGATCGTAATGCGCTGCCCCATCACCCACGTCGGATGCTTCAACGCCTGCGCCGGTGTAATGTGTTCGAACTCTGCCAGCGGCGTATTGCGAAATGGCCCGCCCGAAGCGGTCAGCCAGATCTGCTTCACCTCGGCAGGCGTGCCGCCGCGCATGCACTGATGCACCGCGTTGTGCTCCGAATCGATCGGGAGCAGAGCCACATTGTTTTTCTTTGCAGCAGCAAGGATTAACTCACCCGCCGCGACCAGGCACTCCTTATTCGCCAGCCCGATCGTCTTGCCCGCGCACACCGCCGCGTAGGTAGCTTCCAGCCCCGCCACGCCCACAATGGCCGAGACGACAAAGTCGACCTCAGCCAGCGTAGCCACACGCACAGTCCCGGCACTCCCGTAGACGACCTCCGTATCGTTGAGCCCAGCCTCGCGCAACCGCTCCAGCAGCGCATCGGCCAATTCCTCGGTGGCCAGCGAGACAACCTTGGGCCGCCAACGCAGGCACTGTCCAAACGCCTCATCCAGGTTCCGCCCAGCCGCCAGGGACACCACCTCGTAGCGCTCCGGAAACGATTCGCAGATGGAGAGAGTGCTCTGGCCGATGGAGCCGGTCGAGCCTAAGATCGTAAGCTTTTTCACTGAGCTATTTTCGCAGATATGGGGTTATTGCCGGGGGAGGCGAGCTTCGAGAGAAGCGAGACGTTCCCGGATGTCGATAGCATAGTCGAGCTTCTCCGCGAGACCGCGCATCGCCTGGGCATTTATCTCATCGCGGAGTTTCATCTCCTGGCGTAGGGCATCGAAGGAAGTCTTCGTCTCGCTCCGAAGTGATTGAAGTGAGATGTTCGTTTCGTTCCGCATCGAATCCATCGAGACCTTTAGCGCCTTGAGTTCCGGCACAAGAAGATCCTGCACCACCTCGCGAAAGGAGCCGACAACCGATCTTGTTTCGATAGCCATAGGACGACTATACGACACTCCGTCTAAAACCGCCCCAATCCAAACGCATCCTTCAGCAGCAGCACGCACCAAAGCACCGGCGCGGCCAGCAGCAGCGCATCGATCCGATCCAGCACCCCGCCATGCCCCGGCAGCAGCGTCCCCGAGTCCTTCACCCCCGCCCCGCGCTTCATCGCCGACTCCAGGAGATCTCCCAGCTGCGCCGCCACATTCAGGATCACAGCCAGCGCCGCCGACTCCCACACCGGCTGCGTGATGTGCAGCACCGTGTTGCCCCCCTCGGAGAGAAACCTGCCCAGATACACCACGCCGAGCCCAGCGATCACACTGCCCGCGACCGAAGCCACCGAACCCTCCCACGTCTTGTTAGGGCTCAACTTCGACAGCTTGTGCCGCCCCCACGCCTTCCCGACATACAGTGCCGCAATGTCCCCCGCCCACACTGCCACCATCAGGAAGACCAGCAGCGGCTTGCCGTCGTCGCGGTTCCAGATCATCGGCAGCAGCGTCAGCGGATAGCCCACATATATCAGCCCGAACAACCCCAGCGCCGAATCCGGCAGCACGCGGTCCAGAGGCTCGCGGAAGCCTGACCAACCCAGCAGCACCAGCGCCAGCGCGCTCAGCACGGGAAGCTGTGCCTCCGTCGGACGGTAGAACGTCACCAGAAAGAGAAGCGCCGTCGATGCCGCCATCCACCATGCGGGGACGCGCGTTCCGCTGGTATTGGCGAGCGTCAGGTACTCGTAAGCTGCAAGCTCAGCCACAAGACAGCACGCCAGCATCAGCATCCAAAGCTGACCAAAGAAGATAAGCGCGAAGACGGCGGTGATCAGCAGAGCTGCGGTAAGAATTCGTTTCATTCGTTGGAAAGCAGAACCTCAAGCAGGATACGGGATTCGCCCTGCGGTGTCTCTGTCAGGCCCGTATGCGGCACAAAGGATTGGGCTTCTGAATCAGCCTCTGCGCCCTCGCATCCAGTCGCGCTTCAGGCCAGCGATTGTCCCGATGTGTCGGCCAGCCGACAAAATCCACTTGCTGCACCAGTTAGCCGCTGGATTCCCTCTCCGGGTCCCAGCAACGTCCCAGCGAGATTCTGCGTCGTACTCCAGCAGATGAGCCTGCAGGAATTCGGGCCAGCACGAAACGTAAGGAGAACGACATTGGCGCAATATCGGGGTGTAGTCAAGTGGTTCAATAACGCAAAGGGGTATGGATTTCTCGGGCGCGATGGCGGGGCGGACGTCTTTGTCCACTACAGTTCCATCCAGAATGACGGCTACAAAAGCCTGAAAGAAGGCGATGAGGTCGAGTTCGACATTATCGAAGGCACGAAAGGCCCGCAGGCGGACCAAGTTATCCGCCTGAAGGACATCGCGGCTTAGCTGCCTAGCGCGGAGTTGGCGTCGCACGCGTCACAGTGGGCATGCCATACTGATCTGGGTCCGCGCGGCGGAGGTCGTCGGACCAGGATCATCACTCCCGTCTATGGAAAATATCGCCATCGCCCGGCTGCTGGACGAAACCGCGGCCTTGCTTGAAATCGATGCAGCGGACCCCTTTCGCGTCCGCTCCTATCGCCGGGCGGCGGAAGCGGTCGAGCAGCAGACCACCCAGCTTGCCACCCTCGTAGCCACTGATCCGAAGGCCCTCCTCGCCATCGCCGGCATCGGCAAAGGCATGGCAGCGAACATCACACAGTTTGTGGAAACTGGCAGCATCCCACTTCGCGACGAACTCCTCACCAAATACAAAGCCTCCATGCTCGAGCTCCTGAAACTCCCCGGCATGGGTCCAAAGACGGTCGCGCTAGTCTTCTCCGCACTCGGCGTCTCCGACATCGACGGCCTGGAAGCCGCCGCCCGCGAGGGCAAACTCGCCACGCTCCCGCGCATGGGCGAAAAGTTTACCGTCAAGCTGCTCAAGGGCATCGAAGATCATCGCCGCAACTCCGGCCGCTTCCGCATCGACCACGCCCGCGAACAGGCTGAGCGTATCTCCGAACTCATCCGCGCCTTCCCCGGCATCGAGGAGATCACCCCCGCCGGCTCCCTCCGCCGTGGCCGCGAGACCGTCGGCGACCTCGACCTTCTCGTCACCGGCCCTGCCTGCGAGCCCGAAGTCGTCGCAGCCGCCGTCGAGCACGTCGCCTCCCTCCCGCTCATCGACAAGTTGATCGCCCGTGGCCAGAACAAAGTCAGCTTCACCCTCCGCAACAACCTCCAGGTAGATGTCCGCCTGCTCCCCCGCGCCAGCTATGGTGCCGCCCTGCAATACTTCACAGGCTCCAAGCACCACAACGTCGCCCTCCGCCAGCGCGCCATCAAACGCGGCCTCACGCTGTCCGAGTACGCGCTCATGCGGATCGAAGACAACACCATCGTCGCCGCCGCCAGCGAAGCCGACATCTATCGCGCCCTCGACCTCGAATACATCGCCCCCGAACTGCGCGAGAACTGCGGCGAGCTCGAAGCCGCAGCCGCCAGCTTCATTCACGCCGAAACCGGCGGTCTCCCCACGCTCGTCACCTTCGCCGACCTCCACGGCGACGTCCACATGCACACCACCGAGACCGACGGCTCCTGCTCCATCCGCGAGATGGCCGAAGCCGCCATCCTTCGCGGGCGCCGCTACATCGCCATCACCGACCACTCCAAGAACCTCGCCATGACCAACGGCATGGACGACAAGCGCGCCCTCGCCCACGCCGCCCGAGTCCGCGAGGTGAACAAGGAGATGGAGGGCCGCATCCATATCTTCACCGGCGTCGAGTGCGACATCCTCGCCGAAGGCGAGATGGACCTCGAAGACGCCACCCTGGCCCAGCTCGACATCGTCATCGCCAGCGTCCACTCCCGCTTCGACCTCCCCGAGGCCGACCAGACCGCGCGCGTCCTCCGCGCCCTGTCGAACCCCTACGTCCGCATCCTTGGTCACCCCACCGGCCGCAAACTTCTCAAGCGCGATCCTTACAAGATCGATCTCCAGCAAATCTTCACCTCAGCCGCCGCCCACGGCGTAGCGGTCGAGCACAACGCCGCTCCCGCGCGCACCGATCTCTCCGACGCCAATATGCGCCTCGCAAAATCCCTCGGCTGCCGCATCTCCATCAACACCGACGCCCACGCCACCGGCGAACTCGACTACATGGAAGACGGCATCATCCAACTCCGCCGCGCATGGCTGACTCCCGCGGATGTTATCAACACTGCTCCCACCGCGGAAGCTTTTCTCACCCAGCTTCGTCGAAGACCATAAACAATCAGCTTGTTCGTAACAACCCGGCCACCGAGATATCTTCGTTAACATCGGGCCAGTGGATCCCCTGGCCGCGTCCAATCAGCCGCCAGTTTTTGCGCTGTTCAGGTGTCGCATCGCGCAGTCGGGGAAACCATTCCAGCGGAGCTGCCAACTCTCGCCCATCCGCAAGAGTAAGCCGCAGCAAAGACTCATCGGTTGTTACATCGACTGCTGTTGCGTCGAGTTCAATTGCCGAAGTGGACATGCCAGGCCTCCAGAAATGTTTCGCGGTGTTCAATTACCAGCGCTCGGATTTGCTTTAGTTCATGAGAACGAAACCCGTAACTTGAAGCCAGATCTACAGGCTCAAGCCAATATTTTGCCACTTTATCATCGCGTTCGGCGTGAATGTACGGTGGTTCTTGGCCTTCGTTGCTGTAAAAGAAGAAGCGATATGGCCCAATCCAAAGCACGGTTGGCATGGTTTCAGCCTACTCCCATCATGGGAGCCGCACCATTATTCCTAGTCCCCACGCCACGCAGTAACCCGCGGAACCCACCGCGGCACATGCCTGCAATACCGCTCGTACTCCGCACAAAACGTTCTGCGCAAAGTAGGCTCCTCGTCGATGCGGACAAAGAGGACCACCATCACCACCGGAAGCAGCAGATAAATCAGGACACGGACGTTGCCGAGATACAGCCCTTCCCCCAGCACCACCATAAGAAATGAGAGGTATGTCGGATTTCTGACGTAGCGATAAGCCCCCGTAATTACAAGCCGTCGCGGAGGAAACATCGGCGACGGCGTCCCAAGCCCATGCAGCGCAAGCCGCCGAAACGAATCAAGAAAAACACCGCACCCGGCAGCCATCAATGCGACGCCGATCCACCGAAACGGCGCAAACCCCAGCAGCGGCGGTTCAACGCGCCATCGAGACATCCACCACGGAATGACTCCGCCGGCGATGCCGGGCATCACGGCGAGGTAGATCGCCGTCCCCAGCAGGGCGAGCATCTGCCGCTTCCTGTTTTCCCTTTTGCGTTTCGGGTCTGCGCCCATCTTCGGCCTTCGTTCACGCCGGAATTGTTGCGTCACCCATTGGCCCCTGGTTTCGCATCAGCAACCCTATCAGCAGCAGTGCGCCAAAGTACATATAACTTTGCAGCACATTCGCCACTGGTACCGCCGCAAAGAAGTTGAACGGCGACAGAAAATCCGCGATCAGCACGAACGACAGCGCCAGCGTCCACACGCTTCCCACGCCATGCCGATAGATCGCAAACCAGAGCCACACAAAGATTGGCAGCATCACGCCGTAGTGATGCTCCCACGCCATCGGTGTCCCAATCACGCACACCACGCCAATCGCCGACAGATCCGCCATGCCTCCGGACCGCTTCTGCCATGGATACGCCAGCACCCACACCACCAGTGCTGCCGTCGTCGCCAGCGTGACGTAATACACCCACGGCACAAACGGCGGATAGACATAAGGATGGTACGGAAGATTTTCTCCATTGAAGATTGCGCGATTCAGCAGACCGAACATCGACTGATTCGCATAATGCGACTGCGCCTTGCGACTCAACCCGGCCATCACGCCGATGTAATCGAGATTATTCTGCACTCCAAACACCGCGAACGAAACCGCAGCACCCACCCCAAGCGTCACGCATCCGGCGATCAGGGCACTCCACCGCCGCCGCAGCGCCGCCCACACCAGTAGCAGCCCGAACTGCGGCTTCACCATCGCCAGCAGAGCCATCATCACACCCGCCGGACGTTCCTTCCCCCGCACCCAGAACAGCACCAGCAGCGCAAAAAAAAGATCGAGAAAAATCTGCGCTTGCCCCAGTGAAAACGCCAGCGTAATCGGCATGAAGAAGAACGCCGCAACCGCCGTAGCCACTCCCGCGCGCCAGCTCAACCCGCCGCGCCCCATCACCTTTGCCGCAATCGCCACGGCCACAGCCACCACTGCGCACACCGCCAGCCACGATCCGAACATCATCGTGCGAAACACCGCCGCATCGCTCATCCCCGCCTGCCTCATCCACAGGAGCGGAAGAATCGAAGTCAGCGGATAGATCAGCGTGTCGTACAGCTTCGCCTGGTAGATCGGCAGCCCCGGATGCGCAAGAAAAGAATCCACCGACCCCAGCATCGGCGTCCACGAATCCGTGAACTGGCGAAAGTGCAGGAAGTCCATGTACCGCCCGCGCATCTCATCCACGCCACGATGAAACACAAAATGCGCAATCAGCTTGAACCCGGCATTCGCCACCAGCACATTCAGCAGGACGAACCACAGCAGCCGCCGATCGTCCCTGCCCGGAGATGCAATCCTCACGTTCGCGGCTCCCTTCCCACCATGCCTCATCTTACCGTCACGGAGGCATAGGTCAGAGGCCGCAGCTACGCGAAGATCGGGTGTTCCTGCACGCAGGCAGGGATCGTCGCCGGGGAGACGCCCTCCATGATCGCCTCAAAGCACGCTTCGTCCAGCTTGCCGGGCACATCGTTCTTCATAATCGAGACGATCTGCTCCAAACTCAGCCCTGGGCGATAGGGCCGGTCCTCCGAGAGCGCCCCATACACATCGGCAACCGCGACGATGCGCGACTCGAGCGACAGATCTTTCGCCGTAAGGTTGTTGGGATATCCCGATCCATCCAGCTTCTCGTGATGTTCGCCAGCCACCTTCGCCAGTTCTTTGAAGGCTCCAATGCGTTCGAGGATCAGTTGTGTCTTCACCGGATGATCCTGAATGGCATGCCACTCTTCCGAGGTCAGCTTGCCCCGCTTGTCCAGGATCGAGTTGGAGATGCTCAACTTGCCGATGTCATGCAGCAGTGCAGCGCGACGCACGAGATCCATCTGATCGCTCGACAGCCTAAGCCGTTGCGCAATCGTTACCGCTGCATCCCTCACGCCCAGCGAATGGCGAAACGTATACGGAGACTTCGCGTCCACCACGTCCGCAAATGCCTCACAGATCTGATCGATCCTCTCGCGCTCCAGGTAGAGGTTCGCGCCCGGAGCAAGGTCGACGACAGCCAGGCGTGTCTCGTCGGGGTTATCGCCCGGCAGACAGTTCGTCCACAAGGCCTTCCTCCGATGCAGAGAGATGGCTGCCGCCACCAGGCCTGGATCGAACCACCGCCCGCTCCGCGCATTCAACACATCGATCGCTACCTTGGGACTCTCGCCGTTCGCAAAGACATCCAGGTGCTGTGCCACGGCCAGAATACGAGCGAGAGCCGGAATCTGGCTGCCCGCAAGTCTTTCGGGATAGCCGCCGCCGTCCCAGTGCTCATCCAGGCTGCGTACCGCCTCGGACGTCCCCTGGCTGAACTCCAGCTTCCGCAGAATGCTCGCGCCTCGGTCGCAGCGCGTCACGATCATGTCCAGGGTGTTATTCGCCTGAGACTGGCCCATCGCAACGATATGTGCAATCTTGCGCGCAGAACCAGCCCCGGGTAGAACCGTCTTCCACAACAGACGCAGCATCGAAAAAGGCGTGCGCCGGCTTGTCCAGTCCACCATCTTCACGCCGGCCTTCATCGCGCGATCGTCGCCGCCCCCAACAATCTGGCACATGCGCGCGGCATTGCTGCTGCATCCAACATCCTTCAGAAGCAGCGCATAGTACAGATCGGGCATCGCTCCGGTATCGAGGCCTGCCTCCTCCGCAATCCGCATCCCCAGCAGGCAACTCCGCACCGCGTGTCCATGCACCGCGCCTTCGGTCAGGTCGAGCGCAAACGACAAAGCCGAAATAATCTCCGGCAGATAGATACGGCCATTGGCATCCTGCAAATCAGTCGCATGGTGCGAATTCGGATAACGCATAGCGGTCCCTCAAATCGGCGAGGCTCAGTTTGGCGCTCAGATCCGCACTGGTCCAGAGGGGCATTCTGGACTTGGCCGTAAATCCAGCCATCCCTTCACCGTACCGTTCGCCCCGCAACCCTCGTATTCCCCATAGGTTGTAGAGGAAGGCAAGTCCAGTCAGCGTCGCTCATGGGCCGCAAATTTTCATCGTCGGCCTGGTTTCGTCGCACGGGATTGTTCCGCCCTCGCATCCGTCATCCTGAAGTACCGTCCGCCCACCCGTCCCGCGCCGCCGCGAGAGGCCTCCGTTCGCGCTATCCTAAAGGCTGTGGCTCTCACCGCGACATCTGACACCCGCACCCGCCCTCTCGTAGCCACGGCCCGTCCCACCCTGCTCGCCGACTACGCCACCCTCTTCAAACTCCGCGTCTCCACCCTGGTCATCATCACTGCTGGAGCCGGCTTCTACCTCGGCTCCCTCCGCTCCGGCATCAGCCCCTTCCAACCGCAGCTATTGAAAGCCCTCATCGGCATCACCCTCGTCACCTGCGGAGCCAGCGCGCTCAATCAGGCGCTCGAACGCAACACCGACCGCCTCATGCGCCGGACTTTGAATCGACCGATGGCCGCGGGCCGCATCGGCCTCGCCCACGGCCTCCTCGTTGGCTTCGCAGCCACCTTCCTCGGCTCACTCTACCTCGCCTATACGACGAACCCCCTCACCGGAATGCTGACCCTGCTCACCGCAATCAGCTATGTCGCCATCTACACTCCGCTCAAGCGCGTCACCGTCGTCAACACCTTCATCGGAGCCTTTCCCGGCGCACTCCCACCCCTCATCGGCTGGACCGCCGTTCGCGGCGTCATCGAGTGGCCCGCCGTCGCCCTCTTCGCCATCCTCTTCGTCTGGCAGTTCCCCCACTTCATGGCCATCGGCTGGATGTACCGCGAAGACTACGCCGCCGCCGGCATCCGCCTCACCCCAAACCTCACCGACACCCGCTACGCTGCCCGCTCCACCGTCATCCAGTCGCTCTTCTACGCCATCCTCATGATCCCCGTCAGTCTCTGGCCCTTCGCCCTCGGCACCGCGGGCAAGCCCTACGCGGTCGCAGCGACGATCCTCTCGCTCGGCTACCTCTGGTACACCATCCGCTTCGCCCGCATCACGCGCAACCCCAACTCACCCGAAAGCCGCCTGCCCGCCCGCGACCTCCTCCGCGCCTCCGTCATCTACCTACCGCTTCTACTAGCAGCCATGATGCTCGATGCTCAAGGCCGCCTCTTCTTCTAAGAATCAGCAACTGACAACCTGCAACATGCAACATGAAATCTATGCCCCAGCCCACCACCCTCCGCACGCCACCCGCCGCCATCGCGACGATCCTCATCGTCTCCGCCGCGGCCAGCGCCCTCATCTGCTGGCTGGTCTACTTCCACGCTCCCACCGACGTCACCGGCGCCCACCTCCGCTCGCTCCCGCTGGTCAACGCTGTATTCAACGCGCTCGCCACCGTCGCCCTCCTCACCGGCTTCCACGAGATTCGCGAACGCCGCATCCTCCACCATCGCGCCTCAATGGTCGCCGCCTTTTTCTTCTCCTCCATCTTCCTCGTCTCCTACCTCGTCAACTTCACCCTCCACGGCGAGACGAAATTCGATCGCCTCAACCACTGGTGGCCCATCTACTGGAAGCTTCTCGCCTCGCACATCGTCCTCTCGGTCGTCGCACTGCCGCTGATCCTCATCACTTTCTTCCTCTCGCTTACCGGCCGCTTCCCAATCCATAAAAAAGTCGCCCGCTGGACCTTCCCCATCTGGCTCTACGTCTCCGTCACCGGAGTCGTCATCTACCTCATGCAAGCCATCTGCCGCTAAAAACCGCCGTCCCAGTCTTTCTGGTCCCTAGGCCCTAGTCCCTGCCCTATGCAAAAAGACACTCGCCAACTCCTCCGCACCGGCCTCGCCATCTTCCTCACCGGCGTAGTCTCGGCCGCACTCGTCTTCACGTCCTTCGGAGGAATCACCCGCCGCCAGGGTCCGCACACCAACTCCGGCTGGATCGCCCTGATGGTCGCGATGGGTTGTCTCCCCACCGGCACCCTTACCCTCGCCCTCGCCCTCGCCAAACTCCGCGGCGACCGCCGCCGCTAGACAGTCCATCCCCGGAGTAGGCCCGCCATTCCGGACACAGTCTGGAATCTCAGTATCCAGGTATTCCCCTCGCCATCTCGCTTCGTTAAATGTCTCAATCTTTACGACAATAATCGTTGACATACGATACACGTCGTACTAAGGTTCGACACATGCGCCGGCTTCTCTTCGTCCCACTCGCCCTCTGCCTCCGCCTCACCGCCCAAACCCCAGCACCGGCTCCCGCCCAGCCACCGCAAGCCCTCCCCCAGCTCTCCCCTCAGGCCGCCTACGACCAGGCCAGCACTCCAATCGACATCACCCACCGCGTCTTCTCCAACTGGTCCGACATTGAGAAGAACGCCCTCTACATCGCCATCGCCGAGGCAGATGCCGCCTGCCTCGCCCGCAAGGCCGAGACGTACACCGGCGACGACCTGATCGCCTACGCCCGCCTCTGCGACCTCGGCGAGGAGTGGCCCGCCGTCTACACCGCTGCCACCACCTACATCAACAGCACAGCCCCCCGCCCGCAACTCGCCCTCGCCTACGCCTTCGAGGTCAAGGCCGACCTCAAGCTCGATCACGAGAAGGCGGCCGCCGGCGCCTGCGTCGCGATGCTCCATTCCGTCCCCTACGGCCCCATCCCCGACGAGGTCACCAGCACCACTATCCGCTATCTCCAGTTTGCCTATACCTCAGAAGCCCTCGACCTCCACGCCCAGCGCCAGCCCTTCCTCCTCGACACGCTTCGCGCATCCTCCCCCAACTCCACTCCTGCACCGCCAAACCCCACGCCCGCGCCCTCCATCCCGCTCCACACCGCCTTCGAGCACGCCCTCGACTTCGCCGCCCTCGAGCAGTACGTCAACCAGCCTCGCCTCGCCGCCGCCATCCTCACCGACATCGACCAGGCCATGCCTTCCATCCTGCCGCCCGACGAGTCCATCTTCATCGCCGCGGACCGTCGCCAGAACGCTCTCCTCGGCACCCGTTTTCCCGCGCTCCCCGGAGCCGTCTCGCTCCTCCCCGCCAAAGAAACGCCGTCCGCCCAGCCGAACTTCGGCTCCGCGACGTTCTTCTTCCTCTTCCCGCCGTGGTGCGCGCAATGCATCCGCCAGTCGCAGGACCTCATCCCCTCGATGGTCCGCACCGGCCTTCTCACCGGCAGCGACAAGGTCCACATCTACGCCCTGCTCGCCGACACGCCTCCACCGCCGCCAACTCCACCCGCCAGACCGTCGCCGTCCGCCGCCGCTCACCACCCCGCCCAGCATGAGCCCGCCAAGCCGCCGACCACCCCGTCTGCCGCTATAACCATCGCAGCTCCCGCACCCCTTCCCACCGCCGAAGAGCAGCTCCACAAAACCCCAACGTTGGTCGTCGCCCCTTCGACACTCGCCGACTTCAACGCCGCCGACTTCCCATTCCTCATCGCCACGGATCACGACGGCATCATCCGCCTCCTGGTCCCTGCCGCGCCGGACAACGCTCTCGTCCAGAACGGCGCGGTCGACCAGATCACCGCCACCCTCCTCGCCAACTGGCCTCCCTCGCCTCTGCCTCCACCTCCTTCTCCTGCCAAACCCTGATCTTGCCCCCAAAAACCACAGGCGTCCTTCTGCTATCCTCAACCTTCAAATCCGCAATCCACCGGAGCACAAAAGAAATGGCAAAAGGCGTCAACAAAGTCTTCCTCCTCGGCAACGTCGGCAAAGACCCCGAGATCAAATCCACGGCTAACGGTATGACCATCGCCACCTTCGGTCTCGCCACCGCCGACCGCCGCAAGGACGCCCAGGGAAACTGGCAAGACACGACCGAGTGGCACAACCTCGTCGCCTTCCAGCGCACTGCGGAGATCGTCCGCGACTACGTCAAAAAGGGAACTCAACTCTTTATCGAAGGCAAGATCCAGACCCGCTCCTGGGACGACAAGGAGTCCGGCGCGAAGCGCTACAAGACAGAGATCCTCGTCAACGAACTCTCGCTCCTCGGCAAGCCCGGCGGCGGCGGCGGCGAGGGCGGTGGCGGCAGCTACTCCAAATCCAGCAGCGCACCCTACGGAGGGACCGCCCCCGCAACCCAGCCCGACTACGCCGACCAGGGCATCACCGACGACGACATCCCCTTCTAGAAACCGAGAAGTGTGAGCCTCTATGAAGTGGATGGCAGCTCTTTTTCTATGCCTCTCAGCGGCTGCATCTTCTGGCCAGCAAGGTGAGTCTCCGACACCCCATGCGAATGGAGTAGGTGCATATCCCCTGTCCTTTACCGATGCGTCCGCATGGTTTGGGTCACAGACAAGTCCCGGGGCGAAGACGCTTGTAGCTATGTTTTTCTTTGAGGGACCGCCCGGCTGGCTGACAGCGGGGACAAAGTTCAAATACGACATTAATAGCAATCCGGCTGTCATTGATATGGCCGTTGGTTCGGTCCCACTGCTCGAAAAATATTGGTCCGACTCCAATGAAGTTGAAGTGCAAGGCCAACGCTACGGACGCCTGCAGAACAACGTATTTATCATCAAAGTTTCGAATAATGCGACACCGGTTGTTCTGCCTCTCGGTCTTCACGATCTCCGCTTCGACGCCGAAGATTTACCTCCAGTAACCCTGCTCAAGCGCGATCGAGCTGTTTGGACCGCGCTTGCTGGGGGAGCTGTTGAGGCTGTCCCGCCTGAAAAACCAAAAGCTGCCGCGGATGTTCTTGCATGGGATACGCAAGGTCTTCAGCTTTTGACCTCAGATAGCGTTTCCAATCAGCAGAAAGGGTGCGAACTGCTGCGGCAGGCTGCAAATGCGGGATACGCGCTCTCGCAATACAGGCTTGGCTATTGTTATGAAAGCGGTAAGGGAGTTCCCCAGAGTTTTCAAACCGCTAATCAGTGGTACGAGAAGGCAGCAGGGCAGGGAAACGTAGATGCGGAGTACAAACTCGGTCACAGCTATCGCACGGGTCGGGGCGTCGCCATTAATCTGCCAGTTGCCTTAGGTTGGTACAAGAAAGCCGCCGAAGCGAATGACCAGGACGCGCTCCACAACGTCGGATGGATGTATTCGACCGGTCAAGGAACCCAGAAGGACGAAAACGAAGCTTACAAGTGGTTTCTGCGGGCAGCAGAGCAGGGGGAAGCAGGGTCGCAACTGGAAGTAGCCTCTCGCCTGCGCCAGGGCACAGGCGTCGCAAAAGATTTGGTGCTGGCCTATTCATGGCTTCTGGTTCTGAGTGCGCAACAGGATCATTTTCAGCCGGATGATTGGAAACAAATTCAAAATCAGGTGCTTGAAGTAGGTGGAGTACTAACTGCATCCGATAAGTTGCGTGCTGTGGCTCAGTCTCATATTTGGATGGGTGAGATCGCCAAGAACGACATGACCCGATATGGGCGCAGTGATTGATTGCGAATCCAGTTTGTAAGGCAACCAAATCGAAATGACCGAGTGCTGACATTTCTCTGACAAGTCTGCCGTCGCGCATGACTACTCTCATCCTGACCAGACGTCTTCAATCGTCCGGCGCATTCTCTGCGGACCAGCCCACGCAGAGAAAAAGAGAGGTTCCATGCGAAACGAACTCTTCTCCACCCTTCCCGCCAGCGAGCACCCGAATCCTCCTCAACCCACAAAAACCATCGCGAAGACGCTCGCCACCTTCGCCCTCACCCTCGCAGTAGCGTGTCTTCCAGCCACCGCGCAGGTCGGCGGCTCCTATCAAGTCACTAACCTCGTCTCCGACGGCTCGGTTCCCGCCACCGTCACCAATGCCAGCTTCCTCAACCCCTGGGCCATCTCTGACAGCGGCACCTGGTGGATCGCCACCGAAGCCTCCGGTCTCGACTATGCCATCAGTACCGTCCCCGCAGTCAACTTCAGCGTAGTCGTCCCCGCCGCCTCCGGCTCCCCCACCGCAACCGGAGTTCCCGCCGGCTCGGTCACCACCGGCGGAGCCACCGGAATGCTCCTCCCCAACGGCACAAAGGCCTCCTTCCTCTTCTCCACGCTCGACGGCGCCATCTCCGGCTGGAACGGCAAGCTCGGCACCGCTGGCGCCATCTCCCAGATCGCCATCAATAACAGCGCTGCCGGCGCATCCTACCCGGGCCTCGCCATCATCAACACCGCCACGGCCAGCTACATCCTCGCTCCCAACTTCGGAACCGGCAACAAGATCGAGATCTACAGCGGCACCTTCCAGCCCACAACCCTCACCGGTACCTTCACCGACCCCACTCTTCCCTCCGGCTACTCTCCCTTTTCGGTCCACGTCCTCGGAACCCAGGTCTTCATCGCCTACGCCCTCCGCAGCGCCACCGCTCCGTATCACACCGTCAACGCGGCAGGGAACGGCGTCGTCAGCGTCTTCGACACATCCGGCAACTTCGTCGCGCGCGTCGCCACTGGTGGCAACCTCGACTCGCCCTGGGGTGTCGCCATCGCTCCCGCCAACTTCGGCATCTTCGGCGGCGACATCCTCATCGGCAACTTCGGCAACGGCATCATCAACGCCTACGACCCCAAAACCTATGCCTGGCGCGGCCAGCTCAACGACAACACCGGCAAAACCCTCGTCTACGCCAGCCTCTGGGAGCTGCTGCCCGGCGGAACCACCGTCGGCAACAGCGCCGGCGTCAGTGGCGGCGACACCACCACCGTCTACTTCACCGCAGGCCTCGCCAATGAAGCCCACGGCCTCTTCGCCGCCATCGCCAACAACCCCACCCCCACCGCAGCCGCCACCTTCGGCTTCAGCGCCTCCACCAGCGCAGTCACCGTCGCGAACGGCTCCGCCGCCACGGCCACGCTCGCCGTCGCACCCACCAATAACTTCAGCGGCACGGTCACGCTCGCCTGCACCAGTGGCGCGCCCGCCGTCTCGACTTGCACCTTCAATCCTGCCACGGTCAACGTGACCGCCACCACAAGCGGCTACAGCACCCTCACCCTCCAAACCACCAAACCCACGGCGAGCCTCATCCCCAACACCCTGTGGCATTCAGCAGCCGCGGGAATCACCTCAGCGATGCTTCTCCCCTTCGGCTGCCTTGCAGCCTTCCGCCGCCGTCGCTTACCCATGTCTCTGCGTCTCCTGGGGGTCATCGTTCTGCTCGTCGGATCCGCAGGTTTCCTCACCGGCTGCTCTTCGACCAACAACACGCAGATCATGCCCTCCACACCCACCGGCACCACCAACCTGGTGATCTCTGCAACCTCGGGAGCCGTCACGCAAACCACGACGCTCGCGGTCACCGTGCAGTAGCCCTCACGACGTTCTTCCTGACTGGCCGCCCTGGGCTCAGAGGGCGGCCGTTTTTTTTGCGCTTGCGGCCAGCATCAGCCGCCTGTACAAGCCCTCCGCCATCGCAGCTCTCATCCCACTCATCGTCTTCGCAAACGGTTCACTCTCCACGCACCGCTTCGTCAGCCATCCTCTTCGCATCCGGTACCATAACCTCCATGCGCCCGTTCGCTCGAACCCTCTTCGCGACACTCGCTGCAGCCCTCGCTCTTAGCGCTCCTGCCCAGCAGCTCACGCCGCACACCATCCACCTCGCCGACGGCCGCACCCTCACCCTCAACCTGCCCGCCTCGCTCACCATCGACGTCGCCGCGCAGGGCCTCCGCCGCGTCCGTTTCCTCGCCATCTCCCCCGACCACCGCATCTTCGTCACCGACATGTACAACCGCGCGGATAACTCCCTCGGCAAGGTCTACATCCTCGACGGCTGGAACGAGACAACCCACACCTTCGCCCGCACCACCCCCTACCTCGACCACCTCCGCAACCCCAACAACCTCGCCTTCTACACCGACCCCGCGACGCATCAGGCCTGGCTCTACCTCCCGCTCACCGACCGCCTCGTGCGCTACAAATACTCCCCCGGCGACAACGCGCCCACCAGCGCGCCCGAGATCCTCGCCCACTATCCCGACTACGGCCTCAACTACAAATACGGCGGCTGGCACCTCACCCGCACTGTCGCCTTTGCCCCCTTCCAAGGCGAGACGAAGCTCTTCGTCTCCGTCGGCTCCTCCTGCAACGCCTGCCAGGAGAAAGAGTCCGTTCGCGCTTCGCTCCAGATGATGGATCCCGACGGCAAGCATCACGGCACTGTCGCCAAAGGCCTGCGCAACGCAGTCGGCCTTGCTTTCTTCCCCACGCTCGACGGCGGCGCACTCTTCGCCACCAACATGGGCGACGACCACCTCGGTGATGCCGAACCCGAAGACACCTTCTTCGAACTTGACTCGAACGAACCCCTCGGCACGCTTACCCGCGAGGTCAACTTCAACTTCACCAACTGGCTGGAGCAGCCGGTCGAAGGCCATCCCGAAATTGCCCGCGGCGGCAACGAGACTACACCCATCCCTACCGACTACGGCTGGCCCACCTGCTACTTCGCCAACGGCAAGCCGCGCCCCGACCCGCTCATCTCCGCCCCCAAACCCACCGACCACATCTTCCCGCCGCCACCCGCAGGCCCACCGCCCCCGCAGATCGACTGCTCCAAGGTCCCCGCCGCCTACACCACCTTCGCCGCGCACAGTTCGCCGCTCGGCCTCGAATACTTCGACACCGCCAACCAAGTTCTCAAAGATACGTTCCTCGTCGCGCTCCACGGTGCAGGCCATCCGAAGATCGGCACCGGGTATCGAGTAGTTCGCTTCACCCCAAACAGCCGCAAGCCCGAAGATTTCATCACCGGCTTCCTCGTCACCGAAGCCGGCAAGCCCATAGTCAAAGGCCGCCCCTGCGGTCTGCTCCGCACCGGTCCCGACACTTTCCTGCTCACGGACGACCTCGAGGGCGTCATCTACTCCATCCATCCCAGATAGAGACAGGGCAGGGAAGCGCGGCAGCCTCTCGATTTTCCGATTGAGTCACTCGCAAAGCCCGCCGAAGCGTTAAATGCCCGGCAGGCAGTTGCCCTAGCGCAACTCGCGCTCTTCGCGCCGGCGTAATCGCTCCTGCTTTAGTTGCGAGAGGAAGACCAACAGGAGCGCCACAAATAACCCGCCCGTCCCAAGCGTCCATCCCCACTTGCCCCAGCTCGCAATCACGACCATTGCGAGGAAGATCAGCACCACGGGCAGCAAAGGCAACAGAAACAGTCGCTCAGGACCAGCTACGGTGCACGTCCCAGGTTCCCGGCGGAACTGCACGTACTGCTGCACCGCGAATCCTGCACTCAGGCACACACAACTCAGGATCCCAACGAGATCCATGGCAAAGTTCTCCGTGTCTGACCCTGCAAAGGCAGCCAGAAGACCCCCCAGCAAACCGATCGCTGCAACCCAAAACAATCCGCGCCCCAGCATGAGCGCGGCCCGCATGTGGTTCGAATTGCGTGGCAGCGGTCCAGGCAAGCGCTCTGGCCAGAACAGCCTCAGCACCGCAGCAATCCAGAACAGCGCAAGCACGGGAACCCAGATCGGAAGACTGTGCAGCAGGTGCCGGTAATAATGCTGAAAATCGGGCTGCCCCACATATCGTCCAGCCCAAAGCAGCGCCGGACAAAAGAGCACGAAGATCGCCCCTCCCCGGCTCCCGAACCGTTCCACCCTGGACGATCTTTGTGCTTCAGCGCTCACGCGAGAAAGTCTACCATCACGTCGTCCACCGCCACGGCTACGCCACGCTACACTAGAGCCATGCTCGACGAATCCACCTTCCGCCGCGAGTCCGACCAGGCCCTAGAAGCTCTCAAGCAGGCCCTCATCGCCGCAGAGGACGACTCCGGCAGCTTTGAGTTCGAAGACAATAATGGCGTCATGAACATCATCTTCGAAAACGGCTCAGCCAAATTCGTCGTCACCCCAAACACTCCCGTCCGCCAGGTCTGGATCTCCGCCCAGGCCACCAGCTACAAGCTCGAGTGGTCCGAAGCCGCCTCCGCCTTCGTCCTCTCCAAAACCGGCGAGCCCCTGCTCTCCCTCACCGAGCGCCTGCTCCGCGAGCATCTCGGCGATCCTTCCATCACCCTCGCCTAAGTAAATTTCGTAGTATGCCGAACCCCACCCATCCGGTAAGATCAGAGCGATACGTCAAAGCGTCTTTTCTTCCACCTCGAACGCCGCCGCGGACAGCTATTGCAGGCGTCTGGCAACAGGAAAGCATCCATCCCGCAACCGTAGCCCCTGGAAGGCCGAAGCAAGGAAGCCCTGCACCTCGTCCCAACTTCGTGGTGACCGCGAGTAGCCCAGTCGAGCAAGCCGCTACTTCAAACCTGAGATTTTCAAGCGACCACACCAGGAAATGCCCGCCGGGCCCAGCGGGGAAGGGGGTCTACCCCATGCCGACCATGCTCTCTGTCGCCATCATCACCAAGAACGAACAGGCCAACCTCGGCCGCACCCTCGCCAGCGTCCAGTGGGCCGATGAGATCGTCGTCCTCGACTCCGCCTCCACTGATCGAACCGTAGAGATCGCCCGCTCCTTCAACGCCATCGTCTACGACGAGCCCTGGAAGGGCTTCTCCGGCTCCAAGAACTCCGCCATCGCCAAGTGCACCGGTGCATGGATCCTCTCACTCGACGCCGACGAAGAGCTCACCCCCGAGTTGCAAACCCAGATTCGCGCCCTGCTCCCCACCAACCCGCCCACCGACGCCTTCTACCTCCGCCGCCGCAACCTCTTCCTCGGCCGCTGGATCAAGCACGGCGGCTTCTACCCCGACCCCAAGCTGCGCCTCTTCCGCCGCACCGCCGCCAACTTCACCACCACGCCGCAGTTCCAGAACCGCCCCGTGCATGAGACTATCGCCTTCGACGGCAAGTCCTCCACCCTCGATTACGACATCATCCACCACGCCTACCCCACGCTCGAAACCTACATCGAGCACATGGACCGCTACAGCACCCTCGGCTGCGAGCTCCTCGTCGCCTCGGGCAAGGTAAGCCGCAACTGGCTGGCCTTCGTCTTCAACATCTTCTTCATCCCCCAATTCACCTTCGTCTGGAACTACATCTTCCGCCTCGGCTTTCTAGACGGCCGCGAGGGCCTGCTGCTGCACCTCTATCACGCCACGTACACCAGTTGGAAGTACGCCAAAGCCTGGCAAACCGCGCGCGCTGCAAAGTCCTGACCTACATTTGCAATCGAAAAATCTTGTCATTCTGACCCTGAGCGAAGTCGAAGGGGAAGACCCCCCGCATTTTGCTCGTAGCGCCCCAATACTGGGTGCCCCATATCTCGATTCTGAGATGTGGGCATTCGCGAAGCGAACTGCTCCCGCCAACAGATTCAGATACACTGGCGTTCCAATGCCCACTCCACCCATCCGCGTCCTCGTCGCCAAACCCGGCCTCGACGGCCACGACCGCGGCGCAAAAATCATAGCTCGCGCCCTCCGCGACGCCGGCATGGAAGTCATCTACACCGGCCTTCGCCAGACCCCAGAGATGATCGTCTCCGCCGCCATCCAGGAAGACGTCGACTGCATCGGCCTCTCCATCCTCTCCGGAGCCCACAACGCCATCGTCCCCCGCATCACCGAACTCCTCCGCGCCGCCCACGCCGAAGACATTCTCTTAGTCCTCGGCGGCACCATCCCCGAAGAAGACATCCCCGCGCTAAAACAAAGTGGCGTCGCCGCCATCTTTGGCCCCGGCACCCCGCTCGAAACCACCATCACCTTCATCTGCGAGAACATCAAGCCGCGAACGATGCTGACGCGTTGAGCCGCAGCCTTACCATGGAAGCGTGTCCTGCATATGGAAGAACCCACCCGTAGGCCCATCCTCCGGCAGAGTAGCCAGCCATACCGAAGTCTTGGCTCCATCCACAATCTCCATCGGAGCCGCGTCCGATCCCATGTCCGTCTTTACCCAGCCTGGATGCGCGGAGTTCACCTTGATCTTCGTGCCTTGGAGCGCGTGCGCCAGATGCACCGTAAACGCGTTCAGCGCTGTCTTTGAAGCGTCATACGCAAAGGCCTTCTTCTCATAGATCGGCGATCCCTTCGTCGCATGCAGCGTCAGCGACGCCAGAATGCTCGACAGGTTAACGATCCGGCCCGCCGCACTCTTCTCCAACAGAGGAAGCAGAGCCTGCGTCAACCCCACCGTCGCAAATACGTTGGTCTCGAATGTCTTTCGCAGCAGCTCCTGGCTGATCGTCGCCGTAGTGTTATCTCCTCCGCTCCGGCTGGAGGGGTCCAGAAGCACGCCGGCATTGTTCACCAGGATATCCAGCACGCCAAACTCCTTTTCAATCCATGCCGCCACCGCGGCATGGTCCTTCGCATCATCCATGTCCAGCTTCACCGCCCGTGCATCCACACCCATACCCACCAGCACCTCTACCGCAGCCTCACCCTTCTTCAAATCCCGCGCACCCATCAGGACTGTAATCCCCAACTTCCCCAACTGTTTCGCTGTCTCCAGCCCCAGGCCTTTGTTGGCCCCCGTTATCAATGCAATCTTATTGTGCTCGCTCATCTGCCGTCTCCTCTGTCTTTGGTTCAAATCCTGCATTCTGTTAGATTCGTGCGTCAGCCATTCGACCGATCGTCACTAAAAATCAATCAACCGCATTTTCCAGGTCCTTGATATGCGCGGCCAGCCGCTCCGCATACTTCGCAGGCAGAGGCCGCCGCTTCATATCCCGCCCCACCACCACATGCACCGTCTCGCCCTCGCACAGCACCGCATCATCCGCCGCCCGCAGCACCCGATACCCAAACCGGATCAGCGATCCGCGCGCATTCACCAGCCACGTCTCCACCATCAACTCCTCGTCGTACCGCGCCGGAGCCTTGTACCGAGCCGTCACCTCCACTACCGCAATCATGCAGCCCTCTTCCAGCTCCATCTCGCGATAGCTCAGCCCATGCGCCCGCATAAACTCCACCCGCCCCACCTCGAACCACACCAAGTAGTTCGCGTGATACACCACCCCCATCTGGTCGGTCTCCGCATAGCGAACCCGCACCTGCGACCGCACCACCTCCACAACCTTTTCGCTCATCCACCAAGTCTACCGAACCAATCCCAAAATGTTTTTGCTCTTAAATCCGCGCCGATCCGCGTAAATCCGCGGTCATCTTTTTGCCTTTAAAATCGGCATTGTCGGGATAAATCGGCGCTAAGCCTTCCCCCAAACCGCCCGCCGCTTCTCCAGAAAAGCCGCAACCCCCTCGCGAAAATCCGCCGACCGCTGCGCCTCCGCATTCGCCCGCATCGAACTCGCCAGCGCCGAATCCAGCCACACCCGGCTCTGCGCCGCCAGCAGCGCCTTCGTTGCCCGCAGCGACTCCGGGCTGTTCTCCATCAGTACCCCCGCCAGCTCCCGCACCCGCTCCACCAGAGCCCCCCGCGCCACCATTTCACTCACCAGCCCCAGCCGCCACGCCTCCTCCGCCCCAACCCGCCGCGCCGACAGCAGAAGATCGCGCGCCCGCTTCTCGCCAATCTGCAGCACCAGGTAAGCCGACACCACCGCCGGCACAAATCCGATCTTCACCTCGCTATACGCGAACCAGGCCTGCGGCTCCGCCAGTGTAAAGTCGCACACAGTCGCCAGCCCCGCACCACCTCCGACTGCCGCGCCATGCACCGCCGCAATCGTCGGCTTCGGACACTCATACACGGCGCGCAACATCGCCGCCACCCGCTCCGCATCCGCCGCATGCTCCGTACTCGTCCGCGCCCCCGCATCTTTCAGTGCGCCCAGATCCAGCCCCGCACAAAACGCCTCACCCGCTCCCGCCAGCACCACCACGCGGCACGCACGATCCTCCCCCGCCGCCCGCAGCGCAGCAATCAACTCCACCTGCATCTCCGCCGTCAACGCATTCCGTCGCGCCGCCCGATCCAGCGTCACCCAGCTCACCCCACCCGTACTCTCTACTTTAATCATCCCGCCTCCGCTGCACTCACAACTCGCAACTGCATCACTGCACCCTCAACCCATACTTCCGCACAAACTCCGCACTCACCTCAATCAATCCATCCAGAGGCCGCATCGGCGGCAGCTCCGCCCCTAGCGCCTTCAACTCCGCCAGCAGCATCTCCGTAGCAATATTCCCCACCAGAGCATCCTGCGCAAACGGACACCCGCCCATCCCGCCAATCGCCGCATCGAACCGCCTGCACCCGGCCTCATAGGCCGCCCGCACCTTCGCTGCCGCGCCCTCCGGCCTCGCATGCAGATGCACCCCAACTTCCACGCCGCCGCAAGCACTCATCACCGCCTCGACCAACTCGCTCACCTCCGCCGGGGTCGCCACTCCCACCGTATCCGCCAGCGAGATCGCCTTTGCCCCACTCTCCACCAGCAGTTCGCAAGCGGTCACCGCCTCCTCCACCGACCACGCATCCCCATAAGGATTCCCAAACGCCATCGACAGATATCCAATCAGGTCGGCCTCGGCCATCTGCACCACACCACCCACCTCCTCCAGCGCCTCCACGCTCTCCTCCGGCGTCTGGTTCTGATTGCGCTTCAAAAAAGTCTCCGACACCGAATAAGGAAACCCCACTGCCTGCACCACCCCCGTCTTCACCGCCCGCTCCGCGCCTTTCTTATTCACCACAATCCCAATGATCTCGACGTCATCGGGAGGGTCCAGATACTCCAGCACGAGCTCGGAGTCCGCCATCTGCGGCACCGCCGCCCGCGACACAAAGCTCACCGCATCGATATGCTTGAACCCCGAAGCAATCAGCATCCGCAGATAATCCGCCTTCACCTCCGCCGGCATCGCCTTCGGCAGCCCCTGCCACGCATCCCGCGGACACTCAATGATCTTTACTTCGCTCATGCCGCTTTCCTTGTCCTGCGAATCCATCTCCAAACATCTTGAATGAAGAGTGTGAATGTTCCGACGAACGCACTAAACGCACCAAAGATTATGATCATCGCCCACCACGGTTCCTTATCACCAGGCCGGCACAAATCATCTATAGAGAATCCCACCGTCGCATCATCATTGCTGCGAACAGGTGAAGGCTTAGAATTCTTATGCGCATGTTGAGTTGCAAACTCTTTGCAGCGCGCGACTTCATAGTGAACTCTCCACTCAAAAGCCCCTCCAAGAAGCAAGAGAGCAAGCAGCCATTTCAGGGTTCGTCGCGAAATCATGCTCTAATCCCCCTTGACACGTACGATAAAATAGAACCAGCCAAACCAGCAGCGCGGCCCTCATGCCTGGCTCTGAATTGGCCCCAAACATGCACCGAAAAGAGCAGGGAAGCTCGCGCTAAGCGCGAGCTTAAACCACCTCTTTGGAAGACTTTACGCTAAAACCGGGGGGGGGGGGGCCTCATGGACATGCCACTCATCACGAACGTACACGCCTCCGCCTCCAACCCTCAAACCCATCCCGCACATCTCCCAGCGCATTCAACAAAAACACCACCGCCAGAATTAAATCCACTAAACACCAGATCTGCACCTTCACCGGCTGCCGCATCAGCCACAGGTTGCACGGCACCTCAATCGTCCGCGCCCCCGACACCACCCACTCCGTCGCAGGCGCCCGCATGTCCCCCGCCAGATAAGCCGCGCACCCATCGCTCTGCCCCTGCGTCCAGATCCGTATACCAACCCCCGCCATCATTGCCAGCAGCAACGAGTAGATCGTCGCCCGCGAGATGGGCCAGCCCCTCACGTCTGCAACACCCCGGGATTGAACCGCCCCACCTCGGGATTCAGCGCACAAGCCTCCAGAGCCGTCATCAACACCTCGCGCGTCCGCACCGGATCGATGATCGCATCCACCCAAAGCCGAGCCGCGCCATACCGCGGATCGGCCTGCGCGTCATACGTCGCCTTGATCTCGTCGTACAGCACCTTCCTCTTCGCCTCGTCCACCACCTCGCCCGAGCGCTCCATCTGCTTCGCCCTCACCTCGCCCAGCGTACTCGCGGCGCTCGCCCCACTCATCACTGCATACCGAGCGGTCGGCCACGCAAAGATAAATCGCGGATCGTAAGCCTTCCCGCACATCGCATAGTGTCCCGCGCCGAAGCTCCCACCCACGATCACCGTAATCTTCGGCACCACGCTCGTAGCCACCGCGGAGACCATCTTCGCCCCCGCGCGAATAATGCCCGACCACTCCGCATCTTTCCCCACCATGAACCCATTCACGTCATGCAGAAAAATCAGCGGCACCAGCTGCTGGTTGCAATCCATGATGAACCGCGCCGCCTTCTGCGCACTCTCCGTATAGATCACCCCGCCAAACTCCGTGCGCTTCGTCCCCGCTTGCGGCCCTGTCGCGACCGTCTGCTGCTGATTCATCTTCTGATTCGCCACAATCCCCACCGCGCGCCCGCCAATCCGCGCATACCCACACAACACCGTCCGCCCAAACTCCGCCTTATACTCCTCGAACTCCGAGCGATCGACCACCCGCGCAATCACCTCGCGCATGTCATACACATTGCTCGCCCCCGGCGCACCCGTTTCCGATATAGCCATCAACCCATACAAATCCTCCGCCGCATACTTCGGCGCATCTCTTGTCGCATCAAACTCCACCCGCGAAAACATCTCTTCTCGAATCGGCACCGAATCGGGTACCCCACATCTCGCTTCTGAGATGTGGGTTTGTGCCATCCGAGTTCCAAGCATCCCCACCAACTTCCGCAGCCGCTGAATGCAACTCACATCATCCTTCTCACGAAAGTCCACCGTCCCCGAAATCTCCGCGTGCATCTGCGCTCCACCCAGCTCCTCCGCCGAACTCTTCTGCCCAATCGCCGCCTGCACCAGCGCCGGCCCCGCCAGGAACAGCCCCGACCCCTCCGTCATCAGCACCGTGTCCGTCATCACCGGCAGATACGCCCCACCCGCCACGCACATCCCCATAATCGCCGTGATCTGCGGCACGCCCATCGCACTCATCACCGCGTTGTTGCGAAACACCCGCCCAAAGTCATCCGTATCCGGAAACACATCCTCCTGCAGCGGCAGAAACACGCCGCTGGAATCCACCAGGTACAGCGTAGGAATCCGGTTCTCCATCGCAATCCTCTGCGCCCGCAGCACCTTCTTCGCGGTCATCGGAAAGAACGCGCCCGCCTTCACCGTCGCATCGTTCGCGACGATCATGCACAGCCGCCCACTCACCCTGCCCAAGCCAGTCACCACGCCTGCCGCCGGAGCGCCACCAAACTCCGCATACATCCCATGCGCCGCCCAAAGCCCCAATTCCATCAACTCGGTGCCTTCATCCAGCAGCAGCCCCAACCGCTCCCGCACCGTCAATCGCCCCCTACCCCGCTGCGCCTCCGCCGCCTTCGCGCCACCCCCCTCACGAATCCGCGCCTCCTCCGCTCGCATCTCTTCCATAAGCGCGGCCAGTGCCGCCTTATTTGCCACAGACCTAGATGCCGCGACATTCAACCGGCTTTCAATCACATCCGCCATCCGAACAAGATACCCCTTTCCCATAAAGCCGGGTGCCCCATCTTCGCGCGGCTCTATCGCGCTAAGGTGGGCATCGTGCGAAGCACGACCGCATCCTGCCCGTTGGGATACCTTTATTACACGATGTCCATAGCTCATAGAGACAGAGAACGGTGGATTCCAGCAAAGGGTCTCGTCTATTCAGTCCAGTGGATAGAGCGGTCGCGAAATGACTTTGAACATTACGACGTTGTGTTCTCGTACCGCGCAGTCGGCGAACTCTACACGGGCCAGTTTGCCGATTATGGCAAAGCAACGGACAACTATCTTCACAAAGACGACTCCATCGATATTGTTTACAACCCAGACCATCCTCAGCAGAATTTCTATCCGCTGGTGCGAACGGCAACAAATCGTCGTCTGGCGTACTTCGGAATAGGGGCGGTACTTGCGATCATCGTATTGCTGATTGTGTTCTTGAATGGTGGATTTAAATAATGAGTGCAGCCACTAATCCAACTGAAAGTTTTCCCTCCCTGCCTCTCCAACCCACCGACGCCCTCCTCGTCATCGACCTCCAGAACGACTTCTGCCCCGGAGGCTCCCTCGCCGTTACCGGCGGCGACGCCATCATCCCCACCATCAACACCCTCGCACAACATTTCCCCCACGTCCTCCTCACCCAGGACTGGCACCCACCCGCCCACATCTCCTTCGCGTCTTCACACGCGAACAAGAAGCCGTTCGAAAGTATCGAAGTCCCCTACGGCCCTAAAAAAATAAACCAAACCCTCTGGCCCGAACACTGCCTCCAGCACACCGCCGGCGCTGCCTTCCACCCAGACCTCGACGTCCCGCACGCCGAACTCATCCTCCGCAAAGGCTTCCGCCCCAACATCGACTCCTACTCCGCCTTCCTCGAAAACGACCACACCACTCCAACCGGCCTCGCCGGATACCTCCGCGAACGCGGCCTCACCCGCCTCTTCCTCTGCGGCCTCGCCTACGATTTCTGCGTCCGCTTCTCCGCCATCGACGGCAAGCAACTCGGCTTCGAAACCATCGTGATAGAAGACGCCACCCGCCCAGTCAACCTCCCCGGCAGCGTAGACGCCACCAACGAAGCCTTCGCCGCCGCCGGCATCGAACGCATCTCTTCCTCGACGTTCAACCGATAACCGATGACCAGCGACCCTCTCAGGATCGAAGGCTGGATCGAAACCGAGGCCACCGTGACCTCCTGCCGCTACCAGTTCGGCGGCATGAACACCTTCACCCTCGGCATCCAGACCGGTGAAAAATTCCGCATCACCTTCGACTACTACGCTCACGGCCGTCTCTACTCCGACGAGTTCGAATCGCCCACCGCCATCCCGCAGGACCAGCGCGTCCCCATCACCTACAATCCGCTCCACCCCGAGCAAAACAGCCGCACCTCCGGCCCCAACGCCCGTCCCAGCCGCAGCCCACTCCTCGCCATCGGCATCATCGGTTCTATCGTCCTCTCGCTGCTCTGGCTCGCCATGGTCCACGGATGTTCTTGAACGAACTACATGCTGTCCTTCCTGTGACGCGCGGGAGAGCTTCTCCGAAACGCAATCACAAAGGCGATCACAGCGGCCAAGCAGCCAACATAGAACCCTCCAACCATCGCCGCCATTCCAGCTTGGCCGTCATGGGAGTTCGACCTCGAAATCAATTCGGTAAATCCGACACAAGAGACAATTGAAACAAGTGCACAGACAGCTATCGCAACCAGTATCGCGACGGTTATCCGATTCAAGATTGAGTTGATTGGCTCTCTCACCCTAGACTCCTCCCAACCCCAACTCCCCAGCCCGCCCCTGCATCGCCCCCAAACAATTCCCCACATGCTCCTCCACGCTCAACCCCAGCAGCGCCGCCCCATCCGTAATATCCTCTCGCTTCACCGCCCGCGCGAAAGCCTTGTCCTTCATCTTCTTCACCACACCCTTCACCTCGACATCCACCACTGACTTCGTCGGCTTCACCAGCGCACAAGCCGTCAGAAACCCCGCCAGCTCATCGCATGCAAACAGCGCCTTATCCAGATGCGACTCCCGCCCCACACCTGAGTAGTCCGCATGCGCCAAAATTGCATGAAGCACCCGCTCATCCCACCCCTGTTCCCGCAGCGCAGTCACGCCCACAAACGGATGCTCCTCGGTCGTCGGGTGCTGCTCATAGTCCATGTCATGCAGCAACCCGGCGCTCGCATACATCTCTACGAACTCGCGCGCCGCGTCCCCGCTCAATCCCAGACGAGCCGCCTCCATCAACCCATATGCCTCGGTGCACACCGAAACCGCCAGCCCATGCTTCCGCAGGCTCTCACCCTTAGTCCACTCCTGTAGCAACGCCACGGCCCGCTCCCGCGAACACACTCCACTCATCGAATCGCCTCCAGATTTTTCGCTACACCCTACACCCTATCCCCTCAACCCTGTTTACTACCCAGGTTCCACCTCGGCATTCTTCCGGTTTTCTTCCGGAATCTTCGGCATTACCTCTTGACTCATTCGATCCCCGGTGTCACTCTAGGCACATCGCATATCTCCGTTATCGGACGTGTGTGCTGCGGTCCTTGCTCTGGATCCGCCCGCAAGTACAACTATGGCAACCATGATGGCGTCCGTCGAACAACGGGAGGTACTCCGTTGCGACCACTGTGACTTGGTGCAATTCCGCACTAACAGCGCTCTTTGCCGGCGTTGCCACAAGTCTCTCGAAGTAGAGATTCCCGAGCTTGCCCCCGCGCCGCTCGAACTCGTCCCCACAACTCCTGAGAAAGAAGGCGGCCTCCAGGTCGCCACCGCGGTCCGTGACCTTCGCCACGTCCGCAATCTTTCGCAGCGTCAGCTTGCCGCCCGCATGGGCGTGCCGCGCACCTACATCTCCAAGATCGAGAACGGCAAGGCCATGCCCACGCTGTCCTCGCTCGACCGTCTCGCCCGCGCGCTCAAGGTCGACATCGCCTCGCTGCTCCGTGACGCCACCACGCGCCACCGCGACGAGACCGCCGTCCTCACCGCCGATCCATTCCTCGCCGAGATCGCCGCGTACACGTCGCAGCTCAACGAACTCCAGCGCTCCATCTTCCTCAACCACGTCCGCGAACTGGCCGCCGGCCGTCGCCGTACCGCATAGATCAAGCGGAGACGCTGCATCGCCAGCAACACTCGGGTGGCCCATCCATCGCGCATTTGCGGTGGGTGGGAAGTAAGGATATCGAACATCTGTCTCTGATCTTTGGCTGCTCTCCTTCCTCAATTGCACACCCCGAACCGGTATGCTAGCCTCAGCACCTGCGAGGTTGTATTGAGCGCACCCACATCCAGGCCGGTATTCGAACCCTCCTCACGCCTGCACGAACTCTCGGCCGAGGAGTCTGCTCTCTACCGCACGCTCGACCCCAACAAAATCCCGCAGCACGTTGCCATCATCATGGACGGCAACGGTCGCTGGGCAGGGAAGCGCGCCCTCAAGCGCTTCCTCGGCCACCAACAGGGAGCCGAGTCCGTCCAGTTCGTCGTCGAGACGGCCTCGCGCATCAACCTGCCCTTCATCACCCTCTACGCCTTCTCGCTCGAAAACAACCTGCGCCGCCCCAAGTCCGAGGTCAACTTCCTGATGAAGTTGCTCCGCAATTACCTCGTCGGCAACGTCAAGCGCATGAACGACAACAACGTCCGCATGGCCTACATCGGCCGCATCCATGAACTTCCTTCGGAGGTTCAAGACACGATGAACTGGGCCTCCGAGGCCACCGGCCGCAACACCGGCACCACCCTCACCCTCGCCCTCAACTACGGCTCGCGCTCCGAGGTCGTTGACGCCGCCCGCTCCATCCTCACCGACCTCATCGCCGAGGCCCACCAGCGTGGCTGCTCTCTCGAAGACTTACTCCAGGTCGACGGCCTCGAAGCCCGCCTTGACGAGCACCACATCACCGACGCCCTCTACACCCGCGGCATGCCCGACCCCGACCTCGTCATCCGCACCTCCGGCGAGCAGCGCATCTCCAACTTCCTCCTCTGGCAGATCGCCTACTCCGAGATCTTCATCACCGACCGCCTCTGGCCCGACTTCCGCGGCCTCCATCTCCTCGAAGCCATCCAGAACTACCAGCAGCGCGAGCGCCGCTTCGGAGGCCTCGGCGAGACCTTCACCGACGAAGACCTTGACGCCCTCGAACCCGCGGCCCAGGTAGCCGAAGAGATCGTCACTGAACTCGACCCCAAACAACTCACCCGCCACTAGCCCATATGCCCGGGTGCCCCATGATCGCCGAGCGCAGCGAGGTTATCGTGGGAACACTCTCTTCCCCTAACGATAAGCACCCAACAAGCACCCAACCCCCCAAATAAACATCAACACCCAGGCAACCCGCCAAAACCGAACAATTTATTAATCCCAATCTGCAACTTATCGATAATTGCCACGTTTTCACAATCAAGGAGAGCCGTTATGCTCACCGGATTGCGAAACCTGCTTTGCTCATCTCTTGCCTTGTCTCTCGTCGTCGCGCCCGCCCTCCGGGCCCAACAAACCAACACCGCCCCCATTCCCTCCCAGATCGCCTTGGCGCATACGATCTTCCTCACCAACCTGGGTGCCGACAGCAACTTTCCCGGCTCTGCCGACGACAGCTATAACGCACTCTATGCCTCGCTCAAATCCTGGGGCCGTTATCAACTCGTCGGCTCCGCGGACCAGGCGGACCTCGTCTTCCAACTCCGCTCCCGAGCCCCCATCACCAGCGTCAACGGCGTGGACGGAGACGTCAACTCGTACAGCAGCCCTGTGTTTCAGCTCACCATCGTCGATCCGCGGACGAGCCTGACCCTCTGGACGATCAACTCGCCGGTCAACCTCTCCGGCAAAGAGAAAGATCGCAGCAAATGGTTCGCATTGGCGGTCGCCGACCTCACCAGCCGCATCAAGGTCATGGATGGCCAGGCCCTCACCGCCGCTGAGACGGCCCAGCTTACCGAGGTACCACCCAGCCATGGCAAACGAAATGGCCTGATCCTTGTAGGAGTCTTCGGCGGACTCGCCGTCGGAGGAGGTCTTCTGCTCTACCACGAGTACAACGCCAACAAACCGCAGACGCCCTACGATCTTACCTGCGCCGGCAACTCGTTCTTCTGTACCCACTAGAGCCGAATGGGCGGGATGCCAACCGGTGTCCCGCCCGTTACGGCTGTCCTGCCTTGCGCGCCGCGTCATACAGAGACAGCCCAATCAGCGTCTTCCCGTCGTGAATCTTCCCCTCCGCCACCATCCTCATCGCCTCCGACAGCGGCACCCGCATCACCTCGATCTGCTCATCCGCCTCCGGAGCTGCTTGACCCTCGCGAATCTCCTGCGCCAGATAGATCTGCATCCACTCGCCTAGAAACCCCGGACTGGCAAAATACTTCACCAGCATCTTCCACTTCTTCGCGCGGTATCCCGTCTCTTCGATCATCTCGCGCTTCGCCGCCGCCAGCGGAGCCTCGCCCGCATCGATCTTCCCCGCCGGCAGCTCAAACAAGAACTGCCCCGCCGCATGACGATACTGCCGCTCCAGAATCACATCCGGATCTGCCGCATTCTTCGACTCATCCACCGCCAGAATCACCACCGACCCGTTATGCCGGATCACGTCCCGCGTGTTCGTATGCCCGCCCGGCTCAATCACCGTGTCGGTATACACATTGAAGACCTTGCCCTTGTAAGCAAGCTTCGACGAGATCAGTTTGGCCTTCGCGGTGCGCGGCGGCGAAGTAGTTTTCCTGCTGGAACTTGATTTTTTGGGCTGGGTTGATCGAGCGGCCATGGGTCTACGGTATCATCCTGCATCGGGGCCGCAAAGATTCGCATCCAACCCATAGCAGCCCTATGTCCTGCATCTTTTGCTCGAATCTGTTGCAATGGGTGTGTCCGGAAAATGCACCTTCCGCTTCGAGGATTTCGATTCTGATGAGCACCGAGTGTTACCCCATCGCGACGCTGCCCCACACGACCCGTCTCTTTCGCGACTTCCTCGCGATGGGCGAAAGCGGCGCCGGCTCGCCAGTGCGACCGTGGTATGGGTCCGCGCCGCTCGGCGGCCGATGGATGCGCCCCGCCCCCGCCTCCTCACACCCTGAAGCCCTCGCCTCTGCCCTCGAACGCCAGAGTCTTACCTTTGGAGCAGGCCCCGCCACTCTGGCCAGCATCCAGAAACTCCGCACCGGAGCCCGCGCCCTCGTCACCGGCCAGCAGGTCGGCCTCCTCGGAGGCCCCCTTCTCACCCTCCTCAAAGCCGCCACCGCCATCGCCCGCGCCGCGCAGGCCACCACCGCCACCGGCATCGAGCACGTCCCCATCTTCTGGCTCGCGACAGAGGACCACGACCTCGAAGAGATCGACCAAGTCTCCTTCCCGACCAAGACCTCCATCGAAACCCTCCGGCTTGCCGCGAAGTCGCCTCATGCCGCCCCCGTCGGCGACATACCGCTCGACGCATCCATCGACGCTCTCCTCGAACAGGTCAGCGAACTCCTCGGCTACGCGCCCATCTGCGATCTCCTTCGCGAGTGTTACGGCACAGCCGAAAAATCCGAAGCCCCCACCTTCGGCAATGCCTTCGGCCGCCTGATGACGCGCCTCTTTGCCGCTCACGGCCTCATCGTTATGGACGCCGCCGGCCGCGACTTCCACATCCTCGGCGCACCCGCTCTCCGCCATGCCATCGAACACGCCGCAGAACTCGAAGCCGCCCTCCTCGACCGCACCGCCGAACTGGAATCCGCTGGCTACCACGCGCAAGTCCTCGTCAAACCCGGAGCCTCCCTCCTCTTCCTCGTGAGCGAAGTGGAAGGCCTTCCAGGAGTGAAGAATCGACAAGCTCTCCGCCGCCTGCCCGATGGCACATGGAAAGCCGGAGCAGGGAACTCCGCAAAATCTTTTTCGACTGCCGAGCTCTTCGCCATCCTCGACGCCACTCCCGAGCGCCTAAGCCCCAACGCCCTCCTCCGCCCCGTCTTCCAGGACACCATCCTCCCCACCACCGCCTACGTCGGCGGCCCCTCCGAGATCGCCTACTTCGCCCAGAGCGCCGTCCTCTACCAGCAGATTCTCTGCCGCACCACACCCGTCCTCCCGCGCCTCTCCGCCACCATCATCGAACCCGCAATCGCCGCCGTCATGGCGCGCCACGAGATCAGCCTCCCCGACGCGATGACCACCCCCGACGACCTGGCCCAGCGCCTCGGAGCCCGCGCCATGCCCATCGAAGCCAAGCGCCGCCTCGCCACCGCCGGCAACGCGCTCGACGAAGCCCTCGCCGCCGCCGAGGATTATCTCGGCGAGTTGGACGCGAGCCTCGGCCGCTCCGCCAAAGTCTCCGCCTCGAAGATGCGCTATCAGATGAACCGCCTGCGCCGCCTCGCTGCCACCTCCGAACTCGACAAGGAAGCCAGCCTCCGCAAGCACGCCGAAGCCCTCACCCTCCATCTCTATCCCGAAGGCCACCCGCAGGAGCGTGTCCTCGCCGGCGCATGGTTCCTCGCCCAAAGCGAAGACCTCATCGCCCGCCTCGTCACCGAAGCAGCCAACCAGTGCCCCGGCCACATCGTCATCCGCTTGTAGAGGCTGCTGAAAACTCGGTCTTGTTTAAGGGCACGGCTTCAGCCGTGCCATAAGTGCCGTATCTGTAGCGCGGTTTGCCGTTGCCTGTCCTTTTGCTTGTCATTCTGTAAGGACCTGCTTTTTTTGCGGATCAGGCCAAAAACACCAGCAAAAACGCATGTCAAGCCCCAAAACCACCTAACCCAAGCATTATCAGCAAAATAAAGTTGGCCGTTCAGTTTCTCAATTCTTATAAAATAGAAATAGGGGAAGATTGCCCTCAGAAGGGAATCGGGCCAATCTGGCAACGGAAAGACAAGAAATCGAGCTAAGTCACATGGTTTCTTATTTTTGCGTATAAGCCGTTAGGAATCAGCGAGTTGTGATGGGGTCATTTCGGCATGTCGTTGTATCTGGGCCAGTTAGCCATACCACCCCCCCCAGGGGGGTACCCCCCCGACGCATGACCGTACAGACCTTGGGCGTGACAAGTCATAGAATGGTTCCCGGTAGAGGAGACACACCATGGGCATGAGCGACGAAGCATTTGAAGTATGCTGTCCCGACTGCGGAGCGATGCTGAAGATCGATCCCGTCACCCGTGCCATCATCGCGCACACCCCGGCCCCCCGCAAGCGCACCTTCGAGGACTTCGGCGATGCCGCCCGCGCCCTCCGCGAAGCCGACGCCCGCCGCGACTCCCTCTTCGCCCAGTCCGTCGACGCGCACAAAAACAAGGACGACCTCATGGCCAAGAAATTCGCCGAAGCCGTCAAAAAAGCCAAAGAGTCGCCCCTCACCGAGCGCCCCTTGCGCGACTTCGACCTTGATTAAGCGCGTAACACCGATGACACCGATCAACGGCTAAAGCTTCACCTTCAATTTGTCTTTAAATCGGCCTTGTCGGTGTAAATCGGTGTTAAGCCTTTCTCCTCTCCCCAGCACGGTAAACTGAAGCAATGCCACCGATTCTCAACGCACAAGGCCTCTCGAAGCGCTTTGGTGCCGTACCGCTCTTCCAGGACATCAGCTTCCCCGTATCCGACGGCGACCGCATCGGCCTCATCGGCCCCAACGGCGCGGGCAAATCCACTCTCCTCGCCGTCCTCGCGGGCGAGCAGGACCCCGACTCCGGCGACGTCGCCACCCGCAAGCGGGCCCGCATCGCCTACGTCAAGCAGGAGTCCAGCTTCGCTCACGGCATCACGGTCCGCGAGGTCCTCGAAGCCGCACTCGTCGCCGCCAACGTCGCCGAGGCCGAGCACGAAGGCCGCCTGCGCGAGACCTCCGGCCGCACCGGCTTCCCCTCGCTCACGGCTGAAGCGGCAACCCTCTCGGGTGGCTGGAGAAAGCGTCTCGCCATCGCTGAAGCAGTGGTGACGCACCCTGACGTCCTGCTGCTCGACGAGCCGACCAATCATCTCGACCTCGCCGGCATTGCATGGCTCGAAGACCTGCTCAACGAAGCCGCCTTCGCCTGCGTCCTCGTCTCGCATGATCGCTACTTTCTCGAAAACGTAGCCACCGAAATCGTCGAACTCAACCGCGTCTACGCCGAAGGCCTGCTCCGCGTAAAGGGAACTTACTCGAAGTTCATCGAGGGCAAACAAGCCTACATGGAGGCGCAGTCCAAACTGCAGGACGCGCTGAAGAACCGCGTCAAGATCGAAGTCGAATGGCTCCGCCGAGGCCCCAAAGCCCGCTCCACCAAAGCCAAGGCCCGCATCGACAACGCCAACGACCTCATTGGCCAGTTGAAGGACGTCAACCAGCGAGTGCAGACGTCCTCCGCCGGCATCGACTTCGCCGCCACCGATCGCCAAACCAAGCGCCTCGCCGAGTTCGAAGACGCCGCTCTCAGCTTCGGCGAAGGCGCGACCGAAAAGAAGATCGTCGAACACCTCGACTTCCTGATCACCAACGGAATGCGCGTAGGCCTCGTCGGCCCCAACGGCTCCGGCAAGACCACCCTCCTCCGCCTCCTCACCGGCGAACTCGAACCCACCGCAGGCACGATCAAGAAAGCAGCCTCGCTCAAGATCGTCTACTTCTCCCAGGCGCGCGAGCTCGAAGAAGGCGTCACGCTGCGCCGCGCTCTCGCACCTGACTCCGACTCTGTCGTCTACCAGGGCCGCGTCGTCCACGTCGCCAGCTATGCGACGAAGTTCCTCTTCACCAGCGAGCAGTTGAACCAGCCCGTCGAACGCCTCAGCGGCGGCGAACGCGCCCGAGTCCTCATCGCTAAACTGATGCTCGAACCCGCCGACCTGCTTCTGCTCGACGAGCCGACCAACGACCTCGACATCGCCACCCTCGAGATCCTCGAAGAGAGCCTCCTCGAATACGCCGGCGCGCTCGTCCTCGTCACGCACGACCGCTACATGCTCGACCGTGTCTCCACCATCGTCCTCGGTCTCGACGGCCAGGGCAACGCCGAAACCTTCGCCGACTACTCGCAGTGGGAGCAGTGGCAGCGCGAACAAGGCTCATCCAACAGCGACGGCAGCTCACCCGTCGCAGGCCCAACCGCCGTCCCCAACAAGCCGCAGTCCAGCTCCGGGAAAAAGAAGCTCTCGTACCTCGAAGCCCGCGAGTACTCCACGATCGAAGAACGCGTCGAAGCCGCCGAAGAACGTCTCAACGCCGCCCGCGACCTGCTCGACGAACCCAGCGTCGCCACCAACGCCGACGCTCTCACCGCCGCGCTGCACGAGATGGAGCAGGCCCAGGCTGTCGCGGACGAACTCTACGCCCGCTGGGCCGAGCTGACCGAGAAGGCGGGTTAACTCGCCTTCTTATGCGCCGAGTTGGATGTATGCGGCTTCGAACCAAGTTCCTTCCAGTTCGTCTCCGTCATCTCCACGCCGAACTTCTTCGCCGCGGCCTTGATATGATGGAACGCCTCTTCGCGCTCGCTGTCGGAGACATCCTTCACCTGGTCGAACCGCGCAATCGCATTCCGCACATGCGACGCGCCGTTCAAAGGCTCTTTGCGCTGCGCCGGAAACGCATACGTCTCCTCGTGCAGGTGCTTCCGGTCGTCCGTAGAAAGAGAGTGGTCGGAGCTATGAGATTTGTGTGTGGTTGCCATCAACGTTCCTCCTGATGCATCTTCTCGCCGCGGCAGCAATCGCAGCCGCCTTGGCGAGTTAGATGACAGGTTGCCTGGGATCGTTGGCAGGGAAAGTTTCGCCCTCTAGGGATTGAACGGCTCATCCGCCGAAGGCCCATAGAGCCCCGGCACCGCGACATCATTCAGCCGCAGATACACGCCCAACTGCGCCCGATGGTGGATCAGGTGGTTGAAGAACATGTGCCGGAAGGCCAGCGATCGCGGGCTGCTCGAAATCACCTTCTCCCCGAAGGTGAACGGCCAAGGCGTCGCAAGATCGGCGTCGGAAGCTACCGCGAGCGACGCGCGAACCTCGGCGGCGGCCGCATCGAAGTCAGCCAGGAGCTTGGCGCGCGACACGAAAGTCATGTCCGGCCATTTGGTGGTCGTGAGGTCCATGCCCGGCGTGGTCAGCATGGTATTGCCAAAGCCCGGCAGCGTGGCGACGTGCATGGCGAGACGCCCAAACGGCATCGACTTGTCGTGACACTTGAACTCAGCTTTATCTTCGGGCACGCGCTCCAGCACCTTGCGTGTCATGGCGATCTCGATATCAAAATCCTGCAGCAACACTTCCGATGTAGTCATAGCTCTCCTCAGTACGAATGATTGAATCTTAGTTCAAATTTGCATTCAACAGGACCGCCAGCCGGGTGCCCGCTAGCGCGATCCTCTGCTGCGCCACCTTCAGCGCCGCCGTGTGATACGCCGTCGTCAGCGTGTACGGCCCAAGCCCATTGTCCACCGGCGGGTTCTTGTACGCCGTCGACTTGGCCAGCGTGAAGCTCTCCGAAGCCCAGTCGGCCACATCGGTGTCGGCCGCAAGAGTGCTGCTGGGCGCGGGAAGGGCCTTCGCCGCGGTGATCGCGACCGAATAGCTGGCGGTCTTTCCCAGGCCCAGAAGATCGTCCCAGTAGGCATGAAGCTCCGACGAAGGATTCGTCTTAACATCGTTTCCGCCAGCGTCTCCTTTAGGCTTCGCGGTGGTGATGCGCGTCGAGCAATGCAGCGGCTGGTGAATGTCTCCGACGAGATGCTCGATCCACACGAGGTCGTAGGACTTCAGCTCGTCGGGCATGCCCGAAGCAATCACGCCGCGAAAAACCTCGATCTGGGTCTGCACATTCGGAGTTGGAACGGCGGGCAGCGGAAGATTGCCCACGGCGAACGGAGTGTCGATAAAGTGCCAGTACTTGTGCATCGTCATGTCGGTGTATCCGACATTGAGGTTAGCCTGCACCGGGTTGGAGGGCGGCGTATCTCCTCCGTTCGGGCCGTCTGTCGTGTACCCCGATCCCATGAGCTTGATCTCATCGGGCCAGGTCGCGGCCATCATGAAAATGTAGAGATCGCGCTGTGCATCCGGTGTTCCTGCAGGGATATACGAGACCCACGCGTTATAGTCGGGATTCATTGCAAGAAGCGTCTTTACCCTCGCCTTTGCAATCGGATTGAGCTGCTGGTACGCAATGTAGGCTACCGCCATGTGTCCAATGGAGTTCCACGCGCGCGCCTGCGGAGCCGCGAGGAAGATCAAACTGAAAATCACCGCTGTCGCTCTGCGAACGATTCTGCGCATCGAAATACTCCCTCTGAAGGAGGACTATATGCCAGTGATATTGAACCCGCAGTCTACAAACGTAATCTCTCCGGTGATCGCGCTGGCCAGCGGCGAACACAGGAACAATGCGGCGTTGCCCACTTCAGTCTGATCGACGTTGCGATGCAGGGGCGCGCGCTCCGTGACCTTGTCGAGAATGGTGGAGAAGTCGCCGATGCCGCGCGCGGCCAGCGTCTTGATCGGGCCCGCGGAAACGGCGTTGACGCGAATCCCCTTCGGCCCCAGCGAAGCCGCGAGATAACGCACCGTCGCCTCCAGCGCTGCTTTGGCTACGCCCATGACGTTGTAGTTCGGAAACGTCACGGTCGAGCCGAAGTAGGTGAGCGTAAGAATCGCACTGCCTTCGGGCATCAGCGGAGCCGCACCGCGCGCCACTGCAATCAGCGAGTACACACTGACATCATGCGCGATGCGAAAATCCTCACGCGTCGTCAGCACAAAGTCGTTCTTAATCGCGTCGGCGGGCGCAAACGCAACCGAGTGGATCAGGATGTCGATCTTCGGAAATGCATTCGCAATCTTTCCGAAGAGGGTATCGATCTCCTCATCGCGCGACACATCGCACTGAAACGCGCGTCCCGTTCCCGTCTGCCCAAGGTCTTCGAGCAGTTGTTCCGCCTCTCGCTGCAACCGCTCCGACTGGTACGAGAGCACAAGCGTCGCGCCTGCCTCGGCCAGCTTCTGCGCGATGCCGTATGCGATGCTGCGCTTGTTCGCCAACCCAAAAACGACTGCAACTTTCCCCTTGAGATCGATCATGTCGCTCCTAAAAGATTCCGAGGGTAAGAATACCAGCCAACGGAAGCGGAAGGACACACCGGGGGCGCGTAAGGGCCAGCCTCGGAACTTGTGGAACGATGGAAAGCGGGTTGGCGGAGACTTACTGCTGCGCCATTGTTGGTTCGATCGCAGGCATCAGCGCTCCGCCCAGGTACTCGATAGGACTGGCTGCGGCGACCGTATCCACCGCAATGACACGGCGGCAGTTGCGCCCATCGCTCTTGGCCTGATACATCGCCTTGTCGGCCCGCGCGATCAACGACCCCGCATCGTCATCCGGTACAGCTTCTGTGAGACCGATGCTGAGCGTCAGGGGCTGGCTTCTGCCGGAGAGGCTGAGGTTGCTGACCGCCAGATTGAGCCGCTCCACGACGACCGCCGCGATGCTCAGAGGAGTCTGGGGAAGGACGATAAGAAACTCATCGCCGCCATATCGCCCCAGGTGATCGCGGCCGCGCAGACGGCTGGAGAGCGCGTCCACCACATCGCGCAGCGCGGCATCGCCGGCTGCATGGCCCTGGAAGTCATTGATCGCCTTGAAGTAGTCGACATCGATGAGTGCGATGGAGAGCTTCTGCTTGCCGCGGCGAATATGTTTCAGCTCCAGGGCGAGTTTGGCCTCGATCCCGCGCCGGTTCAAAGCGCCGCACAGCGAATCCTTCTGCGAGTCGTCCCGGCTCCGCGCAATCAGCTCGTTGCTGAAGAGGAAGAGGACAAAGAGCCCGGTCAGGCACACCGACACGACGCCCAGCGCAAGAGTCGAGGTCTGGAGCAGATTCCGGTCCAGGTAGTTCGAAGGCGCGCCGTAGAGGTATGTAAAGAGCCCGCGATTCAAGCTGACGGCAGCGAAGAACGACATGGACGCGGCAAAGAGCCGCATGATGAGGGGGCTGGTAAAGGTCGGCGACTTACGGAAGAGTTCGATGGCAATCATGCCGCGAATGATCCCCACAGTCAACGAGATGGCAATCAGGCGGGGAACCATGCTCCCCTGTACGTCGCTGTAGTAGTACAGGATTGCCAGGGAACAGAAGGATGCGAGCAGCGGAATAATCGACGACCGCCGGCTTCCGATGAAGCGGAGAATGCCGCGATAGAGAAAGATGAACGAGGCAAAGATGAACGACATCGCGAGAATCACGGAGACAAAGCGCGTGACGCTACTGCCGGAGGCGATCAGAAAGGTGCCGGGCACGCCCAGCAGAAAACTCATGGCGATGGAGCCCACTCCGCGCAACGAGGGGTAAATCCGTTTCATGCTAAAAAAGACGACCGCAAAAATGCTCGCAAGAAGCAAGTCGCAGGCGATAAGTGTTCTGTTGTCAAACCACGACAAAACGTGCATGGGGGTTCTGCCCTCTGAGGCCAATACTATTCAGAAGGCAGATCGGGAAGAAGGGGACTTAAGTTGTAGAGAACAAATAGCGGGAATCGGAAGCTGTTCAACTGGCTCGATTGGTTCGGAACGAACCAATCCCCTGCGACGAAGGTAAACCACAATCCAGGTCAGGTCCCCCATAGCCTTCCGTGCGGCCCGTCGATTATTCGCCCATCAGCCACTCATACTGCTCCTGTGTCAGCGGAACCACCGACAACCGGAACTGACGAAACAGGATCGACCCCGCGAACACGCCCGCCTCGCGCATCTCCGCGAGCGTCTTCTCGCGCTTTAGCCGCTTGCCTGCCTTGATGCGCACCCCCGGATTCTTCGGATCGGCCGCATCCACCGAGACCACCTGCGCCGTGCCCACCGCCGCCTTGCCCACGTTCGAGTGATAGATGACGAGCTTCTCGCCGGGCTTCATGTTGCGGAGGTTCATCAACGCCTGCGGGTTCGAGATGCCGTCCCACGTCGTCTCGCCATCGCGCAGCAGGTCGTCAAACGAATATTTATCGGGCTCGGACTTCAACAGATACGGCATAGTCACCTCGGCACAAAAATACTTACCACTCACAACTCATCGCTGGCTCCAAGTCTATCCGCCTAGATCGACGAGTTGCACACCCTCGACCGTCTGCCCGAGGAACCGCGTCCCCAACCGCTCGAATTTCTCCACCGAGTCGGTGACGAAACACTGAAAGGAACTTGCGCCCGTCGACCCAGGCCCTCCTTTTCGCAGCGTGTGCTCGATCGCAAGAGCGGTGGCATTGGCAGAGTCGATCACCTCCGCCTGCGAGCCCAACTCCCGCAACGCAACCTCGACGCCGGCGGCGATCAGGGGATAGTGCGTGCAACCCAGCAGCACGGCCGCCGGCGAGCAGACGGCCAGCGCCTCCTGCAGATAAATATGCAGAACTTCGCGCGTAACGGAGTGGTCGACCCATCCCTCCTCGACCAGCGGCACCAGCAGCGGGCACGCCTTCTCGGTTGCGTGAAGTCCGTGTGCAGCGCAGTGCAGGCGATAAGCCTGCGACTGCACCGTCGCCGAAGTAGCCAGCACGAGCACGTCCGCGCCTGGATGCCGCTGCTGCGCGGCGCAGACAACCGGCTCGATCACGCCCGTGACGGAGATCTTCACCGACTCCTGGATCTCGCGCATCGCCAGCGCCGATGCCGTATTGCAGGCAATCACCAGATGATCCGCGCCGCGCGATTCAAGGAAGCGTGCGCTCTCCACCGCATAGCGGGCGATCGTAGCCTGCGACTTCGCGCCATAAGGCAGCCGCGCCGTGTCGCCAAGATAGATGTAATGCGCGCCCGGCACCAGAGGCAGCAGCTCGCGCAGTACAGTCAGGCCGCCAAAGCCCGAATCGAAGACGCCGATCGTAGGGCCCATTATTGGCTCTCCTGCGCGGCTTTGGCCGACGTATCGGTCACCGGATACGCCCGCATCAGATCGGCGTGGCCGCTCAGCGTTTCGCGCGGCTGGCCGTCTACGAGGAAGCGTACCTGTTCGATCCGCGGAAAATTCGCATAGAGCGTCCCGATGATCGATTCGAGGGTCAGCGTCTCCGGCTCGATCCCCGAAGGATGGTCATCCGCAAACGATCCATGCAGATTCACGACGGCAAGCTGGCCGCCGGGCGCATGCGGCTCCGTGATCAACGCCTCGCTCGCCGCTGCGTCGTCGGTCTCACTCCCGGCCTTGTCTTTTGCGTTCGCGGCGTTCCCCGCGGGCTTCAGCGGCAGGTCGAGCAGGAACACATCGTCCACCGCCGGCCCGCTCTCCAGCGGATGTGCCGAATTCTTGTACGAGTACTCCGCGATCAGGCGGCCCAGCAGCACGCGTGCACGCGCTGTCGGCTCCGCCGGCAGAGGAAGCTCGCGCTCCACCATCGTGATCGATCCCGCTGCATCATTGGCCATCGCCAGGCGCACCGTTTCGCTGGCCGAGACAATCGGGGCGGCCAGCGGCGTCTCGTCGCGATGCCGGGTCAACTTCTCGCGCGCCTGCTGGCAGCCGCGCAACAGCACCAGGGCCATCAGGAGAATAGCGGCGTTGAGAGTCCAGAAGAGAATGCGCTGATAGCGAGGAATCACGGCGTCCCTCCCTGCGTTTCTGGCTGCTTGTGCGCCCTGGCGGCAGCCTGCCCAGCCGCATCCGCCGCTGCTGTCGCTCGAGCGGCTGCGCGCACCTGGTCTTCCGGTATCGCCTCCGCTGCAGAAGGAGGTTCTGCATGCGTGCGCCACGCCTGTAGTGCCTTCGACAACGCCTCCACCAGCCGCTCCTGATAGTCCGGATCGGTCACCGGAGTCGCATCCCCAGCCGCAACGACCAGCGGAGCCAGTTCAACCGCGACTGCGGGGCACATCAGATTATCCAGCGGCCGCACCGCCGCGCGGCCCATCATCGCGGGCAGATTCGCCGTCCCCATTGCCCTGTTCAGATCGCTCTGCAGATGCAGGCTCTGCCGCACCGACGCCGCCTGCGCCGAATCCCACGGCGTAGGCTCGAACGCTGGACGTGAATCGGCATCAGCCGCCGCCTCCGGATCTTTCGGAGCCAGAGTCGACACATACAGATGCACGCCCGATCCGCTCCCCGTCGCATGAATCACAAGGCAGGCCACGGCATGGGCGCGGTTCGCCGTCTCGGCCCGCTGATCGGTCGTCAGCGGAGTAAACGAGTCCGCATCCCGCGTCGAAACGACCGTGAACCCCGCCGTCGTCAGTGTCGCCTTTAGCCTCGCCGCCAGCGCCAGGGTGACATCCTTCTCCAGCAATCGATCGCCCAGCTTCGCGCCCGAATCCGGCCCTCCATGCGCGGGGTCGAGCACCACCACATTCGTGTTCATCGCCGGCGCAGACTGGCTCTGCTGCGCCGCCGCGGGCGGAGGAGGAGCCTGTGTCTGCCCCGGCAGCGCCGACGCAGCAAACCCCACGGCGATCAGCGCCGGGACAGCGAGCAGGGCAGCGAACTTCTTAGCCGGGGGATTCAATGGAAGGCACAGTCTCGCATCATTCTGGAGCAATCGACTCACAACTTACAACTAGCAACTGACAACCGTCTCAATCCAACGCATAAATCGCCAGGCCGCTCAGCAGCTTCGGATAAAAGTCGGTTGACTTCTGCGGCATCACATCTCCCGAGAGCGACACATCCCGCAACTGGTCGAGCGTGATCGGCTTGATCAGGAAGGCCACATCCGCCGCGCCCGAGTGCGCCATCTCGATCGCCTCGCCGGCCTCGCGGATGAACTTCACATTCCCCAGCGCCGTAATCGTCTCCGCGCTCAGCCCTAGAATCCGATCCAGCAGAATGCTGTGCAACTGCACCACATCCAGCTGCGCCTGCCGCGCAGGAATCCCCGGCAGCGCGGCCTTCACCGCCTCCGGCTTCGCCTGCAGCAGGTGATTGCCATCCTTCGTCACCACCAGGAACGCCGTACCTTCGGCCACCGTCAGCGGTTCCAGGTCCGCCGTCATCAGCGGGGTCACCGTGAAGAATTCCTCCGCCTTCGCCAGGAACTCCTCGGGGCTGAATCCCTTCAATCCAAAGACCACGCGATGCGTCGGCAGAATCGTAATCCCCGGCGCGTCCATATTCACAAACGTCATCATCATCGCTGCCTCAGGGAAGGGCGGCGCGGTCAGGTGCCCCGTACCCACCTTCTCGTCCGGATCAACAGGCTCGCCTAGCGCCAGCTTCAACTGCGCCGAACGCTCCTTCGCATACGCCACGGAAGTCTCATAGCGATGGTGACCATCCGCGATGATCAGCTTCTTGTCCGCCATCGTCGTCGTAATCAGGTTGATCAGCGCCGGGTCGGTCAGCTTCCACACCCGATGCACCACGCCATACTCATCCGTAATCGCGAGGTCGGCCGGCCGCGTATCCTTGCCATCCTTGCTGACGCCCCCGTCGTGGCTCTTGACGCCAAAGATCAGCTTCTCGGCGGTAAATCCCGGGTCCGAGTACAGCATATAAATCTGCTCGCAATACGCCCGCGTCGCTTTAAACAGCGCCAGTCGGTCCGACTTGTGCTTGGGAAACGTCTGTTCATGCCGGTACACCACCTTGTCGGCATAGTCGTAGAGATGCCCCAGCGCGATGAACCCACGCCGCTCGCGAACCTCAGAGCTATGCGGCACCGTATACGTCTGCGAGTAGCCATACAGCGCCGGCTCCGCCTCCTCAGCGAGAATCCCATCCTTGCGCCACTCGTTCAGAGACTCCGCCGCTCGCGTGTAGCAGTTGTGGGCCTGTTCGCCGGCGGGCAGAAAATCCTGCGCCTCGGTATCGCCCGGCTCATGCTTGCCCAGGATCACGCGGATCAGGTTGTACGGGCTGCGCTCGTAGTAGCGCTGCTGCATCTCCGGCGAGATCTTGTCATACGGCTGGGTGACGACGTCCTCCATGCGGACGCGAGAGGTGTCATAGCGAAGTGCGCGAAAAGGATAGATGCGGGCCATGCGGGTCTGAATGCTCCTCAAAATTGGTCTCCACCGATTGTACGGGCTTCACGTCAAACGGTATGAACGGCGCGCGAGTTGGCCAGTGATTGGGAAGTCGCAGCAGCTTCCTGTAAGCCGACTTATCGTAGCCAATCCTCTACTCATCTCTTAGCCAGAGCCGGTCTACCGATCCATATGTTCCAGTATTGGCGCGAGCAGATAAGCAACAAAAAAACCTCCACTCCAAATGAGGGCAGAGGCCCAGAGAACAACTCTACTTAGCTTGCTGACTTCACCACACGTTGTTGGATCATCCGCTGCGCAAACGTCGCCGCGCTGAAGCCGCGGTGCTGCGATGTATGTCATCGCAAAGCTCGCCGCAATCAGCGTTCCTGCAATGCTGAAGGTCCAGATCTTGTGACGGGACAAGCTCACAAGCCACGGCGCGGCAGATAGCAGCGAAGCAACCGTTGCTCCCATCCCGAGCAAGACGAGAATGGATGGCAGAGCACAGCAGATGAGTGTGCTAAACGAACTAAACAGGGAGAAGTAGTTGAGCAGGGCCGCTCGTCTGGCCCTTTGCTCCGGAGCGAGAGGAAAAGGCGGCGAGTTCATCGGACCTCCGTGATCGTCTTATAGCGCAGTGTCTCGGAGAGCTTCCCTTTAGGCGCTTGTGGAATTACTCCAGTCACAGTCACGGTCTTGCCGAGCAGAGAGACAATATCAAGCCCCGCAGCCGCCGGAGACAGAGCATAACGGTCCTGGGTGCCGGAGATCTCCAGGACCGGCGCATTCGCAGTGCCTGCCAATTTGCCCCTGACAAGGATGTCTGCGTCTTTGTGAGTGAATCCGTTCCTCTCCACTGCCTGGTTGAATTGCCTCATCGAAGCGCTGTTGCCGGGGAAGAGTTTGATGGTGACGAGGCCGGTATTGAGATCGACATCGACCGTGTTCACGCCCTGAATCCCTTTCATCGAAACATGGATCGCGTGCGCGCAAGGGGCACAGTCCATCCCGAAGACGGTAAGGTTGACCTGCTCATACTCTGCATGGGCGGCGAGCGGGAGCAATGCGAAAAATGCCGTTGCAATCATCTTCTTCATGACGCTTCCTTTCAATGGGAGCTGGTGTGTGAGGAGTATCTGAGGTAGCTGAAGTTGATGGCGAAGCGTAGATTCTCCCGGCCGTAGATCGAGTCTGAAGCGTCGCGGAATATAGGGGCTTGCACTCCACCGGAGATGGCAACGTCTTTGAGGATCGCGAGAAACGAGGGCCCCAGCCAGACGGTTGTCGTGCTGCTGCCCGGCAGGGCCGCGCCGCTCTTTAGAACGTTCCCGGTATGCTCTCCCGTAAGCTCTGCAAAGCCTCGATAGTCCCACTGGTCGGCTCCGCGGCGAAGTTTGGCTGGACGATATCCATAGACTCCGCTCCACGACAAGGTGTCGGGACGGCGATCGCCCGATTCTTCTGCAAACCTCGTATACCCGCCACCGGCCCAAAGATACTGACTTCTTGAAGCGAGACCGGTCGCCAAACTTCCGGCGACTCCCGGAGCGCGATGGAGGCTGGCGAGTACACCGGAGTCCTGCTGCGGCCCCGGAACGACAACGCCAAGCGACGCAGTCGATTCGATCCGCTTTCCGACGCTGGTGACCGAGTGGAGAAAACGCCACGAGGCTCCCGCCGACCACTCGCTTCCAGGCACAATCCGGCTCTCCGGCAGGGATCCGCTGCCAAAGGTTGCCGGTAGAAACGCATTGATCGTCAAGTGTGGGGTAAGACCGTATCCGAAACTCGAACCGGTCGAAAGCTGTGTTCCTTGAGAGCCGCTTCGTCCAAAGATGCCGGTATCGAAGCTCAACTCCCATTGCGAGTTGACAGGGGTTGCATAACTGAAGACAGGGCCGTGGTCGGCGGCCAGGGCGATGCCTGGCAGTGCAAGCGAACAGGCCAGGACCATAAGGGATTTCATAGATGCTCCTTTTGTTTGAACCAAACGAGGCGCAGGCACACATGAGGTGCGCAGGTCATCGGATCAAGGAGCGAATCAGATTCTTAGGACGGTGATTTGCGCAGTAAGCAACCCCGGCGGGGAATGCTCATCCGGCATCCGTAGCAGCGTAGATGGGCCTACCTTCGCTGCTACAAAGGATGGTACAAACCAGTTGACTGCGACGAAGTGAAAGCCGATCGCTGGAGCCGAGGCGGCAAGCTGAGGATGCTCGTCAGTCCGAACCTCGGTCCGGCAGCAGCCCATCTTCTTCATGCCGTCGCATTTGCCGTGCATGGCGCGACAACAGGCGCTCTCTTTCTGGTTCATCACGTTATCCGTCATGCAGGCCAGCAGAGGCGCTGCTGTCAAGAGCAGGGTAAAGATTGCGAGGATACCAGCCAGACGGCGCATGCTTGTCTCAGTGTATGCCTCATCGGCATGGACAGATAGGGCTCGCAGATTAGTCCTCAGAAATGCGCTTATGGTTACCTCAGCGTTCTGGGTTGTCCACCGATCGAAATTGGTCCTCCTGAAATACGTTGGCTTCACTTCGGCACATAAGCATCGAAACTCCCCACCGACTTCCAATACCGATACCCCGCAAACTCCGCCCGAAATCCCGCATCCCACAGAAACCACCCCAGCAAATCATCATGCCGGTCCTCCAGAACCTGGCAATGCACGGTCGGGTCCTGGCAACGCTCCACCAGCACCAACTGCGGCTTCCATCGCGCAAAGTCCTCGCGCATTGCTGCGTGCTGAAACGCCTCCAACTCCGCCAGCCGCCCCGGATCCATCCGCCGCTCTCCATCCTCCGCCCGCAGGATCGCCGGCAGCAGCAGCAGGTGCGGATACCGCTGCGCCAGCGTCAGCCGATACCGGAAGACTGGCGGAATCGTGTAGTCCACGGTCGTCGTCAGCGTAGCCACTGGAGTCCCCGGAGCCAGCCCTACAAAAAAACTCGCATCCGGCACATCGATCGGAAAGCTCCGCGCCTCCGTAAACGGATACCCCGTAAAGTGCGTCGTCAGCGCGAGCGCCAGCAGGGAGAGCCCTCCCGCCGCCATCGGAGCCCACCTCGGCATCCGCCACCCCCGCCGCCCCGCCACCTCAATCCCCAGAAACACCGCCGCCAGCGCGAAGAAACTCAGCGCCGGAATCTGCTGGTAGTACCATCCCGTCCCCTGGGCATAGTAGGCGAGCGTACTCGCGACTCCCGCCGCAATCAGCAGCGTCACCAGCGCCGAAGCCCTCCGCCACCCTCGCGCAAAAAGCGCCGCCAGCACCACCACAGCCAGAAGATGCAACTGAACTGACTCCGCCACCAACTGCCACCAACCCAGGTGCCCGAACGCCCAATATGTCTCGCGCAAAATCGGGACAACCTGCGTGAAGTAATCCGCGGCAAAGAGATGGATGGACGCCACATACGCAATCCCGCATCCCACAATCGCCAGCGGCTCCGGTCGCACCAGCGAGCGCAGTGCCAGCCGTCCCGCCCGCCTGCTCCGCAGAAAAATCAGCGTAGCCTCAACCGCCACCGGCACCAAGACCTGATGCGGCTTCAGGGCCAACCCAACCCCGGCGGCCAGTCCAATGGCCATCCCCGCCCAACCCCGAATCTCCATCCCCTCGGCATCCATCGCCGCCACCAGGACGTAAGGAAGACAGAGGAGCACCAGAATGTGGTCGCGCTGCCCAAAATCCCGCGCCGGCATCACCGCAAAGACGGCCACATACACAAACGCCAGCGCCCACAGGACTGCCTTCGACAGCCCCCCACCCCAAAGCTTCCGCAAAAGCCGCACACACACGGCGGCAACCCCGGCCTCGATCCCCAGCACCAGCGCCTTGCCCACTGCGGTATCCGGCAGATGCAGCCACTCCGCCAGCGCCGAGGGTACCAGCGACAGCCACACAAACAGCGGCGGGTTCGACTCGAAGATCTCCGGCCCGTACAGCTTCGCCCCATGTCGCACCAGCCGCGCCATATACAGGCCCCACATCGGGTCGTGCCCGGCGGCAGGGAGCAGGGCAATCAGGCAGGCCATCCCGGCGGTGCCCAGAGCGAGCAGCCGAAACGTCTTCGCGGCAAATGTTTTTTCTTCGTCACGCCGAGCCGTATCTGCCTCCTGCGGTGTACTCTTCGGGCGTGGCGTACTGGTTGAGGAAAGCATCATCTTTCCAACCCGGAAGGAGGAAGCAAAGTCTCCAAGATGAGAGATGATAGAAGTCGAGCGAGCAGCATGGGGTTCATTATGAGGTATCCAGCCAGAACAATGCGGAACGGCCTCCCGGCGACGTGGTCCCGGTGCCTGCGGATCGCCTGTCTGGCGTTCTTCGCCTTCGCGTTCTTCTCCCCCCTCAGTCACGCGCAGGAAAACCCCCTCGACAACATCATCACGCCCACGCCTCCGCCGCCCCCAAAGACCGAGGAAGAGAAGAAGCCCGTCCTCACCGGCCCGGACGTAGCCGCCAAGGCCACCTCGAACCGCAACGCCCGCATCCGCGTCGACGTGAACCTGGTGCAGGTCCCCATGACGGTCACCGACCCCATGAACCGCCTCGTCACCGGCCTCGAAAAAGAGAACTTCCAGCTCTTCGATAACAACCTCGGCCAAACCATCAAGTATTTCTCCAGCGACGATGCTCCGATCAGCATCGGCGTCGTCTTCGACCTCAGCGGCAGCATGACGTCCAAGTTCGTCCGCGCGCGCAAAGCCCTTACCGAGTTCCTCCGCACCTCCAACCCCCAGGATGAGTTCTTCGTCGTCGGCTTCAACGACCGCCCCGCCGTCATCGTCGACTACACCTCCGACGTCGACGACGTCGAGGCCCGCATGGTCATGCTGAAGCCCGAAAACCGCACCGCCCTCATCGACGCCGTCTACCTCGGCGTCGACCACCTCCGCCAGGCCAAGTACGACCGCAAGGCGCTGCTCATCATCTCCGACGGAGGCGACAACCGCAGCCGCTATACCGAGGGCGAACTCCGCCGCGTCGTCCGCGAGAGCGACCTACAGATTTACTCCATCGGCATCTTCGACACTTACGCCGCCACCACCGAGGAGCAGCAGGGCCCCATCCTGCTCTCCGACATCTGCGAGATGACCGGCGGCCGCCTCTTCAAAGTCTCCGACGTCGGCGACCTCGGCGACATCGCCTCCCGCATCTCCGCCGAGCTGCGCAACGAGTACATCGTCGGGTACACCCCCTCCGAGGTGAAGCACGACGGAAACTGGCGTAAATTGAAGGTAAAGCTCTTGCCCCCACCAGGGCTTCCGCAACTGACTGTACACTTTCGCCAGGGATACTATGCACCTTCGGAGTAGAGAAAACAGGCTTCGAAACAGTGGTGTAAACCTTGCAGCGCTTCTGCTGTTCGCCATCGGCCCTGCATTCGCCCAGCAGCCAGCGCTGCCTGCCGTCCAACCGCCCGCTACAGCCTCTGCCGGGCCATCCCTCGACGTAGACCGCGATCCATCCCCATCCCCGGACCCCGACCCACCGCCTGTCCCCATCGGCAACCAGCAGGGCACAGCCCTCGGCACCATTGCCCGCGGCGCGGGCGGACGCTACACCCTCCGCGAGGACGCCTACGAGGTCCGCCTCAACGCCTCTGTCTTCGACCAGGCCGGAAAGTCCATCCAGACCCTCCAGAAGGAAGACTTCCACGTCTACGAGGACGGCGTCGCCCAGACCATGACCAGCTTCCGCCACGAGGACCTCCCCGTCTCCCTCGGCATCCTCATCGACAGCTCCGGCTCCATGTACGACAAGCGCGCCGCCGTCGACGAGGCCTCGCTCGACCTCGTGAAGCTGTCGAACCCCGAAGACGAAGCCTTCCTCGTCGACTTCTCCTGGGAGGCCTTCATCGACCAGGACTTCACCTCCGACATTACGAAACTCCAGCAGGGCCTGACCTACGTCAAGTCCTCCGGCGGCACCGCCATCTACGACGCCCTCGTAGCCTCCGCCGACTACCTCTCCAAGAACGCCAAGCACCCCAAACAGGTCCTCCTCGTCATCACCGACGGCGAGGACAATGCCTCCTCCGCCACCCTCGAAGCCGCCATCCGCCGCATTCAGGACTTCGACGGCCCCGTCATCTACTGCGTCGGCCTGCTCTTTGGCGACGACACTAACAAGGCCGAGTCGCGCCATGCCCGCCGAGTCCTGGAGACGCTCTCCGAGCAGACCGGCGGCGCTGCCTACTTCCCCAAATCGCTGAAAGATGTCGACGGCATCGCCAAAGAGGTCGCCGAGGACATCCGCACTCAGTACACCATCGCCTATCACTCGACCAAGTCCCCGACATTAGGTGGCTACCGCCAGGTCCACGTCGAGGCCAAGGCAAAAGGCTTCAGCAAGCTCTCCGTCCGCACCCGCAGCGGCTACTACCCCCGCGTAGCCAAACCCGGCGACACCCCCGACAAATAAATCGCCCTTCGTCGAGGGCGTCGTCGTCCGCTACTCCATCAGTTCGAGATAGGGAGATCCCTGCCTCTCCCCATGGAGTTTCCAAACCGGGTATCTTGGATAAATTCCCGGCACGCGAGGTAAAGGAAGCTCTCTATGCGGAACCGCATCATAGCTTGGATCGGCGGCTTGACTGCGATCATCGGGTTGGTCGCGAGCCTCTCTGGAGGCGTCACCTGGCTCAAAACCCACTACCGCCAGCACGCCGAACTCGCCTCCCAGATGGCAGTCGCGCAGGGGCAGGCGAAGCAGGGGGACTACGAAACCTCAATCCAAAGTTATGCCGACATCCTGAAAGACGACTCTCTCTACACTCCCGCTCTCGATCAGCAGTTGGACGCCACGATGCGGTGGGTCGAGAATTTTGATGTCGTCGTGCCGGAGGGCCAGGACCCAGGCCCCATCGCCGCGCCGAAACTCAACCAGCTCTTCGCCCTCCTCGACGCCGGTCTCACGCGCACAACAGGCCCCCGGGCAGCCGACGTTCAGGCCCATCTCGGCTGGGCCCACTGGCTCAACCAGCACATCGCCGAGAGGGAGTTCGGCCCCACCGCCGAGCAGAACTTCCGCGCTGCCCTGCAGATCGACCCAACCAACGTCTACGCCAATGCCATGCTTGGCAACTGGATGCTGCAGAACCGAAAAAACTTCACCGAAGCCGTCGGCCATCTCAACTCCGCCATCTCCACTGACAAGGCGCGCCCCTTCGCAAGAGCACTCCAGATGGGCGGCCTGATCAGTGCTCAGCCTGACGGTGCAGCGCCCGAACTGATGAAAGCCTCAAACGACATGCGTAAATCCAATGAGCCCCTTGACGAGCACAGTAAGAGCCGCATCCTGTTTCAATGCTGCACGCTCACCAATCACGAGTTGCTCACCCAATCTCTCTCCGCCCTCCCCGAAGACGATGCATGGAAGACCTATCTCTGGCTCGATGACGAAGACAAGGAGGGAGATGCCGGCAAGATGCAACTCCTGTCGCGCGACTTCATCAACGCAAACCTCCTCGAAATATCCGGCAAACGCCCGGAAGCCCTGGCAAAATACCGCACGCTCCAGCAGCAACTGAAGGGTCAGTCCAGCACTCTGCAGCGATCGGTCGACGACGCCATCGCCCGCCTCTCCCACAGCTAGATCGCTGCAAACACACGCAAACTTACAACTTTCTTACAACTTTTCAACGGATTTTTTACGTCTTCGTGCGCTCGAATGGTGGCTGGGGAAAACTATGGCCACAACTTCAGTTCTCGACGTCGTATTTGGCAAGCCCCTCGCCACCAGTGACGAGCACCATGCCCACATCGGCGTAGCTGCTGGAGTCCCAATCTTTGGCCTGGACGGCCTCACCAGCGCGGCATACGGGCCGGAAGCCGCGATGGCGCTCCTGATCCCGCTGGGCATGGCCGGAGTGACGCACTACCTGCTGCCCATCTTCGGCGCAATCCTCACGCTGCTTACCATCCTCTACCTCAGCTATCGCCAGACCATCGAGGCCTACCCCAACGGTGGGGGCTCCTACACCGTCGCCAGCGAGAACCTTGGCGCCGGTGCCGGCCTGCTCGCCGCAGCCGCCCTGATGATCGATTACATCCTGACCGCGGCGGTAGGAATCTCCGCCGGCGTCACAGCCCTGGTCAGCGCCCTGGTCGACAAGGCGCCCAACCTGCACAACCATCAGCTCCTGATGTGCCTCATCATCCTTGCGGCCATCGCCGTCGTGAACGCGCGCGGCGTCAAGGAGACGGGCGCAGTCTTCATGCTGCCGACCTTCCTCTTCGTGGGAACCTTGCTGCTGACCATCGGCATCGGCGTGTACCACATCGTCACCGCCGGCGGGCACCCGATGGCGATCGCCCCGCCTCCGCCACCCCCAGCTTCCATTGAAATCCTTCGTCCCATGATGCTGGTCTGGCTCCTGATGAAGGCCTTCTCCAACGGATGCGCCGCCATGACTGGCGTCGAAGCCATCTCCAACGGCACCACCGCCTTCAAGCAGCCGCGCTCGAAGAATGCGAACCGCACTCTGACTGTAATCATCGCCATCCTCATCGTCCTGCTCTTCGGCCTCTCCTACGTGGCCCGCGCATACGGCATCACCGCAATGAACCCCGACGCAAGGTCCTACCAGAGCGTCCTCAGCATCACGGTCGCAGCAGTCTTCGGACGCGGCTGGTTCTACTTCCTCACCATGGCCTCGGTGCTTGCGGCTCTGTCCTTCAGCGCCAACACTGCATTCGCCGACTTTCCCCGCATGGCCCGCGCCATCGCCGCGCAGGACTATCTCCCCCACGTATTCCTGGTCCGCGGCCGTCGTCTCTTGTTCTCCCACGGCATCTTCGCGCTCACTGGATTCACCGCGCTCATCCTGATCATCGGCCGGGGCGTTACCGATTTCCTCATCCCGCTCTACGCCATCGGCGCCTTCCTCGCCTTCACCCTCAGCCAGGCCGGGATGGTCAAGCACTGGCTGAAGCTCAAGGACGAGAGACGTCGCGGCATGAAGATGTTCTTCAACGGACTCGGCGCAATTGCCACCGGCGCGACGCTCCTCGTCATTCTGGTAACAAAGTTCCTCGCGGGCGCATGGGTAACGGCGGTTCTCGTGCCCGTCCTTATCCTGCTGATGCTCGGGATCAAGCGTCACTACACTCGCGTAAGAGTGGAGATGACTGACCCCTCGCCCCTGCGCCTCAACGGCCTGGAGCAGCCTATCGTCGTCATCCCTATGATCCGCTGGGACCGGGTTGCCGAGAAGGCCATGCGCTTCGGCATGCTCATGAGTACCTCCGTCAAGGTCGTGCACGTCGACGGCGAAGGCGACGATACCCTCAACCTCGTCTGGCACGACATGGTCGTCATGCCGCTGCGCGCAAGTCGACTTGCAGAGCCCGACCTGATCACCGTAGAAAGCAACCCCCGCAGCCTTCGGTCTCCCCTCATCGACTATGTCCTCAAGCTCGAAGCCAATAACCCCGGACGCAAGGTCGCCGTCATCCTCCCCGAGTTGGTCGTCCGCCGCTGGTGGGAGAGGTTCCTCCACAACCACCGCGTGCAGTTGCTGAAGGTCATGCTGCTCCTCCTGGGCAACCAGCGCATCGTCGTCATCAACATCCCCTGGTATCTCTGATCCCGCCGCTTCGCCAACTCACAGCGTCTCCTCGATCTGCAGCGCTTCGATCTTGTCAGCAAGGTCGTCCTTTGCTGCCTGTACATTGGTCTCCGCTGTTGTGGTCTCCTTCTGCACCTTCGCGATATGGTCCTCGGTCGCATTCAGATCGCGCACAAAACGCTCGCGCGAAGTCCGGTCCACCGCGGCCAGCGCGCTAATGTTCGATCGCTCCCGCTCTTCATCCTGATGCAGCGTATCCATCTCTGTGTTGGCGTTGTCCACCACCGTCTGCATCTCCGCCACATGCCGCCGCGCGTCAAGAATCGGCGCCAGCGCCTTCTCCATCGCCGTACTGTGATTCGCCGTATTAAGAATCATCGCCAATTCGTTGTCGTCCGAGAGCTCCAGCCGATACGTCACGTCGCCGTCCTGGTGCTCGCCCACATGCAGCCGCACCGTTTCGCCTGGCCCCGCCTGCACCTTGTACCGATAGAGTGTAGGCGTCGTCTCCTCGGGCTTCGCATCCTCCTTTGCCGCGCCGCCCTTCTTGGCAGTCGCCGAACCGCTGTCCAGCGCGAAGCCCTGCCGGATCGGGTGCTCGATCACCACCTCCCTCGCCTCCGGAGCCGCATTCTTCACCACATACGTTACCTCCGCCCTGCGCGTATGCCGGATCACCAGCACGCCCTTCGCCGCTGAGATCGAATTCGCCCGCTGCGAATCCATCTGCCCCTCCGTGCTCACGCGCACGGCCTGGTCCACCGCATAGGAGAGCAGCCGCTTCTCCGCCGGGTGAATCGCATCGAGCAGCCCCTCGCCGCCAAAGTTCCCATCCTCCACGATAGAGAACGATCCGCGATCCAGCGTCATCTTCGACGTATTCGTCACCCACAGCGCCCGCAGCGGCGCAGGATGCTGCGGTCCCCATAGCGTCACGCGCTCCGCATCGATCTTCGTCTGCAGTGTCGGCACCATCGCCGACTCGTTCTTCCGAATCGTAATCGGCTCCCCAATCTTATACTCGAAGTAGTCATCGAACGCAGCCGTGCTCCCGTCCGCATTCATAGAACTCTGCGCCGCCAGCTCATAGTTCACCGGTGCCACAGCCGAAGCAGGAATTCCTTCCACATAGTTCTCATTCAGATTGGCTCGCCCACTCCCTCCATACACCCCTTGCGCCAGCCCCCGTGACGATTTGGCCCGCGCCGACAGCGGGAGGTTGGAGTAAAGCTGATTCTCCATCGTTCCGCCCAACGTGGCGTTTGTCGTATCCAGCATCGCCGGAGCATCCGTAACGGTCACCGTCTGTGACGCCGAGCCCACTGTCAGCGCCGTATTCATCGCAACCGTCTGACGCGCGTTGACCTGCACATTCTCCTGCATCTGCCTCTCAAATCCCTGTGCCACAATCTCCAAGTTGTAGTTGCCGGAGGGCAGGGAAGAGATCGTATAGTTGCCCGTCCGCGTGCTCACCTGCGTCACAGACGCCCCCGTAGCAGTATTCCTCGCCGTTACTCGCGCATTGGAAACCACCGCCCCACTCCGGTCCCGCACCACCCCCGCGATCGTCCCATCGCCCGGACTCCCCGCCTCGCCGCTCTGATGCACCACCGGTGCCGTCTGCGCCTCCTGTTGCATCCCAATCTGCACCCGGCGCGAGTAATACGGGATCGACAGCGGCTGAATAAAACTCTGCGGCGCGCCTGCGATCAGCGACAGCTTCACATTCACCCAGTCCACGCCGGTCGTATTGTCGACCACCGACCACCCCTGCAGCGTCGCCGTCTGCCCGGCAGCCGTCGATGCCTTTGAGTCAGGCTCGGTAAACAGAATCCGGTACGTCGACTTCCAGATCGGCACCTCGGAGATGTAACTCACGTGCAGCTCTCGCGTGCCGCTCCCATTGTCCTGCAGCGTCAAATGCCGCAGTCCCTGGTTGCGATTGTTCGCCAGCAGTTCGAGATACCGCGTCAGGTCCTTATGCAGATCCGCGTCGAGCAGCCGCACCTCGGTCGTCGGCGTCAGCTCTGCCGTCCGCACGCCGCCGTCGTCTCCGATCACCGTGATCACCCGCCGGTCTTCGCCCGCCTGCCCATCCTTGGTGGGCATGATCTTCACCTCGATATTGAACAGCCGTCCCGTCACGTTCACGCCGCCCGGCCCGGTCACCTCCACCCGTGCCCCGCGAATGGAGTTATAAAACTCCAGCGGACTCGGATTCTGTCCCAGCGCCAGCGGCAGTGCCTGCAATTGCTGCTCCAGCGGTGTGGTTGAGTTATATCCCGCCCCGGCAATCCGGCCTCCATTCAAATCAATCGCTGTCAGCGATTGCAGCACATCGTTCAGTTGCGAAGTCGTAAAGTCGATCGTCACGCTCTGGTCGCCGGTCACCTGCCCAGCATGTTCAAAAAAACCCACGCCGTTCTTGTACAGCGCCACGCGCGTCACCGGAAGCTGCGACGCCCCGCCGGCATCTGTGGCGCCTGCGCGGGAAGCCTTCACCAGCGGCATCGCAAGCGGCTGCTGGCCGCTCGCGCTCAGCGTTACCGCAAAGATTAACATTGAGGGAATGACCTTCGTGCTGTGCATAGTCGGATCGCCTTCCTGTCTTCAAGAGGTCTTGCTGCTTGAAGAAGGAACGCAGTCCGCGCCGGACCTTGCACAAAATATTTCAGGTAAATCTTTAAAGGATTAAAGAAGGCAGAATTGCCGCCTGCAGAGGCTGTTCCGTCAGGCCGCGTTCCAAACCTTGGGCAGTTTCCCCATCGAACCCGTCACCGGGTCGGACTTCGGGAACTCTACCCCTCGCATCGTCGCAATCGTTTCCGCCGTCGGAGGTGTCCGGCAGATGTCCCAGTCCTGCTCCGGCGGATATGCGCCCACCACCGAAAAGTTCCTGCTGCCCGAGAGCCGGCAGTGCCCAGTCCCCGCGGGTAGCACCAGCACGTCGCCTGCACGGACCGTCACCTCGCGTCCGCCTTCGCCGCCCAGCACCAGCTGGGCTTCGCCCGCCGAAAACCCCATCACCTCGTGCGCGGTCGAGTGGTAGTGGTGGAAGTCGTAAACCCCGTTCCGCCACTGTGGAGGCCACCCATTCCGGCGAAACATGATTTCGAAGCTGCTCGCCAGCCGTTGCGTTCGGGGATTAAGCGCACCCCGATACAAAAGCACCGGAAGATGCTCATTATTCGGTACCCACCCATTGCGCGAAAAATGCATCACCTCCGGCTCCGCGCCGGTTCCATTTATTTGTTTTTTTGGTTCCAACCCAAGCTTCGAAAGAATGGAAGTCAATGTCCCATGGCCCAAATCAGTACTCCGTGAACGCGCTATCTTGACTTTGAGATGCATCTTGTCGCGATTCTACTGTCCGAACAGGAGCCAAATTGTGAGCGCAGCGCCCGATCTTATTTCCTGAACCCCATCGGTTAAGCCCAGCTCCTTTCTTTCGTAAGAGATAGCGTTCGCGCTGCTTCAGGCCTTGGGGCTGTGGTACAAGAGGAGCCAGTCGCCAGAGGGAAACCCCATGTTCGAACTCACCAGCGAGCAGCAGCAACTCCGCCGCGAGATCCGCGCCTTCGCCGAGCGCGAGATCGCCCCCCACGTCTCCCGCTGGGACGAGGCCAGCGAGTTCCCCCACGACGTCGTCAAAAAGCTAGGGCCCATGGGCCTGCTCGGCGTCATCTTCCCCGAATCCCTCTCCGGCGCCGGCCTCGGGTACGTCGAATACGTCCTCGCCATCGAAGAACTCTCCCGCGTCGACGGCAGCATCGGCCTCATCGTCGCCGCCCACACCTCGCTCTCTGCGAACCACATCATGCTGGCCGGCAACGACGAACAGCGCCGGCGCTGGATCCCGCGCCTCGCCTCGGGCGAGTGGCTCGGCTGCTGGGGCCTCACCGAACCCGGCTCCGGCTCCGACGCCGGCGGAGCCCGCACCAGCGCCGTCCGCACCGATGCCGGATGGCTCCTCAACGGCACCAAGACCTTCATCACCAACGGCACCCACGCCAACCTCGCCGTCATACTCGCCGTCACCGACAAAGCCAAGGGCACCCACGGCGGCATCTCCGCCTTCGTCGTCGAAAAAGGCACGTCCGGCTTCCGTCCTGGTCGCAAGGAGAACAAGCTCGGCCTCCGCGCCAGCGACACCGCCGAACTCATCTTCGAAGACTGCCTCGTCCCCGAAGAAAACCTCGTCGGCAAGGTCGGCGATGGTTTCCGCGACGCCATGCGCGTGCTCGACGGAGGCCGCATCTCCATCGCCGCGCTCTCTCTCGGCATCGCGCGCGGAGCCTTCGACGCCGCCATGGCCTACGCGCAGCAGCGCCGCCAGTTCGGCAAAGCCATCTCCGAGTTTCAGGCCATTCAGTTCAAGCTCGCCACCATGGCCACCGAGCTCGACGCCGCATGGCTCCTCACCATGCGCGCCGCGCGCAAAAAAGACGCCGGCCAGAAGGTCACCCTCGAGTCCTCCATGGCAAAGCTCTACGCCAGCGAGACCGCCTGCCGCATTTGCGACGAGAGCGTACAAATTCACGGCGGCTACGGCTTCCTCAAAGACTACCCCGCCGAAAAGTTCTACCGCGACGTCAAGCTCTGCACCATCGGCGAAGGTACCAGCGAGATTCAGCGCATGGTCATAGCCCGCGAACTGCTAGGCCTCAAACCCAGCCGAGGCTAGACCTCCATGTTCGATAGAATGGGCTTCAATCAACCGCGACCAAAATCGTCATCTCGACCGGAGCGCAGCGGAGTGGAGAGACCCGCGCATTTGTCTTTGCTTCATTTTGCGGAGGCCTAAACCCCAAACGGCCAAACCTCCTGCACCGTCCCCGAAAGAATCTGCACGCGATCCCCCTCCGGCAGGAAATCCAGATGTTTCCGATACAACTCCACCCGCTGCGCATACGTAACCAGCTTCGGCACAATAGGCCAATCCGTCCCAGCCATCAACCGCTTCGCCCCAAACGCCTCCCACAGCCGTTTCACCTGCGCCGCCGCATCCGCATACGGATACGCCTCCTTCGACAGCGACCACATATGCGAGATCTTCACAAACACGTTCGGATACTTCGCCAGCGCGAGCAACAACTCCAGCTTCGCCGGCTCACCGAGCGGGCAATCCGCCATGTGGTCGATCACCACCTGTAGGTCAGGATTCGCCTCGATCAGCGAATGCACCTCCGGCAGTCGAATCGCCGGAATCAGCAGCGTCATCGGCACCTTCAGCTCCGCGCACCGCCGCCACAGCGGCTTCATCAACGGCCCGCGAATCCAGTCGCCCGCAGCCCCTGCCCCAGGACTCAGCCTCACCCCATGAAACCCATGCTCCTCGGTCAGCCGCTTTAGCTCATCCGGCGCAGCAGGGTCATCCGGATTCACCCGGCACACGCCCTTGAACTCTTTCGGATACCGCTTAAGCACATCCGCCAGGTAGCTGTTGTCCCACCGATAATGAATCACCTGGATCAGCACCGTCCGCGCCACATCGTTCGCGCGCATCAGCTCCAGCAGCATCTCCGCCGAGGCATCTTCGGCGGGAACATTCGCCCCAGCAGCAAACGGAAATGCCGGATCATGCTTCCAGACATGCACATGGCTATCGAGGAACGGCGCAGATGGCACCACATGCGCCTGCGCCAAACCCCCGCGCGCAAACGTAGCGGCAGCCGACACTGCGACGAACCGGCGTCGTGTCCACATCATGACCTCGAAGTCTATCGCCTCTCGGCAGGCTCAGCCACGGACGCTAGAAGCTCCGCTCGACTGGCGCCCTCGAAATATTCGGATCTTCCTTCTCAACACCTGCCGTCGAAAGCGTAACGCTCGCAGGCGCCACGCCCTCTGCGCTCGCCGTAACCGTCACCTTTCCCGAAGCCGCATTCGCACGCACAATTGCCGTGACATTACCGTCATAGATCTTGCGATCCGACCCCAGGAAAGAATCGTGGTCCATCATGTTCCCGTTGTCGACGCCAATCACTGCCGCCGGCCCAGTCGCTGCAAAATGCACAACCGTCGCCGAGTCGGGAATCCGCGTGCCTGCCGCATCCACCAGCGTCGCCGTCACAATCCGCACATCGTTCCAGTCCGGAGTCAGCGGCGTATTCGGCGTGTCCGCCGTCAACACCAGCTTCGCCGGCTTGCCGACAGTCTTCACCTCATCGGTGGCAACGATTTTGCCGTGGCTCTTCGCCACCGCCTTCAGCGTTCCCGGCTCGAACGGCACCTTGAAGCTGATCGCGCTCGCATCGGGATGCAGCTTCTGCGTTCCCAGCGACTTGCCATTGAGGAAGAGCTCCACCTCCTCCGCATTGGTGTAGATCTCGACGTTCTCCGTATGTGGCCCAAGATCCGCAGGCGTCCAGTCCGTCAGCAGATCCTGGCGGAAGCGTACCGTAGGGTCAAGCGGCGGTTTCGGCGCACCCGGAGCCGCTGGAGCCGCAGCCTGGTTGGTCGAAGTCGCATTGGCATACCCAGGATCGATCGGTCCCTGCCGGAGCGGAGCCGTCCGCCGCGCAATCGCAACCATCGGCGTCGTCGACCACCAGCTCTGCCTCTCGAAGGCGCGCGCACGGGGCAGGGCATCGCTCAGCAGCAGTCCCGAACCCGAGCCAATCGTCGGCCAGCGCCCAGCCTCGCCCAGGTAGTCGATTCCCGCCCACAAGAACTGCCCCGAATACTCTGGATGGTCGCGCATCGCCACCCACTGGTTGCGGTCGTGCGTGTTTTCCGTCCCAATGATCTTCCGCGTCGGCTTCTGCGCATGCGCCGCCAGAATCTCGTTCTCGCGATAGTTCTGCCCCACCACATCCAGCAGATCGGCCAGCCCATCCTCGTAGTCGTGGCTCGCGTTCGGGCGGAACAGCGCCTGCGTCACCGGCCGCCACGGGTCGTTCTGATGGAACGTCTTTACCAGCGAGATCAGGATCGGAATTGCAACCTCCGGCTTCGGCGTGTCGTGAATCTCATTCCCCGCCGACCACAGAATGATGCTCGGATGATTGCGGTCGCGCATCACCGTATCCGCCGTATCGCGCAGAGCCCAGTCCTTGAAATAAAGATGGTAGTCGTACGTATTCTTCCCCACCGTCCAGCAGTCGAACATCTCGTCCATCACCAGGAAGCCCATGCGGTCCGCCAGATCGAGAAACTCCGGCGCCGGAGGATTGTGCGCCGTGCGAATCGCATTGACGCCCAACTTGCGCAGCTCCCGCAGCCGCCGCTCCCACACCGCGAGAGGAACCGCGCTCCCCACCGCGCCGCCCTCCGAATGAAGCGCCACGCCATAGACCTTGTGATGCACTCCATTCAGGAAGAATCCCTTGTTCGCATCGAAGTGGAACTCGCGAATGCCGAACGGAACATCCTCGCTATCCACCGGCTTGCCGTCGCGCAGCAGCGTTGCATGCACGTTGTAGAGCACCGGATGATTCATGTCCCAGCGATCCGGCTTGGTCACCGTCACCTCATCGTCCATGTCCGCGGTCGCGCCCGGCGAAACATACAGCGGCTGCGCATCGGAGTTGTGGGTGGTCGTCACCGCGGCGCCGTTCGGCCCGGTCAGCCGCACCCGCAGCGAAAGGTTCGCGGGCGTCGCCGATTCATTCGTCACCGTGCTCCGAATGTGAACGATCGCCGATGCCGCCGAAACATCCGGCGACGCTACATAAGTCCCCCACGGCACAATATGCGCGTCGCCCGTCGTCACCAGCCGTACCTGCCGGTCGATCCCCGCCCCTGCATACCAGCGCGAAGCCGGCTGTTTCGAGTCATCCACCCTCACCGCAATCACGTTCTGTCCCGGATGCAGATGCGGCGTCAGCTCATACACGAAACTCACATAACCATATGGCCTGTGACCCAGCAGTTCGCCATTCAGGTACACATCGGAGTTCGCCATCACGCCATCGAAGACGACAAACGTCCGCCGCGCCGCCGCCGGTGTCGCATCCACCTCCGGCACGGTAAACGACTTGCGATACCACCCGATCCCCGTAGGGAAAAATCCTCCAGCTCCGCGTTCCGCGGCATCCTCCTTCACCGGCCCTGCGATCGCCCAATCGTGCGGCAGCGTCACGCCCGTCCACGCCGAGTCGTCGAACCCAGGCTTCTCCGCGCCCGGCGCATCGGCCTTCAGAAACTTCCATCCAGTCGTAAACTGCTGAATCGTGCGCGGACCCGCCGCTGCCGGAGCGGCGTACAGTGCGGACGGCAACGCGAGAGAGGCGGCGAGAACAAGATTTCCAAGACGCATAAAGCTCCTGTACAGGTGAGAGGGCAGGGATTCCACTCGATCGGGCAAGACCCGATGCGAGTCATCTTATAAAAAGTCAGGGCGGCAAAAAAGCCATGCGCGTCGCAAATACCCACGCTCGCCGCCAAAGAAATGTTATTTCTGAGTCGTCGTTGGGGTCGGCATCTCGGGGTTGAACTTCGTCGCAAGCTCCGGCGTCGACACCGCATCTTTCATATCCGTAGCCTTCGCAACTTCAACCGCAAACACATAGCTGCGCCCAAACATGTTGCTGGTAAAGAACACATACTTCTTGTCCGGCGAAAACCGCGGATTCGGTTCCGCACGGTAGTTGTGGTGAGCCATGTTCACCAGATGCTCGGAGTGGAAGACGCCCGGATGGAAGAAATTCGGGTCGTCCAGAGCGCCTTCGGTTCCGCCAATCATCTCCGGCCGGAACAGCTCAATCCACTCTCCATCCGGCGCCGATGCCACCTGCCCTGAATCTCCGCCGTCCCCGCAGAACATGCTGAGATCCTTCGTCAGGTTGAAGTGAATCGACCACTCGTTTCTCTGGAGGTGATACGCCACCCGCTTCTTCGTCTCAAGGTTGTAGCTGGCAACAAAAAAGTCCTCGCCCTTCGGATACTGCCAGTCGTACCAGATCGTCTTCCCGTCCAACCCCCAGAACTCGTGTCCGGCAATCTCCATCTGCATCGTCCGCTTGTGGATCAGTGTGTTCTGCGATCCGTCGGTGCGGATCAGCCAGATGCGATCGACCTTCTGCCACATGCCTTCATGGCAATACATCAGCTGCGTCGGGTCGGAGGGCGAAAAAAGCATGTGCCCAATCCAGTCGGTCGAGTGCAGGATCGGCTTGATCGTCCCTGCCTTCTCCCCGTTCGCTCCCGCCTCCAGCCGGATCGTAAACAGCACCACGGGAATGTGCTCCGCAAGCCGCCGCTCCATCATCGCGCCCTTGTCGTCGGACTGCACATTCGCCCCGCCCAGCGCCGCCTTCGCAGCATTGGCATTCACTGGCTGTCCAACTCCAGGAGTTGCACCCGCCGCACCCGCCCCGCCTCCACGCCCACCGCGTCCGCCGCCCGGAGGCGCCGCCAGAAACGCATTCGGAGCATTCGGATCGTGGCCCGGGCAGTCCGCCTCGTTATACGTCCCCGCACCCAGCGTCTCATCCGCGTTCACGCTCGAGATGCTCACCCGCGGAGGCAGATCGATCAGCTTGCGAATCACACCGGTGTTCGTGTCCGCCTTGTAGACGGCGTTCCCATGCGTCTCCGGATCCATCTTGGTAAAGAAGACGCTGTTCGTCTTGTTGCCCACCACAATCGCTCGCGCCCCGCCGCCGCCACGCCCGCCTCGCGCACCCGCCCCAGCGTCCGTCGAGGGCGGAGCCGCCGGAATCAGCACCTTGCTCTTCATCGTTGCCAGGTCCAGTACCGTAATGCCCGCCGGCGAGTTGTAAACCATCTGCTTGTTGTCCGGCGTGTAGGCGTTCACATTGAAGTAGTACGCGCCCGAGTTCGGCACATCCGACACCCGCCACACCCGATGCCCCGTATCCTTATCCACCCAGGTCTTCGGTGGCGTTGCTCCCGTCAATGAGGGCGAAAGATCGCCCCCGCCCTGCGCCATCAGCGGCAGCGAACAAACCGGAAGCGCAATCAGTACGGCGACGGCGAGACGAAGGCGAGAAACCATGCGCGGACACTCCTGAAACCAAAAGATATGGAACTGAAAAGTTACGCTTCATGGCACACCGGAGGGCGCGAAACACCCCGCCGGCCCATTCCTCACGCCAGAGATTTATACACCGTGGAAGATGCCACAGGGAAATTGTTCCTTCACTGAAAATTGCACCCACACAGAGGTTCGCACCTCTACTCCCGCGCGAACATCTGCCCAATATCCTGAAACGCCTTGAACTCCAGCGCGTTCCCTGCCGGATCGAGAAAGAACATCGTAGCCTGCTCGCCCGCCTGCCCCGGAAACCGGATATGCGGCTCAATCACAAACTTCACTTCAGCCCCGCGCAGCCGCTCCGCCAGCGCCTTCCACTCCTCCATCGGCAGCACCACGCCGAAGTGCGGCACCGGCACATCGTGCCCATCCACCGGCGTATGGTGCAGGGAATCGCCAGCGCCGCGCGGCGGCTTCAGGTGCGCAACAATCTGGTGCCCGAACAGATCGAAGTCGATCCACCGGTCCGAACTCCGCCCCTCGCCACACCCCAGGGTCGTCCCATAAAACGCTCGCGCGGCCGCAAGATCATCCACCGGAAACGCAATGTGAAACGGGCTCAAAGCCATGCAAGCAATCCCCCGCACGATCATACCGCGCCGAAACGGCTGCACAACAGCAAGCATGTCTAAGATTCGATAAGCAGAGGTAAATTATTGGGTTTCTATCTGTCTTCTGTCCTTAGATCGGTCGAATCGGTGTCATCGGTGTTAAGCCTTTTCCCGATACTTAATCCCGCTCCCGCGGAAGGCGCACCCGAAACTCCGTATTCCCCGGCACCGACGAGAACGTAATCGTTCCACCATACTGCTCTACGATCCGGTGCGCGATCCCCAGTCCCAGCCCGGTCCCCACACCTACCGCCTTGGTCGTATAGAACGCGTCGAAAATATGCGACTGGCTCTCCAAAGGAATACCCCCGCCATCGTCCGCAATCGAGACGCACAGATAATGCCGCGTCTTCGAACCGGCCCGCTGCGGATCCGCGAGCGTTTCTTCCTCCCACGTCCGCAGCCGGATATGCCCCTTCTGCGGCACCGCGTCGATCGCATTGTCCAGCAGGTTCGTCCAGATCTGGTTCAGCCCCGAGCACTCGCACTGTAGCGGCTGCAGGTTTTTGGCGAAGTCCTTCTCGACCGTAATCTCCTTCTCGCGCATCTTGTGCGCCAGGATCACCAGCGTAGCGTGAATACTCTCGTTCAAATCCACCGACTGCTTCTGTCCCTTGCCCTCGTACGCGTACGACTTCACCGCCTTCACCAGGTCGGAGACCCGGCCTACGCTCTCCTCGATCGTGCCGACCAACTGCATGCTCGAAACCAGGGCCTCCAGCCAGCTCAGAGCGTCCGAAAAAGTCTCCCCGGAAAACTCACTCTGCGCGCACTCCAGGTCTTCGGATTTGATCCCAATCCCCACCAGCGTCGGCGCCAGCTTCCACGCATCCTCCACGTTGGCCGACTCCATCCACTCCGCCAGCGCCTCTTCCGCGTCGCTCTGCTCCAGCGTATTCATCCGGATCGGCCCCTGCTGCGCCAGCGCATGCTCCTGCAGCTCGAACATGCATTGCTTCTGTTCATCGCTCATCTTGCTCTTGCTGAACTTCGCCGTCAGCTTATGCATCCGCATCAGATTCTGGCGCAGTTGCGACGCCGCCCGCACCGCCGCTGCGCCTGGGTTGTTCAGTTCATGCATCAACCCCGCCGCCAGCGTCCCCAGCGAAGCCATCTTCTCCTGCTGCACCACCATGCTCTGGAACTTCTGGAACCGGTACGCCATGTTGCCCAGAATCGCCTTGCGAACCCCCGGGCAGATCGTCATCAGGTTCCAGAACTGCTGCTCATCGAACTGCAAAAGCTCGCACGGCGCCGCGGCCCGCACATTCGCCGCGTTCGGAATATTGGCCAGCAGAGGAAGCTCTCCCAGAGCTGTCCCCTCCGGAACCCTGCCCACCGTCTGCTCAGTTCCATCCGGAAGAATCTGATAGATGCGCAGCTCCCCCTTCAGCAGAATCCAGAAGAAGCGCACGGCCTCGCCCTGGCGCGCGATGAAGTCGCCCACGTCGATATGCACATCCCGCGCATCCTTCAGGCACTCCAACTCGCTGTCCGGCAGCGAAGCCAGGATCGGCACCGTGCGCAGCCGCGCCAGCATCGCCGCGCTGATGGGCTCCCCGCCCGTGTCTCCCGTCATCTGGACCTGTTCGCTCATGATCTCATCCTGCCGTACACAACCATCACCGTCTATTACCCTTTCGTTCGATCTCTTACAACGTCGCTAAATACTGGTGCATAAATTGAACTGCGATCGATCCTTCCCCAACCGCCGACGCACATCGTTTCACCGAATTGAACCGCACATCTCCCGCAACAAAAATCCCCGGCACGCTGGTCTCCAGCAGATACGGCTCCCGCTCCAGCTTCCACGCCGCTCCCGCGCGCGCCTTCAAATCCGGCCCAGCCAGAATGAATCCCTTGTTATCCATCGCAACCGCCTTCGGCAGCCAATCCGTCTTCGGCGCCGCGCCGATAAAGATGAACAGCGAGTTCGCCGCGCGCGCCTCTTCGCCCCGCGGAGTCTTCAGCGTCAGGCACTCCAGCCGCGTGTCGCCCGACATCGAAACCACCTCGGTCTCCGTCTCCACAAGAATGTTCGGAGTCGCTGCAATCTGGTCGATCAGGTACTTCGACATGCTCTTCGTCAGCGACGGCCCGCGCACCAGCATATGCACCTTCGCCGCATAGCGCGAGAAGTGCATCGCCGCCTGTCCCGCCGAGTTTGCCCCACCCACCATGTAGATTTCTTCATTGGCGCAAGACATCGCCTCCGTCCGCGCCGCGCCGTAGTACACGCCCGCGCCGGAAAAACGGTCCGCCCCCGGCACATCCAGCTTGCAGTAGCTCACCCCGGTCGAGATCAGGCACACATGGCACGTCAACTCGCGCTCATCGCCCATTCGCACAATGTGGTACCCGTTCTCCGACCGAATACACGTTACCCGCTGCGTCAGAAACTCCGCGCCCAGCCGGTTCGCCTGTAAAAACGCCCGCTTGGCCAACTCATCGCCGCTCAGCCCCTGCGGAAACCCGAGGTAGTTCTCAATCCGCGAGCTCGATCCGGCCTGCCCGCCCACCGCATCCGACTCGACCACCAGCGTCTTCAGCCCCTCCGAAGCGCCATACACCCCCGCCGCTAGCCCCGCAGGCCCCGCACCCACCACCACCACGTCGTAGAACTCTTCCTTCGCCTGCGTTCGCAGCCCAACCTTCTCCGCCAGCTCCAGCGTCGAGGGCTGCACCAGCGCCGTCCCATCCCCAAACAGCACCACCGGCAGCTTCTCGTCGTCGATGCCTTTTTCCTTCAGCAGCGCCACCGCATCCGGCGTCTGCTCCGGGTCCAGCCACTTGTACTCGATCCGGTTGCGCGAAAGAAAATCCCGCACCGCGTGGTCGGTCGCCGACCACCGCAGCCCAATCACCCGAATCCCCTCATACGGAGCCTTGTACCCTTGCTTCCACGCCTCAAGCAGATCGTCCAGCACCGGATACAGCTTCTCCTCCGGCGGATCCCACGGCTTGTTCAGGTAGTAGTGGATCTTCGCCGAGTTGATCGCCCGGATCGCCGCCTCGGTATCCGCATAAGCGGTCAGCAGTACCCGCTTGGCCTCCGGATACAGCACCATCGCCTGCTGCAGAAAATCCACCCCGGTCATCCCCGGCATTCGCTGGTCGCTGAGGAAGAGCGCCACTGTCTCCTTGCGCTCTTCCAGTTGCTTGCAGATATCCAGCGCAGCCCCACCGGAGGCTGCCCGTAAAATTCGATAGTTCTGCCCATAGTGCCGGCGCAGGTCTTGCACCACCGCTTCGAGTACGCTGGTGTCATCGTCAATGGCGAGAAGAATTGGCTTCGGCATTAAGTCCTTGACGTTGTAAACGCCCCCCCGAATGTACCTTGGCGGACAATCGGTCGAGCGGTGAGTGCTCCATTTTGATTCAGAACGGCGTCCCAAAGGTTCAGGAACCGCAGTCAGCGAAAATCTCCCGGCTTCTCAACCGGCAACCTGCAACTCTCTCCGCTGTACGAATTGTAGACATTCCACCCCTATCCTGCGACCGCGCCGATGAAAGGACTGGCGGCCCACCAGGGCCACCCAGGAGACCTAAACCGATGAACCGACTTATCCTCGCAGACAATCAGGCAATCTTCCGCGCAGGCGCGGCCCGCGTCCTGGCGATGGAGGAAGATATGCGGATCGTCGCCCAGTGCGAAGATATTGCCCGCCTCACCAACGCCCTGGACGCCTGGCGCGGTTCCATCCTTCTCTTCTCCGCCACCATGGAGCTTGACGTCAAAGCCATCGTCGCCCGCGCCCAGGCCACCGGCAGCCGCGTTATCCTCATCGCGGAAAACGGAGCTGAGATTCCCGAAGACATCGCCCACCTCATCGACGGCGTCGTCTACCGCAACGTTCCCGGCCCCGACCTGATCGACTGCATCCGCTGCGTCGGCCAGGGCCAGCGCTCTGTCCAGCACTCCAACGTCACCTCCATCGCCGCCCAGGACTCCGTTGGAGCCCGCGTTCGCGACCGCCTCACCCCCAAGGAGATACAGATCGTCGCCCTCATCGTCCAGGGCTGCAAGAACAAGCACATAGCCGCCCAGCTCAACACCAAGGAGCAGGTCATCAAGAACTACCTGCGCTCCATCTACGACAAGACCGGCGTCTCCGACCGCCTCGAACTCGCCCTCTTCACCATTCACCACCGTGTCCTGGCCGAAGCCGCGGCCCGCGCCGCCGACCTCCTCCACGCCAAAACCGCCTGAAGAATCGCCACCGGCCCGGATGGTTATTCGCGCCACGCGCGAACCGTTCTTCTTCTCTGACGCGTATCCGCTTCAGCACTGATCGAAACTCCATATCTGCCGATAAACGTTAGTACCCTATCAGGGCTGCCCCGCGCACGAAGCTGGACCTGCTGCGCAGATTGTCGGGGCAGTTTTGATAGGGTCGTTTGA
>OLLV01000129.1_pt1 | contig 158287 bp, 148 predicted proteins | sample 1604641 | NCBI WGS metagenome assembly OLLV01 (sample SAMEA104055725, study PRJEB20765) | soil metagenome | biome: Arctic tundra; feature: Polygonal ground; material: soil | place: USA | collected 2011-09 | depth 0-0.5 m
TGTGAACCGGGAAATGTACAAGAGTGCCGTTTTTCTTGGGAAAAAACGACGTGTAGTTCTGAGACCTAGCGTACACCTATAGGAAAAATGCTCTAGCTGCTTGCGTGCGGCTGCGGCTAGTTTTGTGCCGCTGTCGCGTGGGTGGATGAGGTAGGCGAGGGAGGCGGCTGCGCCGGTGAGGAAGTTTCTGCGTAGCATGGCTGAACGAGAGACTGCCGGATCAGCGTGTTGTTAGCTCAGCCTCGGCCACGGCCAATGAAATTACTTTGTCGGCGATTCCCTGCCTTCGCAGGCTGTCGGTCAGCTTCTGGAGGGGCGACTTCTTCAGCTTGGCCTGATCCTTTCGCAAACCCTGGCCGACGTAGGCGCGGATGAGCGGTTGATAGCCGGCGAATCCCAGTGCAGGCGCGATTTCCTTGAGGTCTTCGACTACATCTCGGGGATGCGGAGGCTGATGCTGGTCATCTGCGATCTTTGGTGAGGCGGGTTTGCAGGCGGTCAGTCATTGTTTTCATAGGCTCTCCGTTCCTGCACGGTTGCGAGTCGGGCAGAGATCATAGATGTGAAGCCGGTAGAGTCAATGGTGGTTTGGAACAGCAGATGCTGCTTTGAATTCTTTGCCTAACATCTCCTGGTAGGCTTCGTTGAAAAGATCAAGATTCACCTCCGTACGGTAGGTCTGGTCATCCCGCGTATAAAGCAGAAAGAGATGCGTGTGCTGTTGCATCTTTGCAAGTAAGTCGATGCCGTCTTTCGTGAGCCCGCCGGGAAGAATCGTCTTACAGGTTGTGTTGTCGCATCGGTCGATGGGAAATGGAATTGTGTCGTCGAATTCAATTTTGAAGCTATTACCCTGGGGCACTGTCTTCGCAAGCGCGATAACAATCCCCGCGTTCTTGTCCGCATGAGGGTCAACTTCAAACATTAGGAAGTTGGTCTTTTGGGGCGAACGGTCGGTAGCCACAGCGACAGAGATGTATTGGTTCACATCATTTGGATCCGGGGTGGAGATATACGCTGCGCGCAGAATGTCGACGGAGAGGATGCATCCCCTGAGAGAGCAACGTGTCTCCCAATGCTGCTGCTTCCGCAATAGATCCTGTCCCTTGGTGATGTCGGCCGGTGATATCGTCTGTGCTGCTATTGGCGCTATGAGCACCACGCCGATGAAGAGCATGTTTCGGAGAAATTTTCTGGCACTCTGCACGTGTCACCCAAGTTACTGCTTAGAATTTAAGGCCTCTACTAGATCAGCGCGAGAAATCTTTTTCTGTTCGCCGGTGGCGAAGGTTTTTACGGTGGCGGTGTTGGTGGCTACTTCGTCTTCGCCGAGGATGATGATTGTGTGGGCAACTTTGTCGGCGGCTTCGAAGGATTTTTTTAGGCGGAAAGTGCCGTCGCCTACTTCGATGGAGAGGCCGGCGCGGCGGAGTTCGCGGGCGAGGGCGAGGGCGGCAGGGTTGCGTTCGGGGCCCATGGGGGCGATGTAGGCGTCGAGTTTTTTTGAAACCCAGGTCTCAGAAGCGAGACCTGGGGCACCCGCGTTTTTGGCGGCTTCGGCCTGGGCCTGGAGGGTGAGGATGAGGCGGTCTTCGCCGATGGCGAAGCCGATGCCGGGGGCCTTGGGGCCGCCGAGCATTTCGGAGAGGCCGTCGTAGCGGCCGCCGCCGAGGAGGGCGTTCTGGGTGCCAAGGCCCTGGCCGTCGGGTACGGTGAACTCGAAGGTGGTGCGGGTGTAGTAGTCGAGGCCGCGGACGAGGCGGGGGTTGATGGTGTAGGGGACGGAGGAGGCGTCGAGCGCGGCGAGGACTGCGGCGAAGTGGTCGCGGGAGGCTTCGTCGAGGTAGTCGGCGATTTTGGGCAGGGCGTTGATGAGGTCCTGGTCGTTGGGGTCTTTGGAGTCGAGGACGCGGAGGGGATTAGTCTCGGCGCGGCGCTGGTTGTCTTCGCAGAGTTGGTGCTTGATGGGGGCGAGGGCTTCGCGAAGGGCGGCGTTGTAGCGCTGGCGGTCTTCGGAGGAGCCGACGGAGTTGAGCTGGAACTGCCAGTTGCGGATGCCCAGCTCGTCGAGGAGGGTGGCGAGCATCTCAAGGACTTCGGCGTCGCGGATGGGGCTTTCGGCACCAGACGAGACGGGGCCGAGGACCTCGACGCCGATTTGCCAGAACTGGCGGTATCTTCCCCTTTGAGGACGTTCCCGGCGGAACTGGGGGCCGATGTAGAAGAGCTTCTGGAGATCGCCGCGCTCGCCGAGCTTGTGCTCGATGTAGGCGCGGACTACGCCGGCGGTGTTTTCGGGGCGGAGGGTGAGGGATTGGGCCTTTTCGGATTGCGCGCGGGCGCGATCTTCCCAGGTGTACATCTCCTTGGAGACGATGTCGGTCTCTTCGCCTACGCCGCGGGCGAAGAGCTCGGTGGCTTCGAAGATGGGGGTGCGGATCTCGCCGAAGCCGTAGCGGCTGAAGACGGAGCGGGCGACGGATTCGACGTGGACCCAGAGGGCGGTCTCGGGAGGCAGGAGGTCGCGGGTGCCGCGGACCGCTTTGAGGGGTGAGGAGGGTGTGGACATGAATGTTCAGTGTAGCGAATTTGCAGGAAAGGAATCATGGGGTTTGCACAACCCGGCTGCGGGGAAAGGCATCCGAATCTCCTGTTGAATCGCGCTTGGAGGTATTTTGTGAAGCGAATTGGAAGGTATTTCGTTCTTTCGGCTTTTTCGGTGGCACTCACGGTCAGTGCAGTGGCGCAGGGCAACGACCATCGAGATCAGCAGGACAATCATCAGCAAGACAATCATTCCCAGGACAATCGTCAGGGAGACAATCATCAACATGACAACCATCAATATGTTCGCCACAATGACTGGAGGAGGGGTCATCGCATGAACCGTAACGATTGGGGTCGCGGGGAACATATCGACTACCGCACGTATCACCTGCGGACGCCTCCGCGCGGGTATGAGTGGCGCGAAGTGGATGGGAACTACGTGATGGCGGCTGTGGCGACAGGGCTGATTGCTTCAGTGATTGCGGCTGCGGCGGCGCACTAGAGTCGTCCGCTGGCAGAAGGTTCGTGTTGAAAAGCCCCGCTTCGGCGGGGTTTTTCTTTGTTGGCTAATTTTCGGAGGGCATCTCGATGTGGTCGACGACGAGGGTCTCTACTGGGCCTTTGGCGGATTGGAGCTTGAGGCCGAGCTGCTCGGGCAGGGCGGTGAAGATGGAGGGTGAGACATCGGTATCGGTGGTGGAGCTTTCTTCGCGGGACCACTGCAAGGTGCAGTCGTAACTATCTGTAAGGCCTGTCTTGTCGATTACTGTGCGGGATACCTGGTTCGAAAGGATATCTGCGAGCAGTTTCATTGAGAGATTGTTGGCGGTGAGCTCCATGTGGTTGTTTCTGCCATTGATGCTCGTACCGTGTCCCTTGGCGTCACTTGCCGTTGGTTTGAATTTCGGCCCGGTTGGAATCACGACCAGTTCGTAGACGGGCATGGTTTTGGTCTCAAAATGCGTCTTCAGATGGAAACGCTCCGTGAGCATGGGCATCAACATTGCCCCGGACTGCTTGTTGTTGAGCTTCCTGATGGCATCGATATCCGGGTCGACGACCTTTGCCTGGATATCGATGCGCGCGGAGTCGATGGCACCTGTCAATCCAAAGATAAGGTCTTGCCGGATCCTGAAGGCGTGCTGTAGAAGCTGGTTCAACGTAATGTTTGTGCCGGTAAAGGTATCCCCTCCGCTATGCGTGCCTGACGATCCGCTGCCGGACTTGTTTGGCTTGATGGTGTAGACGTCGTAGGTGGGGAGTTTTGTCTCGGCGGCTGCTTGCGGCGCTGCTGTGGTCTGCGCGTTGGCGAGGAGCGGGGTCAGCGCTAGAGAGAGCAGGATGGTTAGCCGGAGTTTGGGCATGGTGGTTTGCGGCGCAACGACGTGGAACAAACAGCGACGAAATACAGGGGTCCTTCACTGCGTTCAGGATGACGGCTTCAGCACTGCGTTCAGGATGACGAAATCAGAGAGAGGTGACGACTTCAAATCTGTAATTCAAATCTGTAAATCATCTTGGACGCTACCTGGTTCGCTTAGGTAGATGGCGGTGTAGTCGAGGTAGTTACGGGCGTAGGTGAGGATTAGTTCCCGGTCGGCTTCGCCGAGGGTGCGGCGGACTTTGCCGGGGACGCCGGCGACGAGGGAGTTGGGCGGGATGACGGTCTTCTCGGGGATGACTGCGCCGGCGGCGATGATGGAGCCTTCGCCGATGCGCGCTCCGTTGAGGATGGTGGCACCCATGCCGATGAGGACGGCGTCCTCCAGGATGCAGCCGTGGACGGTGGCGTTGTGGCCGATGGTGACCCAGTCGCCGACGTGGACGGGGTAGACGTAGCGCATGCCGTGGAGGACGGCGCAGTCCTGGATGTTGGAGTTGGCGCCGATGCGGATGGAGTTGACGTCGCCGCGGACGACGGCGTTCATCCAGATGCTGGAGCGCTCGCCGAGTACGACGTCGCCGATGACCTGGGCGGAGATGTCGACGTAGCAGGAGGTGGGGACGGTGGGCAGGATTCCCTGGTAGGCGCGGAGCATTGGGACATTCTACGCGGGGGGCTAATGGCTCAGTTGGGCATCCGACGCAGGAGGCAGTCCATTAGGGGACTCATTCCAAAGGGTAATGTGCAAGGTTTTGCGGGCGGGAGAGCTTCACGATGGATAAATTCCTCGCAATTTGTGGATTCTGCGCTATTCTGAAGCCTGCCCAACAGGGACGATTTGGAGGTGTAATTGCCTTGGCAGAGATTCGAGTGCAGGAAGGCGAGCCTCTCGAAAACGCCTTGCGCCGCTTTAAGCGCAAAGTGCAGACGGAAGACATCATCAAGGAAGTAAAGCGTCATTCCTTTTATCTGAAGCCGGGCGAGAAGAAGCGTGTGAAAGAAGCGCTTGCTCGCAAACGGAATCGCAAGAAGGTTCGTAAGGAACAGGATTAAGCCTGTTCTTTGAAGACAGGGATGGCCGCCAGGCTCCGCCAACGGGAGCGGGCGGCCTCCTCCACCGCCAGCGCGACCTCCCTCCCCGGGTCAGCCGGCACCGGATAGCCGCTGAACGTTTCGAGCGTCTGCCCGGCAAACCAAGTGTCGTATCCCCGCGACATGGGCCCCGCACTCGCAAGACAAAGCATGATGAATCGCTGGATGTGCACGATGTGTGCAACGCCACGATCGATCGCGTTTTCCGCACGATGGGAGAAGTGGTATGGACTTTGTGGACCGGCTCTTAACCTGTGCAGACTGCGGTGGTGAGTTTATCTTCACCGCCGGTGAACAACTCTTTTTCGTCGACAAACAGTTCAAGAACGACCCCAAGCGCTGTAAGCCGTGCAAGTCGCGGCGCAGCGGGACGGGCGCGAATCCGGCCAATCCTGCTGGCGGGCCTGCGGCTGCCGGTCTCTCCCGCACCGAGACGCGGACCGAGTGCTCGGAGTGCGGCGTTGTGACGACGGTGCCGTTCAAGCCGACGCAGGGCCGTCCCGTGCTGTGCCGGCAGTGCTTCAAGACCAAGCGCCCCCCCAATTTGGCGATACCTGAGACGGTGGCGGCGACGGCGGAGTTGGTAGCCGCTGGGTCGAGCGCGCCCGAGGCTGCTGTGGAGCAGGCCCAGGTCTCGGCTCCTGCACCGGTCCCGGCTTCTGCCTCGGCTGACCTTTCGTCCGCGGCTCAGCCTTCGCAGGCGTAAGAGAACAGCTTCTAGCTATTAGCTTTTAGCTCGAGTCCAGTGAGGGGCTGGACTGCTTTGGGGTGGGCGGTTATTCTGCGCAGGATGGGTGTGCGGAGGCCGGAGATTTCGATCCAAGAGACTGAACTGGTGCGCGCGCGTACGACGGTTGGCGATTTTGAGCTGACGGTGTGTACCGATGGGACGTACCTGCTGGACGGCGGGGCGATGTTTGGGGTGGTGCCGAAGACGCTATGGCAGAAGCGGATTGCGGCGGATGCGGAGAACCGGATCAGGCTGGGGCTGAACTCCGTGGTGGTGCGGACGGGGAAGCATACGGTGGTGATCGAGACTGGCATCGGGAATAAGCAGACTGCGAAGATGCGCGAGATCCACCAGAACCAGGCGCTGCTGCCGGCTTCGCTGGCGGCGGCTGGGGTCGATCCGTCCGAGGTGGACATTGTGGTCAATACGCATCTGCACTTCGACCACTGCGGGTGGAACACTACGCTGCATGAGGATGGGAGCGTGACGCCGACGTTTCCGAATGCACGGTATTTTGCGCATGCGGGCGAGGTGGCGCATGGGCATCTGCAGCTGGAGCGCGACCGGGTGAGTTATCTTTCGCCGAACTACGATCCGCTGGTGGAGTCGGGGCAGATGACGCTGCTGGACGCTGCTGGGATTCGGGCGGATGGTGCGATCTGCACGGGGATTTCGGTTGAGATGTTTCCTGGGCACACGGCGCACATGATGGGGGTTCACATTGGCGCGGCTGGCGGGCCGCGGGCTTGCTACATTGGGGATTTGATTCCGACGGCGCATCATCTCGACCCGACGTGGGTGATGGGCTACGATCTCGATCCGCTGCGGTGCATTGAGGAGCGCAAGCGATTTTATGCGCGGGCGATTCCGGAGGAGTGGCTGGTGCTGTTTACGCATGACCACGACACGCCAATGGGGCGGGTGGTTTTGAATGACAAGGGCAAGCCGGTGATTGCGGCGATTTAGACGCTGACCGTTTGGGCTGGCAGTATGTCTTCTACGTCGACCCATTGGGTGGGATAGACGCCGGTGTAGCATGCGGTGCAGAAGCTGGCGGGCGAGAGGCCGGTGGCGGATTCGCCGGTGGTGCAGGAGTGGGTAAGGCCGACGAGCGAGAGGTAGGCGAGCGAGTCTGCTTCGATGAATTCGCAGATCTCGTCGATCGTTTTATTTGCGGCGATGAGGTCTTTCTTGCTCGGCGTGTCGACGCCATAGAAACACGGCGAGATGGTCGGGGGACACGAGATGCGCATGTGGACTTCGGTTGCGCCGGCTAACCTGCACATGCGGACGATTTTGCGCGAGGTGGTGCCGCGGATGATGGAGTCGTCGATGAGGATGATACGCTTGCCTGCAAGCAGGCTGCGGACGGGGTTGAGCTTCATGCGGACGCCGAAGTCGCGGACGCGCTGCTCGGGCTGGATGAAGGTGCGGCCGACGTAGTGGTTGCGGATGAGGCCGAAGTTGAATGGGATGCCGGACTCGGCGGCGTAGCCGAGGGCGGCGGTGACGCCGGAATCGGGGACGGGGACGACGAGGTCTGCCTGGACCGCCGACTCTCTCGCCAACTGTCGCCCCATCTCGTCGCGCGACTTCTGAACGGGGCGGCCGAAGATGCGGGAGTCGGGGCGGGCGAAGTAGACGTGCTCGAAGATGCAGCTTGCGGTGGGGGTGGTCTCGGGTGAGAAGCGGCGGCTGGTGACGCCGTCTTCGGAGACCATCATGAGCTCGCCGGGTTCGACGTCGCGCTCGTATTTGGCGTGGAGGAGGTCGAAGGCGCAGGTCTCGCTGGCGAAGACGAAGGTGTCGGGCGCGCCGTTGGTGCCGGGGATGCGGCCCATGGAGAGCGGGCGGAAGCCGTGCGGGTCGCGCGCGGCGAAGATGCGATTGCGCGTCATCATGACGATGGAGAAGGCACCTTCGACCTGGGCGAGGGATTCGGCGATGCAGTCGACCAGCGTGGTTGCGCGTGAGTGCGCGATGAGCTGGATGATGATCTCGGAGTCGGAGGTGGTTTGGAAGACTGCGCCGTCGCGCTCGAGGCGCTCCTTCGAGTTTCCGAGATTCACGAGGTTGCCGTTGTGCGCGATTGCGATGAGGCCCTTGGTGGATTCGACCGAGATGGGCTGGGCGTTGAGGAGGGCGGAGTCTCCGGTGGTGGAGTAGCGGGTGTGGCCGATGGCGATGTGGCCGGGGAGCTTGGCGAGGACGTCGTCGGTGAAGATCTCGGAGACGAGGCCCATGCCTTTGATGTCGGTGACGTCAGTGCCGTCGGCGGAGGCGATGCCGGCGGACTCCTGGCCGCGATGCTGGAGGGCGTAGAGGCCCCAGTAGGTGAGGCGGGCGGCGTCGGGGTGGTTGTAGATGGCCATGACGCCGCAGTGTTCGCGGAGCTTGTCGAAGCGCTCCTCGGCGGGAGTATCTTGTTCCAAAAGCTGATCCTGGAGGAGCGAGACGTGGCGAAAGTCGGGCTCGATCTGTCGTTTGAACTCGGGGGCGACGTCGTGTAAATCGATCAAATCGACGAAGTAGGGCAGGTCGGAATGCAGGAAGTCTTCCTTCAGGTCCAGATAAAGGTCGAGGGGAAGGCGTTCTGAACCGGCGATGGCAAGGTCCAGGTCCGAACGCCGCCGTGCGCGATTTTTTGCACGCGAACCGAAGATCCAGACGGTGCGGTCGGGAATACGCGCCTCGAGGATGTCGAGAACAATGCGAGCTTCGTCTGGAGCGATTGCGATCGTGGATGCTTCCGTCACTGAGCTAATCTCTCCTGCAGTTTAGCGAGCAGATGAATGACTTCACGTTCAAAGTCCGGAACGATCTCCGCGACTGCGTCTGCTTTTGCGCGGTCGTATGTGTGACTCGTCAGATTTCTCGCATGCCGGAATGCCTTCCATGTCGCAAAAGGCGAAAGGAGGAGTTGATGCTCGTCGGCGACGCGGATCAGTTCCTCAAAAACAGTCAGGTCGTGTTTATCGGGAGTGGAATCATATTCTCTCAGATATCGCGTCATCATCAGCAGAGCCAGCCCCCAGTTATATTCGAAGGCCTGAATCAGGCCCCTTTGCATGAGCAGACGCATCGGCTCGGAGACCTGGCCCCGGGACTCCTTGATCAGGGTCAATGACTCAGTAAGTGTGGCGATCGCATCCTGCATGGGACCGAGATCGATCATGCGACGACCTCCGCTGTCAGATGCGACTCACTTTGGTACCCGAGGGCTTCCTGAAGCCGAACAGTAAGTCTCTCCAGGCTGTGCGGATCGAGCGGTTTTGTGGAAGCTTCGCTCATGCGGGGACGACCTCGGCGGCTAGTTGGGATTCGAGGGTAGAAGACCATTGCGACTCTAATTCCGATGTGAGATTTACTACGCTCACCAAGGCCCTGTGGTTACCCCAAATCTCAAAGTTCGGGTCGCCATCGATCTGGTCACGAACGATCACGTTGCCGAGGTTCGTGGCGGTTAGATCGCCAAATTCACGTACTCGTTCTTGAAGAGTTGCGAATGCGGGCTCGGTGCAAGAGACCAGTACCGCCGGACTTTGCTCACCAAAAAGAAAATCAATTTCATCGAGAATAGAACCTAGTTTAGAGACGCTGACCTGCACACCCAACTTCGTTCCGAAACAGGCTCTAGCAAGTGCAACGGCGAGGCCGCCGTCAGAAATGTCAGCGACTGAGTTCAGTAGACCATCCGTGATTAAGGATTGCAAAAGCTTATGGAGCGTAGCTTCGCGATCAATGTCTAAGTCTGGTGGTCCGCCCCACATTTCGCCGATTACTGACCTGGCAAATTCGCTCGAACCAAGCTCGCGTAACTTGAATCCATCTTTAGCTTGTCCCGCAAAATGGATGAGAACAATCTCGTCCTGCCAGTTGCGAAACGTTGATGGCACAGCTTTGCTCACGTCATCCAAAATGCCTACGATGCCGATGACTGGGGTGGGATAGATTCCTTCGCCTCTGGTTTCGTTGTAGAGGGAGACATTGCCGCCGGTGACTGGGGTGCCGAGGGCGGTGCAGGCTTCGGCGATGCCGTCGATGGCGGCGGAGAGCTGGGCCATGATCTCGGGTTTTTCGGGGTTGCCGAAGTTGAGGCAGTTGGTGGCGGCTACTGGGGTTGCGCCGGTGCAGGCTACTTTGCGGGCGGCTTCGGCTACGGCGTGCATTGCGCCTAGCTTGGGGTCGAGGTAGCACCAGCGGCCGTTGCCGGCGAGAGCCATCGCCAAACCGCGTTGCGGCTTGGCAGGGAGTAGGAAATAGGGAGTAGGGAGTAGCGTGCCCACGTCTTCGTTTGCTGTTCCCTGTTCCCTATTCCCTATTCCCTGCTTTATGCGCATTACTCCGGCTTCGCCGCCGGGGCCCTGGACGGTGTTGGTTTGGACCATGGAGTCGTATTGCTCGAAGACCCAGCGCTTGTCGCAGATGTTGGCGGAGGCGAGGAGTTTTTTCAGGTCGGCGGTATAGTCTCGCGGTTTCTTCAACTCTTCGAGGACCCACGCTGGCGGGTCTCGCGGGACCGGAGGCGTCCAAACGCCGACCGGCCTGTTATAGACGGGGGCGTCGTCGGTTAGGGCTTTGTTGGGGATCTCGGCGACTAGTTCGCCGTGGTGGGTGACGCGCATGGTGTCGTCGGCGGTGACGATGCCGACGATGGAGGCGTCGAGGCCCCACTTGGCGAAGACGGCGAGGACTTCGCCTTCGCGGCCTTTGTCGGCTACGAGGAGCATGCGCTCCTGCGATTCGCTGAGCATGATCTCGTAGGAGGACATGCCGGTTTCGCGCTGGGGGACGAGGTCGAGTTCGATGGTGAGGCCGAGTTCGCCGCGCGCGCCCATCTCGCAGGTGGAGCAGGTGAGGCCGGCGGCGCCCATGTCCTGGATGCCGAGGACTGCGCCGGTCGCCATGGCTTCGAGGCAGGCTTCGAGGAGGAGCTTCTCCAGGAAGGGGTCGCCCATCTGGACGTTGGGGCGCTTCTGCTCGCTTCCCTCAGTGAACTCCTCTGAAGCCATTGTTGCCCCGTGGATGCCGTCGCGGCCGGTCTTTGCGCCGACGTAGATTACGGGGTTGCCGACGCCGGTGGCCTTGGCGTAGAAGATCTCGTCGGTGCGGACGAGGCCGAGGGCGAAGGCGTTGACGAGGGGGTTGCCGGAGTAGCAGGGCTCGAAGCGCGTCTCGCCGCCGAGGTTGGGCACGCCGAAGCAGTTGCCGTAGCCGGCGATTCCGGCGACTACGCCGTTGACGATGGCGTGGTTGCGGCGGCGGAGGGTTTCATCTTTTTCTTCAGTGTCGAGCGGGCCGAAGCGGAGGGAGTCCATGACGGCGAAGGGGCGGGCGTTCATGGTGAAGATGTCGCGGAGGATTCCGCCGACGCCGGTGGCCGCGCCCTGATGCGGCTCGATGTAGCTGGGATGGTTGTGGGACTCGATCTTGAAGGCGCAGGCCCAGCCGTCGCCTACGTCGATGATGCCGGCGTTCTCGCCTGGACCCTGGACTACGGAGCCGGGGCCGGAGGTGCGGGTGCCTTTGGTGGGGAGGCGCTTGAGGTGGACGCGGGAGGATTTGTAGGAGCAGTGCTCGGACCACATGACGGAGAAGATGCCCAGCTCGGTGAGGGAGGGCGTGCGGCCCATGGCTTTTTCGATGCGGGCGTATTCGTCGGGCGTGATGCTGTGTTGCTTCAGCAGCGCAGGAGTGATCTGCGTTGGCGTGGGGATGGAGACGACTGCGGTTGGGGCCGCACTTTCAGGGGAGGACTTGGCTTGGATCGGCATGGGTCGCTAGAACGATTGTCGCATGTCCGAGCGGGTGCGATGCGCGGGTGCCTGGGTGCGGAAAACTCAGATGCAGGGTGCGGTGGCGATGGGGCGTTCGAGGGCGGGGCGGTCCCAGTGGGCGGTGTCGGCGGCGGCGGAGTAGGTAGCTTCGAGGAAGGACAGGATGGCGGCTTCGGGGGAGGCGGCGGCGCGGGCGTCGTCGTAGCGAAGGATGAACTCGCCAAGGTTCTTGTCCCAGGCCCCGGGGTGGATGGGTTTATTGGCGAGGCCTTCGGGGACGGGGGCGGCGTAACAGTAGAAGGCAGGGGTTCCGAAGCCTCCGTTTCCGGGCCAGAAGCCAGCGGAGATGACCTCGTGTGAGTAGGCCTCCTGCTGCATGGGGTCGGGGCGCGGCGGGCCGGAGGCAGGGCGACCGCTGAAGCGGGTGACGGCAAGGTCGAAGCTGCCCCAGAAGAAGTGGACGGGGCTTATCTTGCCCTGGAAGCCAGTGGAGAAGCGCTTGAGGAGAGCGTCGACGCGCATGAGGACCTGGTGGAAGCGCTCGACGGGGGCGCGGTCGTAGGATGCGTTGGCGGTGTCGAGGTCGAAGCGGACAGGGGCGGCGAGTTCGACGGGCATCGGCCAGATTTTGGCTTCGACGCCGAGTTGGGCGAGGGCGGCGGTGTACTCGGCGTAGAAGGCGGCTACTGATTGCGGGCGCAGCGGTAGGTCGATCTTCGCGCCGCTGCTGAGGCGCATGTGCAGGAGGTGGTCGCAGAAGTCGAACTCGACTTCGAAGACGTCACCGCGCCAGGGCATCGCGGAAGTGGTGAGGCCGCGGGCGGAGACGTAGAGCGGGACGTTCCACCAGTGGTTTTGGAGCGGGGTGAGGGCGAGGCGGGTCTTGCCGACGATCTGGGTCCACATGTGCAGGGTGGTGGCGGTATCTTTCCATTGGTCCCAGTTGAGTTCAGGCCATGTCATGCCGGTATCTCCCATTTTTGTACCTCCCTTAGAATCTGTCTAAAAACTCCGGTAGGGCCGTTGGCAAATCGTCCCGCATGGAACAGACAACGACGAAATACAGGGGTCCTTCACTTCGTTCAGGATGACGCCGTAAAACAAATAACTCAGATTCAGTGTCAAAACGAGCGGCAATGTAGAACAAGCAACGACGAAATGCGGGGATTCTTTTCCCTTGGCCTTCGCTCAGGGTCAGAGAATGACAATGTTAAAACAAACCGTGGCACACCATCTCTCGCGATAGTTTTTATACAGATTCTGAGACTTCCTATTCCCCTTCAGGAAATTTGCCATAGCCCTCCCCCTGCTTCTCAATGGGTTCGACGCCGGCCATGGGTTTGGTCCGGTCTGGAGTTGCTTCGCCGGTACCCTCCCCCCCCAGGGGGGGGGTGTTGCTAACCCTTTTTGCTACAATGAGATGCCGTTCTGCCCCTTCGTAAATATTTGATTCCTTGTGGTTTACGGGTAAATATAAGACGATAAAGGACTTGGATGGAGGGTAAATCATATCCCATTTGTATGCAATGACATAGCGTTTGGACCTCCTTCGTAAATATTTGATTCCTTGTGGTTTACAGGTAAATATAAGAAAATAAATAGCTTTGCCTAGAGCTTGGCCCGGGCTTGTCTTTGTCTACTGGTTTAATTCTATGCCTTCGGGGGAAACTAAACGGCCAAGTATTTTCTGGGTGGAAGTGGTTGGAGGGATGGGAGTTATGGGTTTTCAGGGCGGGTTGGGGGGTTGACAGGGTTTTGGGGTTGGTCAAGAGCCAATCACGGAGGAAAAGAGAGAACACGGAGGAGGGCAGTCAACGGCAAGGGCCTGCGATCAGATCCCGGTCGAGCCGAATCCACCTGCGCCGCGCGACGCGGCACCCAACTCATCTACCTCCTGGAAGGAAGCGTCGATGCGCTGGACGATGCGTAGCTGGGCGATGCGGTCGCCGGGGTTGATGTTGATTGGGGCTGCGCTGAGGTTGGTGATGACGACTTTGATCTCGCCGCGATATCCGGGGTCGATGACTCCTGCCAGCGTGGTGATTCCGCGCATGGCGAGGCCGGAACGGTCTTCGACTAATGCGCCGTGGGTTGAGGGGAACTCGAGGGCGATGCCGGTGGGGATGGCCTGGGTTGCGCCGGGGGGCAGCGTGGTTTCAGAGGAGGCGTAGAGGTCGGCGGCGAGGTCGCCGAAGTCTCCGGCGTGCGCGTAACGGGGGAGTTGGGCGGCGGGGTCGAGCTTCTTGACGCGGATCGTGACCATCGGGTGATTCTATGCGAGGGGAGGGATGCGGCTAGAATCGGGGACGGATGCTTACGCGCCTCAAGCTGTTCTTCGACGTGCCGGGCCGCGGCCTGAAGGCTCCGTGGCGCATCTTCTGGGTGGCGTTTGCGGTGCGCGTGCTGTACATGACGTTGGCGCATACGTTCCGCATCCGGACGGCGGACGACCATTTTCAATTCGGATGGGAGGCGGCGCGGATTGCTCGGGCGTTGGTCGGGGGATTTGGGTACTCGGATCCGTTCAGCAATGCGTTTTTTCCTCATACCGGGCCGACTGCGTGGCTACCGCCGGTGTATCCGCTGTTGATTGCCGGGGTTTTCAAGGTGTTTGGCGTGTTTACGCTGACGTCGGCTTGGGTGCTGCTGGCGATCAATTCGGTTTTTTCCGCGGCTACGGCGATGGCAACGTATGAGATTGGAGCGCGATGCCATGGGCGGAGGGTGGCGCTGTGGGCGGGGTGGATCTGGGCGCTGTATCCGGCGGCGATGCAGTATGCGGTGCGGTGGATATGGGAGATGTCGGTGACGACGGCGCTGTTTGCATGGGTGCTGGTGCTTTCGCTGCGGATGCGGGGAGTAGTTACAGGTTGCAGGTTGCAGGTTGGCCGTTCTGAGTCAGATGGGCCGGAGGGGGATGGCTCGCGACTGACGGTTCAGTGGCTGATTTTCGGCTTGCTTTGGGCTTTGATTGGGTTGTCGAATTCGACGCTGCTGATCTTTTTGCCGATCAATGGGGTCTGGATTTTGATGGGGACCTGGCGCAGGCCGCATGTTTTGCGGGATGCGGTGTTTGCAGGGATTGTTTTTGTTGCCTGCATTGCGCCGTGGACGTGGAGGAACTGGGAGGTGTTTCACGCCTTTATTCCCATGCGGGGGAACTTTGGGGCTGAGCTTTATATGGGGAATGGGCCGGGGTCGAATGGTTTGTTGATGGAACAGTTTCATCCGTTCCAGTCGGTGGCGCAGTTGCGGCTGTATGCGTCGATGGGCGAGGTGCGGTATGTCGCGATGCGGGGTGCGGCGGCGAAGGCGTATATGGCGGCTGATCCGTGGCACTTTGGGGCGGATGTGGCGCGGCGGATTTATTTCTTCTGGGCCAGCGTTCCGCATCCTTCCGACGATGCCTGGTACGTGGAGGCAGGACGGGTGGTGAACTTTGCATTCCTCAGCATTGCGGGGTTGCTGGGGCTGGGGTTGGCGGTGCGAAGGAGGGTTCCGGCTGCGGGGCTCTTCTGCTGGGCGTTTCTGTTGCTGCCGATTCCGTATTACCTGGTGACTGTCCATGCGCGGTTTCGGCATCCGCTGGAGCCGCTGATCTGTGTTCTAGGGGTTTATTTGTTCCAAAGTGCCGGAAAGAGGCAGGAATTGCCCGGAAATTGAGTCATCCCGTTGACCCTCCCCCCAAACCGCGATACACTTATTTGGTTTGGCAGGTTTGGCGATTGTGGCCTGGCTTTGGTTGGATTCAAAGCAAGGTTGGCATGGCTGATACGCTGGATGCGGCGGTTGGTTTTGAGACTGCGGTGGTTCCGGTGATCGGTTGAATGTATCCCCAGGCAATCAATTCAAGAAGAAATGCGGACGCACGAGTGTCCCGCGCAATGGGTTTGGCTATGTATGCAGTGATTCGCACCGGCGGCAAGCAGTACCTGGTTTCCCCAGGCGAGAGGTTGAAGATTGAGCGCACCGCGCACGAGGATGGCAACATCGAGTTCTCCGATATTCTTGCGGTCAGCGCGGAAGAGGGCAAGTTCGCCTCCGACCTGACGGGCGCGAAGGTGACCGGCACAGTGCTGGGCGAAGGCCGCGGCGACAAGATCCTGGTCTTCAAGCTGAAGCGCAAGAAGCAGTACAAGAAGATGCAGGGACATCGCCAGAACTACGTCGAAGTGAAGATCAACGAGATCGTGGTGAACGGCAAGAGCTTCAAGGCCGAGACGAAGTAGGCACAATTTTGTGGTGAGCGCTGGGGCCCAGAGGGCGGCGCGGAAGAGGCAAATCGAATGGCACATAAAAAAGGGTTAGGATCTTCGAAAAACGGCCGCGACTCAAATGCTCAGCGACTGGGCGTGAAGGTGTTCGGCGGGCAGGCGATTCTGGGCGGCGGCATCATCGTGCGGCAGCGTGGGACACCGCACAAGGCCGGCGCGAATGTTGGACGAGGCAAGGACGACACCTTGTTCGCCAAGGTTTCCGGTGTGGTGCGGTTCCAGGACCGTGGGCGGCAGGGGCGCTTCGTCAATGTCGATCCGGCGGAAGTGATTGCGGTTTCTGCATAAAGATTGCTTCACGGTTGAATGCTGATTTAGAAGAGCCCCGGTTAATTCCGGGGCTCTTCTGCGTGGGTGGTCCCGCGGAATTTATTGGACGATCTTTGAGTCGGAGTTCGTCACCGGATTGTTGCCGGGAGACGTGACTTGCCAGCCCTGCGTCGTGTTGGTCAGCGTAGCAGTTGCGGGTTGCGGCGTGGATGCGGCCTGAAGTCTGGGGAAGGCAGTCTGCGTCTCGGCAGCCGAGGCCCATGCGGGAAGGTCGGCGAAGGTGTAGTGGTAGTTGACGGTGGTGGTGGCTCCGGGCTGGTTGGAGGTGGGGGAGTTCGAGTCGATGGTGGCGACCTTGCGGTGGCCGTAGCAGAAGTTTCCATAGCCGGGCTGGCTGGGGTCGGCGGTCCAGGCGGATCGCCCGTTGGCGGAGAGGTCGTAGTTGTTCTCGCGCTTGGAGACGATGACGATCTTCTTCTCGGACGTGGTGCGGGTGAGCAGGCCCTGGTCGACGAGGGCGTCGTAGCCCTGGGTCTTGGCGTCGTCGGAGGTGGCGGCCTGGACGGGGAACTTCTTCTCGTCCTGCCATAGGCAGGCGGGGTGGGCCTGGTAGTAGGTGTTGATGGTGTCGGCGTAGTTGGGTGCGGTGGGGGCCTGCTTGTTGCAGGCGGTGGTGAGGAAAAGGGTGAGGGAGAGCAATGTGGTGGATCGGGTGAGAGTCATGGGATGTGACCGCCTTTTCGCTAATAGGATGCAGATCGTGGCCCTGGGGGAATGGGAAATGGGGGCTGATTCGATCGAGCGAAAAATGTGGATCGCGGGCGATGCTGCGGCAGGTGCTGTACGAGCGGTTCCACCTGGAGGCGCATGTGGTTAAACGGGTGCTGCCGGTGTACGAGATGGTGGTGACGCGCGGCGGGGCCGAAGTTCAAGGAGACTCCGGCGGCGGAGGCGCATGGCGAGAATATGGATGCGTGGCGCAGGCGCATTCGCGCGCAGGACACGACGATGCGGTCACTGGCCTCGGCGCTGTCGGATTTTGTGGACCACGATGTGATCGACAAGACGGGGCTGAAGGGGGCGTACGACTTTTCGCTGCGGTGGACGACCGATGCGGATCAGAGTACGGATGTGGAGATGCCGCCGGGGGTTGTTTGCGGCGATGGAGGATGAGCTGGGGTTGAGGTTGAGGAAGGGGAAGGCTCCGGTGGATACGCTGGGTGGTGGACCATGCGGAGATGCGGAGGGGAATTGAGGCTTTTTTCTGCTACCGCAGCTTTGTTCCAGTTATTAGGACAGCGCTATGACACTTCGGAAAGTGTCACAACTTGCTGGATGCTGCTCTTGGCTCTTGGATATCATGTCCTACATGTTCAGGGGTACGTTTTCGCGTGCGGTGTGCGTCGCAATCCTGTGTGGTTCGACTCTGGCTTGTGCCCAGACGATTCAGCCTCAGCGGGAGATCCATCTTCCTGTGCCGCTTTCCCGCGGTTCGTATAACCATTGGCCTATTCCAGAGTTGTCAGCCCGAGAGCATTACGCAATGCGGGTTGCGCCTGACCAGAGCATACTGATCTTCGACTCCGACACGAACGGCAACTGGCCACTTGTCCGGACAAAGAGGTGGTGGACCGACAAGCCCACAAGTGAGGTGCTTGATGTGCCTGGGTGGAGTGCAGCTGACAAAAAGTACCTCAACGATATCTATGTGGATGTACAGGTCACCCCAGATGGACATTACGCAGTGGCTTTCAGTGGAGCGGCATGGCAAGAAAAGTCAGACTTTCTTTTTCACGCGCCCAGAGACTATGTCGCACGCAAGCCGGACACCATCATTACCGTGATCGATTTGCAGAACTGGCAGATTGTGAAAAGTATCCATGCGGCTGGAATTGTGGACGGTTCCATCAGAGATGCACGCGTTGTTAGCGACAACTGGATGGCATTCGACACCATCCTTTCATCTAAGCTCTCCAAGGATGGTGCTTATCCCGCGGTGGATTGGTCCCTCTCGATCCCTGAGTTAGACTCCGGCCCCAAATGCACAACCCAAAGGTTTTTCCATATGGGTCGGCCTGCTCCCGATTCGATTGTAGAGTCGGTTCGGGCGCAAAACGACGCAGAGTGCCGGGAGCTTCTTCAAATTACAGGGGCAAAGTCTACAGACGAGTTGGAAGCCCGGACCGTCCGAAATAGCGACATCGAACCGAAGATTATGAAACTGCGCGACGTGAGCTGGAAGGAAGATTATTTAGAGCAAGAATCACGTCACCCGATAAGTGAGGTGGAGCGGCTTTGGGAGGCTGACTTTGGGTCCACCGAGTTTTTCAGGTATTGGGGAGAATACCCATATAACGCAATGGATGTTCATAATCCGCCCTTTGAGTCCTCTTCGCGCTTATGGTACGGACTTTATGGTGCTCACGATAATAAGGGCTTGTATGAACTTGCTCGATATGACGCGAGGGGAACAGAAGAGGCTTTAAAGACAGAGGATCATCTGCTTTGCGGCGATTCGGCTTTGGGTAATCCAAAGTCAGCTTGCGGGTGCCGAGTCATTGATGTATCCGAGGCACAAGATACGTTGCTCACTTATTGTCGCCAGCAGCATGGCGATTTTGACGGGATCGTGCAAAGGCAGTGGCTTTCTGTCCTCCGTTCCGACGATCTTTCTGATGTCGGACTTATCCCTCTGTCCAAAGGTAGCGAGACGCTACAGGCCATTGCAAGCGGTGATGGTCAGGCTTACGTCGTTACGCTCGCATTCGGCGAGTTGCTTCGCGTCTATGCAGTTCCTGTGCGGCCATAATTTAAAACAGCCCGTATTTGCGGGGCATTTCTATGCCGAGGTGTTCGTAGGCGAGGCGGGTGGCTACGCGGCCGCGGGGGGTTCGGTCGAGGAAGCCGATCTGGATGAGGAAGGGCTCGTAGACTTCTTCGAGGGCGTCCTGTTCTTCGGCGAGGGCGGCGGCGAGGGTGTTGAGGCCGACGGGGCCGCCGTCGTATTTTTCGATGATGGTGCGGAGAAGGCGGCGGTCGAGCTCGTCGAAGCCGTGGGCGTCTACTTCGAGGAGACTGAGGGCGGCCTGCGCGGTGGCGCGGTCTATTTTTCCCTGGGCTCTTACTTGCGCGAAATCGCGGACGCGGCGGAGGAGGCGGTTGGCGATGCGCGGAGTGCCCCGGGAGCGCATGGCGATCTCGGCTGCGCCGTCCTGGTCGATGGGGACGCCGATGACTTCGGCGGAGCGGGTGACGACGAAGCGGAGCTCGTCGTCGGTGTAGAACTCGAGGCGCAGGAGGATGCCGAAGCGCGAGCGCAGGGGCGAGGAGAGCAGGCCGGGACGGGTGGTGGCGGCGACGAAGGTGAAGGGGCGGATCTCCATGACGTGGGTGCGGGCGGCGGGGCCCTGGCCGATGATGATGTCGAGCTTGTAGTCCTCGAGCGCGGTGTAGAGTTTTTCTTCGAGGACGGGCTGGAGGCGGTGGATCTCGTCGAGGAAGAGGACCTGGCGCTCGCGGAGGTTGGTGAGGATGGCGGTGAGGTCGCCCTGGATTTGCAGGGCTGGGCCTGAGGTTTGCTGGAAGCCGACGCCTAGTTCGTTGGCGATGATGGTGGCTAGGGTGGTCTTGCCGAGGCCGGGAGGGCCGAAGAGGAGGACGTGGTCGAGGGCTTCACCGCGGGTGCGGGCGGCTTCGAGGGCGATGGCCAGCTGCTCCTTGGCTTTGGTCTGGCCGATGAACTCGGCGAGGCGGGTGGGGCGGAGTTTTAGCTCGAAGGCGGAGTCGTCGTCGAGGCGGGTGGCGGCGACGAGGCGCTCGGCTTCGGCGGAGGGTTTCGGTTTCGGGTTGATCTTAGAAGTATTCACGCTGAGGCGATACTATGGCGAACACCTGGTTTGAGCAAGACCGGCTGGAATGAGGAAACTCATATAAAGTGTGGGCTACAATGTAGCCCAGGAGAAGAATATATATGCCTGCGAATGCTGTTGTCCGCGCTCGGATCGACGAGAAGACGAAGAAGAAAGCAACGCGGGTGCTGAAGTCCATCGGACTGACTCCTTCCGGGGCTTTCCGGTTGATGATGACGCGAATCGCGACAGAAAGAGAGATGCCCTTCGACATCCATCTGCCCAACGCCGAAACCATTGAGGCTATCGAAGAAGGACGCCGCGGTGGCCTGAAGACGTTCAAAACCGTCGAAGCACTGATGGCCGACCTGAATGCTGACGACTAGCCCCACTTCGCGTTTCAAACGCGACTATCGGCGAATCAAGGCAGGGCGATACGGCAAAGAACTTGATCGCCTATTCATAGATGTTTTGTCCTTACTCGTCGCCGAACAAATCCTGCCTCCACGGTATAGAGACCATGCACTTACGGGTGAGTATCTGGACTGTCGCGAGTGCCATATCAAGCCGGATCTGCTTCTCATCTACCGGAAGCTCGAGGGCGATTTTCTTGAGTTAACTCGTCTGGGCTCCCATAGTGAGCTCTTCGATTGATAAGCAGTTTGGGATATCCATCTCGATTTGTCCCTATTTGTGGAGGAGCCAGAGAACGGTGGCGTGGGGTTCGAGGGTCAGGGACTGGACGGATTTTTGTTTACCGAGGCTTTTGCCGGTCCAGACGTTCTGGATGCGGTAGGTGGTGGGTTCGAGGTTGAAGGCCTCGAAGCTGGAGTTGATGATCTGCTGCTCGTCGCCGGTGTTGAAGAAGGCGAGGGCGGTGGTGTAGCCGCCGGGGAAGTCGGGGGGCAGGTCGGCGATCCAGGCGATGACGTCGCCGGAGTGGAGAGCTTCGCGGCTGGCGGTGGAGGTCTGGTCGATGGCGAGGAGGTCCTTGTTGGTGAGGAGCTTGAGAGTGTCGTCGTCGAGCAGGGTGAGGTTGGCTCCGAGGATGAGGGGCGATCGGGCCATCGACCAGAGGGTGATCATGGTCTGCTGTTCGACGGGTGTGAGGCGTGTGGTGCGTGGCTGTCCTTCACCGGGTGAGGGGCGGAGCTCGCCGAGGGGGAGCATGTCGGCGTCGGGCCAGAAGCCGGGCTTGGCGTACTGGGACCAGGCGGCGAGGCGGGCGAACTGGCTGGAGACGGCGATGGGAAAGGGTCTGGGGTTGGTCCAGTAGTCCCAGATGTCATTGGAGATGCGACTCATGTTGGAGAGCTGGGCGACTTCGGCGGCGTGCTCGAGTGGGGTGGGGCCGGGTGAGAGGCTCAGGACAATGGGGCGACCGGTTTTGTCGATTGCCTTGCGGATCATGCGGATCTCGTCGGCTTTGTATGGATGGTCGGAGATGCAGTCGACTTTGAGGAGGTCGACGCCCCAGCCGGCGTATTGGGCGAGAAGCGAGTCGTACCAGGCCTGGCCTGCGGGAGTGTCGTTGATGCCCCAGTTGGTGGGGTCCCAGGGGCAGGCGTCGGAGGTGTTGGCGGCATCCTGCGCGTGGAAGCTGGAGTTGGCGATGGGGAGATTGCGCTCGACCGAGGCGCGAGGGATTCCGCGAACGATGTGGATGCCGAACTTGAGGCCCTGGGAGTGGACGAAGTCGCTGAGGGCTTTGAAGCTGGTGCTCTCGATGGTGGCGTTGAGTTTGTGGCCTGGTGAATCGGCAGGAGGCGTAGAGGAGGCATGCTCCTGCCCAGCCGACGGGAAGCGTGCGGGTACGGGAACGTAGCGCCCGTTCGAATCGATCGCGTAGTGCAGCGTGTCGGCGTGGGGGCGGTCCTGGGGGTTGTAGAAGAACCAGCCTTCGTCGATGACGGCGTAGTTCCAGCCGAAGGGCTTGAGGCCCTGGGCGAGGATCTTTACGTTGGCGCGGAACTGATCTTCGGTAATGGTGAGGCCGTAGGCGTCCCAACTGTTCCAGCCCATGGGTGGGGTGACGGCTACCGGGGTGGGGGTGGGGGTCTGGGCGGCAGCGGCGTGAGCGATCAGGGCCATGGCCAAGAGACCGCCTGTCCAATAAGCTTTCATTTTTTCGAACCTCATTCGCGAGTGCGCGCATGTTGGTGCGCCGCTCCTACGATACGCGAGCGATTAGTTCTGCGGGCGGGGTATCGGTACGAGACGGCCCCGGCGAAGGTGTGGGCGGCGGGGATGGACGACGACCACGGGATGCAGCATGATGCCATGCCGGGCGGGATGGATATGCCGATGTGATGGGGCACCCAGTTCCGGGGCTTTATCCGGCTTTGCGGGCGATGGGGTCGGTTTTTGCGGGTGGAGTAAGGGTGCGTGAGCTTCGCGCGATGAGAGATGCGGAGTTTCCGTTGCGCGGGGCGTTGCCGCTGGCCGGCACGGGTTGCTGGAGGGTGACGATGAGGGCGGTTGCAGGGGTGGATCCGACGCACTCGTAGCTGTGGGTGGTGGAGGCGTCGAAGTAGACAGCGTCGCCGGGGACGATGGTGTGGGTCGCGTCGCCGTGGCGGAGGGTGAGGGAGCCGGAGAGGAGGTAGAGGAACTCGCAGCCGAAGTGCTGGTGGGCACGGGGTTCGCGGCCGGGCTTTGAGGGGAGGAATTCGGCGAAGTAGGGGTCGAGCTGACGGTCGGGGACCATGTAGCCCAGGCTTTCGAAGTAGTAGGCGGGGTCCTGCGCGTTGGACTGGGGGAGGCGGACGCGGTCCTTACCGCGATGGACGCGGAAGAGGGTCTGGGGCTCGGGCTCGAAGAAGTAGTTGAGGTCTTTGGAGAAGACCATGGCGATGCGCGCGAGGTTGCGCAGGGTGGGGACGACGCGGCCGGTTTCGAGTTGGGAGAGGAAGCTGGCGGAGAGGCCGGTGTGGCGGCCGAGTTCGACCAGGCCCATGGATTTCTTGAGGCGCAGATGCTTGATGCGCTCGCCGATTCGCTTTTCGGCGATGACGGATTCTGCGGCGGCGCCGTCTACCTGAATTTTGGCGGGTTCGGGAACCGGGTGGATATCGGGGATGGGCAGAGTCGAATTAGGAGGGAGGATGCTGGGGGTTGCCATTTGTTTTTTTCCTGTCGAGAAACTTTTCCAAACCGTCTTACGACTTACGCACTGGAAAAGGTTTTGGATTGACTGAAACTCTAAAGCTCGATTGGACCTTCCCTTCTACAGTGCTAGCCTTTGGTTGGATGCATATTTGGTGCGAGTTACGGTCTGGGATGGGTCGGTTGGAGTTTTTTCGGTCACAAATTGCCGAGGTGGGGGGGATCGCGCGGGCGTTTTCGCTGGTCCTTTTAGTCTTTGTGGTGGGATGCGCGAGTCCCGGACCTGCGCTTCCGCCTTCATTGAACCTGCCGCAGGTGGTCAGCGACCTGACGGTGACGCGGGTGGGCGACGAGGTGAGGCTGCGCTGGACGACTCCGGAGCGGACGACGGATAAGTTGGAGATTAAGGGTGCGATTTCGGCGGAGATCTGCCGCGATGCGGTGGCGGCTCCGCCGGTACAGGCGAGTGTGCGGGGCTGTGCAGCGGTGATGCACCTGGCGATGACGCCTGGGGTGTCGGAGGCCTGGGACCGACTGCCGGCGGGGCTGGTGACTGGGGCGGCTCGTCTACTGGCTTACCGGGTGGTGCTTCGGAATTCGGTTGGGCGGACGGCGGGGGCTTCGGGGGCAGTTTATGCGGCTGCGGGGACTGCTCCGGCTGGGGTGGAGGGGCTGAAGGGGACGGCGACGAAGGCGGGGGCGATGCTGGAGTGGCGTGCTGTCGGCGGCGGAGGGGATTCGGTTGAGCTGGATCGGACTATTGTGCCGGCTGCGGCGCAAACGACGACTGCGGTCCCGCAGCCGATTGTGGCGGATGCGACCGCGGCTTCGGAGAAGAAGCGTTCGGCGAAGGAGGCTGCTGAATTGCGGCTGCGGATTGGGGTCGATCCCGGTGGGGCGATCGACCGGACAGCCCGGATGGGGGAGAGCTATCGGTATACAGCGCAAAGGGTGCGGACGGTGGTGGTTGGTGGGCTAAGCGTGGAGATGCGGAGTGCAGCCTCGGGGAACGTGACGGTGGAGATGCTAGATGTCTTTCCGCCCGATGCTCCATTGGGGCTGGTGGCATCGCCGGGGTTTGAGGGGACAACTCCGACGATCGATTTGTCGTGGGAGCCGGGGATGGAGGCTGGGATTGCTGGGTACCGGGTGTATCGGCGGGATGGGGCCGGTGGTGCGTGGGTGCGGCTGAATGCGGCGTTGGTGGCGATGCCTGCGTATCGCGATGCAAGCGTGGTGGGGGGGCGGCAGTATGGGTATCGGGTGACGGCGGTGGATGCGAAGGGGAATGAGTCGGGGCCGAGTGGGGAGGTGGTGGAGACGGCTCCGGTGCAGTAGGCGGGACTGGAAGGCGGTTCGCGGCTTTGCGCGAATACCCACTCATCGCGATGAGGCTGCGATGAATGGGGCACCGGCGGGTTAAAGTGAGAAACCCCACGATAGGCGCGATAGTGCTGCGCCGATCATGGGGCACCCCGGGTGGGTTATTTGGATTGGGCGGTGGCGAAGCGTTTGTTGATTTCGTCCCAGTTGACGGTGTTCCACCAGGCGGCGAGGTAGTCGGGGCGCTTGTTCTGGTACTTGAGGTAGTAGGCGTGCTCCCAGACGTCGTTGCCGAGGATGGGGTAGTTGCCCTGGGAGATGGGGTTGTCCTGGTTGGGGGTGGTGGTGATCTGGAGCTTGCCGCCGACGAAGATGATCCAGCCCCAGCCGGAGCCGAACTGCTTGGCGGTGGTCTCGTTGAACTGCTTCTTCATGGTCTCGAAGTCGCCGAAGTCCTTTTTGATCTGGTCGGCGATGGCGCCGGTGGGCTCGCCTCCGCCCTTGGGCTTCATGATCTGCCAGAACATGGTGTGGTTGACGTGGCCTCCGCCGTTGTTCTGGACGGTTTTGCGGACGTCTTCGGGGATGGCGCTGAGATTCTTGATGAGGTCTTCGGCGGACTTGGAGCCCAGTTCCGGGTGCTTTTCTACGGCACCGTTGAGGTTGGTGACGTAGGCCTGGTGGTGCTTGTCGTGGTGGAGCTTCATGGTCGCTTCGTCGATGTAGGGTTCGAGGGCGGCGTAGTCGTAGGGCAGAGGTGGAAGTTCGTGGGCCACTTTAGGTTCTCCTGTCGTTCCGGTGCGGTTTGTTGAAGGGCTGCGCGTATGCGCGTTCAGGGTAGTTCGATGCGGTCTGGGGCCGTCGCGATGCCGCGTAGGCTGGCGGCGTAATGTCTGAATGATAGAACAAACACAGCACGACGAAGACAACAGCAGGTCCTTACAGGATGACAAAGCAAGAGAACAGGCAAAGGCGGCGGTAGATTTGGGTTCTAATGGAGGCCTATGAGCGACGTGGCGGAGTATCACTGGCTGGATGACGATGGGGCGGCGTTTGGAGCACCGGGGTTGGAGCCGCGGTGGACTTCGAGCAAGAAGGATGCGGTGTCGACGGCGTATTCGGCATCGAGCCGGGTGTGGTTCACGCTATCGCATGGGACGCTGAACGAGATTTATTTCCCGACGATCGACCGCCCGCAGATGCGGGACATGGAGCTGCTGTTTACCGACGGCGAGACGTTTTTCCATGAGGAGAAGCGGGACTTTACGTATGACTTTCACTACATCCACCGGGACGCGCCGGCGGTGCGGGTGACGGGGAGCGATCCGCAGAAGCGGTACACGGTGACGAAGGAGTTTATCGCGGACCCGCACCATTCGGTGGTGCTGATGAATGTGAAGATCACCGGCGACGAGGCGGTGCTGGGGCGGCTGAAGTGCTATGCGCTGCTGGCCCCGCACTTGAATGGGGGCGGCGCGGGGAATTCGGCGCGGTCGGTGCAGGTGGCGGGGCGAAGGGTGGTGCTGGCGTGGAAGGGGCCGGTGTCGCTGGCGATGGGGTGCGACAAGGGATTTACGCGGACGTCGTGCGGGTATGTGGGGACGAGTGATGGCTTTCAGGACTTGATGACGGACATGCAGATGAACTGGCAGTTCGGCCAGGCGCTGGATGGGAACATTGCGCTGACGGGGGAGATCGACGTTGCGCAGCATCGCGAGTTCACGATTGCGATCTCGCTGGGGGACGGGCACCATGCGGCGCTGGCAGGGATGATGCAGAGTTTGGCGACTCCATACGCGGTGCATCTGAAGCGCTTCGTGAAGCAGTGGCTGCGGGCGGTCACGCCGGAGGAGCTGGCGATGGCTTCGACCGACGGCGGAAGGCTGTCGCGGGTGAGCCATAACGTGATTTTGACGCATGAGGACAAGACGTACGCGGGGGCGTTCATTGCGTCGGCTTCGATTCCGTGGGGAGCTTCGAAGGGGGACGACGACCTGGGTGGGTATCACCTGGTTTGGACGCGGGATATGGTGCAGTCGGCGACTGCGCTGCTGGCCCTGGGAGGGGCGGAGACGGCGCTGCGGGCGCTGGTGTATCTGGCGTGTACGCAGCATCCGGATGGGAGCTTTGCGCAGAACTTCTGGATCGATGGGACGCCTTACTGGCACGGGATCCAGCTGGATGAGGTGGCGTTTCCGATCATTCTGGCTTGGCGGCTTTGGAAGAGCAAGGAGCTTGGGGACTTTGTGGTGTTTCCGTTTGTCGAGAACGCCGCGGCGTTTCTGGTGCGGTATGCGCCGATTACGCAGCAGGAGCGCTGGGAGGAGGTCGCGGGGTACTCGCCGTCTACGCTGGCTGCGGTGATTGCTGCGCTGGTGTGCGCGGCGGACCTGGCGCGGGCGCACCAGTCGCCGGAGCTGGGAACGTTTCTGGAAGAGTATGCGGACTGGATTGAGGCGCATCTGGATGAGTGGACGACTACCGACGATGGGTGTCTGTTGCCGGGGGTTTCGCGGCACTACATGCGGATTCGGCCGCCGTCGGAGGGGGAGCCGTTTTATAACCCGGCGGTCCCGGCGGGGCACCTGGTCATGCCGAACCGGGCACCGGGAGAGAAGGCGGAGTTTGAAGACAGGGAGATCATCGACGCGGGGTTTCTGGAGCTGGTGCGGTATGGGATCCGGCGGGCGGACGATCCGCTGATCGTGGACTCGCTGAAGGTGGTGGACCATGTGCTGAAGATCGAGACGCCATACGGGACCTGCTGGCGGCGGTACAACCACGATGGGTATGGGCAGAGGAAGGACGGCGGGCCGTTTATGGGGTGGGGGCAGGGGCGGGCGTGGCCTCTGCTGGGCGGGGAGCGCGGGCACTATGAGCTGGAGGCGGGACACGATGTGAAGTCGTACATCCGGGCGATGGAGCAGTTCAGCTCGATTGGGGCGATGCTGCCGGAGCAGGTTTGGGATTATGAAGACTTTCCGCAGGAGGGGATGTACAAGGGGCAGTCGGCGGGGTCGGCGCAGCCTCTGGTGTGGGCGCACTCGGAGTACATCAAGCTGCTCAGGTCGGTGGTGGATGGGAAGGTGTTCGACTGCATCCCGGTGGTGAAGGATCGGTATGCGGTGGCTGCGGGGAAGCGGACTTTCCAGAGCGAGGTGGAGATCTTTCAGACCACTCGGCCGGTGTATGAGGTGCGCGCAGGGATGCGGCTGCGGATTGTGGACACGGTGCGATTCCAGGTGAAAGTGTCGACGGACAACTGGGCGACGAATGCGACGATTTTGTCGCACCCTGTGGGATATCCGGGGTCGTATGCGGATATTCCGACGACGGCGGGGAAGGCGGGGACGATCAGTTTTACGATCTATTGGCCGGATCAGGAAAAGTGGCTGGGGCGGAACTTTGAAGTAGCAGTGATAAGTGATGACCGGTAAGCAGTCCGGTTGACTGAGATGGCGGTACGGGGCCGTGAACGCTTACACTAGGAAATATGGGTTTGGAGCACCGAATCGGAAGATGGAGCGCGCGAAGCGCTGTGGAAGAGTTGGCCGTTCGTTTGTTGCATCCAAGGATTGAAACTTTTGAAAAAGGAACAGAATGAGCGATAAGCAGAACGAGCTGGACCAGCTTTCTATCAATGCCCTGCGATTTCTTGCCGTGGACGGCGTGCAGAAGGCCAACAGTGGGCATCCGGGGGCACCGCTGGGATGCGCGCCGATTGCGTACCTGCTGTATCACAAGCTGATGAAGCATGACCCGGCGGACCCGAAGTGGATCGACCGCGACCGGTTTGTGCTGTCGAATGGGCACGCTTCGATGCTGCTGTACGGGTCGCTGCATCTGTCGGGGTACGACCTGCCGATGTCGCAACTGGAGCAGTTCCGGCAGTGGGGCTCGCATACGCCGGGGCATCCGGAGTATGGCGAGACGCCGGGGGTTGAGGTGACGACCGGGCCGCTGGGCCAGGGGTTCGGCATGGCGGTAGGGATGGCTGCTGCGGAGAAGCATTTGGCGGCGGTGTACAACCGCGATATGTACAACGTGGTGGACCACCACACGTATGTGCTGTGCGGCGATGGCGACCTGATGGAGGGGATCTCGCATGAGACGGCTTCGCTGGCGGGTACGCTGGGGCTGGGCAAGCTGATTGTGCTGTATGACGATAATTTGATCTCGCTGGATGGGCCGACGGATCTCTCGTACACGGAGGATGTGACGAAGCGGTTTGAGGCATACCACTGGCAGGTGTTGAGCGTGGCCGATGGGAATGACCTGGTGGCGATTGAAGATGCGATCAATGCGGGCAAGGCGGATACTACGCGGCCGACGCTGATCCGGGTGCGCACGGTGATTGGGTATGGGAGCCCGAAGGCGGGGACGAAGGCGGTGCATGGGGAGGCTCTGGGCGCGGAGAACGTGAAGGCGACCAAACGGAACCTGGGCTGGCCGGAGGACAAGACGTTCTACGTTCCGGAAGAGGCTCGGAAGAACTGGGACACGATCAAGCCGAAGGGCAAGAAGGAACATGCGGAGTGGGACGCGCACTTCGCGGAGTACAAGCGGGCGTATCCCGAGCCGGGTGCGGAGTTCGAGCGGAGGATCAAGGCGGAGATGGCGGATGGGTGGGAGAAGAAGATTCCCACGTTCCCAACGGACAAGCCGGTGGCGACTCGCAATGCCGGGCAGGTTGTGATGAACGCGATCGAGAAGGTGGTGCCGGAGCTGTTTGGCGGCGCGGCGGATTTGACCTCTTCGACGAAGACGATCTTCAAGGACAGCCCAAGCTTCCATGTCGATCCTGCGGGGCGCAATGTGTTCTTCGGCGTGCGCGAGTTTGGCATGATGGCGATGGTGAATGGGATGGCGGCGCATGGCGGAATTATTCCGTTTGGGTCGACGTTCTTTGTGTTCTCGGACTACTGCCGTCCGGCGCTGCGGCTGGGAGCGTTGATGTCGACGCACTCGCTGTATGTGTTTACGCATGACTCGGTGGGTCTGGGCGAGGATGGGCCGACGCATCAGCCGATCGAGCACCTGATGGCGCTGCGGGCGATTCCGCAGCTGACGGATTTTCGTCCGGCGGATGCGAATGAGACGGCGGCTTGCTGGAAGCTGGCGCTGGAGCGGAAGTCGGCCAGCTTTATGGCGCTGTCGCGGCAGGATTTGCCGGTGTTCGATGCGGCGCAGGCGTTTGCTGGCGTGCCGAAGGGCGCGTACTCGATGACGCCGGATGTGAAGTCGGCGGATGTGATTTTGATTGCTACGGGCTCCGAGGTCACAACCTGCCTGAAGGCTGCGGAGGAGTTGAAGGCTGCGGGGATTACGGCCAATGTGGTTTCGATGCCGAGCTTCAAGGTCTTCGACGAGCAACCGGACGCGTATAAGGCTGCGCTGCTGCCGGAAGGGACGCCGAAGGTTTCGCTGGAGGCGGGCGCGACGATGGGCTGGTACAAGTACGTCGGGCACAACGGCGCGGTGATTGGGATTGACCGGTTTGGGGCTTCGGCTCCGGGGCCGATTGCGCTGGAGAAGCTGGGGATCAGCTCGGCGCATGTTGTGGAGACGGTGAAGAAGCTAGTGAAGAAGTAGAAGAACAAGCTAGTGACAGCTTGGAACAGCGAAAGGCAGTTGGAGCGTTATGGTGAGTAGCGAGTTGGAGATGTTGCGTGAGGTGGAGGAGGCGAAGCTCGGAGAGCGGACGCCTTTTGATTCTTCGCGGCAGGCTACTTATGAGGATTCGGTTGCACCTGAGGTTGAGTGGGAGCACGAGGATTCGTAGCAGGTTCTTCTTGAGGTCGCTCGGATGACGCAGGATGAGGCGAAGCTACTGGTTGCGAAGCGGGCGGTGGAGTTTGTTGAGCGGGGGATGGCGGTCGGGCTGGGGACGGGGTCTACGGCTACGTTGTTCATTCGCGAGTTGGGCAAGCGCGTGCAGCAGGGGCTGAAGATTCGTTGCGTGGCTTCGAGTGATGCGAGCCATCAGCTGGGGTTGTCGCTGGGGATGGATGTGACGACGCTCGAAGAGCTGCCGGAGTTGGATGTCTATATTGACGGCGCGGATGAGGTGGGGCCGGAGCTTGCCTTGATTAAGGGTGGAGGCGGCGCGCTGCTGCGAGAGAAGATTGTGGCGAGCGCGGCGAAGCAGTTCATCGTCGTGGTCGATTCGACTAAGGTGGTGGACCGGCTCGGGAAGTTTCCTCTTCCGGTTGAGGTGGTAAAGATGGCGCTGGCTGTAGTTGAACCCAGACTTGTGAACCTTGGAGTGCATCCGAAGCAACGGTTGGCGAAGAGTGGGAGTGGGCCTTATCTGACCGATGAGGGGAATTACATTCTGGACTGCGCGTGCGGCGTGATTGAAGACCCTGAGGTGATGGCGGCGGAGATTCGCGGGATTGTGGGTGTGGTGGAGCATGGATTGTTCCTGGGAATGGCAACGCTGGCGCTGGTGGCGGGTGAGGGTGGCGTGAAGGAACTGCGGGCTTAGAAAGGCTGCTGAACTGTTTACGTCCCACGCATCGCGATAAAGCCGCGATGGATGCGGAACCCCCGGCTTTCGTGAGGTTTCGTTGCATCGTGTCGAGGCACCTCGGCGTCTCATACAAGGAGACTCGGTTCGTTCATTTCACGTTGCCGCAACAACGGCGTTTCAGCATTGACAGGGATCGGGGTTACTCTTTAAGGACTGCGCGTTTGAGATTGAGAACGAGGCAGAGCGAGGTCGATGCACATGGAACTGGGGATTATCGGACTGGGCAAGATGGGCTTCAACATGGCGGCGCGGTTGCGCGAGGCTGGGCATAAGGTTGTGGGATTCGACTTCAACAAAGATGCGACGGCGAAGCTGACGGCGGCGGGGTCGCTGGGGGTGAACTCGCTGGAAGACCTGGTGAAAAACCTGAGCGTGCCGCGGGCGGTGTGGATCATGGTGCCGGCGGGCGATCCGGTGGATGAGACCATTGCGAACCTGGAGAAATATATGCAGCCGGGTGATGCGTTTATCGACGGCGGCAACTCGAACTACAAGGACTCGCAGCGACGGCATGATGAAGCGGTGGCGAAGGGATATGACTTTATCGACTGCGGGACTTCGGGGGGGGTGTGGGGCCTGAAGGAGGGGTACAGCCTGATGATCGGTGGAGATGAGGGGCCGGTGAAGCGGCTGACGCCGATCTTTGCGGCGCTGGCTCCAGCCGCGGATAAAGGCTGGGGGCGCGTGGGACCTGCGGGTGCGGGGCACTTTGTAAAGATGGTACACAACGGGATTGAGTATGGGCTGATGCAGGCGTATGCGGAGGGGTTTTCGATTATGAAGGCGAAGACGCCGCTGGACCTGGACCTGACGCAGATCTCGCAGATCTGGCGGTACGGGTCGGTGGTGCGGTCGTGGCTGCTGGACCTGACGGCGGACGCGCTGGCGAAGAATCCGACGCTGGATGGCCTGGAGGCGTGGGTTCCCGATTCAGGCGAGGGCCGCTGGACGGTGATGGAAGCGATCGACCTGAATATTTCTGCGCCGGTGATTACGGAGTCGCTGATCCGGCGGCTGCGCTCACGCGAGGAGAATAACTTTACGGACCGTATGATTTCGATTATGCGCGGCGAGTTTGGCGGGCATGACGTGAAGAAGGTGGACTAGCGTTGCAGTTTGTTAGTGGAAGACAAAAAAAGATCCGAGGAACGGCCGTTTCGATTTGAAGGAGTTAATGTTTATATGGCAACTACGCAGGTTACAATTTCGCCGGAGGCGTTGAAGGCGAGTCAGCATTCGGAGCGCGCACCGGATCCTTGCATCGTGGTGATCTTCGGGGCGTCGGGCGATTTGACGAAGCGCAAGCTGTTGCCGGCGCTGTATCACCTGGAGCAGGCGGGGAATCTTCCGGAGAATTTTGCGGTGGTGGGCGTGGCGCGGCGGCCGCTGGAAGATAGTTTTGCGGCGGATATGAAGGACGGGATCGTCAGCGGCGGCGGTGTGGACGCTTCCGACGAGAAGCTTGACCCCTTTGTGGGGCGGATCCGGTACCACGCGATGAACTTCGACGATGCTTCGGGGTATGACGCGCTGAAGGAGCTTCTGAAGAAGCTCGATGGCGAGTTCAAGACTGAGGGAAACCGGCTGTTTTATCTGGCGACCGCGCCGGAGTATTTTTCGGACATCATTAAATTTCTTGGCGACCATGGAATGGCGCAGCCGGAGGAGCCGGCTGAGGGTGCGCAGGACTCCTCGAAGGAGTGGGTAAGGATCGTCATCGAGAAGCCGTTTGGACATGATCTCGATTCGGCGAAGGCGCTGAACGACGAGGTGAACAAGGTCTTTCGCGAAGACCAGATCTTTCGCATCGACCACTACCTCGGCAAGGAGACGGTGCAGAACATTCTTGTGTTCCGGTTTGCGAACGGGATCTTCGAGAATGTGTGGAACCGGAACTATATCGACCACATCGAGATTACGGCGGCAGAGTCGATTGGGATCGAAGGGCGCGGGCCGTTCTATGAGAGCGCGGGCGCGCTGCGCGATGTGGTGCAGAACCATGTGATGGAGCTGCTGAGTTTTGTAGCGATGGAGCCACCGGTGTCGTTCCATGCGGAGGCGGTGCGAGCGGAGAAGATCAAGGTGTGGCAGGCGATCTCGCCGATCCATCCTTCGGACACGGTGCGCGGGCAGTATGGGCCGGGAACGGTGGATGACAAGCCGGTAGTCGGGTACAGGCAGGAAGACCGCGTGGCACCGCGGTCGCAGACGGAGACGTATGCGGCGCTGCGGCTGGAGATTGAGAACTGGCGCTGGGCGGGCGTGCCGATCTACATCCGCGCGGGCAAGCGGCTGGCGAAGCGGGTGACGGAGATTACGATCCAGTTCAAGCAGCCTCCGCTGCTGCTGTTCAAAGGCGGCGACGGCAAGTGCGCGGAGGGGATCAAGTCGAACGTGATCTCGATGCGGATTCAGCCGGATGAGGGGATTGCGTTGCGTTTCGAGGCGAAGGTGCCGGGGCCGAGCATGAACATCAGCCCGGTCAATATGAACTTCAGCTACTCGGAGGCGTTTGGCGTCTCGTCGGCGAACGGGTATGAGCGGCTTCTGCTGGACGCGATGCTGGGCGATGCGACGCTGTTCGCGCACCGCGATGGCGTGGAGGCGACGTGGGCTTTGATGACGCCGATCCTGGAGTACTGGGCGAAGAATCCGATCAAGGATTTTCCGAACTATGCAGCGGGGACCTGGGGGCCTCCGGCGGGGGATGCGCTGATGGAGAGCGAAGGGCGGAAGTGGCGAAAGCTTTAGGCCAGGGAATAGGGAATAGGGAATAGCGAGCGATAGCAAAGGCAAAGGACGAGAATGCCGCGATCGGTTTCGGTTACATATAGGGTTTCGAGGTCGCCAGAGGAGTTGGCTGCGGTGGCTGCGGAGATGTTTGCTTCGGTGGCCTCGGCCGCGGTGAAGGCGCGCGGGTTGGCGCGGGTGGCAATCTCCGGCGGCACGACGCCGAAGGCGATGTTCGCGTTGCTCGCGGACCGGGCGCGGCCTTATTTTGCTGAAGTGCCATGGGACAAGCTGCAGCTCTTCTGGGTGGATGAGCGGTGCGTGCCGCCGACGGATGCCGAGTCGAACTACCGGATGACGAATGAGGCGATGCTGTCGCATGTGCCTCTGCCGGCGAGTCAGGTGTATCGGATGGAGGGCGAGCTCGATCCGGAGGTTGCGGCATCGCGGTATGAGGCGACGATCCGCAATGCGTTCAAGCTGGAGGGCGCGGAGACTCCGACGTTCGATCTGGTGCTGCTCGGGATGGGCGACGACGGGCATACGGCTTCGCTGTTTCCGCATACCGAGGCGCTGAACGAGATGGCGCGGATTGTTGTCGCGAACCATGTGCCGCAGAAAGATACATGGCGGATTTCGCTGACGTGGCCGGTGATCGATCGTGGGCGCGAGGTTGCGTTTCTGATTGAGGGCGAAGGCAAGGCGCAGGTTCTGCGTGATGTGATGCTGGGGCCGTATGATCCCGAGACGAAGCCTTCGCAATTGATCCGGCCGGCGAGCGGACGGCTGACGTTGTTGCTGGATCAGGCTGCGGCGGCTAAGCTGCCTGTACCGGCGGACGCGCATGCTGGGAGTCTGGAGCTTTCTTAAATCTGGAGCGGTGGATGATTCTGGCGGGCGATGTCGGCGGGACGAAGGTTCATCTTGCGCTTTACAACTTTGAAGCCGGAAAGCTGAGGCCGGTGCGCGACCAGAAGTTTCCGGCGCATGAGTTTGCTTCGCTGGATGCGGTGGTCGAGAGGTTTTTTTCGGCGGGCAGCGAGCAGCGGAGTGAGATTGCGGCGGCTTGTTTTGGGTGTCCGGGGCCGGTGCGCGATGGGCGGCTGAAGTTGACGAATCTGCCTTGGACGCTGGATGCGCGCGATCTACAGAAGTCGCTTGCGATCGAGCATATCTTTTTGATCAATGACCTTGAGGCAAACGGGTACGGCATCCCGGAGCTGGCGGCGGAGAGCATCTTTACGCTGCATGCGGGGGATGCGGCGGCGGTGGGGCATCGCGGGTTAATTGCGGCGGGGACGGGGTTGGGCCAGGCGCTGCTGATCTGGGACGGGAAGGCACATCGGCCGATTCCTTCGGAGGGCGGACACTGCGACTTTGCGGCGCGAACAGATCGCGAGGTTGCACTGCTGCAGTATCTGCGCGGGACGCTGAAGGGGCGCGTGAGCTGGGAGCGCGTGGTTTCGGGGATTGGGATCAAGAATATTTATGCATATCTGCGCGCTGTCGAAAAGATGGAAGAGCCTGCGTGGCTGCGCGAGCGGATGGCTGCGGAAGATCCGAATGCGGTGATTGGAAAGTGCGCGGAGGATGGGTCGAGTCCGCTTTGCTTTGAGACGATGAAGGTGTTTGCGGCTGCTTATGGTGCGGAGGCAGGGAACATTGCGCTGAAGGTGCTGGCGATGGGTGGAATTTATCTTGGTGGTGGGATTGCGCCGAAGATGCTGAAGACGCTGGGTGGCGGCGGGTTTGTGGAGGCGTTTCTGGATAAGGGACGAATGTCGCCGTTGCTGGAGTCGGTGCCGGTGCGGGTAATCTTGGACGATACGTGCGCGCTGCTGGGGGCGGCGGCGTTTGCGGAGGCGCGGGCGGCTGAGGTTTCGGGTCACTCGGAGCGGGCTGCTTCTGTGCATGGTTGATCTTTCGCAGCGCGCCGATCCGGAGGAGCTTCTGGAGTTGATGGATGGGCCTTGCAGTTATATAGAGCTGCGGGAATGTCTGCGGGATATTGCGAAGGTGAATCGGCTGATGTGGGCGTATCGGCCTACGTTGGAGTGGCTTGGGGGGGTAGTGGATTCGACTGCGCTTTCAGGGTCGTTGCGTGTGCTGGATGTTGGGTGCGGGTACGGCGATATGCTGCGGCGGATTGAGGCGTGGGCGAAGCGGCGCGGGGCTGCGGTTGAGCTGATTGGCGTGGACCTGAATGCGGATGCGGTGCGTGCTGCGCGGGAGGCGACTCCCGTGGGGAGCCGAATCGAGTGGATCGCCGGGGATGCGTATTCATGTGCGGTCGAGGCCGATGTCGTGATCAGTTCTTTGCTGACCCATCATCTGGCGGAGGCGGAAATCGTGCGGTTTCTGGCGTGGATGGAGCGGACGGCCAGGGTTGGATGGTTTGTGAACGACCTGCATCGGCAGGCTGTGCCCTATTACGTTTTTCGTGCGGTTGGCCGGGCGGCGGGGTGGCACCCTTTCGTGCGGCACGATGGGCCGGTGTCGATTCGGCGGAGCTTTGTGCCGGAGGATTGGCGGCGGATGTTGGCGGTGGCCGGTGTGGGGACCGGGACGATTACGGAGTTCAGGCCGGCGCGGTTGTGTGTTGGGCGTGTACGATAGCCCCCCCCAGCACTTTGAGCATAAAGTATTCCTTCTAAAAGAGTTAAGCGCGCGCTTAGAGCGTGCTATGCGTGCGCTGACGCAATAGAAAAAGTCCAGCCTGATGGCCGGACTCTGAGCTTTATCTCTACTTCTATCTTATGGGATTGGAGGAAACTAAACGGCCAACTATTTTTTCGATTTAAGTTATTTGATTGCTTGGTTTAGGGGGGAAATGAGGGATTTGGGGGCTTGACATGCGATTCTGGCTGGAAGAATTGCGTTTTCGGGTTGATCGAAAGAAAAGCGGTCGAGCTTCCGCTCGATGCCCACCTTAGCGCCGATAAAACTGTCGCGAAGATGGGGCACCCGGATTTGTGGGATGGGGGAAAAGACGCTAGGTTTCGATGAAGGATTTCAGGCGGGTCAGGGCGTTGTCCCAGTGGGCGGAGACGCGGTCTAGATATTGTTTGAGGTCTTCGATGGGTTCGGGGGCGAGCTGGAAGAGGCGCTCGCGGCCGGCGTGGGCGCAGCGGACGAGGCCTGCGCCTTCGAGGACGCGGAGGTGTTTGGTGATGGCCTGGCGGGTGAGGCGGGAGCCTTCCGCCAGGCGGGAGATGGAGTGGGGGTTGGCGTCGGAGAGTTTTGCGACCAGCGCGAGGCGGGTCTCATCGCCCAGCGCGGCGAAGGCTGCGGCGTGGGCACGGCGGTGGGCGGCGAGACTTTTAGTGCGTTTATGCTGCGTGGTCATGGACGTAGGTTTCGATGTTCTTCATCTGCTGCGCCCAGCCCTTGTCGTTCATGCGGAAGGCTTCGTCACGGCGGTGGGCGGGGACTTTGTCGAAGCCGGACTCGACGACTTTGACGAGGGTTCCGGCGGGAGTTGGCTCGAGGGTGAACTCGACGAGGGTGGGGGTTTCGTTGGAGTAGTCGACGTTGGGATCGATGGCGTAGGGCTTCCAGGTGAAGGAGAAGAGGCGCTGGGGCTCGATCTTCTGGATGGCGGCGGTCCACTTGAGGTGTTCGTAGCCGGGATAGGTCATGTGGCCGGTGGAGGGTTGGCCGGGAGCAAAGGGCTGGTCGAGTTTTACGCGGAACCACTCGCCGAACTCGGTGTGGTTGGTGAGGGCTCGCCAGACGCGGGCGATGGGGGCTTTGATTTCGATTTGTTTTTCGATTCGGTCTGTTGACATAGGCAACCTCTTGGTTGCATGTTAGCGTGGCGCGGCAAATTATGCAACTGGTTGGTTGCGGGAATATCTTGAAAGCAAATCACAGAGGACACAGAGTAAAGGAGAGAACACTGAGAGAGGCTACGCTCTTTCACTTTGCGGTTCGATTCTCTGGATTCGGCTGCGATCTTGAGAGTGGGCGGTTCGAAGTAGGAAATACGGAGATTCTGAGCCAAAATCGGCTCAGAATGACGGCCGTGTCTGTTTACTGCTTGTCTTGTGATGATGGCGTTATTGAGAGTTGAGGCACTGCCGCGGGCCGCTCCCGGGATTTAGTCTTGTGGGAGCGGTTTGAGGTGGGTTCGCTCGATGGGTCTGTGGCGTGGATGGGTGGCGACTGTCGTGGTGTGCGGATCGGGGTGGGTGGGGACGGCCTGTGCGCAGCGGCTGCCGGGAGGGGTGCGGCCGGAACATTATTCGCTGGCGCTGGCTCCGGATTTGAGGACGGCTACGTTTTCCGGGTCGGAGATGATCGACGTGGTGCTGGACTCGGCGACGAGCGCGATTACGTTAAATGCGGCGGAGGTCGAGTTTGGCGCTGTGAAGGCTTATGTGGTGCCGGCGGGGATGGTTGTTGGCGGGGTGGACAAGAAGGGGCGGCAGGTGCGGGTTGATCTGGCGACGGTCGACAAGACGCCGCAGACCGCGGTGGTAACGCTGGATGCGGCGAAGGAGCAGGCGACCTTTACGTTTGCGCGGGCGCTGCCGGCGGGGAGGGTGCGGCTGGCGATTGCGTACAAGGGGATTCTGAACGATAAGCTGCGGGGGTTTTATCTTTCGAAGACGAAGGCGCGTAATTATGCGGTGACGCAGTTTGAGGCGACGGATGCGCGGCGGGCGTTTCCGAGTTTTGATGAGCCGGCGTTGAAGGCGACGTTCGACGTGACGCTGGTGGTGGATGAGGGGGACACGGCGATCTCGAATACGAAGATCGTTTCGGACAAGAAGGGGCCGGTGGCGGGGAAGCATACGATTGCGTTTGCGGTTACGCCGAAGATGTCGACCTACCTGGTGGCGTGGCTGGTGGGGGACTTTGTTTGCAGCACGGGGAAGGCGGATGGAGTACCGATCCGCGCGTGCGCGACTCCGGAGAAGGCGAAGCTGACGAAGTTTGCGCTGGAGTCGGCGAAGTGGACGCTGCATTATTACGACGAGTATTTCGGGATCAAGTACCCGATGGCGAAGCTGGATATGGTGGCGATTCCGGACTTCGAGGCTGGGGCGATGGAGAACTTCGGGTGCATCACGTACCGCGAGCCCGAGATGCTGGTGGACGCGAAGCATGGGGTCATCTCGGCGAAGAAGGAGGTTGCGCAGACGATCGCGCATGAGATGGCGCACCAGTGGTTTGGGGACATGGTGACGCCGGTGTGGTGGGACAACCTGTGGCTGAACGAGGGGTTTGCGACCTGGATGGAGTCGAAGGCCGCGGCGAAGTGGCATCCGGAGTGGCACTACGAGCAGGATGTTGCGTCGGATCTGCAAGAGACGCTGGATACGGATGCGCAGGCGACGACGCGGGCGATCCGGACGCGGGCAGAGACGCCGGCAGAGATCAATGAGTTGTTCGACGGAATCGCGTATGGCAAGGCCGGCGCGGTGATTGGGATGGTCGAGAACTGGGTGGGCGAAGAGGTCTTTCGCAAGGGAGTGCATGAATATCTTGCAGCGCATTTGTATGGGAATGCGACGGCGGAGGATTTCTGGGGGACGCAGGCGCGGGTAAGCGGGCTGCCGGTGGATGCGGTGATGCGGAGTTTTGTGGAGCAGCCGGGGGTTCCGCTGGTGACGCTGGATGTCGGTGGCGCGGATGCGGCTGTAGAGCAGAGGCGCTTTCTGCTGTCGGGCGGCGGGACGGCAGAGACGAATGAGAAGTGGTCGATTCCGGTGTGCTTCCGTGGTGCGAATTGCCGGTTGCTGACGCCGGAGAAAGAGACGATGGATGTGCCGGTGGCGGTTTCGGGTTCTCCATCTATCTATGCGAACGCGGGGGATAAGGGGTACTACCGGACGGAATATGCCGATGGCCAACTGGCGGCGATTGTAGCGAATGTGGAGACGGGGCTGACGCCGGCGGAGCGGATCGGCCTGCTGGGCGATCGATGGGCGCTGATGCTTGGGGGAAAGGGGAAGGTGGGGGAGTTTCTGGATCTGGCGCTGGCGGTGAAGCAGGATCCGAATGCCACGGTGGTGGACAGCGCGCTGGCGAAGATCGAGACGGTCGAACGGCGGATTGCGACGGATGGCGAGCGGGATCGGCTGAATGCGATGGTGCGGAGGGAGTTTGGGCCGGTGTATGCCGGGCTGGGGACACCGGACAAGCATGAGGCGTGGGATCGGCAGGAGTTGCGGGAGACGCTGTTTGAGGCGTTAGGCGATGCGAAGGACCCGGCGGTGCTGGCGCAGGCGAATCGGGTGGTAACGGAACTGCTGGCGGGGAACAAGGTGAAGCATGGCGCGGACGACTCGAGCATTGCCGATGCGGCGATTACGCTGGCCACGGCGAAGGGCGATGCGGAGATGTACGACAAGCTGCTGCGGATCGGGAAAAATACGACCGATCCAGACCTGAAGGTGGATGCGCTGCACCTTTTGACGCGGTTTCAGGATCCGTTTCTGGTGGTGCGGACGCTGGAGTATGCGATCTCGGACGAGGTGCGGAACCAGGATAGCTGGACGCTGATCGCGCTGCTGCTTTCGCGGCGGGAGACGCAGGACCTGACGTGGCAGTTCGTGCAGCAGCACTGGGACGCGATTGCGCGGAAGGCGACGGTGAACTCAGAAGCTCGGATTGTGGAGGCGACGGGGGCGTTCTGCTCGGCGGCGCGGAGGGACGAGGTGGCGAGTTTTTTTGCGGCGCATCCGGTGGCTTCGGCGGACCGGACGCTGGCGAAGTCGATCGACAGCATCAATGAATGCACTCGCCTGCGCGCGGAGCAGGAGCCGGAGCTGCGAAGGTGGCTGGACGGGTATGGGCGGCGGTAGAGCTTCCGGCGTGGCTCAGGGTCGCAGGTAACTTCTGAGAGTCCGGGCCTGGGTGGTTCGGTGGCAGGTCTGACCTCAAGCGGGCTGGGGTGGAATAGAGGTTTGAATAGCTGGCCACCTTCGCCAGCGAGTTGCCGGGTGCTCAGGAAGGGCAGGCCGGGCGCTTGTTATCGGACTGGAAAGATTGAAGGAAGCGACTCCATGGGAGACCAGTGGGGACGCCACAATCCGGCGAAAAATGGGTGGCGGAGCCCTTTCGCGAGGGATGGGACAGGAGACCGGTGACTGGGGCCAAAGCGTTCTCCCCGCGGTGTACCGGAGTTAGCAATAGCCTCTGGAAAAAATGACAAAAGAATTCTTGACAGTAGTACCTCTAAAGGCTGAAGCTTGCTTCGCATCCAAAGTGGTCTTACCTTTACGCTTCTATGTGCCTATTCGAGCACAAGAGCTCTCGTGAAGCGTGCCCACTGATGCATACAGGCTCTATCTCATAAGAATAAGAAGAGGTTACATCTATGTGTACAACTTTGAGGCTTACGACGGTTTCGCAAAAAATTGCTAAGTGGTTTGGAGTATTTCTGCTGGCTGTTGCAGGCATTGCCGGCAGCCTGGCGCACGCGCAGATTTCGGGTACAGGCGCGATTTCGGGTACGGTGCAGGATCCGTCGGGCGCGGTAATTCCGAACGCGGTTGTGACGGCGACGAACGTGGGCACGAATGTGCAGACGGTTCGTACGACGACCAAGGCGGGCGACTACAACATCACGCCTCTGCTTCCCGGCACCTATAGCGTAACGGTTGCTGCCCAGGGATTTGAAGGATTCAAGCAGGAGAACGTCACTGTGGACGCCCTGGTGACGGTGGGCCTGAACGTGAAGATGACCGTAGGCCGCGCGGATGAGACCGTGACGGTCACCGCCGCTCCCCCTCTGCTTTCCACCCAGGACGCGACACTCGGTGGCGTGATGGACAACCAGATGTATTCGAATCTGCCTTTGCAGATGGGCGCGGCCAACAGTCCCGACCAGCGGCGCGCGACCGACTTCGAGTACCTGATGCCGGGCGTGCAGGGAAATTTCACGTCGAACAATAACACTTCGAACTCGGGTATCGTGAACGGCAGCGGTCCCTCGGGCGGCGTGTCGGAGATCTACATCGACGGCGTGAACCTGCCCGAAGCGGATCAGGTCGGTGACCCTCGTTTCACGTGGACTGCGATTGGCGTAGATTCAGTCGACCAGTTTCAGGTTCAGACGGCGGGTGTCTCGTCGCAGTACGGCGGGCAGGGCGTTCAGAATTATTCGATCAAGAGTGGCGGCAACGCGTATCACGGGTCTTTGTATGAGTACAACCGGAATACGTTGTTTGATGCGTGGGCCTTTCAGTCGAAGGTTCCGACTCTCAACGCTCAGGGTGCCACGATTGCGGGCGGCATCAAGCCTCGCGAGGTTCAGAACGAGTTTGGGATTGTGCTGAGCGGTCCCATCCTCAAGAACAAGCTTTTCCTTTTCGGCAACTATGGCCAGTATCGCTACCAGCATGGAGCGACCTACACGTCGATGACGATTCCGACGGCAGCGATGCTGGGGTATACCCAGAGTGGCACGGCTCTACCTTACGCGGACTTCAGGGGCTATGCTGCGGCCTTCAACGGCGGTGCGGCGCACATCTATGACCCTGCGACACAGACCCCAGGCTGCAATGGCGGAAGCATTCCGTGTACCCGGCAGCCGTTCAAGTGCAACGGCGTAGTGGACGAAATCTGTGCGAGCCGCCTATCTACGGCGTCCACCTTCTATGCCAAGCAGTTGCTTCCGTACGAACCCCTGGCCAACCAGTCGTCGTACACCGGCAACCTGGCCTACGGCACTCCCACCGGCCTGGCGAACTGGTATTCGACGGGCAGTATTGACTACACGGCGAACGCGCGGAACCAGATTCGTCTGTTGATCGCATTCGGACGCCAGGCTGCCACCGGCTCGAATTCGGGCAGCGGTCTCAATCCGCCTTTCAATACCTCCCAGATCTATAACCCCGTCACCACGGTCGACATCCTGAAGGACTCGTTCACCATCAACTCGCATTTGGTGAACCAGTTTGCCATCGGCTACGGCCGGTATCAGAGCGACTCGGTGACTCCGAACCGTCAGCCGAAGTATTCCGCAGCCTCCGCCGGCATCCTCAATATGCCTGGGGGGCAGGCGTCGGATGGTTTCCCGGCGATCAGTTGGGCAGTCAGCGGGAGCACGACGAACGCTTTTGCGAATCCCGCTACGTGGGGCGGCTATGCTTGGAACAACAAGATCAACAACACATACACCATCACCGACAACCTGCAGTGGGTCTTCGGCAAGCAGAACATCACCATCGGCGGCCAGGTGGTGGATGCGCAGTTCAATTACTACAAGGTGGTCTCTCCGTCGGGTCCGATGGGCTTCCAGTTCAGCTCTCTACAGACGTCGAACTTCAGCAGTGGCAGCACGATCAATCCCAATCAGGGCGCGGCTGTCGCCAGTTATATGATCGGCGCGGTGAACTCGAGCTCGGACACGGTCAACAGCCCCGGCCTGGGAACTCGCTGGCTGGATCCTTCGTTCTGGGCTGAGGACGATTACAAGGTGAACTCGAAGCTGACCCTGAACCTGGGCCTGCGCTGGGACATCTATCCCTCGATCAAAGAGGCGCACAATCTGTTCACCTTCCTGAATCCGACCGGAGCCAACTCCGTCACGGGGAACAAGGGCACGCTGGAGTTTACCGGCAATGGCGATTCGACGATCTTCTGCAACTGCAAATCGCCGTCGCCAATCTCGTGGAAGAACTTCGGTCCGCGCCTTGGGTTCGCGTATTCGGTCGATCCGAAGACGGTCATCCGCGCCAGCTATAACGTGAACGTCGCACGCGGCGACTGGACGAGCGGAAGCCAGTCCGGATCGCCGTCCACCCTGGGCATTACGCCTGGCGCCACGGCTCCCTCCGGCATCAGCTCTGCACCGGCATTTTACTGGGACAACACGGCTTGCTCGGTGGCTCAGGCCAACAGTGTAGCCTGCGGGTGGACCGGCTCGATTGTGGCTCCTGCATCGCCGGTTGCCGGAGGCAGTATCAACACCTACGGCACGGGTGAGACGGTTGCCTTGGGGAACTCGACCGCCCTGGGCATGACGTACTTTGATCCGTATCGTGGAGGCCGGACGCCGCAGTACATCAATTGGAGCTTTGGGTTCCAGCGTCAGATCACCCGGGATATGTCCCTCACTGCCAGCTATGTGGGCAGCCAGGGCCACTTCCTGAGCGGCGGTTATTCCAACCCCGCAAGGACCAACAAGCTGACCTCCAACTTTGCCACGCTTTCGGGCTATAACCTCAACGGCAGTACCGTGACTCCCTGCTCGGCGTCGACCTGCGGCTTCGGCACCGGCAACACAGACCTGCTCGGATCCAAGGCTTCGGCTGCGGCGATTGCGGCGTTCACCGGACTTGGCTTTACTCCTCCGAACCCGTATGGCAATGGGCAGTCCTACTATGCCAGCAACGGAGCCTCCAGCTACTTCACAGCGTTCCCGCAGTTCAGCGGCGTGAGCGACACCACGAACTTCAACGGCAATACGAACTTCCACGCGCTGGAGCTTTCGGTAAGACAGCGCGCAGCCCATGGTCTGGACTTCATGCTGAACTACACCTACTCGAAGTCGATGGATGATCTTGGCTCGTTCCGTGTCAACGACAATCCTCGCCTGGATCGTTCTCTTTCGGTGACGGATCAGCCGCAGAACCTGACGGCGACCGGAGTCTATCAGCTGCCCTTCGGCCACGGCAAAATCGGCGGGGATAACTTCCTGGTCAATGCGATTGGTGGCGGATGGACATTGTCCACCATCTTCTCGTATCACTCCGGAAGCCCGCTGGTCGCGACGGGTTCGAGCTGCGGCGGGTCTCCGCTTGGGACCTGCATGCCGTCGCTTGTTCCCGGTGTGGCCCCACGCCAGGGCAGCTTCGGCAGCAATGTCGTTGCGAGTCCTCTGGCCTCCAACTACTTCGCGAAGGTCTCCTACCTGAACCCGGCTGCCTTCAGCGTCAATCAGGCCGGAACCGACCCGAACGCCACTTCTCCTGCCGCGACCGCGGTGGGCAAGACCGTCAACGGAGCGACCGGCGTGATCAACTACGTCGGCAACGGTCCGGCGTTGTATGTTCCCGGCAATGCGGCACGCGTGGGCGCAGACAACGTGTGGAGCATGGGTCTCTACAACTTCGACTTCGGCATCAAGCGGACCTTCCCGATCTACGAACAGTTTACGCTACAGTTCGAAGCTGACCTGCTGAACGCCACCAACCACACCGTCTTCGGGTCCATCAACGGAGGCGTCGCAGGTAGCAGCTTCGGCTTCGTCGGCTCAGTCGCAAACCAGCCAAGAGACGCACAGCTCTCAGCTCGTCTGAACTGGTAATTGCAAAGTTACTTCAACCTCAGCCGCCGCTTGCAACCATGCAAGCGGCGGCTTTGCGTTGCCTTTCTGTAGGCTCTGAGAATGTTTGGTTCTTGTGTCTCCAAAACTTCCGCTATTTGCGTTCGGAGGATTTTCGGCCGGCCTTGTTTTTAGAAATCGGCCGATGGGGACGGCGGGAGTGGACGAGTTGTTCCCAGTCGCGCTCGGTCTGGGCGGCGTATTCGACTGCGAATTTTGCGATGGCTTCGTCGAAGCGGGTAGAGCGGCCGATGTAGCCGGCGAGGATGGCGGGATCGCCGGCGCGGGCGTGGCCGCGGGCTAGAAGCTCGCCGCAGACGGTGGCGTATTCGAGCAAACCGTTGGATTTCAAATCCGTCATGTCGACCGAGGCCTTGTGGTCGTTGAGCTGGCGGACGAGGTAGTCGCGGCCTTCGATGGTGGTCCAGCCGAGGAAGGGATCGGACTGGAGCTGCATGGCGCGCTGGCCTTCGGCGACGCGGCGGCCCTGGTGGATAGAGGTTGGGGACTCTCCGAGATAGGGCATGTAGGCGGAGGCGACCTCTTCCTTGACCTGAAGGAAGAGCGGATCTTTGACTCCGTTGCCCTGGAGGTAGATGCAGTAGTCGCGCAGGCCGACGGAACCGGTGCCGACGATCTTAAAGGCGACGTCGAGCGGAGTGTACTGGGCGAGGAGGTGGCGGCGCTCTGGCTGCAGGCTCTGGGCGTAGGTGGCGAGGGAGTCGAGGACCTTGCGGGCGACGCTGCCGCGGACGCGGGTGAGGTCGGGCTGGATGGTGCGGAAGATACGCTGACGTGTTTTGGGCTGGGCAAGCTCGGAGGTTGCGCGCTTGCTGGTTGCGGGAGCTTCGATTGTGAGGGCTTCGAGACTGAGGAGCGGGGAGGCGCGCTCGGCGATGCGCAGGACCTGCGAGATGGGTTCGAGGCTGCGCAGGCGATGGACCTGGTAGCGTGCGACGTCAAGGACGGTCATGCGGGTGAAGGCCTGCATCGTGGTGCGGTAGCGGGCGAGGAAGACGAGGGCAGCGTCGCGGCAGCAGGCGTTTTTTGCGCCGGACTCGCGGCCGGCGAGGAGGAGGCTGGCGGCCATGCGTTTGATGTCCCACTCGAAGGGGCCACGGATGGTCTCGTCGAAGTCGTTGATGTCGAAGGCGAGGCGGCCGTCGGGTGCGGCGAAGGCTCCGAGGTTGCGGACGTGGGCGTCGCCGCAGAGCTGAGTGTGGAGGCCGGTGTTGGGGGCGAGGGCGAGATCGGCGGCCATGACGGGTGCGGCTCCGCGGAAGAAGCCGAAGGGCGAGGCGGCCATGCGGTCGAGCTTGATGGGGATGAGGGCTGGAACGCGTCCGCGGACTGAGGCGGCGAGGAGTTCGAGCGGGGCGGATTTGCGATCTTTTGGGCTCCATGCGGCGAGCTCGGCGCGGCGGGTGTGCTTGCGCTGGGTCTGGCCGAGGGCGAGGCGTTCCTGGGTGGTGCGGGGGGCGGGCATGTGGTGTCCTTGCTCGGCTGGATCTATGGGCTCATGCGGTCTAACCCATTTTGGTCGATTGATGTTGCTCTCGATGGTCTCGTGTTTTTGTGTTGGTTCTCCTGCTCCTACCCCTCCCCCCCGGGGGGTGGTGGTAAAAAGTTGCTTGTTTACAGTGAGATAGCAAAACTACTCCTTGTAAGGGCTGTATTCAGGACTGTTACGGTCAAATATAAGGAAATAAATGGGTTGCGAGATTAAAACTTGTAATTCGAGCGATTATCGAACAATCGACCCAGTTTTCGAATAGCCTATCCTTTCTCTTTGCTTTGAGGCCTTAGTTTAAGACTAGCAGGATTGGGAAACTAAACGGACAGGGTTGTTTCCTTTTGGATTCAGCGAGATAGGACGGAATGGGGCTTGACACGCGAAAATGCCTTTGTTTTTGAGGTATTTAAAATGGGGTGGTGCTGCGAGCAAACTGCAGGGCCTTCGACTTCGCGTTGCGCGCTTCGCTCAGGATGACAATTTGTGAGGAAGACAAAGGAGAAGGACAGGCAACGGCAAAAGCAAATGCGGGGGTTCTTCGCTGCGCTCAGAATGACAAAAGTTGAGTGGGGTGAAAGAGAAGGAACAGGCAACGGCAAAGCAAGTGCGGGGGTTCCTCCCCTTCGGCTTCGCTCAGGTCAGAATGACAAGAGTTGGGGGAAGGACAGGGGGAAGGGAAGGCAACTCTCACGCGCGATGAGAGCCTATGTGCTGGGGTAGTCGAACCTGCATTCCGTCTTCTGCTGCGGTCGCATTTGGACCAAGCGCGGGCGAGCTGCTTCTCACGTAATGAACTCTCCATTCGGCTGTTCCGGCGTATCTACTCCCTTCTCGCGAAGCTCCGAATCACGGTAATCGAAGGCCGCCCGAGTTTTCGCAAGTATAAAGCGCAATGCGAATTGCCTGATTTCGACAGATCTTCAGGAGATCTTAACGTTAGCGAGTCCCTGCGAAAATAAGAGCAAGGTAATTGTGACGGCAATCTTTCGTAACTTTGAGCCGTTTGTTTTGAATTGTTCTAAATCTGCGAGCCACTCCACGGTAAGGATTGCATCCTAGGTTTTGAGGAATCCTCGCACGACAACAAAATCCGTACTTCGGGAGTACACCCATGTTGAGAAATCTAGCAGTTCTTTCTGCCTTGGCCATTGGTAGTGTTTCGGTTGCCAATGCCACGTCCATCACCGGTATCCTTAATTTAAAAGGAGACGATAACTTTCAGGCGACCAGTGCCATCCCGGGCTACGCCTACGCTGTCACGTTTGTCGATGCACAACTCGGATTGGGGCAAACTGGCTCGTTTGCGATTCTCCCCCCGACCAGCACGGTTACGATGTTTCCTACATTTGGCCCCGGTCAAGCGCTTCCTTTCAATCTCGGCCTCAACCCGGTTCCTGCGAGCATCTACCCTGTGGAGGCGATATCGGTGGTGGGCGGGGGTGAAACCTTCGACTACTTCGTGACCGACTACACCGCGTCGATCGTGAACGGAGGATTGGGCTGCGCCCTTACCTGCCTGGACATCACGGGAGACGGGTTCTTCACCGGGACCGGCCTGGTGAATTACGCCAACACTCCGGGCGTCTTCACGTTCACAACCCAGGAAAGCAGCGTGAACCAGATGACGGATACGACGTTCTCCGCAACCGGGATTGCCGCGACGCCTGAGCCAGCTTCGCTTGTGCTGCTTGGCACGGGACTGCTCGGGATCGTCGGGGTTGGCCGCCGCAGGTTTACCTCGAAGACCGCCTAACCTCTTTATTCCCTCGAACCAGTTCTGCAAAGCGGGAGCCATAATGGCTCCCGCTTTTGCGTTTAATTCCGGACATTCTTTTTGCATGCTTCCGAGCCGGCGGAAGATTGCTGGCTTTCGTTCCCGATTTCCAATTGGATTTGACATCGCCGTGCTGCCCCGGGGTGGGTAGCGGTATGGCTGCTTTTTAGCGGTCATGACCGCAGGCGGCGGAGCGAATGCCGATTTATATCCGGCGTAAGGCAACCTTTAATTGCAGGCCAACAACATTTGTAGTATCGTTTGAGTTATCGCCCGACCGGGCTTCTCCCAAAATGTGCTTGAGGCATCTAGTTTCCTCAGCTTCGCACGGATGGGTTTGTTCGATTTCTGCCGGATCCCCTATTCCTGGCTGATGATCGCTCGTCAGCAATACCAAGCCGTTCGCTTCGACGAGGTTTTCTGTTTCCATGCGCATCGCATCTGTAGGCACCGCCTTTCCGCCCCATCGTTATCCGCAGTCCGTGATCACTGAAGCGCTGGTGAAGCTGCTTCCGGAAAAGCTGGCTCACTCCGGAGTTCTGCAACGTCTGCACTTCAACGCGGGAGTTGAATATCGTCATCTGATGTTTCCGGTGGAGTCTTTCGGAACGATCCGGGACTTTGGCCACACGAACGACGAGTGGATCAAGGGGGCGATGGAGCTTGGCGAGGAGGCGATCCAGAAGGCGCTGGACAAAGTGGGGCTGATGCCGAAGGACATTTCGGCGATCTTCTTTACGTCGGTGACTGGGATTGCGTGCCCGAGCATCGACGCCCGGCTGGCGAACCAGATGGGATTTCCGCGGAACATCAAGCGCACGCCGATCTTCGGCCTGGGCTGCGTCGCGGGAGCGGCTGGGATCGCGCGGGCGACCGACTACGTGCGCGCGTTTCCGAAGCAGTACGCGCTGCTTCTCTCGGTGGAGTTGTGCTCGCTGACGTGGCAGGAGAGTGACCACTCGATGGCGCACATGGTGGCGAGCGGGTTGTTCGGCGACGGCGCGGCGGCTGTGGTGCTCGCGGGAGAAGAGACGGCGCTGGCGCAAGAGCCGACGAGCGTGAAGAATCCGTGCCCGCGGGTGGTTGCGACGCAGTCGAGGTTCTACCCCGACACGGAGCACCTGATGGGTTGGAAGATCAACAAAACCGGTTTCAACATTGTGCTGTCGGCGGACGTTCCGGCGCTGGTGCGCAAAGAGCTGCTTGAGACCGTCGAAGGTTTTCTCAAGGACAATGATCTGAGCATCGGCAACATCTGCAGCTTCATCATGCATAGCGGCGGCCCGAAGGTGCTGCAGGCGATGGAGGGTGCGCTGGGATTGCCGGAGTTTGCGCTGGCCGCGTCGTGGAAGAGCCTGCGGGAGCGGGGGAATCTCTCCTCCGCCTCGGTGCTGATGGTGCTGCAGGACTTTCTGCAGAACCGGCCGGGAAGTCCCGGGTGCTACAGCATGATGGGCGCCATGGGGCCGGCGTTCTGCTCCGAACTGCTTCTGCTGCAGTGGTAGGCGCCGGGCGAGAAGCGAATCACAGAGGATGCGGAGGAGAGTGGTGTTTCGGGCGCATCGGCGTTGCTATGTGCATAAGCGATACGCTTTGCAGTGCCAAATCCGTTTGCGTCGTATAGAACTCTGAATAGCCCAGTGCGCAATTTTGAGAAAACCCGAACGGAATTTCAGGAGATACTCGCCAAGCCCATTCGTGAGCTGGGGCTCAAACTCGAGGGTTCTCCGCTTGAACGATTCGTTCAGCAGCTTTATCGCGAACTGGAAGCGAAGGGCATCCACAAGTTCCGCCCGCTTTGTTATCTCACCGATGAATGGGGATGTCCCTCCGGCGAGCCCGTCATCGGGATTCCTTTTTATCTTGCCAACCCGGACCTGGCGCGGCTTGAGCGCGATCTGAACGATCTGGAAGACGCTCGCGAGATCATGATGTACATGCGTCATGAGGCGGGACACGCATTCAATTACGCGTACCAGCTCTACAAGTCGGCTGAGTGGCGCGATCTCTTCGGCCCATTTCGCCGCGCCTATCGCGATCATTACCGGCCCATCCCTTTCTCGCGGAAGTTTGTTCGCCACATGGCCGGGTGGTACGCGCAGAAGCATCCGGATGAAGATTTTGCCGAGACGTTTGCGGTGTGGCTGACGCCTCGCTCGCAATGGCGAAAACGCTACCAGGGGTGGGACGCGCTGGCCAAGCTGCAATACGTCGACCGCATGGCGCGAAAGGTTGGAGATGTGGAACCGATCCGGCGCCGCGGGCGCACGGACATCACCGTGGACGAGATGGCATCGACGGTGGGCGAGTTTTATAGCCTGAGCATGCCGGAGGAGATTCCGGTGCAGGATCTCGCGCTGGATACCGACCTGCGGGACATCTTCAATGTCTCCCCGAGCCGGCGCAAGGGGGTGCGACCCGCACAGGAGATGTTGCGTCAGCATCGCAAGCCGATTGTCGACAAGGTTGCGTATTGGAGCGGGGTGCAACGGCCGATCGTCAAGCGCCTTGTGGAGGCCATCTGCAAGCGCGTTGAAGATCTGGGTCTGCGCGTGGATGTTCGGCGCGAGTCGGAGTATTTGATGGAGTTTACGGTGTATACCACCGCACTCTCAATGAACTACCTGGTTCGTGGAAAGTTTATTCATACCTGAGACGGGCGGGCTGCGCCCGTCGCTCGGATTGGAGGCCGCATGACTGGAACGAAGTTGAAAGTCACCGTGCTCTACGACTTGTGGGAAGAAGAGCCTGCTGAAGTGGAAGAGGAAGTTCCTGCACCGCGCAAGCGCAAGGGGAAGGCAAAGCGCAAGAAGAAGCCGGTCAAGCACGACCGCGAAGAGATCTTTGAGGCGCTGGAGAAGCTCGGGCATGAGCCGTCGTACTACGTTCTCGACGGGCGCACGCAATCGCTGTTCGGGCTCGCCAAATGCGGCGCCGATCTGATCTTCAACCTGACGGAATCGTATGCGGGAGACGACACCAAAGAGATGCACGTCACTGCATTCCTGGATATGCTCGAGATCCCGTACACGGGTGCGGGACCTCATGCGAACATTCTGGCGCAGGACAAATCGCTGGCCAAGAAGATGTTCGCATTTCATGGGATTCAGTCGCCCTATTTTGCGACAGCCTATCGCGGCACCATCGACCATGCGCATGACATCTCATTCCCGCTGATCGTAAAACCGACGTCCGAAGATGGGTCCATCGGCATCGATGTCGCTTCCGTCGTTACCAGCGTGAAGGAGTTGATGGAGCGCGTCTCGTATATCCAGAGGGAGTTCGATACTCCTGCGTTGATCGAGGAGTACATCGAAGGACGCGAGATCTACGCCTCCGTCCTCGGCAGTTATGAGAGCGCGCATGCACTTCCTCTGGTGGAGCTTGACCTTTCGAAGCTGCCGAAGGACATGCCGAGGATCGCCAGCCTGGATGTGAAATTCGAAAAGGATACGGAAGCTTATAAGCTGACGAAATCGGCGATCGCCGAAGACCTCGATGAAGAAACTGTCACGAAGCTCAGCGAGATTGCGGTCAAGGCGTATCGTGCCGTGAAGCTGCGCGACTATGGCCGCATCGACATGCGCGTATCGAGCAAGGGCGAGGTTTATGTCATCGAAGCGAATCCGAACCCATGGCTCTCCAGCGGACAGGAGTTTGCGATGGCCGCGAAGAAATCGGGCCTCTCGTATACGCAAATGATCGGGGAGATCGTGGGTCTTGCGATGGCTCGACAGGCGTAAAGCCAGCAAAAGCATCCGGAGAGATTCTGCTAGTCCCAGCAGGGGTTCTGATAGATCCATTGGCTGGATTGGCACCAGCTTGTCTCCATCTCGGGGACGCTGAGGAGGCCGTGGCCTTGCTTGCAGGCTAGCTCGGTGCCGTTCCACTCGAGGAGGTTGTGGGAGGGGCGGCCGACGCGAGAGGGCATGGCGAGGGCGCGGAGGCATTGCTTGCAGCGCTGATCCTGATCGTTGAAGGCCCAGCGCAGACCGACGATTGCGAGGAGGATGAGGAAGAAGATCTGGGCGATATCGGCGGTGTTGGGAAGAGGTGCGTGGATGGGCTGGCAGAGATCGACGCTGACGAGGAATGCGAGCAGAAGGACAAGGCCGGTTTTCGCGGCGAAGAAGAGCTGGCGGCGAAGGCGATAGAGCAGCTTGCCGGCGGAGATTTTCTCGGTGTGGCGACGCGAGGCGGTGGCGAAGGAGACGAAGACGACGAGAGGCACCGCGACGAGGAAGCGCTGGAAGGGGCTGCGGAGCGAGTGCGCGAGGATATGCCAACTGCCGTTGAGGATGAGCGCGAGCAGCGCGGAGAGAAACGTGAGGCTGAGGAGCGAGGCGAGGCAGAGCGTCGCGGTGCCGCCGAAGATGTGCTTCCAACTATCGGTGCGGAGCCAGAGGGCGTCGGAGAGCAGGCCGATGGCGCGGTCCGGTTTCGAAAGACATGATTTCGAAAGGCTGGATATGTGCGCGGCGCGGCCGGCGGCGGGGTGGTGCATGTGCCAAAGCTCGGCGTGCCATGCGCGGGACCATTCTTCGCGTTCGGCGAGGGGGACGAGTTGTTCGATGGCGCGGAGGAGAGTGCGATCGAAGAGCGGCAGAGGCGAAGGGAGCGGGCTCATGATTGCTTCTCCGGGAGAAGGTGGGCGAGGAGTGGGTAGCGTTCTGTGGCGGCGACGGCGGCGGATTTTCCGGTGCGCGTGACTTCGTAGTAGCGGCGGGCGGGGCGCTGGTTGGCAGTGGCGATCTTTTCCGCTTCCCACCTGGCCTGCACGAGGCCGTCGCGTTCGAGGCGGCGGAGCGCGGGGTAGACGGTGCCGCTGGGCAGGCCGGTGGCCTCCATGACGTCGAAGCCGAAGCAGTAGCCGAGGCTGAGCGCCTTGAGGATGAGGGCGGCTGAGTGGGAGAGGCGCGGGTTGGGCGAGGCGCTCATTTTTCTATGTAGTATGCTAGCACGGAACAGAAAAAGTAGTACACTACATAGGGGTGAGGAATGCTGGAGCTCAGGAATGTGTCGAAGAGCTATCGCGGGATTCCCGCGGTGTGGGATGTGAGCTTCGTGCTGCGCGAGGGCGAGGTGCTGGGGTACCTGGGGCCGAATGGGTCGGGAAAGTCGACGACGGTGAAGATGGTGATTGGGTTGATTCGGCCGACAAAGGGGAAAGTTTATTTTGAGGGGCGGGATATTCATGACGACCTGGCGGGGTATCGCGCGCAGCTTGGATATGTGCCGGAGGAGGCGCAGGTGTATACGCATCTGTCGGGGCTGGAGTACTTGCAGTTGGTGGGACGGTTGCGCGGGATGGAGGAGAGGGTGCTGGAGCGCAAGGCCCGGACGCTGCTGCGGCTTCTGTCGCTGGAGGAGGCACAGTACTCGGCGCTGACGGATTATTCGAAGGGGATGAAGCAGCGTGTGCTGATTGCGGCGGCGCTGCTGCATGATCCGAAGCTGCTTGTGTTCGATGAGCCACTGTCTGGGCTGGATGTGGTGTCGGCGCGGCTGTTCAAGGACCTGCTGGGGATTCTGGCGCGCGAGGGGAAGGCGATTCTTTACATCTCGCATGTGCTGGAGGTGGTGGAACGGGTGTGCGATCGCGTGATTGTGCTGGCGAAGGGAAGCGTGGTGGCCGATGCTGCTCCGGCTGAGCTGACGAAGCTGATGAAGCTGCCGACGCTGGAGAGCGTGTTTGCGCAACTGGTGCAGCAGACGGATACGGAGCAGGTGGCGCTGGAGATGGCGGAGGCGATGAAGGTGCGGAATGCGTAGACGTGGCGGCGTGATGCGGATTCTGGTGGGGCACTTCTTCCGGCGGTTCTTCGACAACGATACGATCCAGACGGATGGGGACACACAGACGACGGTGGTGCGGGCGCTTGCGATTGTAGCGGCGCCGGGTCTGATGGTCGCGTTCTGGCTGCAGAACCAGTATCCGTCTGCGACGTTGTGGGCGCAGGTGGAGGACCGGTATTTTTTTGTGCTGCTGTCGTTTGTGGTGATGGGCGCGGTGGCGATCTTTGAGTGGGAGATGCTGTTTCCGGACCGGCTGGACTTTCTGGTGCTGACGCCGCTGTCGCTGCAGCCGGTGCAGATGTTCGCGGCGAAGGCGGTGGCGCTGGTTGGATTTCTCGCGATGTTTCTGGTGGGGTGCAGTATGTTTGGCGCGATGCTGCCAATGCTGATCAAACGCGAGGCGCTGCGCGGGATTTATGCGCATGGGGCGGCGGTGCTGCTGGCGGGGACGTTTGCGGCGCTGGTTTTCCTGGCGGTGGGTGGGGTTCTGCTTTGCGTGCTGGATGAGGCGCGGTTTCGCGTGGCTTCGCCGGTGATGCAGATGCTGTCGGTGATGATGCTGGTGCTGTTGGTGCTGCATTACGTGATGAGTGCGGGTTCTATGCAGGTACTGCTGGCGGAGCCGTTGGGGAGGGCGCGGTGGATTCCGCCGCTGTGGTTTCTGGGGGTGTATGAGCGGCTGCTGCATGGGGATGCTGCGCCGGAGTTTGCGCGAGAGATGGCGCGCTATGCGGTGCGGGGGACCATTGTTGCGGCGGCGGTGGTGCTGGTGACGTATCCGGTGGCGTGGGCGCGGATGCGGAAGATGGCGGTGGAGGGTGGGACGCGCAGGCGCAGGGAGAGTTCGCGGTGGATTGCGCGGGTGGTGCATGCGGTGGTGCAGAGGCCGGGGGAGCGGGCGGTGTTTCACTTTATCGGGCAGACGATGGCGCGGAATAATCGGTACCAGGTTTATCTGGCGATGTACTGCGGGACGGGGCTGGCGCTGGCGTCGGCTTGCGCGGTGACGATTCGCGTGCAGGGCGGGAGGATTGGGGTAGGGCTGGAGGAGCAGGGGATGCATGCGGTGATGCCGCTGCTTCTGTTCTGGGTGGTTGCGGGACTGCGGACTGCGTTTGCGTTTCCGCTGAACCTGCCGGCGCGGTGGGTATTTCGCGTAACGGGAGTGAAGACGAGTGAGTGCGCGGCGGCGGCGCGAAGGTGGGCGATGGGGTGTTCGATGGGAGTGGCGGGTTGCATTGTGGCTTCGGTGGGCGGGGCGGGATGGGGTTGGCGAAAGCTGCTGGTGCAGTTGGTGTGCGGGGTTTGCCTTTGTGTGCTGCTGACGGATGGGTTCTTTTTTTCGGAGCGGCTGGTGCCGTTCAACCAGCCGAGAATGCCGGGGAGGGCGAATTTTCCGCTGATGCTGACGCTGTATCTCGGGGTGTTGCCGGTGTTTATCTTTGGGGTGATTGCGAGCGAGATATGGATGGAGAAGAGCCTGGGGAGGTTGCTGCTGGCGGGGTTCGCGGCGATGGTGGGGCATGTTGCGCTGGGCAGGTGGCGTCGTGGGCCGGAGGAGATTGAGGAAGAGATGGAGGGGTATGAAGGGGAGATTCAGTTGCTGGGGTTGAGTTGAAAAGAGAGTGTGCTTTCTTGGCGGTTCGAGCGAAAGGCGAGAGAAGGAAGGCCCGCCTTCGGCAGAGCGGTAGCGCCTTCGGCGCGCTGTTATTGGCACGGCTGAAGCCGTGCCCTTCCGATTTTGCGACTCGCAGCGCGGATGTGGCAGCGATTTGCAAAAAGCCAGCACGGAGGAAGAGAGACACTGAGGATCTACGGGTAGCTATGAGGGCTTGCGGGCTGTGAGCTGGAGGAGGCGACCGGCGGTGGTGGGTGGGTCAACGTTGAGGCCGACGATGGTGAGTTGTTCGGTGAGCCAGGCGGGGCTGAGGCGGAGTTTGGGATAGCTGCTCTTGTTGAGGGTCCATGCGCCGTCGGCGTCGCGGGTGTAGATGAGGTCGTGGACGAGGACGTGGTCGGGGTCGGCGGGGTCGGACTCTAGGAAGCACGTCATGATGGCGGCGTCGTCGCTACGGATGGGGAGGAAGCGATCGAGGCCGTGGAGATCGGCGGTGAGGTCGCGCCAGGTGAGGACGAAGACGCCGCCGGGGGCGAGGGCGTTGGCGATGGATTGGAAGAGAGTGCAGATGCCGAATTTTGCAGGGAGGTGGGTGAGGGTGTCGCCCATGCAGACGATGGCGGCGGCGCTGGCGGGGGCGACGAAAGCGGAGAGGTCGCGGAGGTCGGCGTGGTGGGTCTGGATGGGGAGGCTGGAGGCGTGGGATCTTAGTTCGGTGAGGAGTTGGGCGCTGGTGTCGAGCGCGAGGACGGGGGAGTAGCCGAGTTCGGCGAGGGCGATGGTCTGGAAGCCGGGGCCAGAGCCGAGGTCGACGGCGAGCTGCGGGGTTTGTGGGGGCGGTAGCGTCTGCGCGAGGATGGATTTCTGCTCGGCTACTTTTTCGGCGAAGGAGGTGCCGAACATCCAGGTGTAGTGGGCGGCGAGGAGGTTCTCGTAGTGTTCGGCGGCTGTGGGCATAGGTTGGTTTCGTTTGAGATTACATGAGGCGGAAGCGTTCGCGGAGGAGGCGCTGGAAGCGGGGGCGCCAGATGAGGTCGTAGGCGAGGTCCTTGCCGGGGAACATGGCGAGGGCGGCCTTGCGGGAGTCGGCGATCATCTGGGAGGCTTCGTCGAGGGTGAGGGAGGTGTCCTGCGCGATGGTTTGCAGGACGAGGTTCATCATGAGCTGGAGGCGGCGGATGAGGCGCTGCTCTTCGAGTTGCTCGGGGGTGAATGATGCGGTGGTGGCGTTCATGGAAGTTACTGGAGTCATGATGGTCTCCGTTCTTCGTGAGTCAATCTGGCAAGAAGCGTGGGTGCCGCGACGTAGACTGCATAACCCAGGGGCTGAAGCCCCACATTTTCGCGGGCCTGTTATTGTCCGGGCTAAAGCCCGGACCTATCTCAGAGACAAAGACCATACGATAACAATGCGATTCGTTACTTAGGGATTAGACGCTGGAGTGAGCGTGGCGATTCGGCCGTCGCGGGAGAGGAGGAAGGTGGTGAGGCCGAACTCGTCGGTGCGGTAGACGTGGGTGTGGGCGGCGGCTAGGCGGGCGATGATCTCGGGGCGGGGATGGCCGAAGGTGTTGTGCGCGCCGACGGAGATGACGGCGGCCTGGGGGGCGGCGAGGGCGAGGAACTCCGGCGTGGTGGAGGTGCGGGAGCCGTGGTGGGCGACTTTGAGGAGCGTGTCGGGGCCTATGGCGGGGCCTGTGTGGTTGAGGGCGGCGGTGGTCATGGCGTGTTCGCTGGGTGCTTCGGCGTCTCCTTCGAGGAGGGCGGAGGATTGGCCGTATTGGAGGCGAAGGACGAGTGAGTCGTTGTTCACGGGAGGGCCGAGGTTGGTGTAGGTGGGGGCGGGGGCGAGGACATTGAGGGTGACGGCGGCGTCGTTTTCTTCACCAGCAAAACCGAGGGCGGGGTGGTCGCCGGCGCGGAGTTGGCGGACTGGGATGTTGAGCGCGGCGGCTTCGTCGAGGAGTGCGCGGAAGGCGGGGGCGGAGGAGTCGACGGCGATCCAGAGCTCGCGCGGGCGGAAGTTGCGGAGGACGGCGGGCATTCCGCCCATGTGGTCGGAGTGGGCGTGGGTGAGGGCGAGGATGTCGAGGCGGCTGAGGTGGCGGGACCAGAGGTAGGGCGAGACGACCTCTTCGCCTATGTCGAAGGCGGCGGCGTTGGAGGATGCGTTTTCGGCGTTGGCGGCTGCGCCGGTGGGGCCTCCGGCGTCGAGCAGCATGGTGCGGCCGGTGGGGCCGACGATGAGGAGAGAATCGCCCTGGCCTACGTCGATGGCGGTGACTTCGAGCTGGTTGGGGTGGAGCTGCGGCGCAGTGGGCCAGAGGGTGAGGGCTGCTGCGAGTGGAAGGGTGGCGATTGCGGCGAAAGCGAATGCTCGGGATTTGCGGACAGCCCAGCAGGCGAAGGCGAAGCAGGCGGCGGCTAGGAGCGCGTGAGGGAGTGTGGGGCCGGGAGTGCGGAGGTCGGCGGATTGCGAGTGGGAGACGAGGGAGATTGCGTGGGTAATGGCGTGGAGGAGGAGAGACGTGGCGGCGCTGGGAATTGCTGCCAGGTATGGACTGAGGAGGGAGGCGCAGAAGGTTGCAAGGGCGAGGGGCGCGAGGATCGCGACGAGTGGGATGCTGAGCATGTTGGCGGGGAGGGCGAAGACGGTGGCTCGGTGGAAGTAGAGGGCCATGGGGAGGACCATGACGGCTTCGGCTACGACGCCGATGAGGGCTAGTTCGAGTGCCCAGAGGGTGGTGCGGATGAGTGCGGTGGGGAGCGCGCGGGTGCGAGGGCCGAAGGTGTCGGCGAAGGACTCGGACCACATGCGGAGCATGACGCGGAACTGGGTGAGGCGTGGTGGAAGGGTGGTGTCGATCCAGCGGTAGTGGAGGTTGCGGGCGGCGTGGGCGTAAGGGAGAAAGCTGCGTTCGCCGAGGGGGATCGCGATTCCTGCGATGGCGAGGATGGCGAGGAAGGTCATCTGGAAGCTGGCTTCGAAGAGGGCGCGGGGCGACCAGATGAGGACGGCGAGGGCGGCGGCACCGAGGGCGTTGAGCGGGTTGCGTTCGCGGGAGAGCAGGCGGGTGAGGAGGAAGACGGCGGTCATCAGGAGAGCGCGCTGGACGGGAACGCCGAAGCCGGTGAGGAGGGCGTAGGCGGTGGTGAGGGCGATGGTGATTGCGGTTGCGAGCGATTCGTTTATTTGCGGGCCGCGGGGGCGCAGGCGGAGTTTGCGGGTGAGCCAGAAGAGGCCTCCGGCGAGGAGGGCGACGTGCATTCCGGAGACGACGAAGAGGTGGAAGGAGCCGGTGCGCTCGAAGCCGATGCGGAGGGCGTGGGTGAGGCGGGTGCGGTCGCCGAAGAGCATGGCGTTGAGCATGCCGGCGTCGTCGGGGGTGAGGCGGAGGAGGGTGGGGAGATGGCGATTCGGGGTGGAGCGGGTGAAGGCGAGGAGGCGGGTGGAGGCCCATGTCTGCGCGGCGAAGAGGCGGCATTGCAGGGTTGCGGAGGGTGAGGAGTTAGGGATGATGTGGAGTTTCGGTGCGGGGAGGTTGGCGGTTGCGGCGATGCCTTGATCGAGGAGATAGTCGGCGTACTGCCAGGCGCCGGGGTCGCGGTAGCGCTCGGGTGTGCGGAGGCGGACGGGTGCTTCGATGAGATCGCCGCAGTGGAGTTGGGGTGCGGGGGTTTTGGTGGTGAGGAGGGTAGCGCGGATGCCCCCGGTGATGGGAGCCATGCGGGAGGTGTCGGGGGTGACGTCTTCGATGGCGGTGAGGCTGAGGTCGAGGGAGAGGGTTGGGGTGGTTTCTGCGCCGGCGGTTTCGTCCCATTGGTCGGGATCGGTGTCGGTATCGGTTGCTGGGTGGGGTGGGAGTTCGCGGATGCGGGTGATGCGGGCCTGGATGGTGCGGCTGAGGCCGTCGGCGTAAGGGAGGAGTTGAGTTTGGGGCGATGGTGCGGGTTGGATCTGGGCGGACCAGAGGCCGGTGGCAATCCACAATGCTGCGATTGGCAGGAGAGCGATGCGTGATGCGCGGTGAAGGGCGACTGCGGTGAGAGATGCGAGGGCGATGGCTGCGCCGACGAGGAGGATCGCCGGGCGAGATGCGGGTGGGGTGAGTTTGGGGATGGCTTCGCCGATGGCGAAGCAGAGGGCGGCGGCGAGCAGCGGGGCTCGGCGGAAGCGGAGGGGCTCGACGCGCGTGGCGCGGGGCCAGAGGCGGCGCTCGCGTTCGGCGGAGGGTTCGCGTGTGGATTCAGGTCTGGGAGCACCAGAGGATTGCCGCAACAGGCACCTGTCTTTCAATTGACTACTGTGTCATATTGGGGCAGATCGCGACAATTTCTTGAACTAGTGTTTCAAGGTTGAGATGCGGGGGAGCCGGTGGGATCGGTTGGAGTGAACTCGAGGTGTGCAGACTCGATGAGTGAACGGTTGGTGACGGTCTGGGCAACTGCGAAGATGGCGCAAAGGATAAACAAGGTAGTCGCAAAAGGCGATCCATTTCTGCCGCTCGCTGTGATCCAGTAGATGGGTAGATGAGGACGTAGATGCCAAGCCATTGTCAGAAGGATTAGAAAGGCAGTGAGGAAGCCGACATGACGACGAAGTAAGCGGGGGATCTGGCGTTGAACGATGGGACAAGAGTACAGATAGGGTCTGCCTCCACGGCTAGTGCTAAATGTACCCAGAGTTACAGCGGCTGTGTAGCCGATCAGCGAAGCGAGTTGAAGCGCATAGCCCCAATCTTCGAACAGAGAAAACATAGCCATGGTGCCTAGAAGAACAATGCATAGCAGTGTGAACACCGTGAAGCGGGAACTGGATAAAGGAGATGGCTGGCGGCAGAGATCAGGCTCCGGGAGCGGTCGTAGCGGCTTCACGCCGGTAGGCGCATCGTGGACAGCGATAAGGGGGACTGTGGAGAGAGTGAAAGCGTGGTGGTCGCTGCCAGAATAAGGGCGATTCGAGTCGATGACATCAACCACGATCTGATTTTGCTTGGTATCGACCTCAATGATCTGAGCGGTGGTGTTTTCTCCGTCATAGCTCGTGAGGACAACGAGCTTGTGTTTCCACGAGGTGAAATCTTCCGCGACCATGTCGAAGATCAAACTATCACACGGGAAAGCAAGTGCTTTGTTTGTGCCGCTAGCACTTAGCGGGTGAGGATGGCGACGGTTTCGATGTGGTTGGTTTGGGGGAAGAGGTCGATGAGGTGGAGTTCGGCGATGGTGTAGCCGGAGGTGGTGAGGGTGAGGAGATCGGCGGCGAGGTGCTGCGGGGAGCAGGAGACGTAGATCAGCGTGGGGGCGGCGATGCGGTTGAGGAGGGCGCAGACTTCGGGGCCGGCTCCGGTGCGCGGCGGATCGAGGACGATGAGCGTGGGGCGTTCGCGCTGGATCGCTGCGGCGCGGAGGAAGTCGAGGGTGGTGGCTTTGATGGCTTTGAGGTTGGGGAGTTTGGTGGAGGCGAGGGCGGTGAAGGCGGGTTCGGCGATCTCGACGGCGGTGACTTGGGTGAAGGTGGTGGCGAGGGCTCGGGCGAAGAGACCTACGCCGGCGTAGAGGTCCCAGGCGAGAGGGCCAGTGCGGTTTGATGTGACGAGGGCGTTGAGTTCGGGGATGAGGTAGCGGTTGATCTGGAAGAAGGCGGTGCGGGGGACCCAGAAGACAGTTGCCGGTTGCAGGTTGTTAGTTGCAGGTTGAGGGCCAACAGAATAGTTGAGGCCGGAGGTTCCCCACGTGGGGCCGGGGCGTGGGGTTTCGTTGCGCCGGCTGCGGTCGCGGGAGGCGAGCGGGAGGATGGCGATGCCTGCGCCGGTGAGTTCGGGGATTTGCGCGCGGAGGGTTTCGCAGAGGGTGGTGAAGGTGGTGGTGAGTTTTGGCGATGCGGTTTTGGATTGGGTGCGGAGGTAAAGGGTGAGTTGGAGTGCGGATTCGTTGGGGGTGGTGAAGAGTTCGAGTTGGTCGAGGGTTTGTTGCGGGTTGCGAAGCCAGTTGGTGGGGTTTTGATTGATGAGGGCGAGGAAGGCTTCGGTGGTGCGCCAGAGGATGGGCGCGGCTATGGGGCATTGGGTGATGGGGAGGAAGAGGTTCGAGGTGGAAGGTTGTGAGGAGATGGAAGGAGAGCGGTCGAGCTCCGCTCGATAACCCACCCTATCGCGATGAGACTGCGAAAGGATGGGCCACCCGGATGGGTAGGATGGTTCGGAGGCGGGGTTCCGGATGTAGCCGGCGCGGAGTTGGCCTTCGACTTCGGCGAGGGTGAGGCGGATGCGGTTGCGGTAAGCGAAGGGTGGAGAGGGGTGCAGTTGGAGTTCGGGGAGCGGTAGGTTGGTGGGGGCGAGGAGGGTGCGGAGTTGGGTGGCTTTGAGTTCGAGTTGCGCGGGGTAGGTTAGGTGCTGGAGCTGGCAGCCTCCGCAGGGGCCGAAGTGAGGGCAGGGCGGTGTGGCGGTGGTGGAGTTGGCTTCTGACATTTTTTTTGTGGCTACAGAATGATGCTAACGGGTGTGAAGGCTGAATGAGCTGTTTACATCCCACCCATCGCGATAGGGCTGCGATGGATGGGGCACCCGGGCTTTGGTGGGCTGGTGTGATGACGCCGTTTTTTTATTCAGCTATGAGCAACGAGCTATGAGCGATGAGCTTGAAGCAAGGGCGCGGTTATTCGTGGGGCATGTAGAAGAGGCTTAGGCGGGGGAGTGCGTGGGACTCGAGGAGGCGCTTTTGTAAGAACTGCTGCTGGACTTGTTTGATCTGGACGGCTTGCATCTTGCCTCGGTAGGGGGCGAGTTCGCGGGTGGCTTGCTCGCGGAGGGCTACGAGTTGGGCTTCGGGGGTGGTGGTGAGAAGCGCGGCGAAGAGTTTCTCTTCGAGGACGGTGAGGGTGCGGTCGAGTTGTTCGAGGGACTGGGCGGCGTCGGCCCGTTGAGAACCCACGTCTGAAAGTCCAGACGTGGGGCACCCGATTTCGTGACTCAACTCGCGGAGGCGGGTGGCGGCTTCTTGCGCGGCGGGGAGGTTTGCGGCGGCGAGGAGGGTGGCGTTCGATTCGAGGTAGCGGGCGATGCGGGCGGTTTCGAAGCCGGACTCGCGGGGTTCGGCGGGCTGCGCGCCGATGGCGGCTTCTTTGGATTGCTCGACGGCTTCGAGGACGGCCTGGGCGCACCAGGCGAGGCCGTTGATTTTGCGGGTGCGGCGCGTGGAACGGAGAGCCCGGGCGTCGTGCTTGTCGAAGGCAGCGTCGATGCCGCGGAGGACGGCTTCGAGGGGGACGCCGGCGTCGCGCCAGGTTTCGATGAGGGCCCAGTCGAGGGTGGAGAGCATGAGGATAGAGCCGCGGCGCTGCTGGAAGCGGGTCTCGATCTCGGTGAAGTAATTGAAGTAGTTCATAAGAACAGTTGCAGGTTGTCAGTTGTTAGTGAAGCATGACAACCGCGAGGGCGCGCTGTTTAACTGCAAAATGGTCAGCGGGGTTGGGTGGGGAGTGGAGTGGAGAGTTTTAGGGTCGTGGTGGCGGTGTCGGGGATCGTGATGGGTTGGCCGAGTGGGAGGTAGTGGGCGAGGACGCCGGCGCGCTGCCATTCGAGGTCCCAGCCGTCCTGGATGGCGAAGAGGAGGTAATGGCCGGGCGGGATGCTGCGGAGGTGGAAGCTGCCGTCGAGATCGCTCTGGTCCTTCCAGGAGTAGAGGGTGCGGAGGGATTCCTCTGCGGGGACGAGGAGGATCATGACGCCCGGTGCGGGCTTGTCTTCCTGTTTTGCGAATCCTTCGAGGCTGGCGGAGGCGGCAGCGGTGACGACGGAGATGGAGAGGGTGGCGCCCGCGGTGACGTGGACGAGGTTGCCGGGCAGAGGCTTGTCGCCGGAGAGGAGGCGGGAGACGTAGTGCGGCTTGCCTCCCTGGAAGACGACGAAGGAGTAGTCGCCGGGATCGACGCCTCGGAACTCGGTTTCGCCTTTCTGGCTATTGGCGGGGGATGCGGACTGCTTTCCGTCCTGGCTGATCAGTTCCACCTGAGTTTGCGGGGGAAGTTTTGTGCCGTCGACGGTCTTCAACTGCACTTTGATTGTGCCGAGGGATTCTCCGCCCGTGGGTTCTACCGTGGTGACCTGGTCGGTGAGGCTGAGGTCGAGGGTGCGGGCGGCTCCGTCGGGCTGCTGGCTGATCTGTTTGAGACGATACTGGCCGGGGGGCAAGCCGACGATGGTGATTCCGGTGGGGGTGGCCTGCATCTGAGTGCCTACCATATCGTAGGTGTCGAAGACTTTTTTCTCGACCTGCACCTGCGATCGCGAGCGCATCTGGCGCTGCGCCAACTGCATCGCATACTGCTGCTGTGCGCGGGCGTCCATCGACGGCGGCGGCGGTTCGACGAGGTCTCCGGGCGGAGTGGGGAGGGAGATGGTCATGGAGGGTTGCGGAGAGAGGCGGATGTCGATCTCCTGCTGATCGCCGGGTTTGAGCAGGATGGGAGTGGCCCCGGTGGAGTCGGTGGCTTCGGGGTAGAACGTCATGGCGTAGGCTACGTCGAGCGATGGGTCGATGGAGTCGACGATGCCGGCCTGGGCGGCTTGCCGGGGTTGCAGTTGGGGACGGACGGCGTACCAGGGGGTTGCGGTGGCGGAGACGAAGTATCTCCCGGGCGCGAGGCGGGGGATCTCGTAGGCGCCGGTGTCGTCAGTCTGCGCGCCGCCTGTGCGCGTGGTGCGCACGATGCCGGAGTCGCGGCTCTCGCGGTAGAGGGCCATGTTGGCGCGGCGTACGGGGTCGCCTGCTTCGTCGGTGACGCGGCCGCTGATGCTGGCTTCGGGCATGAGCTTGAGGGCGAGGGATTCGGTGTCGATGCCTGCACCGGCGATGATGGCGGTGGAGTAGCCGCCGTGCGCGTCGTAGCGCGAGGTGATGTAGCCGGAGGCCTCGCCCGAGAGCACGTAGGTACCGGCTTTGAGGCTGGGGAAGGCGAAGGCTCCGTCTTCGGCGGCGAGGGTGGAGGCGAGGACTTTGTAGTCGTTGGGCTCGAGGATTTGGACTTTGGCGCGCTGGAGCGGGCGGCCATCGGTGGCGCTGACGATGTGGCCGGCGATGCGGTAGGGGCCGGTGGCGGGGGCTTGCGCGAGGTCGGGCGTGGCGTGCAAGGCCAGGGCGAAGAGAGCGGCGGTGAGAAGCGGTGCGGGCTGGCGCGGGTGGGTAGGCACGGGTCAGTTCTCCGGCTCTATGTCGGATTCGGGAAGCAGAGGCACTTCAATCTGGGCCTTCTGGCCAGGCGAGAGTGTAACGGTCGTTCCTTTTAGTTTGTATCGATTCAGGATGTCGGGATTTTGATACTCGAGGTTCATCAACTGCGTGCTGGATGCGAGGACGAGATAGTCGCCGGGCGGGAGGTTGGGGATGGTGAACTTGCCGGCGTTGAAGGCAAGAGTCTGACCTGGAGGTTCGGCGAGGTTGCCGTCGAGAGGGATGCAAGTGACGATGTAGTTGCCAGAGCCGAGGAGATTTCCCGCGGAGTTTGTTGAGGTGGTGGGCAAAGAGTTCGACACGGAGACGGTGCCGCTGAGTGTGGCGGAGTCGTCGCGGAGGGTGACGTCGATGGGGCCGGCTGCGCCGCCGGAGCCGACGATGAGGGGCTGTCGGAGAAGGTCGACGCCGTTCGAGGTCATGGAGGCGATGTAGCCGCGGAAGGCTCTTGCGGAGACGCGGTATGCGCCCTCCTGCACGTTTTCGAGGACGAGATCGTCGTCGCTCTGGGCCGGTGTGTTTTTCAGGTTTGCGCCGGGGCCTTGCATCGAGAGAGGGCGCAGGGAGATATCGAGGGAGCGGCGTTGAATTTGTTGTAGGCGATTCGCAAATAAGTTGCGGCCTGTGTCTTCGGAGTTGGGATTGGCGGCGGTGTATTGCTGGTGGACGTAGACGGGGATCTGGCCGTTCGGGATGAGGGTGATGGGCGAGGCTTTGACGGGTCTGCCCGATACTTCGACGCGGCCTTTGCCTGAGCCGCCCTGCGGTTGCGCGAAGGCGGAGATGCGGATGGTGTACGCGCCGTTGGGGAGATAGCCTTCGAGAGCCTCGGCCTGGGGTTTGTAGTTCATGGGGAAGCCGGACTGCTCGTCCTCGTCTCCGATGAAGAAGTTGACGCCTGCGTTTTTGGGGGCGTTCGCGATGGGAATGGTGACATGGTAGAGGGTGGAGGCGCGGAGATTGAGATCGGCCACGGCCGTCTCGCCGGGGTGGAGATGGATGGAGGGGGTGGAGGCGAGATCGGCGGCGTCCGCGTAGCGGGCTGGGGAGTAGCCGGAGGTTTGATCCTCGGTTGAGTTGTAGGCCTGACCGGTCCATGCCTGGGTCGTCACCTTGTAGTCGCCGGCGGGCAGGTCGGGGAAGCGGAAGTCGCCGCGGCTGTTGGCCTGGGTGTTGCCGCTCTGAATCCATGTGGCGGCGCCCTCCTGGACTTGCTTGCGGCGCAGTTGTACCTGGATGCCGGACGGCGCGGTGACGTTCGAGGTGGAGAGGTGGCCGCGGATCATGCTCTCGGGGACGAGCTTGATCTGGGCCTCTTCGGTGGCGCTCTGTGGATCCGTGGAGATGCGGAGGGATGCATTTGAGGGAAGATAGCCGGGTCTCCGCACCGAGAGAAAGACGTTGAGCTGACCCATGCGCGGGAAGCCGTTTCTGGTATTCAGATCAAAGTTGGAGGAGTCTGCGGCGGGGCGGCGGAGATCTAAGCTGAATCTGCCTTCTGAGTCGGTCATCATGGCGAAACGTTGATCGTTGGAGGTGACGAGCGCGCGGAAGATGGGTTTGCCGTCGACGGAGCTGAGGACGACCCCGTGGATGTGGTCGACGATGGTTTCGGGCGGGTTGGAGTTCTGCGCGGAGGCCAGGGTGGGCAGGCCGCAGACAAGCAGCACGCCTGCGATGAGGCGCGTGGCGATGCGGAGGGATGCGTGGAAGCTCGAAGCTGCGTGCGGGCTCTTCATTCCATGTTCCTCCATCGACTGGAGGATGAGGGAAAGGTTAGCATTGGGGGGTGGAGAAGCGGGCGGCGATTTTAGAATGACGCCACAACAAAGCTCTCTTTCCATGCGGCTACCTTTATGACGATTCACTGTTTTTCGATCAGAGTGTTGCTTTTCCTTGGGGCTGCATGGCCTCTGGCGGGTCAGGTGAATACAGGGGAGCTTCGCCTGAAGGTGACGGACCCGGCGGGGCTGGGGGTGAAGGCTTCGGTCACGGTGACGAGCGAGGCGAACCAGTTTCAGGGGAGCTTTATTACGAACGATGCTGGTGCGGTGGACATCAAGACGCTGGCATACGGGATGTACCTGGTGCGGGTTCAGAGGCCGGGTTTTGCCGAGGCGGCGGAGACGGTCGAGGTGCGATCGGCGCTGCCTGTTGAGTACGGGATGCGGCTGGCGATTGTTCCGCTGAAGACTTCGGTGGAGGTGAGCACGGCGCCGCTGATCGATCCGTATCGACCGGAAGCGGTGATGCAGATTGGATCGCTGCAGATTGAGGAGCGGGTGGGATCGCTGCCGGGGCGGTCGGTGCAGGACCTGGTGAACTCGCAGCCGGGATGGCTCTATGAGGGCAATGCGGTGCTTCATCCGCGCGGGTCGGAGTACCAGACGCAGTTTGTGGTGGATGGGATTCCGCTGACGGATAACCGGTCGCCGAGCTTTGGGCCGGAGGTGGAGGCGGACGATCTGGACTCGGTGAGCGTGTATACGGCGGGGATTCCGGCGGAGTATGGACGCAAGATGGGTGGGGTGATCGAGCTGAACACGCGGCGGCCCGCGGGCGATGGGCTGCATGGGCAGGTGATTCTCTCGGGAGGAAGTTACGACACGGGCGCGGCGTATGGGCTGATGCAGGATGTGTGGGGCAAGAATATGTTCGGCGCTAGCGCTTCGGGAAGCATGTCCGCGCACTATCTGAATCCGGTGGTACCGGAGAACTTTACCAACCGGGGGACGACGGGGGATTTTTCCGCCAACTATGAACGCGATCTTTCGCAGAGCGACCGGTTGAGTTTCGGGGTGCGGCATGAGCTGTCGCGTTTTGAGATTCCCAATGAGCTGGTGCAGGAGCAGGCGGGACAACTGCAGACCGGCGACAACTTTGAGACGATCGGTACGGTGCGGTATCAGCACCTGTTTTCGGCAGACAGCCTGGGCACGCTGGCTGGGATGGTTCGGGATAATGCGAACGATCTGAACTCGAATGCGAGTTCGACGCCGATCATGGCGTTTCAGCATAACGATTTTCGCGAGGGGTACTTCAAGGCGACGTACTCGCTGCACCGTGGACGGCAGGAGTTCAAGGCGGGCGTGGAGTCGGATGCGGTGTTTCTGCATGAGGACTTCCACTATGTGCTGACCGATCCGGACCAGTTCGATGACGACACTCCGGCGAGCTTGACGTTTCTGGCGCATCGGCCGGACCTGGAGCAGTCGGGGTTCGTCGAAGACATGATCCGGCTGGGCAACTGGACCGTGAGCGCGGGGTTGCGGTGGGACCACTATCAACTGCTGGTGAATCAGAATGCGTTCAGCCCACGGATCTCGATTGGGCGGTATCTGCCTTCGATCAACATGGCGCTGCATGCGTCGTTCGATCGCGTGTATCAGACGCCTTCGTTTGAGAACATTCTGATCTCGAGCTCGCCGCAGATCGATGCGCTGAGCGATGATTTTTTGCGGCTTCCGGTGCAGCCCTCGAAGGGGAACTACTATGAGGGCGGCGTTACGGAGGCTTTCTCGCATCGGCTGAGTGTGGATGCGAATTTTTATCGGCGGGATGTGAGGAACTATGCCGATGACGACCAGTTGCTGAACACTGGCGTGAGTTATCCGATTGCGTTCGACAAGTCGGTGATCTATGGGGCGGAGGCGAAGGTCTCGCTGGTGCGGCTGGGGAGGCTTTCGGGGTATGCGAGCTACTCGTACATGGTGGGGAATGCGTGGTTCCCGGCGACGGGCGGGCTGTTTCTGGGCGACGATGCGGGTGCGGCGCTGACACAGACGAGCGGGCATTTTCCGGATTCGCAGGACCAGCGCAATACACTGCGGACGCGGTTTCGGTATCAGGTTGCGCAGAGGGTGTGGGTGGCGGCGGGCGCGAACTATGGGTCGGGGCTGCCGTTTGAGTTCGCCGGCGATCAGGATGATGCGCTGGCGCAGTATGGGCCGCAGGTGATCAGCCGGATCAATTTTGCGCGTGGGCGCATTCTGCCGCTGCTTGCGGCGAATGCTTCGGTGGGCGCGGATGTTTTCAAGAACGATCGGATGACGATGCGCTTCCAGGCGGATGGCGACAACCTGAATGGGCGGCTGAACATTATCGATTTTGGGGGGTTGTTTTCAGGGAATGCGATTGCGCCGGGGCGGAGTTTCGGGCTGCGATTGAGTGCGGGTTTTTAGAAACGCTATTTTCTTGCGATGAGGGTGGCGAGGTAGCCTGCGCCGAAGCCGTTGTCGATGTTGACGACGCCGACGTTGGGGGAGCAGGAGTTCAGCATGCCGAGGAGAGCGGCGATGCCTTGCATGGATGCGCCGTAGCCGACTGAGGTTGGGACGGCGATGACCGGGGCGGCGACCATGCCGGCGATCACGCCGATCAGCGCGCCTTCCATGCCGGCGCAGGCGACGACCACGTCGGCTTCGAGGAGGAGCGGACGCTGCGCGAGTAGGCGATGGATGCCGGCGACGCCTACGTCGACGATGCGGGTGACGGAGGCTCCGAAGAGTTCGGCGGTGATGGCGGCTTCTTCGGCGATGGGCAGATCGCTGGTTCCGGCGCAGGCTACTGCGACTTTGCCGCGGGGTTCGCGTGTGGTCTGGCGGAGGGTGACGCAGCGTGCGAGCTCGTGATGCTGCGCGGCGGGTGCGACGGCCTGGATGGCCTGTGCGGCGGCTTCGCTGACTTTGGTGGCGAGGACATCGACGCCGCTGGCGGCTAGGCGCTCGAAGATGGCGGCGATCTGCTGCGGGGATTTGCCCATGCCGAAGATGACTTCGGGCATGCCGGAGCGGAGGGCGCGGTGGTGATCGATTTTTGCGAAGCCGATGTCTTCGAAGGGGAGATGTTCGAGCGAGGTTGCGGCTGCTTCGGGCGAGATGTCGCCGGAGTGGACGCGCTGCATGATTTGGAGGAGCTGGTCGCGATCCATGATCAGGAGGCCGGGGCAAGAGCTTCGATGGGGATGAGTGGGTTCATGGAGCCGCTGCGGTAGCCGCTGGTGTCGAGGGCGACGTGCTTGAAACCGCAGGCGCGGATGCCGGAGGTGATGCGATCGAGCATGTCGAGCGAGAGGGCGTTGGGGAGTTCGGCGCGGTCGATTTCGATGCGGGCGATGTCTCCGTGATGGCGTACTCGGATCTGGCGGAAGCCGAGCTGGTGGAGTTGCTCTTCGGCGCGCTCGACCTGGCTGAGGGTTTCGGCGGTGACGCGGCGACCGGGCTCAATGCGCGAGGCGAGGCAGGCGGAGGCGGCCTTGTCCCAGACAGTGAGGTTGAGTTGCTGGGCGAGGGTGCGGACTTCCTGCTTGCCGAGGCCGGCAAGGGCGAGTGGGGAGAGGACGGCGTGATTTTCTGCGGCGCGCTGGCCGGGGCGGAAATCGCCGTCGTCATCGAGGTTGCGGCCGTATGCGATTTTGGTGGCGCTGAGTTGCTGGGAGAACTGCTCCATCACGCGGAAGAGCTCGTCCTTGCAGTGGAAGCAGCGTGCGGAGTCGTTGCGCGCGTAGTGCTCGGAGTGGAGTTCAGAGGTTTGCAGGATGCGGAGCGGGATGGAGTGCTGCTCGGCGAATGCGATGGCAGAGGCGAGCTCCTTGCGCGGGAGCGAGGGCGAGTCGGCGATGACGGCGAGAGCGCGCGCGCCGAGGATGTGGTGCGCCTCCCATACGAGGTAGGCGGAGTCGACGCCGCCGGAGTAGGCGATGAGGAGGAGTTCGTCTTCGCGTACGGATGCGTTGAGAATGCGATGCAGGTGCGCGCGTTTTTCCGTGAGAGCGGAGGGAGTCATGGTTATGCGCCGTAGTCGCGGCGCGTGGGGCTGTTGAGCTTGGCTTCGGTGGTCCAGAGGCCGGCGGATGGCGTGCTGATGTAGAAGACCTCTTCGCCGTCGGGCATGGTGTTCCAGCCTTCGGTCATCTTGTCGGGGGCGTAGCGGGTCTGCATCTCGTGGACGTCGGCGTACTCGTAGCCGACCTGCTCGATCTCGGCGCGTGTGAGGTGGCCGGGGGCGTAGCGGATGGTGAAGCGGCCTTCGCTGGAGCCGTGGATGAGATGCGCGACGCCGTGGGGGATCTCCTGCATATCGGCTTCGGTCTGGTAGAGGCGGAGGGTGCGCTCGGTGCCTTTGTAGCCGTATTTGCGGATGAGGGCGTCGACCTCGGGCTGCTCGCCGAAGCGTTCGACGCCGGGAGCGAGGATGAGGAGTTCGCCACCGTCGGCGATGGCCATGCGGGTGCGGTAGACGGCCTTGTTGGCGACCCAGGTGGCGCGGAACTCGTCGGGCTGCATGACGGCGACGATTTTCTGGATGGGCTTGTCGAAGGTGGTGATGTTCTGCGCACGGCTGCGGCGGGCGGCCTGGAGGTAGGTGTCGAGATCGTCGCCGACGTAGAGGCCGCTGATGACGAGCTTGTTCTGCTCGTCGCGCTGCATGACGATCTGGATGTAGACATCGGGGAGGCGGGCGAGGAGATTTTCTTCGGCCCAGTTGAAGCAGGCGCGGAGCGGAGTGATGAGGCAGCCGAGGTTGTTCTCGATGCCGTATACGGCGGCGGCGATGTGCGAGGCGCAGATGGTTTCTTTGCCGCCGAGGCCGATGAAGTAGTTCTTGTTGTGGTTGGCGAAGCCGAGGACCTCATGCGGGACGACGTGGCCGATGTTGACGATGAGGTCCCACTGCTGGTCGATGAGCATGGAGTTGAGGCTGACGGGAATCTCCCAGTCGGCCTTGCCGCCGGTGGTTTCCTTGACGAGACTGGCTGGAATGGCGCCGATGTGGGTGACGCCGTTGCGCCAGTCGTGCGCGTGGATCTTGCTGTGCGGGATGGAGCCGAACATCCAGCGATTTTCTTCCTCGGTGTGCGGGATGTGCTGGCCGAGCGTGGGGATGACGGCGATCTCGGCGCCGGGCAGGGCTTTGTAGAGCATCTCGGTGATTTTGCCGGCTCCGGAGTGGGCACGGGTGAGGTCGGGCGGGAGGAGCAGGACGCGCTTGAGGTCGCGGTTGATGCGGGTGCGAGCTTCTGCGATGAGTCGGTCGACTGCCTGCTGAATTTGCTGCTCAGAGAGGGCGGGTGCTTCTACTGCAAACCATGCCATTGGAGAAATCCCTTTTCGTTGGGGAGAGCTGTGCTCTGCGGGGGCGGTGGGTCAACTTTTCGGGGAGTGGGTTGTGCTGTGCTTCGGGTGGAGGTTGCGTTCGTAGATGAGGCGAAGGCCGGTGAGGGTGAGGAGCTCGTCGACTTCGCCGATGTATTTGGAGCCTCCGGCGATGAGGCGGGCGAGGCCTCCGGTGGCGATGGTTTTGGTGTCGGGGCCGAGTTCGGCGATCATGCGTGCCAAAATTCCATCCACAAGGCCTATGTATCCGTAATAAAGGCCGATCTGGACGTTGTCGACGGTGTTGGTTCCGATGATCTTGCAAGGCTTGCGGATGTCGATGCGCGGCAGGCGCGCGGCGCGGGCGAAGAGCGCGTCGGCGGAGATGCCGAGGCCGGGGGCGATGGCTCCGCCGATGAACTCGCCATTGGGGGAGATGGCGTCGAAGGTGGTGGCGGTGCCGAGATCGACGACGATGACGGGCGGATGGGGCGCGGCGGGATTTTTGAAATGCTCGTGCGCGGCGACGCAGTTGACGATGCGGTCGGCTCCGACTTCGGAGGGGTTGTCGGTGCGGATGGGCAGGCCGGTGCGGGTGCCTGGCTCGACGAAGATGGGCTTGACGCCGAAGTAGGCGTCGGTGGCGCGGCGGAGGACAGAGTCGAGCGGCGGGACGACGGAGGCGATGATGATGCCGGTGACGGAGTTCCCGTCGAGCGAGCGGAGGTGGAAGAGATTGCGGAAGAGGACGCCGAGCTCGTCGATGGTGATGTCGCGATGGGTGGTGATGCGCCAGTCGGCGAGGAGTTCGGCGGGGGCTTCGCTCGTGGCGAGCCGGTAGAGACCGAGGACCGTGTTGGTGTTGCCTACGTCGATGGCTAGGAGCATAGGAAGTTGCCGGTTGCAGGTTGTCAGTTGCTGGTTGAAGACGGCGGTCAGGGTTCGCGGACTCCTCCGGAGAGGATGGTGTGGGGCTGGCCGTCGTCGCCGGTGACGCGGAGAAAGCCGTTGGAGTCGAGCCCGGCTGTGATGCCAGTATAGCCGGGGGTGGCGTCTGTCGGTTGAATGCGGACGCGCTTGCCGGTGATCCAGGTAGAGGCGGCGGTGAATCGGACGAGGAGCTCCGGGGCGGCGGGGGATTCGAGGCGGGCGATCTCCTCGTCGAGGGCCTGGAGCAGCGCGATGATGAGAGGCTCGCGGGGTTGCGGTGCGCCGGTTTCGCGGGCGAGGGAGGTGGCGATGGGTTCGAGTTCGGGCGGGAAGGCGCGGTGGTTGAGATTGAGGCCTATGCCGATGACGGCGTAGCGCAAGGTTGCGGGCTGTGTTGCGGTGGCGGGGTCGGAGGCGGTTTCTACGAGGATGCCGCCGCATTTCTTTTTGTTGAGGAGGAGGTCGTTGGGCCAGCGGATGTCTATCTCTTCGGGGATGGTGAGGCTGGTGGTGGCGGCGATGGCGCGCTGGGCGGCGAGGCCGGTGGCGAGGGAGAGCCAGAGGGCTCGGCTGAGCGGAAGGCGGGGGCGGATGAGGACGCTGAGGTAGAGGCCTGCCGGTTCGTCTTCGCCTCCGGAGGGGGAGTGCCAGGTGTGGCCTCCGCGGCCGCGGCCTGCGGTTTGTTCGTCGGCGATCCAGACGCCGGTAGATGCGCCGGATTGCGCGGCTTCGAGGGCGAGGGTGTTGGTGGAGGTGACGGTGGGGAGGTGGTGGAGGTGGGTGGCGAATTTTGTGCCGGCCAAGGCTCGCTGGATTTCAATCAGGTTCAAGGATGGGAGGCTTGCGGGCATTTTGGTTTGATGGCCTGGCGGATTGCAGACTAACCCCACGATAACCGCGATGAGGCTGCGGTGATCATGGGGCACCCATTTGTCGTTTAGTTGGGGATGGCGGCGATCTTCATGCTGAGGTCGACGGCGGTGGCGGAGTGGGTGAGGGCTCCGACGGAGATGAAGTCGACGCCGGTTTTGGCATAGGTGCGGACGGTCTTGAGGTTCATGTTGCCGGATGCCTCGATGGTGGCTTTGGGGAGCGCCTTGCGGATGAGCTTGACGGATTTTTTGACGGCGGAGGGCGTCATATTGTCGAGCAGGATGGATTCGGCCTTGCCCGCGATGGCTTGGTCGAGTTCGAGGGGGGTGCGGACTTCGACCTGGACGACTTGGCCGGGCTTGCGGCCGGCGAAGGCGTGTTCGAGCGCGGCGGGAAGGCCTCCACCGAGGGCGATGTGGTTGTTCTTGATGAGGACGCCGTCCTGCAGGTCGAGCCGGTGGTTGAGGCCGCCACCGCAGCAGACGGCGTACTTGTCCAGCGTGCGCAGGCCGGGGATGGTCTTGCGGGTGTCGAGGATCTTTGTTTTGGACTTTACGGAGGCGACGGCGTGGACGTACTCGTTGGTGAGGGTGGCGATGCCGGACATGCGCTGCATGAGGTTGAGGATGACGCGCTCGGTGGCGAGGATGCTGGCGGCGTTGCCGCGGATGACTGCGATGGCCTGACCTTTTTTGACGTGGACGCCGTCGAAGATCTCGGGGTGGGAGACGACCTCGAAGCGCGAGGTGCGGCCGGCGAGTTTATTGAAGAGGGTGAGGAACGCGGAGACGCAGCCGATGCCCGCGACGACGCAGGCCTGCTTGGCGACGATGGTGGCGGTGGCGCGCAAGGCAGGGTCGATGGTGAGGGCGGTGGTGATGTCCTGCGCGGCCTTGTCTTCGAGCAGGGCGGCTTCGAGGAGGGCGGTGATGCGGCGGCTCTTCCAGTCCATGGAGACATGCTAAACCCGTTGGGCGCATCTGATACAGCAGGGAATAGGGAATAGGGAATAGGGAATAGGGAATAGGGAATAGGGAATAGGGAATAGGGCGAGGGGCGGGAATGACGCTTTCGAATCAGTTTGCTTATTTATTTCTGCTGGCGCTGCCGATTGCATGCGTGAGCTGGACGGTGACGCATGAAGAGGTGTTTCGCGAGCCTCGGGAGTTCTGCAAGGAGAAGGCAGAGAGGTGTAGGCCGTTGGCGGTGCGGAAGTTTTTTTACCTGTTTACGTGCGAGTATTGCTTCTCGCACTATGTGGCTCTGTTTTTTCTTTGGGTTACGCGGTTCACGATGCTGTATGACGGGTGGCGGGGGTATCTGGTGTCGTGGTTCGCGCTGGTTTGGGTGGCGAATGTTTATATGAGCGGGTTCAACCGGCTAAGACTGGAGATCAAGCATGAGAATGTGGCGATCGCTACGGAGGAGGCGGTGAAGGAAAAAGTTGCAGGTTCTTAGTTGCAGGTTGTCAGTTGGGCGGCAGCGCTTCGAGAGCGCCTTTGGTCTTGTCGTAGAGGGTGCGGGTTTCGGCGGCTTGTTTGCGGAGGCCTTCTACGATGTGGGCGGGGGCCTTGGCCATGAAAGCTTCGTTGCCTAGCTGGCGGTCGGAGGCGAGTAGGCCTTTTTCATATTTGGCGAGGTCGCGAGTGAGGCGCTCGCGCTCGGCGGGGATGTCGATTGTGCGTTCGTAGAGGATGGCTACGTCGAAGTTGGCTGTGCTGCGGGCATTATTGCCGGAGAGAGGTGCGGAGGCGAACTCGACCGAGGCGACGCGGGCCATGCGGGAGAGCATGTCGGCGTTGGCGTCGGCTAGGGCGAGGATGCGATTGCTGGCATGGAGGATGATGGGTGTTGATTCTTTTTCGGGAACGCCTAGTTCTTTGCGCAGGCCGCGGACCGTGGTGATGAGTTCTTGTAGTGTCTCCATGGCGCTGACCGAGGCTGGGTCGGCGGTGAAGTCGGAGGCTTGCGGGTAGCGGGTGAGCGCGATGGATTTTGCGGGTGGCGCGTTGTTGTAGAGGGCGTGCCAAATCTCTTCGGTGAGGAAGGGCATGAAGGGGCTGAGCAGGCGGAGGGCTGACTCGAAGACATGGACCAGCGAGGCCAGGGTGCGGGCGGTGATGTCGTTTTTTGGTTGTTCAAAATTGAGGCGGAGCTTGACCAGTTCGAGGTACCAGTCGCAGAACTCTCCCCAGAAGAATTGGTAGATGGCGTTGGCGGCTTCGTCGAAACGGTAGTCGTTGAGTGCGCGATGGACTTCGTCGGAGACGGTGCTGAGGCGGGAGAATATCCAGCGGGTTTCGAGTGGGGTGGTGTCGGGGAGGGTTCGAAGATTCGAGGTTGAAAGGGTGCCGACGGTATGGGTGGTGTCAGCCGCTTCGGGGTCCTTCGACTGCGCGCTGCGCGCTTCGCTCAGGATGACGGCTTCTGTGGGGCGGGGGACTTCGTAGCCAGCTTCGCGGGCGCGGTCGAGGTTCATGAAGAGGAAGCGGGCGGCGTTCCAGATCTTGTTGGCGAAGGCGCGGTTGCCTTCGGTGCGGGCTTCGGAGAAGGCGATGTCGGTGCCGGGCGACGCCATGCTGGCTAGGGTGAAGCGGACGGCATCGGTGCCGAAGCGCTCGATGATCTCGATGGGATCGATGACGTTGCCTTTGGTCTTGGACATCTTCTCGCGGTTGGCGTCGCGGACGAGGGCGTGGATGTAGACCTCGCGGAAGGGAACCGCTTCCGCAAGCGTGCGCGGGGAGCTTGCACCGGTCTCGTCCTGCATGGGCACATCGAGCATGAAGTGGGTGCCGAGCATGATCATGCGGGCGACCCAGAAGAAGAGGATGTCGAAGCCGGTGACGAGGAGTGAGGTGGGGTAGAAGGCGGCTAAATCAGGGAGTAGGGAGTAGGGAGTAGGGAGTAGGGAAGACGCCTCGTTTGCTACTCCCTGTTCCCTATTCCCTGTTCCCTGCTCTCCGGGCCAGCCGAAGACGGTGAAGGGGAGCAGGCCGGAGGAGAACCAGGTGTCGAGGACGTCGGTCTCCTGCGTGATGTTCGCGGAGCCGCAGGTGGAGCAGGCGGCGGGGGTGTCGCGGGCGACGGTGATGTGGTGCCGATCGCAGTGCCATGCGGGGATGCGGTGGCCCCACCAGAGCTGGCGGGAGAGGCACCAGTCGTGGATGTTGCTCATCCACTCGAAGTAGGTCTTCTCGTACATCTCCGGGGTGAATTTGATGTGGCCTTCGCGGACGGCTGCGATGGCGTTTGCGGCGATGGAGTCCTTCGCGGCTCCGGACTGGAGTGGCGCTCCATCCCACATCTCAGAATCGAGATGTGGGGCACCCGGTTTTGTGGGCTGTTTGTTGACGGCGAGGAACCACTGTAGGGAGAGGCGCGGTTCGATGACTGCGCCGGAGCGCTGCGAGAGGGCGATGGCGTGGTTGTGGTCCTTGACGGCGACGAGGAGGCCGGCGGCTTCGAGGTCGGCGACGATGCGCTCGCGAGCGGCGAAGCGGTCTAAACCAAAGTACGGAGACCCGGCCAGGGAAATGTGCGCCGACGTGTCCATGATGGTGAGCGAGGGAAGGTTGTGGCGCTGGCCGATGGCGAAGTCGTTGGGGTCGTGCGCGGGCGTTACCTTGACTGCACCGGTGCCGAACTCGGGCTGGGCCCAGTCGTCGGCGAGGATGGGGATCTCGCGGGCTGGTCCTCCAGAGACACCGCTGAGAGGCAGAGTGAGGAGCTTGCCGATGAACTCTTTGTAGCGTGCGTCGTCTGGATTGACCGCAACGGCCACGTCGCCGAGGAGGGTTTCGGGGCGGGTGGTGGCGATGACGATGGAGCCGGTTCCGTCGGCGAAGGGGTAGCGGATGTGGTAGAGCTTGCCGAGGCGATCTTCGTGGGTGACTTCGAGGTCGGAGACGGCGGTCTGCTGGGCGGGGTCCCAGTTGACGATGTAGGCGCCGCGGTAGATGAGCCCCTGCTCCCAGAGGCGGACGAAGGCTTCCTTGACCGCGATGGAGAGGCGCGGGTCCATGGTGAAGTACTCGCGGGACCAGTCGACGCTGGCGCCGAGGCGCTTCATCTGCTCGGTAATGGCTGAGCCATATTTGTGCTTCCACTCCCAGACGCGTTCGGTGAAGGCTTCGCGGCCGAGGCGCTTGCGGCATTTGCCTTCGGAGGCGAGCTGGCGCTCGACCATCATCTGGGTGGCGATGCCGGCGTGATCGGTGCCGGGGATCCAGAGGGAGGTGTCGCCGGACATGCGGCGCCAGCGGGCGAGGATGTCCATCTCGGTCTGGTTGAGCATGTGGCCCATGTGCAGGCGGCCGGTGACGTTCGGCGGCGGGAGGAGCATGGTGAAGGCTGGCCTGGGCGTGTCTCCCGGGGCCGGGGAGGGGACGTCGAAGAGGCGCTCGCTGAACCAGTAGTCGGCCCAGCGCTGCTCGATGATGGAGGGGTCGTAGGCCTTGGGAAGGGCGCTGGCGGAGGCGTCGGTGGGGGTTTCGTCGGGCTTTTCGTCGCTCATAGGTAAGGATTAAGGGTAGCACTGGCAGGCGGCGTTCAGACTGGGCTTAACGTTCCAGCAAGCGGGCCTTCTCTTCGTCCTCAAAGTATCCGAGCTTCCCAGGTATGCAGGACAAAACGGTTCCCATTCCATAGCCACGCACCCGGCCGATTGCCTCCTCAAGGTCGAGTTCCTTGCCATCAATCGTTGAATCCTCTGACAGGACTTGAACAGTCGCGGGAGCGCCCTTTGTTCGCAAAAGGGAAGCGATCTCTTTGACGGTGTGGGCAATGGACGCTGGGATTGGGTGCGCGAAGCGCTCATCCAGCCACTTGAAATGCGCAAGTTCGGACGTAAACTTGTGCCTGTGTTTAGGGTTAGCGAGGAATTGGACGCAGCGCTCCTGTTTATTCTTCTGTATAAACGCCCGGATTGTCGCCTCGTCGTGACTCATGGGTAAGAATTAAGGGTAGCACTGGCGGGATTGGGCAATGGAACCAGAGGCGTGCCGGGCGCGTATTTGTCTGCGAGGGACGGCGACGCCGGACTTGCGGAGGTTGAAATGATCCAGCGAATCGGAGTTGTGGGCTTGGTGGTTGTGGGGATGGCGGTGGCGCTGCTGGCGGGGTGCGAGGTGGATACGCATAAGAGCGGCGACGGCGACGACGTGAAGGTGGCTACGCCGTTTGGCGGGATGCATGTGAAGACGAATAGCGCGGATGTTTTGAGCAATATTGGGTTGCCGGTGTACCCCGGGGCGCAGGTGGTGAAGAAGGAGAAGGATAACGGCTCGGCCGACGTGAATATGAGCTTCGGCGGCTTCCAGATGCGGGTGACGGCGATGAGCTACAGGACAGGGGACGCGCCGGATAAGGTGGAGGCGTTCTATCGCGATGGGCTGAAGCGGTTTGGGGATGTGATCGCGTGCCTGGATGACCGCCCCGTGGGAACGCCGACGCAGACGACGGAGGGCCTGACCTGCGACGACGGGAACAAGAACCGCATTACAGTGGAGAACCATCCGGCGAAGGGCGAGCTGGAGCTGGAGGCGGGGTCGAAGCAGCACAGGCATATTGTGGCGATCGATACGGATGGGAGCGGGACGAAATTTGGGCTTGTGGCGTTGGAGCTGCCGGGAAAGTTTTATACGGATGACAACGATGAGAAGCAGTAGGTGCATGCTTGCCGCCGGGTGGGGCGTGGCGTAGCTTCATAAAGAGATGCGGGAGATTTGCCATACATGCGGGGGGGAGCTGGCGGAGAAGAGCGGCGAGTCTCCGTTCTGTCCGCACTGCGGTGCGCCTCAACTGACGCTCTCGCTGGATTATCAGTCGGTGGAGACGGGCGGGGAGCCGAAGGTTGAGCTGCCGGGTGCGGTGACGACCGGCACGATGCCTCCTCCGCGGCCAAAGCAGGTGGACTGGCAGATGGCGATTCGCTGCGCCGTGGCGGTGGCGCTGGTTGCGGGCGCGTTGAGCGCCATTGCGGCGAAGGTGGAGATTCTGTCGCCGCTGAGCACGCTATGGATCCTGAGCGGCTCGCTGATTACGCTGGGACTCTACCAGAGGCGGCGGCCGGCGGCGTGGATGGATGTGCGGATTGGGGCGCGGATCGGCCTGGTGGCGGGGCTGTGCCTGACGGTGGGGCTGGCCGTTTCGATGGCCGTGGTGGGGCTGGTGGCGCGGTTTGGGCTGCACTCGATGGGCAGCTTCGATGCGCAGATGACGGAGCAGATTCTGACGCTGCAAAAGAGGCTGCAGCAGCAGTCTGCCGCGCCGGTGCCGGCGGATGTGCTGCGGTTCGTCAACTCGCCGGAGTTTCGCGGGGGGATGATGATTGGCGGGGCGGCCTTTGCCGCGGTGTTTCTGCTGGTGCTGTCTACGGTGGGCGGGGCCTTTGCGGGGCTGCTGCGGATGCGGCGCAAGTCTATGGTGTAGCTGGTATCATCAGCTTCGACCGAACAAAACTCCGCGGACACGATTATGAGCGAAACGACTGCAAACCCGAGTGAGCCGGCCAAGCCGAAGCTGCGTGAGAAAGGCCGGCTGATGTCGGCGTCTGAGATCGAGCGCACGCTGGTGCGGCTGGCGCATGAGATTGTCGAAAAGAACGACGGCAGCGAGAACCTGGGCCTGGTGGGTATCAAGCGGCGCGGTGTTCCGCTGGCGCAGCGGCTGGCCAAGACGATCGAGACGATCGAGAAACGGCCTGTGGATACAGGGGTGCTCGACATCCAGTTCTACCGCGACGATCTTTCCACCTGCGGACCGCGTCCCACGGTAACCAGTGGCGAGATGGGGTTCGACGTGACGGGGCGGGACATCGTGCTGATCGACGATGTGCTGTATACCGGGCGGACGATTCGCGCGGCGCTGGATGCGCTGTTCGACCATGGGCGGCCAAAGAGTGTGCAGTTGCTGGTGCTGATCGATCGCGGACACCGCGAGCTGCCGATCCAGGCGACGTTTACCGGGCGCACGGTGCCGACGTCGGGCCGGGAGATTATCGAAGTGAAGTTGAACGAGGTCGATGGGCAGGAGCAGGTGCTGCTGGTCGAGCTGGTGGACTGAGGCTGATGACGCGAGGGCGAATCCATGTCCCGGGGGCTGAAGCCCCTTCTTTGCGCGGGTCGTGGATGTCCGGGCTGAAGCCCGGACCTATCTCAAGAACAAAAGCAGATGCAAGGCATTTTCATCTGGCAGACTCAAGAACAAAAGCAACTACAAGGCATTTTCAGCTAGCAGACTCAAAAACAAAAGCAGCTGCAAGGCATTTTCATCTGGCGGAATATGCGCTGCATGGCATTCATGGCATCTGCAGGGATGCGCAATGAGTCGATCGGCATACGCTTCGGGTTCGCTGTTGACGGTGGAACATCTTTCGGTTGCGGATGTGGCTGAGATTCTGGCGATGACTTCGCGGCTGGAGCGGATGGCCGCGGAGGAACGTTCCAGGCTGCTGAAGGGCCGGACGATTGCGCTGCTGTTCTATGAGTCGAGCACTCGGACGCGGACTTCGTTTGAGCTTGCGGCGAAGTCGCTTGGCGCGACGACGACGCTGGTTTCGGATAAGAGCTCCTCGATCGAGAAGGGCGAGAGCTTGAAGGATACGGGGCTGACGCTTCGCGCGCTGGGGGCGGAGTGTATTGTGCTGCGCCATGCGGGTTCGGGCGCGCCGTATCTGCTGGCGCGTGCGACCGGGCTGCCGGTTCTGAATGCGGGGGATGGGATGCATCAGCATCCGTCGCAGGCGCTGCTGGACCTGCGGACGATGTTGTCGCGACTGCCTGGGATGGATGCGCATGCGGCGGTGGGGGAGAAGACGCTGGATGGGATCACGGTCGTGATTACGGGAGACATTCTGCATAGCCGCGTGGCGCGGTCGAATGCGATGCTGCTGCCGCGGCTGGGCGCGAAGGTGGTGCTGTGCGGGCCGGTGGAGTTGCTGCCCGAGGATGCTCTGGGGCTGGGCGCGGGGGTCGAGATTGAGCGAGACTTCGATGCAGCGCTGCGGCGTGCGAATGTGGCGATGATGCTGCGGATTCAGAAGGAGCGGCTGACGGGTTTGGCGCTGGACCTTGGCAAGTATGTGGCGCGGTATCAGTTGAGCGAGGCGCGATTGGCGGCTTGTGCTCCGACTGCCTTGGTGATGCACCCGGGGCCGATGATTCGCGGGCTGGAGATCGCGGGCGAGGTAGCGGATGGGCCGCAGGCGGCGATCGAAGAGCAGGTGCGGCATGGGCTTGCGGTGCGGGCGGCACTGTTGGTGCGGGCGCTGGGGGTGTCGGCTTGAGCGAGATGCTGATATTGGGTGGGCATGTGGTCGATCCGGTGAGCGGCGTCGATGAGGTGCGCGATGTGCTGGTGCGGGATGGCCGGGTGGCGGCGGTGGAGTTGCCGGGAGTGTTGGCGGGGTTTGCAGATTCATTACCGAAAGAGTTGCAGATCGATGCGAGCGGTTTGATGGTTGCGCCGGGGCTGATCGATATTCATGTGCATCTGCGGGAGCCGGGGCAGACGCACAAGGAGACGATCGCCACGGGAACGGCCGCGGCCGCGGCGGGTGGATTTACGACGGTGGTCGCGATGCCCAACACAACGCCGGTGAACGATTCGGTGGCGGAGATGGAGTGGATGCTTTCGCCGGAGCGCGAGCCGGTGGTGAAGCTGCTGGCGATGCCGGCGGCGACGTTTGGCAGCATGGGGCTGGAGATTACGGACTTTCATGAACTGGTGCGCGCGGGCGCGGTAGGATTTACCGACGATGGCAAGCCGGTGCTCGAGGATGACGTGATGCGCGCGGCGCTGCTGGCGGCGGCGGGGCTCGGCGTGCCTGTTTCGCAGCACGCGGAGGACACGCGCATGACGGGCGGGTGCAGCATGAATTCGGGGCGCGTGGCGTTTCGGCTGGGCCTGCGCGGAATGCCGGTGGAGGCAGAGTCGCGCATCGTTGAACGCGATATCCGGCTGCTGCGCGAGATTGAGCGGGTGGATCGCGTGCGGCCGCATCTGCATGTGCAGCATGTTTCGACGGCGAAGGCGCTGCGCGTGATTCGCGAGGCAAAGGCCGAGGGGCTGCATGTGACGTGCGAGGCCGCGCCGCATCACTTCACACTGACCGACGAGGCGATTGGGGATTATGACACGAACGCGAAGATGAATCCGCCGCTGCGCGAGGAGAGCGACAGGCGCGCGGTGGTGGAGGCGCTGCTCGATGGCACGGTGGACTGCATTGCGACCGACCATGCGCCGCATGCTTCGCATGAGAAGGAGGTGGAGTTTGAGCGTGCGCCGAATGGGATCACAGGGCTCGAGACGGCGCTGGGGCTCGCGTTGCGTGTCTTGCATCGTGAGCAGGGAATGCCGCTGGGACGTGTGATTGAGTTGATGAGTGCGCGGCCGGCGAAGGTGATCGGCCTGCGCGAGCGCGGCACGCTGCGGGTGGGGAGTTTCGCGGATGTGGTGGTGTTCGATGCGGGGGCGGAGTGGAACTTCGCGGCCAGGGCGTCGCGGTCGAAGTCGAAGAACACGCCGTTTGATGGGGCGGCGATGCTGGGGCGGGTGATGGCTACGGTGTGCGAGGGGCGGGTTGTGTATCGGAACACTGATTCGGGAGCGCGGTAATGCTGCCAGAGAACCGCGTGAGTCTTAACCGTGCAGAGGATAAGCACGAGCGCAAAGCGATCGAAGATATTCGCGAACACGGTGTCCATATCCTTCATGTCTTCGATGACAAAAGTATCTATCCGGATTTCAGTTACACGGTTGGACTTTGGCATACGCATGGACATCCCGAGGTCTTGATTTCAGGTTTAAAGGAAAGCCTGCGGCACAGCCTGCTGAATCATCTAAACCGTCAGATCGGCCAGGGGCGTCAATATCGAGATGGGCGGAGTTACACAGACGTCATCGACAAGTACCGCTGCTACTTCCAGGAGTTCCCGAAAGAACAATATCAGGCGCATTTAGGCTGGGATCGATGGTTCTACGAAGGCGACAATTTTGAAGCTGTGCAGATGCTCTGGCCGAGCGTGGACCATATTTTTCCGTGGGATGAGCAGGCCGACGAATTTTTGAGGAATGCTCAGCAAATTTTCACCCAAATTCCACCCCGCATTTCCTGATGTTCCCGTAAATGGTTGAAATGTCATTGCATCAGCCACAAATCATTTGCGGCGCGGGCGGTCTTGCGCGCGAAATACGCATCCTACAAAACATGAGCCACGGACGCGGGTTATGCCTGCGTTGCGTTGTGTGGCAGATGAACGAGATGAACGAAAAGAGGACGACAACAATGAATGCTTATAAGGCTACGAAGTCGATGGCGGCGTTGGCGCTGGCGGTGATGTTGGTAGCGGGTTGCGAGTCCAAGCAGGACCAGGCGATCGACACGGCGAAGAAGCAGGCGGCGGCCACCGGGCAGGCGCAGCAGGTGGTGTCGGTCGACAAGAATGGAAACACGACGACGACGACGGTACAGCCTCCAGTGCCGGGGCAGACCGCGCAGGCGGTGACGACGACGGTGACTCCGGGGGCTGGTGTTCCGGCAGGAACTCCGGCTGTTGCTCCGGCTGGCGCTGCGGGGCAGGCCGTGGCTGGCGGCGCGCCGATTATCCGGCCGGCGGATGTAAATATACCCGCGGGATCGACGCTGGCGATTCGGATCAACCAGCACATCAGCGTCAAGTCGACGCCGGCGGGCGCTCGCTTCGATGGCGAGGTAGTGGAGCCGTGGGCGGATGCGAATGGACGCGTGATTTTGCCCAAGGGGACTCCGGTCGGCGGCGTTGTGGATGCGTCGCACAGGCGTGGCCACTTCAAGGGCTCGTCGATTCTTGAGCTTCGGCTGACTTCGCTGACACTGAACGGCACGCGCTATCCGCTGGAGACGCATGACATGACGCGGACGAAGAAGGGCAAGGGCAAGCGGTCTACTGCGTTTATCGGTGGCGGAACGGGTCTGGGGATGCTGATCGGCGGAATCGCTTCTGGCGGGACTGGCTTGCTGATCGGCGGACTCGCCGGCGGTGGTGCGGGAACGGCAGTAGGCGGACTTACGGGGAATCGTGACATCGATATTCCATCGGAGTCGATTGTGCGGTTCAAGCTGGCGGACGATTTGACGCTGCAGCAGCCTTCGTAGGGAGTAGGGAGTAGGGAGTAGGGAGTAGGGAATAGGGAATAGGGAGTGCGAAGTGCGAAGGCCCATCCGATTGGATGGGCCTTCGTAGCTTTAAAGGAACAGCCGCTCAATCAATTCCTGTTTCGTCATCTTTAGATTCTGCGCAACATCGGCCAGAATTCCCTGGATCGTCCCCAGCTTGATTGGGTTGTGATTTGGGATTGTGATGAGATGTTCCATTCCGTTCCGGTATATGCGCTTCGGAGGCGGATGTGGCTGCCCGTCTGCCGAACAACCGCATAGTCGAAGAGGCCCAACGCTCGAACCAGATCGGAGCCACGAAGATCGCGCGGCACCTTCATGCTGAGATGACCAGATCGCGGACGAGGTGCAGACGGATGACGGGCGGAACTTCACCTTCGTCGAAGTGGCAACGAACGGCATCGCGAACCGCGCCTTCCAACTCCGGAAGCGTCTCCGCTTCGGTGAAGATGGATGCCGACAACGCGCGCGCTTCGTAGCCGCCTTCTGGGCTCTCAGTCACTTCGAAGATAATCTCACTGGATTTCATGGCTTCCCCTCGCAATGGATCGGGCTATTCACCTATGCTAACCGACTCGCGGCGGAAGTTGTCAGATGGCGTCCGACAAGTGCAATCGCTTCGGCTGTGATGTCTTCATCGCTGCCGAAGCCGGGGAGCCAGTGGATTGCGGGGTCTTTGCGGAACCAGGTGAGCTGGCGTTTGGCGTAGTTGCGGTGGCCCTGTTGAGCGAGGCGTACGGCTTCATCGCGGGTGATCTCGCCGCGCAGGACGGCGACGGCCTGCGCGTAGCCAAGGGAGCTGAGGGGGCGGCAGTCGTAGCCGTAGCGGGCTACCAGCATGTTTGTTTCTTCGACCAGCCCACTGTCGAACATCTCGGCGGCTCGGCGATTGATGCGGTCGTAGAGCTCGGCGCGCGGTGGGTTGAGGCCGAGGCGCAGGGTGCGGAAGCCAGTGAGCGGGTCGCGGGGCTTCTGCCATTGCTGCGTGATGGGCTGGCGCGCGGCGAGCGTCACTTCTACGGCGCGGATGAGCTTGGGCGTGTCGTTGGCGTGGATGCGCGCGGCTGCGGCGGGGTCAAGGCGGGTGAGGATGCGGTGGAGATGCGGAGAGTCGCGCTGGCGGAGCCGGGTGCGCAGGGGCTCGTTGCGCTGCGGTTGGGGTGAGAGGCCGTCGAGGAGCGCGCGAAGGTAGAGGCCGGTGCCTCCGGCGACTATTGGCATGTGTTCGCGGCCCGCGATGCCTGCGATCGACTCGCGGGCGAGGCGGCTGTAGTCGCCCGCGGTGCAGGGCTGGTCGGGCGAGGCGATATCGATCATGTGGTGCGGGACGCGGGCGCGCTCGTCGAGCGTGGGCTTGGCGGTGCCGATCTCCATGCCGCGATAGACGGCGACCGAGTCGCAACTGACGATCTCGCCGGCGAAGCGCTCGGCGAGGGTGAGGGCGAGCGCGGTCTTGCCGCTTGCGGTGGGGCCGACGAGGACGATGAGCGCGGGCTCTACCAAAGTCTCCACCAGCCGTGGGTGAAGACGTTGTGTGGGTTGGCGCGGAGGATCGCGAAGACGATCGCCGCGATTGCGAGAAGGAGGAGTCCGCGGACCTGGCGGCGGCGTTCGATCTGTTCGGCGAGAGTTTTTTGCGGAGTGGGTTGTGTCTCGTGCGCGGACATAATTAGCGTCCGATCGGTTCTTCGTTGTAGAAGAAGCCGGTACGCAGCTCAAGCAGCGGGCCGTGGAACTGCGGAGGCAGCGGTGGGAACTTGCCTTCGCTGGTGATTGCGAACCATGCGGCTTTGTCGAGAGCGACGTCGCCGGATTTGGATTCGAGCGTCATCCCGCCGATAGTGCCGTCGGGCAGAATGCTGAAGCGGATGCCGACGATCCCTTTTTTGAACAGAGGAGGTTCGACTTCTTCGGGGATGAGGGGGTTCCAGTTGCGCTGGATGTCGCGGTGGAGGCGGCGCATGTAGTCGGTGAAGTCGACGCCCATGGTGTCGGAGAGAATGGTGGCTCCGGCTTGCAGCGGGCCGGAGGTGCCAGGCGAGGGCGCGCCGTAGTCGGCTCCGCCGGGGCTGGGACGGAGGAGCTTCTGCATCGAGTCGTGGGCGCTGGAGGAGTTGGATGCGATGGTAGGGCGCGTGGCCGGGGCGTCGGGCAGTGCGGTTGTGGGGCGCGGTGCGGAGGGCAGCGGAAGCTGAGGCTGCTGGACCGGCGGTGCTGTGGTGTGGGCCTGCTCCTGCTGCGGCGGAGGCGGTGTGGGGGTTGGAGTTTCGGTGGGCGCGGGTGGAGTGGGGCGCGGCTCGTTCTGGAGCTTCTGCATGGTCTTGCGGTCGGGCATGGGATGCACGGGCGGACGGGGCGCGACCGTGCGCGGCATGTCGAGGAGGGTGACTTGCTTGTCGTGCTCCTTCATGGCCGAGATGAGGTCTTTGTATTCGGGCTGGTGGAAGAGGACGCGCGGGCCATAGAAGAGGAACCAGGTGATGGCCAGGTAGATGATGAAGGAGATGTAGATGGACTCGCGGAAGCGGGCCTTGGAGCGCTCGTCGTCGAGCGAGTCGAGGAGGTGGATGAGCTCGTGCTCTTCGAGGTCACCAAAGCGGCCGACGCGAACCTTCGGAACTGCTGTGTCAGTCGGACGGGGCGCTAATTCGGTCGCGGCAGCCTTCGGCTGATTCTCACGATCCTCTGGCCTGGGCGGAGGTGGCACTCCAGTCGTATTCCGGCTGCCTGGCGAGTTGCTGGTCTTGGCCGGGTCGGGGGAGAGTTCCAGGATGGGCATGGGCGTTCAGGGTATAGACACAAGTCTGCGCGAAAATATTTTTCCCCACGTGAATGGGAGTTGCTCGCCGGCTTATTTTCTCACCCTCGGGGGCTGCCGCAGGTTCGGCGATAGCGTTCCCGGTGGTGGATACCCCCTCCCCCTTTGAATGGCGAAAATATCTGGATGGAACAAGTTCGGCGGTACGTATGGACCAAAAATCGTGAAATCGAATTGGCTTGTTTCTAAAATATTCGAATGAAACGGTTTAGGAGTCATTCTGTCCCACACTTTGCGCTGCGGGCAGCCGCGCAGATGTTAGACGTTCCCTGCTTCCATTTTATCGCAGAGTGTCAACAGGTTTTGGATGCAGGGTAAGGGATTCCAAGACAAAGGCAAAAGCGAATTGCAGGTTTCTCCGCTGCGCGCTCCGGTCCACATGACAATTCCGTGGCGGGTTTTGGAGATGGTCCGTTGAGAAGCGTGGCGAGGACCGAGACATGACGACGTACACTTGGGCCGATGAGGGATTCGGACGGAGCGAAGATGGTGAGATTTGCGGAGGGGACGCGGGCGGTGGTGCTGACCATCAGCGACCGGTGTTCGCGGGGTGAACAGGCGGATGCGTCGGGGCCGGCGCTGCGCGAGATGCTGGAGGGGGCGGGCGTGAGTTGCATAGAGGTGGAGACGCTGCCGGATGAGGTGGAGTTGATTGCGGCGACGCTGCAGAGGCATGCGGAGGCTGGGGTGGGGTTGATCTGCACGACGGGCGGGACGGGTCTGGCGGCGCGGGATGTGACTCCGGAGGCGACGCGCGGGGTGTGCGGGCGGCTGGTGGAGGGGTTGGCGGAGCGGATGCGCGCGGAGGGTTTGCTGCATACGCCACTGGCGGCGTTGAGCCGCGGGGTGTGCGGGGTGGTCTCGGGGAGTGCGACGCTGGTGGTGAATCTTCCGGGGTCGCCGGGAGGGGCGAAGAGTTCGTTGGAGGCGGTGCTGGGGGTGCTGCCGCATGCGCTGGATCTGCTGGCAGGGCGGACGGGGCATTGAAGAAGACTGAGGTTCGCAGAAAATTTCAAGTGAATCGTCTCCGGGCTTGGAAGAGACTTTTCCCACGATAGCGACGATGGAACCGTCGCGATCCCCTCGACAAGCTCAGGGCGGGATATGGGGACCCTGATTCGCGTAAGATGAGGTTTACCCCGTGACTATTCATCCCATCGCCATTCTGCATAAGATCAGCGCTGTGCTGCTGGCTACCCTGAAGCCTTTGGGTATCTGGGGGCTGGGTGGGCTGGCGTTGATCGATTCGGCGCTGTTTCCTCTGCCAACGTCGATGGATGGCGCGGTGATTGGGTATGTGGTGGCCGACCATCGCAAGTTCCTGCTGTATTGCCTGATGGCGTCGGCGGCTTCGGCTGTGGGGAGCCTTGCGCCGTATTACGTGGGGCGCGCGGGCGGCGAACTTTTCCTGCTGAAGCGCATCAACCGCGAGCGGTACGAGAAGATGCGCGACCGGTTTGAGCGGCAGGAGTTCCTGGCGATCATGATCCCCGCGATGTTGCCTCCGCCGATGTCGGTGAAGCTGTTCGCGTTCGGCGCGGGGGTGTTTGAGATGCGGCCCCTGCCGTTCGTGATCGCGATCTTTAGCGGCAAGATGGTGCAATTCCTGGTGTGTTCGGTGATCGCGATTATGTATGGGCCGGCGATCGCGCATACGGTGCGGATGGCGGTGCATGAGCACCTGGGGCCGGTGCTGCTGGTGGCGGGACTGGTGGGGATTGGGCTGCTGGTGTATGTGCTTCGGAAGATCTTCGATGGGCGGCGGGGGACGAAGTTTCCGGTGGAAGAGGCGAGCGAGAACGACGCGAAGATCGAAGCTGTCGATCCTCCTCCGGTGGCGTAGCCCGGCAGGGCGCGGCTAGAATACGCTTTATGACCTACTACGGAGCCAAAGAGATCGCGGGCAGTTTTCGCACTGTCCGGAACAACACACTGAAGATTGCCGAAGAGATTCCCGAGGAGCAGTACGGCTTTCGCCCGTCTGGAGAGTCGCGCACGGTGGCGCAGACGCTGATTCATATCTCCAACGTCTCCAGGTTCGCGCTGGAGGTGAATCGCGACCACGTGGTTTCGACGATGATGGGCTTCAACTTCCCGGCGTTTATTGGGCCGATTGCGGCCACCGAGCAGACCCCGATGACGAAGGCGGAGATCCTCGCGCGGTTGACTGCGTCCGGCGATGAGTTTGAGAGCTGGGTGGGGACGCTATCCGATGAATTCCTGGCGGAGACGATTTCGATGCCGCCGGGCGGGACCCCGGCTTCGCGCACGCGGTTCGAGCTATTGATCGCGGTGAAGGAGCATGAGATGCACCATCGCGGGCAGCTGATGCTTGTAGAACGCATGCTGGGGATGACGCCACACATGACGCGTGAGGCGCAGGCGCGTCGAGCAGCGATGGAAGCTGCGGCTAAGAATTAGGGATTTGCATCCCGGACGCTACGCGGTGGGCAGGTCGTTGTCGTGCGCGGCGTGGAGGGTCTCGACGATCTTTGCGGCGAGGACGGGCAGGCCGAAGAGTGCGCCCGCGGTGATTGCTGTGGAGGCGAGGTCGTTGCGGTAGAACGGGAGCGCGAGGGTGTAGCAGGCGGTCAGTCCGCCCATTGTGCGCGGGTACATCGCGCTGCCGGCCCAGACGGCGAAGTTGCTGAGGAGGAAGAAGGAGGTCGCGGAGGCGAGGACTCCGGCGGCTACGCGCAGGACGGTGGTCTTGCGCAGGAGTTCCATGCTGAGGAGGCAGACGGCGGCGTACCAGGTCCAGGTGACGAGGTAGGCGCTGGCGTGGAAGGGCGTCTGATAGACGTAGGCGGTGAGGTAGAAGTCGGCTGCGATGAGGAGGCCGAGGGCGGAGGCGAGGCGTGCCCAGGTTTGCCATGCGGGCCGGCCGGCGACGCGCATCTGCGAGCCGAAGTAGAGCAGGCCGCCGCCGAGCGCGGTGAAGTTCCAGGTATGCGCGTGGAGCGGAAGGATGCGGCTGAGTACGGCGAGCAGAAGGACGAGATAGGCGACCATTTTTCTGAGGACCTCGGGGGAAATCTGGGCAGGGCGGGATGACGCACCGAAGAAAAGCCTGCTGTCTGATTCTATGCGAGCCACAGTTTCTGTGCGAACCCTACTTTGACGAGCATGGTTGGCCCGATTCTTTCTGGCCGCTGCCGTTCATCTCCATGCAGAGGACGCGATGGCTGGGATCGAGGTAGACGGTGGCGGAGAGAGGTGGGTTGTGGCGGCCCTGGAAGAAGGCGGTGTCGTACATGAAGCGGAGGTCTTTAAATGTGACTGCAGTGAAGGTGACGGCGGCGGTGCCGGGGGGCGTTGCTATGGCGGTCGCGGCTTCGGTGGCAGGGAAGTTGCCAACTGGGCCGATATCGGTGACGACGGGCCAGCTTGACCAGTCGAGGTAGGCCTGTCCGAGCGGGCTGCGTTTGGCGGCTTCGGTGGCGGTGGTGGTTGGTGGCTTCTGGAGGATGTCCTGCTCGGGGTCGGTGTCGACGAGGGAGCGGCGGGTATCGACGGTGGCGAGCTGGTAGTAGGCGGGGGTTTCGACGGCCACGTGCCAGAGATAGGGGTTGATGGGCGACGGGCTGGCGGTCAGGCGGAGTGGCTCGGCGTTGCGGTCGGCGCCATAGATGGGAGCTGAGGCAAGGTTGATGGCGGCGTCGTGCTCGATCTGCCGCCAACCCCAGAGGGCGACCATGGCGACGAGAGCGGCGATGGCCCAGCCTCGGCCGCGGAAGGGCTGTTTGCGTGCGCCGACTTCGCTGTTGATGAGGCCAAAGAGCGCGGGAGCGATGAGGGCGATGAGAAGGACGGCGAAGAGGACGGGATCGAAGATGAAGACGATGGAGTCCGCGTACCAGCGCGGGTTGAAGGGGAAGAAGGGGCGGACGCCATAGTTGTTGGTCCAGTCGAGCAGGATGTGGCTGAGCAGGGCGATGAGGGCGAAGGCGTAGAGGAGAGGCCAGCGGAGTGGGGCAGTTGTCAGTTGCCGGTTGCCGGTTGCAGGTTGAGAGGCTGCTGCGCGGTGGAGGCGATAGCGGTGGATGAGGTAGACGACGCCGACGACGATGGCGGCTTCGAAGGGGAGGCCGAGGAAGGTGTGGGTAATGCCTCGGTGATGCTGGAAGGCGGCGACGGGGCCACGGACCGACCAGAGGGTGTCAAGGTCGGGGGCTTCGGCGGCGAGGGTCATCGCGAGGGTGGCGTAGGCAGCCTTGCGGTTGAAGCCGGCGCGGGCCAGGCAGGCGCCGGTCATCAGGTGGGTGATGGGTTCCATTGAGTCCAAGCATAGCGCGCGGCTCTCTATAATTCTCCGGATGAAGTCCGAACTGGCGGTTGAACAACAGATTGAGGCTCTACGCGAAGAGATTCGCCACCACGAGCATTTGTATTACGGGTTGGATGCCCCTGTGCTGACGGATGCACAGTACGACGCGCTGATGAACCGGCTGAAGGCGATGGAGGCGGAACATCCCGAGCTGGTGACGGCGGATTCGCCGACGCAGCGGGTGGGGGGCAAGCCGAAGGACGGCTTTACGAAGGTGGCGCACTCGCGTGCGATGCTTTCGCTGGACAATGCGTACAACGAGGCGGAATTGCGGGCATGGGAGGAGCGTGTGCGGGGCGGGCTGCCTTCGAATGAGGTGGTGCGGTTTGTGTGCGAGCTGAAGCTGGATGGATTGTCGCTGGCACTGACGTACGAGGGAATAGGGAACAGGGAACAGGGAGTAGGGAAGGACAAAGACGGCAGTGGAGCGCATCTGGTGCGTGGAGTAACCAGAGGCGATGGGACGACTGGCGAGGACGTGACTTCGAATGTGCGGACGATTCGGTCGGTGCCGTTGAGTGTTTCGGCGAAGAGGCTGAAGGCTGCTGGAGTGCCTGCGAGTTTCGAGGTGCGGGGTGAGGTGGTGCTGCCGCATGCGGCGTTCGTGAAGATGAACAAAGAGCGCGTGGCGGCGGGAATGACGGCGGCGGCGAATCCGCGGAATGCTGCGGCGGGGACGATTCGCACGCTGGAGCCGAATATCGTGGCGCAGCGGCGGCTGGATTTTTATGCGTACTTTTTGCTGCAGGGGCCGGAGGGTGAGGCCCGTGGCGAGGCGCTGATGCCAACGCAGACGGCTGGGCTCGATGCGCTGCGGGCGATGGGGTTTCGCGTGAATGCGCACGCGGCGACGGTGGGGTCGATCGACGAGGTGCTGGAGTTTATTGCGAAGGCGGAGGGTCTGCGCGAGTCGCTGGGGTATGAGATCGATGGCGTGGTCATCAAGGTGGACGCGGTGGCTCAGCAGCGGCGGCTGGGGTTTACGGGGAAGGCTCCGCGGTGGGCGATTGCGTACAAGTTTCCGGCGCGCGGGGGGATTACGCAGTTGGAGGGGGTGCTGTTCCAGGTGGGGAGGACGGGGAAGCTGACGCCGGTGGCGCTGCTGACGCCGTCGGCGATCGGCGGGACGACGGTCGCGCGCGCGACGCTGCATAACGCGGATGAGATTGCCCGGCTGGGGGTGCGGATTGGGGATTGGGTGTCGGTGGAGCGCGGTGGGGATGTGATTCCGAAGATCACGGGGGTGGTGGAGGATGCGACGCATCCACGCGGGGCAGTGGAGATTGTCTTTCCGGTGGATTGCCCGGTTTGTAAGAGCGCGTTGGTGAAGGAGGAGGGTGAGGTTGACTGGCGTTGCGTGAATGCGAGCTGTCCGGCGCGGCTGCGCGAGGAACTGCGGCACTTTGGGGCGCGTGGGGTGATGAATATCGAAGGGCTGGGCGATGCGATGGTGGCGCAGTTGCTGGGGCAGAAGGTGGAGGATGAGGCGGAGGGTTTGAGCGAGGAAGAGGCTGCCGTGGAGGCAAGTGAGCCCACTCATGACGGTGATGCTGTCATGAATGGGGCACCCGGTTTGGTGGATGGGCGAAAGATTTTGGTGCGGACGATTGCGGATCTTTATTCGCTGAGAATGGAGGATCTGCTGGAGTTGGAGCGGGTGGGTGAGAAGTCGGCGCAGGCGTTGCTGGATGAGATTGCGAAGTCGAAGAAGGCTGGCCTGTCGCGTGTGCTGCTGGGGCTGGGGATTCGGTTTGTGGGCGAGCGCACGGCGGGGCTGCTCGCGGCGCACTTCGGATCGATCGATGCGCTGATGGATGCGAGCGAAGAAGAACTGACTAAGGTGAATGAGGTGGGGCCAAAGGTCGCCGAAGGAGTGATCGAGTTTTTTGCGGAGGAGAAGAATCGCGAGCTGGTCCGGCAGCTTAAAGAGCATGGCGTGGTGATGACGGCCGAGAAAAAAGTCACAACGACCACGCTGGAGGGCTTGACGTTTGTGCTGACGGGGACGCTGCCGACGCTGACGCGCGAGGCCGCGAAGGAGTTGATCGAGAATGCGGGCGGGAAGGTTTCGGGCAGTGTGAGCAAGAAGACGAACTATGTGGTGGCGGGCGAGGAGGCGGGGTCGAAGCTGGAAAAGGCCCAGTCGCTTGGCGTCACAGTGCTGGACGAGGACGGGCTTCGGGCGTTGCTGGGGGGTGGTGGGCGCTAGGCTGCGTGGAGGTGCCGGATGTGGGCGCTTGCGGCGTCGCCTAGGTGTTGCTGGTGAGGTTGGTGGCGAGGTTGCTGTAGGCGGTGGAGATTTTGGTGCTCAGGTTGTTTACGGCGGTGATCGAGACCAGCGCCAGCAAGGCGGCTACCAGGACGTATTCGATCATGTCCTGTCCGGAATCATCGCTGAGGAAATCGCTCCACGTCGCGGGGTTGGTGAAGGGCAGGAGCTTTGGCCACTTCAGGGGCTCTCTTGGCTCTGTGTGCGGCATGGGGTTCAAGGTCTTTCCTCCGTCCTAACAAGATTCGAATGAATAGAGTGGAGGGTCAATGACCCGAATGGGGGATGGCGTGAGGGGCGCTCCGAGGGCATTGGGAGATTTTGCGGGTGTGCAGGGGCGGGTTGAGCGTAGAATCAGCGCCGACCCATGAGACTGTTTCTGCGTGCATCTTCTTTCGTTTGCTTGCTTGGGCTGGGCCTCGGCCTGGGGGTGGTACCGGCTGGAGCAGCGGCGAAGACGAAGCTGGCGGCTGACCCAGCTTCGGAGGTGGTGCATACGGCGCGCGGTACGACCGAGGTGGGGACGCTGGGCGGGGTGATGTACCGGATCGATGTTCCGATGTCGTGGAACCACTCGTTGGTGGTTTATTTTCATGGATATAACGAGCGCGAGACGACCTTCCGGACGACCGATGGGCTGAACGATACCACCGAGGCATTCTTCGTGCGCGGCTTTGCTGTTGCGCAGAGTGCGTACTCGATGCCTGGGTGGGCGTTGGCGGAGGGGGTTCCGGAGACCGAGGCACTAAGGCAGTATTTTGGGAAGAAGTATGGCAAGTTGCAGCAGACGCTCGCGGCAGGGACGTCGATGGGCGGCGCGCTGCTGATGCAGACGATGGAGCAGAATCCGAAGCCGTATGCCGGGGCGCTGGACCTGTGCGGCTCGGTGGGGCCGAGCTATGAGGAGTTCCAGCGGAGGTTTGCGTGGAGAGCGGCATTCGACTTTTATTTTCACGGGCTGATGCCCCCACTGGTCCCGGCACCGGTGGAGTACCGCGAGTCGGAGGCGTTGCGCGCGAAGATTGCGGCGGCCCTGAAGGCAAACCCCACGGCAGCGACGGAGATGCGGAACCTGACGGGGCTGCATACGGACGCGGACCTGACCCGGCTGATGAGCTACATCACATATTTCCTGATGGACATGCAGCGCAGGTCGGGGGGAAACCCGTTCGACAACCGGAACTACCTTTACACGGGCACGAATGCGACGAGTTCTGCGAGCGACGAAGCGCTGAACGACGGGGTGAAGCGGTATGCGGCGGATGAGGCGGCGCGGCGCTATCTGGTGGCGCACTACACGCCGACGGGCCGACTGACGAAACCGATGCTGGCGCTGCATACGATGTATGACCCGCTGGTTCCGGGGACGACGCTGGCGCTGTTTGGGCATGAGGTAGAGGAAGCCGGGTTCGGCGAAAATTTAGTGCAGCAGTATGTGCATCGCGAAGGGCACTGCTCATTTACAGCGCAACAGATCGGGGAGAGCTTCGACGAGCTGCTGGGGTGGGTGCGGGGTGGGAGACGGCCTGTGCCGGGGTTGCTGCGGTAGAGGGCTGCTGCTCCTCCATCGAATGCATGATGAAATGCACTCGCTTGCCGGATTGATTGGAACGGAAGAGAGTTAAGGCGATAGTTGGGCGTGATTGGTGGTTGCGGGAGGCTCGCGATGCGATTCGGCCGGTTGATGTTTTTCGGGGTTGTGATGGCCAGCGGAATGGCTGGGTTGGTGGGGCGTGGGACCGGGCGTGTGGAGGCGATGGATCGAACGATGCAGGAGCCGGGGCAGGCGGCTCTTCCGGGTGTGGCTACGTTGCAGGTTTATTCGCGGGAGACTCTGGTAGATGTAGTAGTGGAGGACGCGAAGGGGCAGCCGGTGCAGGGGTTGCAGCAGTTGGATTTTACGGTTGAGGAAGATGGGAAGGCGCAGCCGATTTGGAGTTTTCAGGAGTTTGGCAGAGACATGCCAGCGGCGCAGCGTGTGTTGGCGAAGCTGCCGGCGAATGTTTACACCAACCTTCAACCGACGAGTGGACCGTTGAATATTTTGTTGCTCGATTATGTGAGCAGCTTAGGGCGGGGCGACCGTATCTTCGTGATGAACGAGGCGGCGAAGTATGTGAAAGACATGCCTGCGGGGACGCAGGTTGCTGTGCTTGGGCTTTCGACGCGGATGGTCGTTTTGCAGGGCCCAACGTCAGACCCGGCTCTGCTGCTGAAGGCGCTGAATATCCCGCTCAAGGGGTTCGGCGTGATGGCTGACCCCTGCGGAACGCAGTATTTCGTGGATCGCGCGATTCTCGATCAGTTGAATCAGGTGACCTCATACGTCTCCGGGATCAAGGGCCGCAAGAATCTGATCTGGATCGGTCCGGGGATTCCGACGATTGTGTTTCCCGACGGCGCTTTTGCGCAGGCTGCTAGCGCTGGGAACGCGCTCTGCATCCCGAGCCTCGCGAAAGAACTCCGCCTGGCTTATGACCGGCTTGCGGCTGCGCAGGTTGCGGTTTATCCGGTTGATCCGAGGGAGGTGGGCGATCTGGGGAAGTCGCAACTGGCGATGGAGGCTGTTGCCGAGGCGACTGGCGGCGAGGCGTTCTACGAATCGAATGATCTGAAGGGATTGTTGGCCAAGGCTGTCGACCATGGGGCGGATTACTACACGCTCTCGTATGCTCCGGACAGCTTCGCCTATGACGGCAGATACCACGCGATCAGCATCAAGGTAGACAGGCCCGGTGTGCGCCTGGTCTACCGCAAGGGGTATAGCGCGGAGGACACTTCGCCGAAGGCATCGAATGGGCCTACCTTGATGCAGGTTGCGATGGAGCAGGGCGCCCCGACGGCGACGCAATTGTTGTTCGATGTTCGCGTGCAGCCTAGTCCTGTTTCTGGTGACGATCCGGCGAAGGCCGGGACCGACCGGCGGGCGCTGGGTTTGGCGGGCAAGGCTTCTCTCCGGTATGACGTGCTGTTCGCGCTGCCTGCAAGTCAGATTGCGTTTGGGGATGGTGTAGATGGAACGCACAGCGGATCGCTGGAGTTCGACGTTGCGGCTTATAACGCTGACGGGAAGCGTGTGAATCTGGTGAGCCAGACGCTGAAGTTGCCGTTGACGCAGGAGGAATATGGAGCGTTTGTGAAAACGCCGTTTAAGTTCTTTCAGCAGATCGATCTGCCGCCGGGTGCGTTGTTTGTGCGTGTGGGCATTCTGGATGGGGTTTCGAATAAGGTGGGGACGATGGAGATACCAGTGACGGTGGCGAAGGGGCCGGTGGCTGGGAAGTAGGGCATCTCCGGTGGATGGAGTGTGGCTGCCCCTTGCGCCGGTGGGTGAAGGGCGGGATAATCTCGGCCATGGCTATTTAAAGAGCCGTGATCCCCCGGGAGTAGTGATGCTACCGTTTGCGACCCTTTGTTTTGTCGTCCTGCTGCCGATTATCCCGGCGTTGATCCTGTTCAAGGCACTGCCTACCTCGCGCGGCTCGGTGGATGGGAAGCTGCAGGGGCTGGAGATTAAGTTGAGCGGTGCGTTCGCCGGATATTTTGCGGTGGTGCTGCTGGTTATCGCCAATAGCAAAGCTCTGTTGCCTCCGGTGCCGCAGGGCTACCAGGTGTGGAAGGTGACGGGTCAGGTGGTGGATGAGACGGGGCAGCCCATCGATCCGCTGGGGACGGACAGCATCTCGATCGTCGATCCGAAGCCCTTCGATGCGACGCCTCCGGGGACGTTTTCGGTGATGTACTACTCGTCGCCGGGGGCGAATGGCTATCCGAAGCTGTCGATCAGTCCGCCGGGGTACGAGTCGGTCTGCATCTCGCTCGATCCGGGGAGGCCGCAGATTCCAGGATGCCTGACGAATGGGATCTTCAACGGCGGGCAGGTGAATGTGGGGGCGGTGATGGTGAAGAAGTCCAATCCGTATCCCGACCTGCCGCCGCTGAATACGGTTTCGGGTGGGAGCACGCCGGCGGGAGGCAAAGATGGGCCGAAATAAGTGGACGGCGATTGTGTTGTTGATGGGGATCGCGGCCGGGTGCCAGGCGGCGACGGTGCGTGGGCGTTTGCTGCGTGGGAAGAGCGTCGCTTCGGGGATCGCGGTGACGGTCAAGAGTCCGCAGAATGTGCGGTCGTCGCCGGCGCGTTCCGGTGCGGATGGGATGTACTACATTCCGAATGTGAAGGCGGGGAGCTACACGCTGGAGGTATGGGGAACTCCGAATCAGGTGACGGCGAGCTTCCCCATTACGGTGAAGGAGACGCAGACTGACGTTAACCCAATTTATGTGAAGTGAGCGGTGGGGGTGGGAGAATGAAGACGAGAGCCTGACTGGGAGGGGTGCCGATGGGTGGTGGTCTGCACGCGGTCCAGACGGTGGTTCTGCTGCTGCTTGTGCTGGTGGCGGGGTTTGCCGTGATGGCGCAGCGGTGGAAGGTGCCGTATCCGATCGTGCTGGTGCTGGCGGGGCTGGGAATCAGCTTTGTCCCGCACATTCCGCGGGTTCCTCTGGACTCGAACCTGGTGTTTCTGATCTTTCTGCCTCCGCTGCTGTATGGGGCGGCGTGGTCGATGTCGTTGCGGGAGCTGCGGCGCAATGGCGTGGTGATTGGACTGCTTGCGTTTGGGCTGGTGGGGTTCACGGTGTGGGGAGTGGCGGAGTTCTCCGACCACTTCATCACGGCGCTGGACTGGAAGGCGGGGTTTTTGCTGGGCGCGGTGGTGTCGACCACGGACGCGATCGCGGCGACCTCGATTGCGAAGACGCTGGGCTTGCCGAGGCGGATCGTCGACATCCTGGAGGGGGAGAGCCTGCTGAACGATGCGTCGGGACTGCTGGCGCTGGAACTGGGGATCGGCATTATTGTGCGCGGAGAGACGCCGACCATTGCGAGCGGCGCGTTCCACCTTGCGGTGCTGGTGGCAGGTGGCGTAGCGATCGGTCTGCTGATCGGCGCGGTTGTGAGTTGGCTGGAGCGATTCATCGACGATGGGCCGATCGAACTGGTGGTGAGTCTGGTGGTGCCGTATGTGGCGTACCTTGCGGGCGAACGCGTGGGCGTTTCGGGAGTGCTGGCAGTCGTGACCTGCGGGCTGTTCCTAAGCAGGAAGAGCGCGGAGTTTCTGTCGCCGACGGCGCGGCTGCAGGTCTTTGGAGCCTGGGACGCGATGACGTTTGTGCTGAACGGGCTGGTCTTTGTGCTGATCGGACTACAACTGCCGTATGTGCTGGCGGGCATTCGAGGGAGGTACAGCCTGGGGACGCTGGCGCTGTATGGCGCGGTATTCAGCGTGGTCCTGATCGCGCTGCGGATGGTGTGGGTATTTCCGGCGATCCGCGTAGGAACGTTGCTGGAGCGAAGATGCCTGGGGCACAAAGAGGAGGCGATTCGGTGGAAGGGGTCGTTCGTGATCGGCTGGACGGGGATGCGGGGAGTGATCGCGCTGGCGGCGGCGATCTCCTTGCCGGAGACGCTGGCGAACGGGCAGCCCTTTGGGCCGCGGAACCTGATTGTATTTCTTTCGTTCTGCGTGATCCTGGTGACCCTGGTGTTGCAGGGGCTGACGCTGCCGGCGCTGATCCGGGCGCTGGGGCTGGCAGGGCCGACGGGGATCGAGCCTGAGGAGATCGAGGCGCGGCGGCAGGCACTGAGCGCGGCGATTGCGCAGCTTGAGGATGGCGGCAGGAGCCACCCGCCGGAGTACGAGCATGTGTACGACGACCTGCTGCACCGGTATGAGCATCGGCTGGCTGCGGTGAATGACCGGGAAGGAGACCGGGAGACGCTTGCGCGATTGCATACCGTGCAGGAAGGCGCCATCCGTGCGGCACGCAAGACGTTGATCGGGCTGCGCGATACGGGGCAGATCAGCGATGACGTGCTGCGGACGCTGGAACGGGAGCTCGACCTGGAGGAGAGCCGAACGCAGCAGGCGGAGCGATAGGCGCTTGAAACGAATCTGAAGATCGGGGGGCGGCGAATTGGGAGTGCCTTCTATAATTGAGCATGGCATTCATTCCAGCGGCCTCGGGAAAATCGGGGAAGGCTGTCCCCGCGGGCAGCGACGGGAGCGGCATGGACCCGCTTCAAGTTCGGCTGGACGTCGAGCTGGAGGCGGGGCTGGAGCCGATTGCATTGGAGTCTCTGCAGCCCGGAGTGCCGATGGGAAGCGGCGCTGGAGAAGGCGCGGAGCTTGCGCTGGATGAGCCGGTGGGGAGCTTTGCCGACGCGGGCGGCGAAGGGCGAAAAGCAGATCCCTCCCCCTTCGACAGGCCCAGGGCTCAGGATGACACTCAAAATATAAGTGGCAACCCTGCGACTGGCGACGAGGGCGCCGAGGCGAGTTCGGCGGAGCATCTTGCGGGGTCGAGCGCGGCGATGGTGGATGAGGTCGACGCGAAGTTTGCCAGGCTGCTGGCCGAGGTGCATGAGAACCGGCCGGGCGACGATCTCGAAATCATCCGGCGGGCGTGGACGTTCTGCCTGGAACAGCATGAGGGACAGAAGCGCGCCAGTGGCGAGCCCTACATCGTGCATCCGCTGGAAGTAGGGCTGGTGCTGGCGGAGCTGAAGATGGACTCGACGGCGATTGCGGCAGGCCTGCTGCATGACGCGGTGGAAGACACGGATGTGACGACGGCGCAGGTTGAAGACCAGTTCGGCGACCAGGTGGCGCACATCGTCGAGGGCGTGACGAAGCTGGACAAGATCAAGTTTGCGAATCGCGAAGACCACCAGGCGGAGAACATCCGCAAGATGCTGCTGGCGATGGTGACGGACGTTCGCGTGGTGATCATCAAGCTGGCGGACCGGCTGCACAATATGCGGACGCTGGAGCATTTGAAGACGGAGAAGCAGCAGAAGATCGCGCGCGAGACCCTGGATATCTACGCGCCGCTGGCGCACCGCCTGGGCATGGGCAAGCTGCGCGGCGAGCTGGAAGATTTGGCGTTCCGCTACACCGATCCGTTTGCGTATGAGCAGTTGACGACGGAAGTGAATGCTCTGCGCGGCGAGGGCGAGGTGTTCCTCGAAGGGATTGTGAAGGAGCTTGAGGGGAAGCTGCGCGAGCACAGGATCGACGGCCGGGTGGAGTGGCGGATCAAGCGGCTCTATTCGATCCAGCAGAAGCTGGTGGACCAGAAGATCCCGGTGGACCAGGTGTACGACCTGCTGGCGATCCGGGTGATCTGCCAGACGGTGCAGGATTGCTATGCGCTGCTGGGACTGCTGCACTCGATCTGGCGGCCGGTGCCGGGGCGGATCAAGGACTTTATCGCGATGCCGCGGCCGAATCTGTATCAGAGCCTGCATACGACGCTGATCGCTCCAGGCGGACACCAGTTCGAGGTACAGATTCGCACCGAGGAGATGCATCGCGTTGCGGAAGAGGGGATCGCGGCGCACTGGAAGTACAAGGCCGGCGACAGCGTTACGGCGAAGGATGAGGCGCGGCTGGCGTGGGTAAGACAGCTCATGGAATGGCAGCGGGAGATGTCCGACCCCAACGAGTTCATGTCGACGCTGAAGATCGACCTGTACCCGGAGGAGGTCTACACTTTCACTCCCAAAGGCAAAGTTGTGGTTTTGCCGAAGGACGCGAGCCCGATCGATTTTGCGTATGCGATTCATACGGAAGTGGGGAACACGACGACGGGCGCGAAGGTGAATGGGCGGATCGTGCCGCTGCGGACGAAGCTGAAGAACGGCGACATCGTCGAGATCTCGACGCAGACGGGGCATACGCCGAGCCGCGACTGGCTGAGTTATACGAAGAGCTCGCGGGCGCGCAATAAGATCAAGCACTGGCTGAACGAGCATCAGCGTGAGCGCGCGATCGAGATTGGCAAGAAGTTGCTGGACCGCGAAGCGCGGAAGTACAAGATGGCGCTCTCGAAGTATCACGAGGCGGACTACGACAAGGTTGCGGGCGAGTATGGGCTGGGGACGCAGGCGGAGCTGCTTGCCGGCGTGGGGTTCGGCAAGTATTCGGCGCGGCAGGTGCTGAACAAGCTGGAGCCGGGATCGACGATTGCGGCGGAGCCGGAGCAGCCGGAGGGAGTCATCAGCGGCGCGCTGGGACAGATGTCGGATGCGGTGAAGCGCGTCTTCTTCGGCAAGGGCTCGGACAGCTTGCAGGTGGAGGGGCAGGACGATCTGCTGGTGTATCGCGCGCGCTGTTGTAATCCGATTCGCGGTGAGGAGATTATCGGTTATGTGACACGGGGCAAGGGCGTCGCGGTGCATGCGCGGAGTTGTCCGAATGTGCAGAATCTGTTGTATGAGTCGGACCGCAGGATTCAGGTGGAGTGGGCTCCGCTGCCGGGCGATGCGGGCGCTTCGGCGGGTGCGAAGGCGACGACGTATCCGGTGAAGCTGACGGTGCTGTGCGAGGATCGCGCCGGGCTGCTGAAGGAGTTTACGGCGATTATTTCGGAGGATGGCACGAATATTCGCAGCCTGGATTCGAAGCCGACGGCGGATGGGGGCGCGGTGGTGGACTTCGTGATCGAGACGGTGGATGTGCGCCACTTGAACAAGATGGTGGAGCGGCTGCGGCGCGTGCAGGGTGTGCGCGATGTGCAGAGGGTGCAGAAGATCTAGGCTGGCTATCTCAGGCTACGTGCTGGATGAGTTCGGGCACAGAGGTTTGCGGAATTTGTTTGCAGGGTGCGGGGACGGTGCGGGTCCAGCGGTCTTTCAGATGGATAAAGGGTGACTCGAACCAGCGGAAGCTGGCCCATGCGACAAGCAGCGTGACGACGAAGCCGAGCGCAGCGGTGACCAACCGCGTGTGGGCGGGATAGTGGTTCGCAAAGTGATTGGCCACGCGGTAAAACTGCGGATGCAGGATGTCATGGAAGACGTATGCGCCGTAGCTGATGCGTCCAAGCCACCGCAAGGGTTGGAGGTCGAAGAGACGGAAGGTGAGCGAGCCGCGATTGAGCGCCAGGACGATCAGGCAGGCGGCGATGATGTTGATGACGCTGATGCCCCAGGTGAAGGTGCCTCGGGGATGGTCGGCATAGAGAGCGGGCAATGCGGTGCTGCGAGCGGATGAGCTGAAGGCGAGGAGAACCGCGACGGCGATTGCGATTCCTGCGAGGGTGATGCGCGCGGCGGGGAGAACCATGGCGGCACGAGGGCCTCGTCGCACAAGCGCGAGGATGGCGCCAAGGAGCAGGGCGTCGAAGGGAAATGGCGTAACGGTGATGAGGGCGGCGTTGTTGATTACATTGTGTGGCAGCGCATGGTTGGCGAGGACGCGCAGCAGCGGGAGAACAACAATGCCCATGGCGCAGATGTGCATGAGCCTGCGACGGCTTGCGACGCCGAAGATGACCCACGGCCAGAGGAGGTAGAACTGCTCCTCGACGCAGAGTGACCAACAGTGCCCGAGGGATAGCTGAATCCCGGGGAAAGTGCGGCTGAGCGGCTGGGCGAACTCGAGCAGTGCAAGCGCTGAACCGTGTGGCGGCACGGCTCGCAGCATATTGCCGAGGTAGGCGGGCCAGATGAGCCAGTGCCAGCTCCATTGCCAGCGGAAGATGGGATAGAGCAGCACGAGGAGGAGGATCACGCCGTAGTAGAGCGGAAAGATGCGCAGGGTGCGGCGGAGGTAGAAGTTCCAGATACGGTGGGGCTGGTCGCGGGTGTCGTAGAGAATTCCCGTGATGAGAAAGCCGGAGAGGACGAAGAATATATTGACGCCGGCCCATCCCCAGGAGAGCTGGAGATAGTGTGTGCCGAAGACCATGAGGAAGGCGAGCGCGCGGATGCCGTCGAGTGCGGGGAAGTAGGAGCGACCGCTGGCAGGCTGCGCAGAGAAAGAAGGACGCGGGTTCGCGGGTTGTGCAATACGAGAGGTGGTCAACTGCTCTGCTCCGGACCAATCGTTTAGGTTGAGAGACCAATGTACACGATGCGCCTGGACAGGCGAGGCGGATTCCGTGCGGCTCTACGGTACACTCGAAGTGCTACTGGAACGACTGGCAGAAAATCCAACATTCCGCCGCCCTGGCGAGCCGAATCCAATTTTGGGAAGGCGCGTTCCGAGCATGGAGCTCTCCTTGCAGATTCGCCTTCGAGGTCTGGTCAGCCGAGGCACCGTCTACCAGAACCTGATGTTTGTCTTCTGCGTGCTCTTTGGGTTGGCGCTGGTGGTCAGCGTTCAGTCCGCGGGCGACGGAACGTGGTTCTGGTACGCGTCGTTTTTGCGCGGCGGCAGACTGCTTTACGCCGACATGCATCTGGCGCTGCAGCCTGTGTTTGTGCTGGAGACCTCGTGGTGGATGGCCCTGGTGGGAAAGGGGTGGTTGGTCTCGAAGGTTCCGGCGGTCGTTCATCTGCTGCTGTATTGCCTTGGCCTGCTGTTGCTGGTGCGCCGCTCGGACTGGACGGATGGGCAGAAGGCGATCCTGCTGGGCGCGGCCTTCTTTGTGTCGATCTGCTTTGAGGCGTACCGCTTCGACGACTACCATGTGCTGGCCGACTGCTTCGAGCTGTTCTCCATGGTGGGCCTGCTGCGGCTGCAGCGTGCGGAGGGTGAGCGGTTCAGGCCGGGGCTGGTGGCGACGCTGGGCGCGCTCTCCGGGCTCGCTCTGACGACGCGGCTGAATGACGGGGCCGCGTTGGTGCTGGGCGTTGCCTTGGCGCTGCTTTGCATGCTGCGGACGAAGCGAGTTTTCTCCGTGGTGGTGTTCGGCCTGGTGGCTGCAGCGACGGTAGGGATCGTGGTGAGGCTGACGGGCGACTCGCTGCACGACTATGCGATGTATTCGATCTTCAAGGCAGCGGGGAGCAAGGGCGGCGCGGGCAGCGTGCTGAGGTATCCGCTACGGCTTCCGCTCAATACGCTGGTGTGGCTGAAGCATAGGGAGTATGAGCACGCGATCGAATACGCCTGCGCCATCGCCGTGAGTTGGGTATTTCTGCTGCGGCCCCTGGTGAAACGGCGCGGGTGGGTGGACTGGCTGAAGGCGGCGCTGGGGGTGGCGATCATCGTCGTCCCGTACCACCGGCACTTCGGTGCGTTCGCGATATAACGCTGGTGATGTCGATCTCCGCCATGATGGTGCTGGTCTCTTATCTCTTCGGCATTGTGATCTTCGTGCGGTTTCTGCGCTGGCAGGCTGGGCGGATCAGGCGGGGCGGACGGTACGAGTGGGACCGCCGCGAGATTCTGTTCCTGATTCCGCTGGGCCAGCTCATGTCGTCCTCGATGTCCTCCGGCGGTGTGCATCTTGGGCTGTATGGACCGATCGGCGTGATGATGGTAGTGTTGGCGATCGCCTCGCCGCTGCGTGTCAACCTTCAATGGAGGGCCTGCCTATCGGCCGTGACATTGCTGCTGCTGGGCAGCGCCGTTCACTATAAGGCGATGTCACCATACTCGTGGCACAGCTATCGCGAGCCCCCGCTCTTTACCGGACGCCAGGTGTATCGCCACCCGGTGTATGGTCCGATGGTGATCGACACGGACCTGCTGCACCTGGTAACCCCCGTGTGCGACCAGGTGGGCTGGAGCGGAGAGCATCGCGAGTTGTTGGCGCTGCCCTTTCCGTTCGCGAATTACTTCTGCTCTATTGCGCCGTGGCACGGGTATGTGCAGACATTCTTCGATACGTCCAGCAAGGAGACGATCCAGACTCTCATGGAGGAACTTGAGAAGTCGCCGCCGAAGTGGGTTCTGTATCAAAGACAACTGGACAACCTGACGATGCATGAAAACGTGTTCAACCATGGGCAGCCGTTGCCGCACAGATATCTTGACCAGATGATCGAACACAAGATTGAAGATGGAGAGTGGCGGATGGTGTACAGGTCTTCCTATGAGGACCGTCCGGGTTGGAGCAATGAGTGGGCGCTGATCGAGGCGCGTTAACAGTCCTGGGTTTAGATGGGGCGTCTGTCGTCGAAGAGGGTGCTGGGTAGCGGCACGGTGAGAGTTGCAGCCAGCAGAACCAGAAGCGCGAGGGACTTGAAGACGCCATGCAGGATGTTGAGCGGTTCGGTTGCCATGATCCATGCGCAGGGCAGCACGAACCAGAGGAGTTTGCCGAACGATAGCGACGGATTGCCGTGGGCTGCGTCTTCGAGCAGGAAGATGAGGAAGAAGCCCATCGGGATGAGCAGCACGGTGAGCGTGTAGTCGCCCGCGACCAACGGCAGCAGGGTAGAGAGGAGCGCCACTGCGAAGACCTGGTTCAGGACGGGCTTGTTCCAGACCTTCCAGAGAGTGAGCAGCCCGATCGCGGCGGCGAGGGGAAGATAGGCGTAAAAAAGTTTGTGCGCGAGAGGGTCGTTAGGCTGCACGAAGACGTATTCATGGCCGGGCAGGTTAAAGCTTCCGTTGCGCAGGATGCGAGCGATGGTTTTGATGGACTGGAAGAGGGAGTGGTCGCCCTTCATCTCGTCCATGGGGCGGAAGGCGGCGATGTATTGGTTGAAGAAGTCGCTATGGCCGGAGATTCGCTGGTAGGCTCGGATGGGGTTGCGGTCGACGGCGAAGAGCGACGCAAAGGTGACGGCGCAGGCGGTGACGCCGCCGACAAGGACCTCTTTGAACTTGCGCTGACGCGCCATGAAGGCGAGCCAGAGGACGGGATAGGGTTTGACGCAACAGGCGACGGCGAAGGACACGGCCGCTCCGGTGAATCTGCGTCTGGCGTAGAGTGCGGCGCCGAGTGCGGCGCCGATCCAAAGCAGGCCTTCGATGTTGCCGCGCATGACGACCTGCTCGGTACCCCAACCGAAGAGGCCAGTGGCGAAGATGACGATCGCCATGTACCAGCGATAGGCATCGCATCCGCGCACGCTGCGCCAGAGCATCGTGCAGGCGATGGCAATGGCAGCGAGGATGGGTAGAAGCATCGCGGGAAGCGCATACGGAGCGCACGCCTGCAGGAGGAATAGGTAGATCGCCACTGCAAATGGGGGATAGTTTTTCGGGAACAAGGTGCCGATGAGGTGTTCCGGATCATTCATCCGGGGATCTTTGCCGATTTGATATTTGCCCGAGAAGCGGAGCAGGTCGCCGAAGCGCTCGACGCGATCTCCGAGAGGGAATCGGTGCACGCTGTGGCGGTGCAGTACGAACGAGATCCACACGTAGAGGTTCAGCGCGACAAAGGCCAGCAGGTATACCAGGACTGCCGACTGTACGCGTCCACGATCGGATTTCAGGTTCAAAGTAGCAGATCCTCAACCGCCTTCGGCCAGCATATCAGGGCGTCAGTTCGCTGGCGGTCGGGGGTTGGCGGCTTTGCGAACCCAGACGAAGAATTCGGGCACGGGAGAGGCGTAGGAGCTGAGGACATAGTGGGAGTAGAGGTAGTCGCAGAAAGGTTGGCCTGCGTGGCTCTGGTGTATGGGTTGCGGAATATAGGGCACGAGGAGGGACTTCCGGAGATACGTCCTGGCTGCGGCGGGGTCTGTGCCGCAGAGTTGAGGGGCTGAATTCCGCAGCAGGACGGCCAGTCAGGATGGATCTCGATTTCGGATATTTTTTTCTGGATCATGCTGCTGCTGGTCATGGGTGAAAGCCAGGGATAGTAGCCGGTGACGATCTGCGGGTCGCCGGCGAAGGGTGAGATCCGGCGCTCCACACCCAAAGGCGCATACAGATAGGCATGGAATGGAAGGCGCGGGGTATTGGGAGCGGGACTGTGGGAGAATTGCGCGCGCAACTGAGCGATGCGGGCCTCGGGGTTTCGATTGGTTAGTTTGACGAAGGCAGTGTAGGCCTTCTCTACCGCCGGAGAGTTCATCTGATCGCCGAATGCTGTTGTCATCACATGTTCGCGCACGACGGGCCGGAAGGTGGAGACGTGAACGTAGAATCCCGTGAGAATTACGACGGCGAAGCAGGGCCAGGTCCAACGCCAGATTGCGGGGTATTGGCTGAGGACAATAAGAGCAGCGAGGAGTGCTCCGAGAGTGTTGAGGAGGATATGGCCAACATCGGCGCGCGAGAAGGCAGCGGGGATGGTGACCGCCGATATGCAGATGAGATAGAGGAGCGGGTGGAGCGATTTGCGCTTGCGAAACGCGGCGATGACGATGCATCCGGCGACTGTCTCCAGAGATAGCAGGACGAGGGTCTGGAAGCTGAATAAGAGCGGAAAATTAAGGGCGCCGCCGCCAACGGTTCGCAGATTGTTGAGTAGACCCAACCTGAAGCCAATGCAAAAGATGGCGGCCATTACGAGAACGAAGGCGGCCAGACCAGCCAGCGTGCCCGGGCGGCCTGGGCGTGCGCAGATCAGGAAGAAGAGCACCGTCCCAATGGTGAGCGCGACGCCCTGCTCGGGTGAGTAGAACAGCATCGCGGCTGCGCCCACAGAGGCGAGTCCAAAGGTTGCGGTGAAGGAAGCGCCGCGGCTATAGAGTTGGTGGGTGCCGAGCGCGAAGAGGAGCGTGCCGCAGAAACGAAGCGGCGTGTAGTTTGGGCCACTGTCGATCAGCGCAGCGAAGAAGAAAGCCCAGAAGAGCAGAAATATAGTGCGGCCGTGGCGGGTGCCGCGCGCCGCGACTGCGACGGTTTTCCAGAGGACCCAGGTTCCGAGGGCGCACTGTAAGGTCCATGCGATGTAATGACCGTTGCCGAGCGAGATATGGAGCGCTCGCGCAATCCAAATGGGGGGATAGAACATCAGCGGGCCGTAATCGAACTCGAAGGTGCGGTAAAGTTGCCCTCCCATGCGGTAGGTCTCGAAGCGATCAAGAAAATATTGTGCCTCAGCGAGAGGAGCAAGGAGCGCGGCACACAGCCAGACAACGAGGGCGCCGGCGACGGAACATGCCACCGCAATGCGTCCCGCGAGGCGAAAAGAGTCTGGAGTCTCGGTGGATGGATCAGGCAGGCTGAGGCCTAGACCGCGGGTCCAGAGCGCGAACCCGAGGATGAAGACCACTAAGAGGGCGATCGCGGTTCGATTGCTAAATCCGAAGAGATAAGAGAATGAAAGTCCGTCATGCACAGGGACGTAGAACGGAACTGAATAGATGGCCAGGAAGCCCAATGCAAGGACAGCAACAATGGACACGGCACTCCGGTTTTGCACCGGCGCATTCAAGTTCATTCTGAAGGTCTCCGCTGTAGATCAATCCTACAGGGTCAGGGTTGCGGGAGAGTCCCGGTCATTCCGAGCTGGCGGACCAGGAAGGCGAACTGGTCGGCCGTGGCTTCGACGCGCTTGGTGAGGGGCGTCGCGCTGCCGTGGCCGGCGCGGGTTTCGATGCGGATGAGGACCGGGGCTGCGGATGGTGTGTACGCGGCGGCGGCTTGCAGCGCGGCGGCGAATTTGAAACTGTGCGCGGGGAAGACGCGGTCGTCGTGGTCGCCGGTGGTGATGAGGGTGGGTGGATATTTCACGCCGGGATGAATGTTGTGCAGCGGGGAGTATTTGTAGATTGCTTCGAACTCCTGCTTGCTGTCCGAGGGCGCACCGTAGTCGGCCTTCCAGGCCCAGCCGATGGTGAATTTGTCGAAGCGCAGCATGTCCATAACGCCGACCTCGGCGACGGCCGCGCCGAACAGGTCGGGGCGCTGCAGTTCGACTGCGCCGACGAGCAGGCCGCCGTTGCTTCCGCCCTGGATCGCGAGCTTGGGCGTTGACGTGTACTTGTTCGCGATGAGGTATTCGGCGGAGGCGATGAAGTCGTCGAAGACGTTCTGCTTGTGGATGCCGGTGCCGGCGTGGTGCCAGGATTCGCCGTACTCGCCGCCGCCGCGCAGGCAGGCTTGCGCGTAGATGCCGCCCATCTCCATCCAGACGACGCGCGAGGGCGCGAAGGCTGGGACGAGTGAGATGTTGAAGCCGCCGTAGGCGTAGAGCAGCGTGGGTGCGGCGCCGTCGAGCTTGAGGCCCTTGCGGTAGCTGAGGAAGATTGGCACGCGGGTGCCGTCTTTGCTGGTGGCGAAGACTTGTTTGGTCTCGAAGTCGCTGGGGTTGAAGAGGAGTTTGGGCTGGCGATAGACGGTGGAGGCTTTCGTCTTCAGGTCGAGCCGGTAGATGGTTGGCGGCGTGGCGAAGTTGGTGAAAGTGAAGAAGGTCTCGCGGTCGGTGCGGCGGCCGGTGAAGCCGTCGGTGGTGCCGATGGCGGGCAGCGCGAGCATCTGGATCAGCGCGCCGTCGCGGGTGTGGAGCTCGACGTGGCTCTGCGCGTCGGCAAGGTAGGTGGCGATGAGCGTGTTGTCGACCATGTGGACGCTGTCGAGCGCGTTTTTGCTTTCAGGGAGGATGGTCTTCCAGTGGGCGCGGTCGGGATGCGCGAGATCGATGCCGATGACCTTGCCATTGGGCCCGTCGAGCGTGGTCTGGAGCCAGAAGTGGGTGCCGTCGTTGTCGATGACGGTGTAGGTGGCTTCGGCTTTGTCGATGAGGCGGAGGATCGGAGTTTCCGGGTGCGCTAGGTCCTTAATGGCGAGTTCGTTGTTGGGGCTGGTGCCTTTGGACTGGTAGATGGCGAGGTAGCGGCCATCGTCGGAGACGGAGCCGCCGATGTTCAGTTCCTTGTCGTCGGGGCGGTCGAAGATGAGTTTGTCCTCGGACTGCGGGGTGCCGAGTTTATGGAAGAAGAGTTTGTGGAAGTAGTTGGTCGACTTCAGGAACTCGGCCTTGTGAGACTCGTCAGGCGCAGCGTAGGCGGAGTAGAAGAAGCCGGAGCCGTCGTGGGTCCAACTGGCGTTCGAGAACTTCGACCACTGGATGGTGTCGGGCAGATCCTTGCCGGTGGCGACCTCGCGGACGTGCCAGGTAAGCCAGTCGGAGCCTGCGTCGGAGATGGCGTAGGCGGCGAGGCGGCCGTCGTCGGTGACCTCGAGGCCGTTGAGGGCGACGGTGCCGTCGGCGCGGAGGGTGTTGGGGTCGAGCAGGACGTGCGGCGTGCCGGTGAGGCCCTCCTGCCAGAAGACTACATTTTGATTTTGCAGGCCCTCGTTGTGCGAGTAGAAGTAGCGGGTGCCACGGCGGACCGGGAGCGAGTAGCGCTCGAAGCTGTTGAGGTGCAGGATGCGGTCGCGGATGGCTGCGCGCGCGGGAACCTGAGCGAGGTAGCTCTGGGTAAGGGCGTTTTCGGCGTCGACCCACAACTTGATCTCGGGGGAGTCGACGTCCTCCATCCAGCGGTAGGGGTCGGCGACGCGGGTGCCGAAGTAGTCGTCGGTTTGATCGACTGTGTGGGCCGTCGGGTAGGTCAGCGGCGCAGGCGGCGCGGCGTGAGCGAGGTCGGCGGAGAGCAGGGCAGCCGCGAGGAGGGTCTTCATGGTTCCCATTGTAGATAGACGCTGGAGGTAAGATTACCTCGCGATGCCAGATCACTTTAGGACGATATTTGAGCTAGGGTTTCGGTCTTTTCCGTGGGCTCGAGTGGTTCAGCCACTGGTTTTCGTTGTCCTTGGCCTGTTTTTCATGCGATTTTTCAAGAGTAAGCAAATATATCTCGTGATGGGAATTATCGTATTTTCGTTTGGCTGCCTCTTCATTCTTACGTCTTTGCTGGTCTTTATTCCCAACTTTATCAAGTTGCAGAACGCATATGTGTCCGGCAAGAGTGCGGTAGTGGAGGGTGTTGTCGAAAATTTCCGTCCGGCTCCGCCAATAGGTCCCGCACGAGAATCTTTCTCGGTGCGCGGGATATTGTTCTCGTATAACGCGCTTGATGACACGCCATGTTTTCATGATGCTCCGTCCCATGCCGGTCCTATCCGAAATGGATTGGACGTTCGGATTCACTACGACAGGGAGTGTATTCAGCGCATCGAAGTTTTACAGTGAGTGGCTATCTTAGACAGAGCGGCGGCTTGCACGTTCGAGGGGGCAGGGCGACAATCGAAGCCATGACGGAGAAGACAGAGATTGCAACCAAGGGCGCGCCGGCGGCGATTGGGCCTTACTCGCAGGCGATTCGCGTGGGGGACACACTGTTTACGTCGGGGCAAGTGGGGCTCGACCCGGTGACCGGAGCGATGGTCGAGGGCGGTATTACGCCGCAGACGGAGCGCGTGCTCGAGAACCTGAAGGCGGTGCTGGGCGAAGCCGGGTTCGAGATGGAGCATGTGGTGAAGACGACGGTTTTTCTCCGCCACATGAGCGATTTTGCGGCGATGAACGATGTGTATCGGCAGTTCCTTGCGCCGGAGGGCGTGGTTGCGCCCGCGCGGACGACGGTGGCGGTTGCGGGGCTGCCGAAGGATGCGCTGGTGGAGATCGAATTGATCGCCTTCCGGACAGGAATTCGGGCTGATGGATCGAGCCGGCGCTAGGTTCAGCCGCGAGCCGTTTGGGGCCTTCGCGGTATCTAATCCCTAAAAGGAGATTTCGATATGGCTGAGACGCAGAAGGTGCGGAAGACCGAGGCGGAGTGGCGCGAGTTGCTGACGCCGGAGCAGTTTCATGTAATGCGCGAGAAGGGTACGGAGCGGGCCTTCACGGGCGCGCTGGTCGATAACCACGACGATGGGATGTATCACTGCGGGGGCTGTAATGCGCCGCTGTTCAAGTCGGACCACAAGTTCGAGTCGGGTAGCGGATGGCCGAGCTTCTGGGAGCCGGTGTCGAAGGACGCGATCGAGGCGCATGAGGACACCTCGCTCGGGATGCGGCGGGTCGAGGTGACCTGCGCGACCTGCGGAGCGCATCTGGGGCATTTGTTTCCAGATGGGCCGAAGCCGACCGGGCAGAGATACTGCATCAATAGCGCTTCGCTGGCGTTTGCGAAGAACAGCTAAACAGCCAGGGACAGCGCACGACAGCCGGAGCAGCAAAAGCCCCAGCCACGATGTTTATGGCTGGGGCGTCGTGTTTCTGAAGAGATGGTCGGTTTAAGCGGCCTTGACGACTTTGCCGGTCTTGATGCAGCTGGTGCAGACGCGGATGCGCTTGCTGTTGGCGCTGCCTTCGATCTTGGCCTTCACCGGGCGCAGGTTGACGTTCCAGCGCCGACGGGTGGTGTTGTTGGCGTGGGAGATGTTGTTGCCGAACTGCGGGCCTTTGCCGCAGAGATCACATTTGGCTGCCATGGTAAAACTCCAATCTTGAATCGCTGACTTCCAGGCGTGGGGTGGGGATGAATACTGATCCCAGTAAGCCAACCCGGCCGTGAAAGTGGTAGGCACGAGGAGACTCGAACTCCTGACCTCTACCGTGTCAAGGTAGCGCTCTAACCAACTGAGCTACGCGCCTGAAGTGCGTCTATTGAGTGTAACTGGAAGCAGGGGCTGAGGCAAACGGGGAATAATCGGCGGCGGTTCGGGGTCCGATATAGGCTAGGATGGGCTTGGCCTCGTCAAGGACACCCAACCAAAATCGCCCATGAACTTTCTGCGCCAGTTCCGCGCCGCCCCCAACCTGCTGACGCTGCTGCGCCTGTTCATCATCCCCTACCTAGTGATCGAAATCCTGGCCGGGCGCTACCGCACCGCGTTTGCGCTGTTCGTGCTGGCCGGGATAAGCGATGGGTGCGACGGGCTGGTGGCGCGCTGGCTGAAGCAGCATACGCGGCTGGGCCAGTATCTGGACCCGATCGCGGACAAACTGCTGCTCAGCACCCTTTTCCTGGTACTGACGCATGTGGGGCGGGTGCCGCAGTATGTGACGGTTCTGGTCTTCAGCCGCGATCTGGGGATTCTCTTGATCTCGACCCTGCTGTTTGCGACCAACACGCTGCGCGACTTCCGGCCAAGCCTGCTGGGCAAGCTGAACACGCTGGTGCAGATCGTCGGGCTGACAGTGGTACTGGTGGAGCAGGTCTGGCATGTGCCCCACGTGGGATTATTGCGTGAATGGCTGCTGCAGGCGATTGCGGTGCTGGCACCGGTATCGGCGGCGCACTATGCGTGGATCGTCTTCCGCCGGGTGAGCTCGCCCGAAGCAATCAAAGAGGCTTAATACCGATCAAACCGGATGAACACCGATTCCGGCTAGTCAGGATTGGGTTCTTCGAGCGGCGGCATCGGGGTAAATCGGTATTAAGTCATTTGTATTTGAGGGATTAGGCCTCTTCGCCGGTGGCCTCGACGGAGTCTTCTTCGTTGAGGATGTCGACGAACTCGGCGGAGTCGAAGACCTCGCCGCAGACCTGGCACTCGACGAACTCGACGTCCTCCTCGCGGGCGACGACGCGAACCTTTGGATGTTTGCAGGATGCCGGCATAGGGGAAAAGCTGAGGAGTTGGTAGAAATTCTGCCTTTGCGCCAACCGGTTGTCAATCGAGAAATTGCAGTCGTTTTCATTCTGCGGTTGGGGGGAAATCCACTCAGCGACTAAGTTCCTGAAGATTTCACTTGATATAAGACTAGATATGTCGTATTTAAGTAAGATCAAAAGAGTCGCAGATTAACTTTATGCATTAACATGCCTTAGGAGTCTCATGTTTTCTCAATTTCAGCCCCATGGCCGTGTCGGTCATTTCATTACGTTGGCTGGGAATCCGGCGCGAGTTCGGAGGGTAGGCATCCTCCCGGCTTTCCTGATCCTGGCTGTCATTTTTGCGGTCTTCGCTGGCTCTTCAGCATCCGCGCAGAGTGCCGTGGGGCAGGTGGTCGACCCTTCCGGGGCGGCGGTGGCCAACGCGCAGGTGAGCCTGGTGGGCCGCGAGAGCCATACGGTGGAGCATGCTTCGACCAACGCCGCGGGGCACTATAGTTTTTCGCTGGTGCAGCCGGGCGTGTATGCGCTGGTGGTGAAGATTCCGGGCTTCGCCCCGTATCGCCAGGAGACCATCACAATTGGAGCCGCCGAAACGGTGACCGTCAATGTGAGGCTGACACTGCCGTTTGCGTCTCAGACGGTGACCGTGAAGGCTGAGCAGGAGGGCCTGCGGCAGGTGCCGATGGTCGGCAAGACGGGGACCATGCTCGAAGACCTGCCGGCCAGCGTGCAGATCATCAGCCGGGACATGGTCGAGGCGCAGGGCGGCATCGAGCTGAAGGATGCGATCCGCAATTCGAGCGGCGTTGTGCAGGGCGGTGCGGATGGTTTTGGGTTTGCCGACAAGTTTCAGATACGCGGGCTGGAGGCGCGGATCTACAACGATGGATTCTCCGATGGAGATGAGCGCAATGGCATTCCGCACTCGCTGAACGGCGTGGAGCGGGTGGAGATTCTGGAGGGGCCCGGCTCCTCGCTTTTTGGCAGCGGGGCTCCAGGCGGGACGATCAACGTGGTGCATTTCGTGCCGTCGAATCTGGCGAGCTATCGCGGGACGTTCCAGACTGGCTCTTTTGGGCTGTACTCCGGCAGTGCCTCTGCAACGGGGCCGGCTGGAGCGCATGGTCTTGACTATCGCGTCGATGGTCTGGCGCAGCATGAGGCGGGGTTCCGCTCGCTGACCAGTGCGGACTACGAGCTGCGGCCCCAGGTAAGTTGGACGGCTGGCCGGAATCTGCTGCTGTTCAGCGCGGACGGACGGGAGTTGCAGGCGACGCCGGACCCCGCGGGCCTGATCTACGTGAATGGAAAGCCGATTTCCGGCGTCTCGCGGGAGGCAAAGTATTCGACTCCGTTCGGCCTGGGGGACCAGAGTCTGGAGCGCACCATCCTCTCCGACATCTGGCCGGCGAACGCGCACGTTACGGTGACGAACCGCCTTTCGTACATGTACAGGAATCTTTCGATTCTGCGGAACGGCGATGGCGGCACGGTGACTGGCTCGGTCTTCAGCGGACGGCAGTTGAGAAAGCAGCACGACCTGCTGAATGACTTCGACTACGAGGGGGAGCCAGTCTGGCGATTCCGCATGAAGGGACTTAGCCACACGCTGCTGACGGGCTTTGAGGCGCACCACCAGGGCATCGCCGTAAACCGCGCGACGGCCGACCTGCCGAGTATTGCGAACATCTACGACCCCGTGGTGCCGGAGACGTCGACCGCCGGGCTGGTGTTCCTGCAGGATGCGAAACATTCGGGCTTCCGGGACCAGCTTCGCGCGAACTATTTCGGGCTGTACGCGACGGACCAGGTGGATGTGACCACCCGGCTTAAGGTGCGCCTGAGCGGGCGGCAGGACTGGTGGAACACGGCGCTGGCTCCGCAGGTCTTTGTGCCGGGGCGAATCTTTACCGGAACGCAGTTGATTGAGCCTCCGTCCACCTACACCCGCAACGACACTCCGTTCAGTTGGAGCGCGGGCGCGGTCTACCGGGTGGCTGGCGGAGTGACGCCGTTCTTCGGCGTCGCGCGGAGCAACCTGGTCAACTTCAGCTCGGAGGCGACGCAGAACGGGGTGCAGGCACCGGAGTCCGGCATGCAATACGAGGCTGGGGTGAAGACGTCTACGCCGGGCGGCCGCCTGACGTTTACCGCTGCGGGGTTTTCCGTGAAGCGCAACAATGTCTTCACCCTGGTAGGCGACACGCCCATGTTCAACGACCAGAAGACCCAGGGAGGCGAGGCAAATGTGCAGGCCCAGGTGACGCGGAGGTGGAGGATCTCGGCCAACGGCACCGGGCAGCACGCGGCGTTGGTGGACAATCCATCGAATCCCGCGGCGACGGGCAAGCGGCCGGTCGGCGTGCCGCAGCACATCTTCAACCTGTGGACGTCTTACGACCTGAAGCTTGGGGATGTGACCGGATTTTCGGTCGGCGGTGGCTTGACCGATCGCGACCGCATGTTTGGGGACGTGCTTAACACCAAGTCGGTGCCGTCGTACACCACGCTCGATGCAGTGGCCTCGTACACGGCTCTCAAGTGGAGCGCGTCGCTGGGTCTCAAAAACCTTGCGGACACTCGCTACTTTGTCGCGGCGAACGGCGGCGGCGGCTTTGTCGGCGAGCCGCGCTCCGTGTTCTTTACGCTGCGGCGGAGCTTTGGGGCGAGGAATCCATGAGGTGGGAGGCCGCAATATCGGGCCCCCGAAGGGCTTGCATGGCAGGCTGGAACGGCCTACACTTAACTAGGACCATTACGGTCGGATAAAGCTGTCGATTGGCTGGATTTATCCGTCTCGGGACGAAGTTGGGAGATTGCTATGCTGCGCCTGACCAAAAAAGCGGATTACGGTCTGATGGCGTTGAAGTATCTCGCCGAGACGTCGGCGTCTGGCGCGCAAAGCGCAAAGGACATCGCGGAGGCGTACCACATTCCTCCACCGCTGCTGGCGAAGATTCTACAGACGCTAGCCAGGGCGGGGCTTCTGGTCTCACACGCCGGGACGAATGGCGGCTATGCGCTGGCGCGGCCCGCGAAGGAGATCTCGGCGTTTGAGGTGATTCGGGCGATCGATGGGCCGCTGTTTATCACCAGCTGCATTACGATTCACGGAGCCTGCGACCTTGCGGGGCATTGCACCATCAAAGAACCGTTGCGCAAGGTGAATGACTCGATCAAGGACCTGCTGAGCGGGATTCGCATCAGCGATCTGGCCGAGACGGCGGAGGGTTCGCATCGAGACGGCGCTGCGGTCGGCGGCGGGCTGGTCAGCATTCTGGTTTAGAAAGACAAGGGTTCAGGGCCCAGGGTATAGGGTCCAGCAAACGCAGGATTGAGAGAGAGATTGAGGAGCAGGACATGAGTGACAGCATCAGTCAGAACGGCGCGGGCAGCGATATGAGCAACACGGGCGTGATCATCAGCAACTCGGCGACTCCATTGCCGGAGGGCGTGCACCTGCCGCTCTACATGGACAACCATGCGACGACGCCGATGGATTCGCGCGTGCTGGACGCGATGATGCCTTACTTCAGCGTGAAGTTCGGCAATGCGGCGAGCCGCAACCACGCCTTTGGCTGGGAGGCCGAGGCCGCGGTGGAGATTGCGCGCGGGCAGATCGCCAAGCTGATCGGCGCGACCGCGAAGGAGATCATCTTCACCTCGGGCGCGACGGAGTCGAACAACCTCGCGATCAAGGGCATCGCGGAGATGTATCGCGAGCGCGGCAACCACATCATCACGCAGGCGACCGAGCACAAGGCCGTGCTCGATACCTGCAAGAAGCTCGAGAAGATGGGCTATGTGGTGACGTACCTGCAGCCCAAGGCCGACGGCCTGATCGATCTCGACGAGTTGAAGCGCGCGATCGTGACCGAGGGGCCGAACAAAACGATCCTCGTCTCGATCATGTATGCAAACAACGAGATTGGCGTGATTCAGCCGATCGCGGAGATTGGCAAGATCTGCCACGAGAAGGGCGTGCTCTTCCACACCGACGCAGTGCAGGCCGTAGGCAAGATTCCCGTGGACGTGCAGAAGGACAACATCGACGTGCTGAGCCTGAGCGCGCACAAGATCTACGGGCCCAAGGGCGTGGGCGCGCTGTATGTGCGCCGCCGCAACCCGCGCGTGCAGATCACGGAGCAGATCAACGGTGGCGGCCACGAGCGCGGGATGCGTTCAGGCACGCTGAATGTGCCGGGGATTGTCGGCCTGGGCAGGGCTTGCGACCTGTGCGCCGAGGAGATGGAGTCTGAGTCTGCGCGGCTGACCGGGCTACGGGATTATCTGAAGAACAAGTTGGAAGCGGCGCTCGACTACACCCAGGTCAACGGCAATATGGACCACCACCTGCCGGGGAACCTGAACATGAGCTTCGTGTACGTCGAGGGCGAGAGCCTGCTGATGGGAATCAACGACATCGCGGTCTCGTCGGGTTCGGCCTGCACGTCGGCGACGCTCGAACCCAGCTACGTGCTGAAGGCCCTGGGCCTGGGAGACGAGGTAGCGCACTCGTCGATCCGCTTTGGGCTGGGACGCTTCAACACCAAGGCGGAAGTGGACTATGTGGCGGACAAGCTGATCGACGTAGTGCTGAAGCTGCGCGAGCTGAGCCCGCTGTACGAGATGGTGAAGGAAGGCATCGATTTGACCAAGATTGAGTGGGCGGCTCACTAAGCCTTCGAAAGGCCGATCAAATCGGCGCGGCGTATCATCTAATTATTGGTAGCGACAGGAGAAACATCATGGCATACAGCGATAAGGTAGTCGATCATTACGAAAATCCCCGCAACGTGGGCACGCTGGATAAAGCGTCCGACTCCGTGGGTACGGGCCTGGTTGGCGCGCCGGAGTGCGGCGATGTGATGCGCCTGCAGATCCGCGTGAATCCTGAGACGCAGGTCATCGAGGACGCAAAGTTCAAGACGTTCGGCTGCGGCTCCGCCATCGCCAGCTCGTCGCTTGCGACGGAGTGGGTGAAGGGCAAGACCGTCGCCGAGGCGCTGACGATCACCAACACGGACATCGTGAAGGAGCTTGCGCTGCCTCCGGTGAAGATCCACTGCTCGGTGCTCGCGGAAGACGCGATCCGCGCGGCGATCGGCGACTGGAAGAAGAAGAACGGCGTGGCAGAAGAAGCCGGCGTTGCGGTTGCGGCGGCGCACTAAGACTTTATGTCGATGGTGACTCTACAGACCGAAACGCCTACCGGCGCGGTGGCTGCGCAGGCTGCTGCGCCCGCTCCCACTGCGGGGCAGGCGATCCTGAATGCCGATGGCGAGACGGGCGCGAAGGGCATCCAGGTAACGCTGCGCGCGCTGAAGCGCATCCGCGTTGCGATGGCGAAGGAAGGCATCACGCCGGATGCAGGCGGCCTGCGCGTGGGGATTACGGGCGGCGGCTGCTCCGGGCTGAGCTACAACATCAAGTTCGACACGCAGCCGCGCGAGCGCGACCGGGTGTACGCGTTTTCGCAGACGCATCTTGACCCTGTGGCGATGGACGCACCGGCGTTGCGCATCTTCGTCGACCCGAAGAGCTTTATCTACCTGCACGGCATGATCCTCGACTACGAGGAGACGCTGATGCGGCAGGGCTTCAACTTCATCAATCCGCATTCGACGAAGAGCTGCGGTTGCGGGTCGAGTTTCTCGACCTAGCGATTTCCGGTCAATTTGACAGCTTTTGCCACCTCCCGTCATAAACATTCCCGAGGTGACAAGTTGAAATATCGCGATCTGATCAAGTTCATCGAGCAGGACGGTTGGTACCTGTTCAGCACGGTAGGCAGCCACCAGCAATTCAAGCATCCGACCAAACCTGGCCGTACGACAGTTGCAGGCAAGCCCGGTAAGGACGTACCGGAAGGCACACGGAAGAGTATCCTGCGGCAAGCAGGGATAAAATAGGGACATGCGGGAATACACAGTCATCTACGAGCGTGCATCTGATGGTGGATGGGGTGCTTACGCCCCAGACCTGCCGGGCCTTGGCGTGATCGGCGACACGTTTGATGAGGCTGAGACGCTTATCCGTGAGGGCATCGCCTTGCATATCGTAGGGCTGATCGAAGATGGTCTTCCTATCCCTGAGCCGATGACGCTGGCGGCGCGTGTAGCGGTTCCCGCATAGGCTGGATCATGTCAGAAGAACCCCGCACTTACTTTACATTCTTTTCTCTTCCGCCAAAGCTGGCAGTGGATACCGCTGCTCTGGAGAAGAGTTTCTACGCGCTGAGCCGCAAGCTGCATCCGGATCGCTTCGCCGCAAAGCCTGCGGCTGAGCAGGAGGCCGCGCTGGCCGAGAGCTCTCGCCTCAACGATGCGTATCGCACGCTGAAGGACCCCATCGCGCGCACGGAGTATCTGCTGAAGCTCGAAGGCGTGGAGTTGGAGGAGCAGTCGAAGGCCGCGACTGAGGCGGCGCGCACCTCCGGCGTGGCGAAGAAGCAGATTGTTCCTCCGGACCTGCTGGAAGAGGCGTTTGAGCTGAACATGCAGTTGGAAGAGATGCGCATGGCGAAGAAGATGGGCGAGGACGACCCGCAACTGCGCAAGGATCTGGAGGTTGCCAAGGCCGGATTCGACGCGAAGATGGCGGAGACGCAGGCGGAGCTGGAAGGACTCTGGGCGAAGTGGGACGCGGGAGTGGATGCAGACGATGCAGCAGCCAAGGCCGCGGCGCGCGATGGGATGGTCGCGCTGCTGAACCGGCGGAGCTATCTGCGGAACCTGGTGCGCGATGTGAATGAGGCGCTGGAGTAGGGAAAAGTTGCAGGTTGCAGGTTGTCAGTTGCTGGTTGAGACGGCGAGGCGTTCCAGTTGCTGCAGGTGGTTGATGTCGTGGCCGGCCATGGTTTCGACGATGGTCTGAAAGGTCATGGCGCCGCGCTCGGGGTGGGTGGTGGGCCGGGTGAGTTCGGCGGGAAGCATGTTGTCGATCAGCAGCATGTTCCAGGTGCGGGTGGATTGGAACATATCGAGCGCGGAATCGATGTCGACGCTGGCGTAGCGGGGGGCCCAGCGGTCCTGGTCGAAGGGCTGGATGATGGGGCCGTCCTCGGCGAGCGTCTGGCGCAGGCGGAAAGCGAAGACCAATTCGCAGTCGGCGAGGTGCGCGACGATCTCGCGAGCGGACCATTTACCGGTGGGCGCGGCGAGGGCGATCTGCTCGTCGGGGAGACGATCGGTGAAGTCAACAAGCTGAGCCCAGGTGGAGCTGAGTACTTCGATGGGGTCGCGCGTGCCGAGGAATTTTGCGTAAGGGTTGAGTTCCATGCAGCGACGGTAGCATGGATTTTGAAGAGATTCCACGGATGCAGCTGCGCCATTACGTCGCCTGCTGCGCCCACGGGTTGTACTCGCCGATGTTCCAGAGATGTCCCTCGGGATCGAGGCAGGTAAAAGCTTTGCCGCCGTAGGGCTTCTCTTCGAGGTCGAAGACCATCTTCGCGCCGGCGGCTTTCGCAGAGGCGTAGATGGGGCCGCAGTCGCTGACAAGGAGGCTGATGCTGCGAGTCTCGCGGCCGCCGGTCTTGTCAGGCTGGACGGCGTAGGCGCCGTAGGGAGTTTGCTTGGAGACGGAGCCGATCATGATCATGCCGTTGCCGAAGGTGAGCTCGGCGTGCATCACGGTGCCGTCCGGGCCATCGTGGACGGCGTGGCGCTCGAAGCCAAAGGCGCGACAGAGCCAGTCGATCATGGCGTGGGCGTCGTGGTAGCACATGCCGGGGATGACGGTAGATTGACAATCTCGTGCGACGTTCATGGATTCCTCCCTGTCTCTTTCATTGGGCGCTAGCGATGCGACAATAGAAGTATCACTCCGGCTGGGCCAAGCATCTTAAAATTACATGACAGAACAGAACAAAGCGCGAGTAGTTGGGATTGACCTGGGGACGACGAACTCGCTGGTAGCGTTTATGCAGGGCGACGTGCCGACGATCATTCCCGGCGAGGATGGCGACCGGCTGGTGCCTTCCGTGGTGGCGTTCGACCAGGAGCATGGGTTTGTGGTGGGCAATGCGGCGCGTGCGACGTTGCTGACGGATGCGTCGTCGGCGGTCTACTCGGCGAAGCGGCTGATGGGGCGCGGCATCGAAGACGTGCAGGAGGAGTTGAAGCTCTTTCCGTTCAAGCTGGTGGAGGGCTTGCAGCCCGGCGATGTGCTGAAGCTGGAGGTGGGCGGCCTGACTTTGACGCCGCCCGAGATCTCGGCGTATGTGCTGCTGCAGTTGAAAAAGAATGCGGAGCGCTTCTTTGGCGCGCCGGTGACGAAGGCGGTGATTACCGTTCCCGCGTACTTCAACGATGCGCAACGGCAGGCGACGAAGGATGCGGGGCGCATCGCGGGGTTGGAGGTGCTGCGGCTGGTGAACGAGCCGACGGCGGCGGCGCTGGCGTATGGACTGGATAAGCAGCGCGATGGACTGATCGCTGTGTACGACTTTGGCGGTGGCACGTTCGATGTGTCGATCCTGAAGCTGCATGAGGGGATCTTTGAGGTGATCGCGACCGGTGGCGACACGCACCTGGGCGGCGACGACATCGACAACCTGCTGATTGCGATTGCGCTGGACGATATTGCGGGCGACGCGGAGCTTGGCGCAGGTGCTGCTGCGAGCGGCGAGGTCGTGCAGGCGGTTCGCAAGGCGGTGATCGAAGCGAAGATTGCGCTTTCGACGGCTGATTCGGCGAAGCTCGATGTGGGGCTGCCGAATGGAAAAGGGTATGCGCGCGAGATTTTGCGGGCGCAGTTTGAGGAGTTGACGCGTGGTGTGATTGCGCGGACGGCTGGGCCATGCAGGCAGGCGTTGAAAGATGCGAAGTTAACGGCGGATCAGATTGATGAAGTTGTACTGGTCGGCGGGTCGACGCGCATTCCGGCGGTGCGCGCGCTGGTGGATGAGATCTTCGGCCTGAGCGCGCGGGGCAAGAAGCCGCATACGGAGTTGAATCCGGATGAAGTCGTTGCGCTGGGTGCGGCAGTGCAGGCGCAGATTCTTGCGGGCGGCGCGGCTGCGGGTTCGGCGTTGGATGACCTGCTGCTGCTCGATGTGACGCCGTTATCTCTGGGCATTGAGGCGCTGGGCGGCGTGGTGGCGAAGATTATCGAGCGCAACTCGACGATTCCGGCGAGTGCGACGGAGCACTTCACCACCGGCGTAGATGGGCAGACGAATGTGGCGATTCATGTCGTCCAGGGTGAGCGCGAGTTGGCAAAGGACTGCCGATCGCTCGCGCGGTTCGACCTGAAGGGGATTCCGCCGATGGTGGCTGGGCTGCCGCGCATCGAGGTGAAGTTCCTGATCGATGCGAACGGGATTCTGCACGTGAGCGCGCGCGAGCAGCGCAGCGGCAAAGAGGCCGAGATCGAGGTGAAGCCGACGTACGGGCTAACCGACGAGCAGGTGGAGACGATGATCCTGGCGTCCTTCGATAACGCCGAGGCGGACATCGAGGCGCGGCAGACGATCGAGGCGAAGAACGAAGCCGAGACGATCCTGAACGCGGTGGAAAAGGGAAAGAAGCACGACGCGTGGCAGCAGTTGACGTTTGATGAGATCGCCAAAATCGAAGCGGGCATAGTGGAGTTGAAGGCATCGGTAACGGGTGGCGATTACAAGATCGTTCGCGCGGCCATCGAGCGGCTCGACCAAGCCACGCGCCGCTTTGCAGAGATCATGATGGATATGGACGTGATGGGCGCGATGAAGGGCAAGACGATGGGCGCGGCAGGCGAAAGTATGGGCGAAGGGCCCAGCGCGCCACATCCGTTTGCGAAGGCGCAGTTCGAGGAGAAGGATGAAAAGGACGACGAAAAGGCTTAACACCGATAAACACCGACACGACCCGATCAAAAAGAATGTCTTTAAATCGGCGGCATCGGTGTAGATCGGTGTTAAGTTGTTGCTCCCTGCGTGCTGCGGCTACAAAGTTTAGAATAAATCTATATGTCCGATCACGTTGCAAATGAAGTGGATTTATCCAAACCTGCCGCCCCCGGCATGGTGCGAGTCACGTTCTTGCCCGAGGGCAGGACAGTGGAGTTCCCGTTCGACACTCTGCCATACGAAGGGCATGGCCTGCCAATGTCGTTCCTCGACGTGGCGGAAAATTATGACATTTTTCTCGATCATGCCTGCGGCGGAGTCTGCGCATGCACGACGTGCCACCTGCATGTGAAGGAAGGTGCTAGCGGGCTCAGCGAGGCAGAAGACCTTGAGCTTGACCGCATGGAGACGGCGGCGGGCATCGAGCTGAACTCGCGGCTGGGGTGCCAGGCGGTGATTGAGAAGCCGGGAACGTATGTGGTCGAGATTCCCAAGTGGAACCGCAACTATGTGCAGGAAGGCAAGCCGAGCCACGGGCCGGGGAGCTAGGGCAGTTGCAGGTTGCGGGTTGTTCGTTGCAGGTTGAACGATGCGGGTGGATAGGGGGAGAATTATGGCGCGTGAGTTGGACTGGACGGACACCGAAGAGATTGGGATTCAGCTACAGGAGATGTTCCCCGACACCGACCCGTACTCGGTGCGGTTTACCGACCTGCATAAGTGGGTGGTGCAGTTGCCGGGGTTTGTCGGCGATCCGGCCAAATCGAATGAGGGGCTCCTGGAGGCGATCCAGACAGCGTGGCATGAGGAGTATGAGGACGCCAAGGGGGCGTAAGCCGGTGCGATTTACGCTGCGCGGCGTTTGAGTATCTGCGCCGGCAGGGTGGATCCGGTGAGGTGAAGGACTCCGAAGCACAGGCCTGCCCAGAGCAGGCCGCCCACAGTCAGCGCGAGAAGATCGCCCGGGTGCGTCGGAGTGTGCGCGTGGGGCAGGATGCGCAGCAGCAGGGTCACTCCCGCGAAGCTGACGGCTGCGGCCAGCAGCGACTTCGCGAGCTCGGGACGGTTGAGTCCGGCGAGCGAGACCATGCGGCGGCGGTGCAGCAGGATTGCCAGGGTGACGGTATGGATAAAGATCGCAAGGTTCGACGCCCACGCCAGCCCGATGACTCCGAAGCGCTGGTGCAGGAGCCAGTAAACCGGGATGGAGATCGCGGTGATGATCGTCCCGGCGCGCATAGGCGGCAGAGTCTGGCCGGCGGCGAAGAACGCGCGCGAATAGATGGCCTGCGACGCCCATAGCGCCAGCGACAAAGTAAAAATCGCGAAGTACATTGCAGTGAGGTTGCCGTCCGCGCGGCCGAAGGAGCCTCCGCGAAAGATGAGGTCCACGCTCGGACGCGCCAGCGCGAACATGGCTGCGGTGAGCATCAACGCGACGGAGAGGATGCGGCTGACCGCGCGGTTTACCGCGGAGGCATAGTCGTCGAAACGGCTCCGGCTGTAGAGCGAGGCGAAGAACGGCAGGGAGGCCGCGCCCGCGGCCTGCCCAATGATCGCCATCGGCGCGGTGAACAGGCGTTTGGCGTACATCAGGCGGGAGATGTCGCCGGCGCTGTGCTTGGCGAACCAGCTCAAGATAATGTTGTCCATGAAGACGACAGTGACGCCCAGCATCAGGGGCAGCGACATACGGACCCAGGAGCGCAGGCCGGGATTGTGGAAGTCGAGCCTGGCGCGGTACCGCACGCCTGCGCGAATCGCGGCATAGGCGTTGACCAGAAATGGCCCCGCGAACGCTCCGCCGAGCGCGCCCCAGGCCAGCGAGGAGATGCCGAACGGATCGACCGCGCCGGTCCCGCCCGCGAGCACATGCGAGAAGAGGACTCCGCCGAAGATGATGCCCAGCGTATAGACCAGCGGCGAGATGGCCTGGTAGGTAAACTGTTTCCGCACCAGCGCGACCGCCGCTAGAACTCCTCCGGCAAAGAAGAATATCTGGCCGGGAAGCAGGATACGCGTCATCCGCGCGCAGAGTGCGGCCTCGGCGGCGCTGTTGGGGAAGAAGAAGCGGGTGTAGAACGGAACGAAGAACTCCGCGAGCAGGATGGCTCCGCCGAGAACGAGCAGCATCGTGTTGAGGATGACGGAGAGCGCCTCGTCGCCCTCTTCGTGCTGGTTGGCCTCGCGGTAGCGGCTGAGGATCGTGACGAAACTGATGGAGGCCGCGCCGCCGATCAGCAGATAGTTGATCAGGTCGGGCAGTTGGAAGGCGACGTTGTACGCGTCGGTGCCGGGACCCGCGCCGAACGTATAAGCGATGTACTTGTCACGCACCAGGCCGATGATGCGCGAAAGCAACGCGAATACAGACAACAGAACGGTGGCGGAGAGCGTCGTGTGCCGATGCGAGGGACGGAGCCAGCCGAAGCGGGAGGACGTGCCGGGAAGCGGCGCAAGCGGGTCGGGCGGCAGGCTCATCGAGATAGATCGATTCTACCGGCCATCGGGCGAGAGGCGGCGTTACTTGCGATCGGCTTTAGGGCTGGGAGGGGTGTCGAACGGGATGCTGGGCGGAGCAGCCGTGGCGCTTCGAGAGGCAGCGCGGCGCGCGGTGCGGATGGGATGGATGCCGTTCGCGTGCGGCGCGTGGCCCACGGGTTGGGAGAGGATCGCGACGATGGCCTCCAGTTCGCGGCGCAGGCCCTGCATCTGCCGGGGATCGGGCAGGCCGGCTCCGAGGAGGGGAAGCTGCGGCTCCTTGTGGCGCTGCTCGTTCTTGAGCAACTGGCGCGCGCCGGGAATGGTGAATCCCTCGTCGTAAAGCAGCCGCTTGACCCGGATGGCCATCTCGACATCGCGGCGGCGGTAGAGACGCTGGCCGGTGCCGCCTTTGTTGGGCTTCAGTTGCGGGAACTCGGTCTCCCAGAAGCGCAGGACGTAGGCCGGAACATCGCACAGGCGCGCGACTTCGCCGATGCGAAAGTAGAGCTTATCGGGAATCTCGGAAGCCGCGGCACGGTGGCCGGCGGTATGCGTATTTCCGCGAATTGGCTGGTTTTGTCCCATCCAGACCCGAACCTCTTTCAAAAAACTCAGAGCCGAGATATTAGACCCGCAACACCCTTGTTGAAAACAGGAATACCGCCATGCAGGAAATTCAGTAAATCAATGGTTGCAGGATCGGGACGCGAATCGGGAAATTTGCTCTAGAAGGGGTTGAGCTTGCCAATGCCCTTCTTCTTCTTGTGCTTGCTGGAGGACTCGTCCGACTTGTCGAATGCGGGCTTGGGATTCTTGCTCCCGGGAGCCGCAGTCTGCGCGGCGGGCTGCGATCCTGGAGTAGCTTCGTTAATCGCATCGGGGGCGGCAGGAGCCTTCTCGATGGGAGGCAGCACGGCGTTGTTGGTCGGGCCTACGGGCACCAAGCCGTAGTTGTCGCCTGCGGGCCTGGTTGTCGCGGGAGCAGGCTGGGCGGATGTGGGGGCCTCACTGGCGCCAGGGAACGCCGGAGGTGCGGATCCCGGCGCGGCGGTGGGAGCGGGGGTATTCGATGACGGCTGCACGATCTCCACGCCAACGCCGGTGCCTCCGCTGGATGCAGGCGCAGCAGCCGGAGTCGCGTTGATCGCGGGAGCCGGCGCGCCATTGCCATTGGCGGCAGGCACATCCTGGAAGGCGAGCGGCGCGGCTGCGGGTGCCGGGGCGTGGGCAGGGGCAGGGGCCTGGGAATCGGAGGGCGCTTCCAGAGCGCCGGGGGCCGTTTTCGGGATGGTGCCGGGATTCAAGGCACTGTTGTACTGGTCGATGGTCTGCTTGACGACCTGCGAGGCATAGGTGGGCTTGGGATCTTCCAGCGGTGGGTTGCCGAGGGTCGCGGCGGGAACGCTGTCGGCCTGATGAAGGACGAAGACGCCCAGACGCTTGGCCAGCGTGTACTGGCCGCGGCTGTTTTCCAGTGCCTGGCTGGCCGCGACCTGCTCCGCCGTGGGTGTGGGGATTGGCAGGTTCATGGCGGCGAGGCGGTCGCGCGCATCCTCGACGTGCGGCGCGGCGGAGTGCTCGAGCACTACCTTGCGCCACGCGGCGATGGCCTGGTCCTCGTTGATCTTGACGAGCTGAGCCTTGGCAGCTTCCGGCAGCCTCAGGGTGCGGTAGACGCGTGCCTGCGCCTCATAAGCGTCGCCCAGGCCGATCAGCACGTCGTCCATGTGACTGTAGAGCGGATAGGTGTCCGCCACGGTCTGGTAGCGGGCGATGGTGGCCGGCCAGTTCGCATGGGTGGAGTAGAAGGCCGCGACATCGGAGTCCGCGGAGGCGAGAGACTCCTGCACGATGCGCAGGCGCTGCGCCGCTTCGGGCCCGCGCGTCGAGTCCGGGAACTGCTGCAGCATCATGCGATACTCTTCTTCGGCGTGGACGGCCTTGGAGTTGTCGCGGTCGGGCTTGTCCATCTCGCGGAAGTAAATGTCGCCGATGCGCATCTGGGCCTCGGCGGCCTCGGGAACGTTGGGGTAGAAGACGATGAAGTCGCGGTACTCCTGCTCGGCCTGGGTGAGCGCGGCGGTGCCGCCCTCCTTGTACCAGCTATCGGCGATGGCCAGCTTGGCGCGCATCTGGAACTGCGAATCGGTGTAGGTGTTCAGCAGTGTCTGCAGGTCGAGGCGGGCGACATCGAAGCGGCCATGCTTGATCGCGTCCATCGCCTTGTCGTAGAGCGCCTTATCCGGGAGCTTCGCGTCCTCGCCTTCTAGCGGGTTGTCCTTCTTGTACCGCTTCTCGACCTGCTTGGTGTCCTTGGACGGGATGACCTTTTCCTGCTTCTCCTTGTGCGCCTTGGCGGCGGGCTGCTTGCTGGCGGCGGTACTCTGGGCCGGCGCGGGAGCAGCGTCGGTGGCCTGGGCGGACGCGCCGAGGCTAGCAGTCAGAAGGGCGGCAACGGTGAGGCCAGCCGCAAGGGCGGCGCGCATGTCGGGAAAGAAGGAACGGGTGCTGCCAGGGACACTGCTTTGCATCATGCGTTGCAACTCCATCTGCCGCTTGTTACGGGGCTTTGCAGCCCACACGCGGCGGTGCGCGGACTACGCTCTATTCTAATCGCCCCGGCCGGGTTTTTGGCGGGGCCGGACGGGGAATGTCTGGCGCGATTTATTCGCCCGAAACTGCCGCGCGAGCGATGCGCAACAACTCCTTCGCATTGTGTTCGGTGCGCCCCGGTTCAAAGACAGCCGAGCCTGCGACCAGCATCTCGGCTCCTGCTTGGACTACCGAAGCGACGGTGTCGTGAGCGATTCCGCCGTCGACTTCAATGCGGAAGTTGAGGCCCATCGCCTCGCGCAGCTCGGCCAGATGAGCGATCTTGTCCAGCGCCAGCGGCAGGAACTTCTGCCCGCCAAAGCCCGGGTTGACGCTCATAACGAGCACATAATGCACCATCGGAAGGACTTCGATCAGCGTCTCGACCGGCGTGGCGGGGTTGAGGACGACGCCGGGCAGCACGTTGTGGCCGGCGATGTGCTGTAGCGTGCGGTGCAGGTGGCGGCACACCTCCTGCTGCACCGAGATCAGGTCGGCCCCGGCCTCGGCGAAGGCGGGGATGAAGGCGTCGGGGTCCTCAATCATCAGGTGGCAGTCGAGCGGCAGTTTGGTGACGCGCCGCAGCGCCTTCACCACCGGCGGCCCGAAGGTGATGTTGGGGACAAAGTGCCCGTCCATGACATCGACATGGACAATGGTGCCGCCGCCGCGCTCGGCTGCCGCGACCTCGTCGGCAAGGTGCGCGAAGTCGGAGGCGAGGATGGAAAATGCCAGTTCGATCACGGGGTAAGTGTATCAGCGCGGCTTGCGGCGGCTGGCGAATGCAGGCGGTTTCGGTGGCGGATCGATCACGTGGACGACGCGCTCGACATCCGGACGCCCTTCGTGCAAAATCTTCGTCTTCACCGGCTTCTGCGCGGCATCCGCGGGATTCCGCTGCGCCAGCTCGCGCTGCGTCTCTGCCATCGGCGCAGGCTCGCCGAGCGTCATGCGCGCCGCGCCGCGAAGGATGCGGCGGATCGGCCATTGATGGTTCACGTCGGGGAAGGAGCCCTCAGCTTTCAGGAAAAAGACCTCGCCGGTGCGCTGCTTCTCCGACCGATAGTACCAGCGGCGCAGCAGCGATAAGTGGTCGCTCAGCGTAGTGAGATCGTTGGGCATCGAGGCTCCCTCTTCCAATGCTGCAATCAAGCTGGCCGCACGAACCTCAGGGCTCTCAGCGGGAGTCAGCGCAGCGGGTTGGCTCTCATCGGAGAGCGGCACCGCCTGCAGCATCAGCGGCTGCGCAAAGAGCGAGCTGCCGACGCTGGTCTGCTCTTTGACCGCGCGCACGCCCAGCGTCGAGAGGCGTTTCGGCCCAGTGAGGCACCCGGCTTCGAGCAGAAAGATGGCGGCAGCAGGCTCGGCCTCGGCCGCCGCCTGCTCCGCGTTCGATGCGGGTTGGACGATAAGCGCGCGCAGCTTGGGAAGCGGCTGCACCAGCTCATCCGCGAGCGCCTGCGTGGCCTTCACCCTCTGCCACTGCGCATGCAGCGCCGCTGCCTTCTCGAACTCCATCGCCGCCGCCGCCTCCTCGCGCGCCAGTCCAATCTCGACGATCATGCTCTCGCCGTGCGTGTCGAAGAAGCGCTTTACTGCGACGGCTTCGGCGGCATAGGCCTCCGTGCCCTCGGGCGTGCAGGCCTGGTTGCACGGCGCGAGGCATTTGTTCATCTCGCCGTAGACGCAGCCGGGGTGCTCAGGATACGGCGCGAGGTCTTCGTAGCAGCGGCGCAGCTTGAAGAGATCGAGCACGGCGTCGCAGTAGCGGTCGGCAGCCGCACGCGAAGGGAACGGACCATACGTATTCGCGAGCGCCCGTTTGCTGAGGCGGTTGGTGGAGTAGACGCGCGGGTATGCGTTCTCTGCCGTAAAGCGCAGACAGTAGGGCGTGCGCAGCTTCAGCCGCCGCCGCGCCTCCTCCAGGCCAAAGATGCTGGCGGAGGCATGGTAAAGCGCGAGCGTCGATTCGAACTCCGAGCCTGTGACGGTGTAGTCGATGCGCGCAACGCGATCGCGAAGGTTCAGCCGCTTCGACTGCGAGTCTGGCGGCGCAAGGATGCGCGTGATGCGCCGGCGCAGGTCCGCGGCGCGCGTCAGATAGGGCTCATCGGTGTCACGCGGCCCGCGAAGGGCAAAGACGCCGGGCAGGGTAGAAATCTGGCGCAGAATCTCCACGGCATTCTCAGGCGAGAACGGGAGCGTCGTGTCGAAGTGGAAGGGCGCAGCCACAGGAGGATTGTAGATGGACGCCTGCCTGTGTTCGCTTGAAGGGGAATTCTTGGGATTACCTGCGCTGCCCGAAGACGTGATCCTCGAACCCGAGGATATGCCAAAGGCCCCGTGCGCTGAGCTTGCCGGTAGTCCACTTCCTCAAGAAGGCCCAGGGCAGCACCACGGCGCCGATCAAAGCTCTCGGAAGATCGGTCGATCCGCCCGCATGCAGAACTTTGACATTGTTCGCCAACAGAACATTGGCAACTTCACGAATATCGGGAAGGTAGACATGCGTGTCGTCATCGCAGAACTGCAGCGTCCCTTTCGCGGATGGCAGAGACAGGCTGCGCAGCGATGGAAACGCGATCCAGATGTATCCGCCGGGCTTCAGCTTCGCGCACAGAGTAGCAAGTATCGGAAGCGGCGCGGGCATGTGCTCAATCACATGATGCAGGATGACGAAGTCGAAGCTGCTGTCGGGAATCGCATCGTAACCGGAGCCGTCCGCGCCGAGCGGATAAAACTCATCCATCGCCGCAAGGTCCGCGTCACTGTTGTTGTAGCGCTGAATATCCGCGCCGGAGTAGTGAGCACCCGGAAGCCAGTGCTTCGCGATGGTGGGCGAACCATTGCCGCAACCGACATCCAGGACGCGCGCTTCCTGCGCGGGCAGTCTGCGCCGTACATAGCGAAACTTCAGAGGGCAGAGAAGCCGGTTGATGCGCACGATTCAACTCGCGTAGTGGAAGTCCTATTCAGCGTTGTGCCGATCATCATAATGTACGGGAGGGTGAGAGCCCGTTAGCTTCCGGCGATCATCATGCCGTCGATGCGCAGCGTCGGTGCCGCGCTGGCGCTGCGGAAGACAAGATCGTTGCCGATGGCAGAGATGTTCCGGTACATATCCTTCAGGTTGCCTGCGATGGTGATCTCCTCGACGGGATACGCAAGCTCGCCGTTTTCGATCCACAGCCCAGCCGCGCCCTGCGAGTAGTCGCCCGTGACGAGGTTGACGCCGAAGCCCATCGTCTCGGTGACGTAGAGGCCGGACTTCACATCGCCGATAATCTGCTCGGGCGTGAGCGTGCCGGGCTGCAGGAAGAAGTTGTGCGCGCCGATGCCGGGTGCGCCCGCGAGTCCGCGCGAGGCGCTGCCGGTCGAGGCCATGCCGAGCTTGCGCGCGGTGTAGGTATTCATCACGTAGTTTTTAAGGATGCCGTTTTCGACCAACACCGTTCGACGCGTGGGCAGGCCTTCGCCGTCGAAGGGCGAGGTGCCGAAACCACCCGTCCTGATCCCGTTCGCGTGATCGAACACCAGTGTGCCATCGTCGATCACGGTGACGTTTTCGCCGGCCACGCGCTGCCCGAGCATGTCGGCAAAAAACGTCGCGTGCCGATAGATGGCGTCGCCATTGGCTGCGTCGAAGATATTCCCAATGATGGACCGCGCGATCTCCGGTGAGAAGACCACCGGCGCCTGCTGTGTCTTCACCTGCCTGCCGCCCAGTTTGCGCAGCGTGCGGCGCGCGGCCTCGTGGCCGATCGCGACGGGGTCTTCGAGCAGGCGCGTGGTGCGCGCGGAGGAGTACCAGTAGTTGCGCTGCATATTGCCCTTCTCGTCGTGCGCGATGGGCGCGGCGGAGAAGCCGCAGTACGAGCGGCGATACTCGCCGGTGAAGCCGCGCGAGTTCATCAGAATCTTGTGCGAGGTCGCGGTGTCGAAGTCGCCGCCGCCTGAGTTCTGGATGCGCGTGTCGTACGCCATCGCCGCGGCCTCGACCTCACGCGCGATGCGGATGCGGTCGGCGGGTGGCTGCTCGTTCACGTCGTCGAAGTAGAGATGCTGCGCGGCGGCGTCGTGCTGGCCGAACGCGCTCTCCTCAGGCAATCCGGCGAAGGGATCTTCGCTGGTGATGCGCGCGAGCGTCACTGCACCTTCCACGAGCTTCGCAATCGAATCCGCGGAAAAGTCTGAGGACGAAGTGCTAGCCGTGCGCTGGCCGATGAAGACCCGCAACCCCACGGCGCGCGAACCGGACTCCTTCAGCGTCTCTACCTGGCCAAGCCTCACCAGCGCGGAGAATTCGTCGCCTTCATAGACGATGGCTTCGGCGTCAGTTGCGCCGGCGTGCAGCGCACGGGCGAGAACATCAGAGGCGAGTTGTCTAAGGTTGGTAGCGGCGAGTTGTTCGGTGGGCATGGTTCTCTTCAGAATACCGCTTTGCCGGGAATCTTCACCGCACCGGATGCTGCGACATGCGCGGCTGCCGGCCATCCGTCGCCTTGCGGAAGTAGATGCCTGCAGGGCAGTACTCGGAGTCCGTCTTCAGCTTGTGCGCGATGTGCGGCGGCGGGGCGTCGGCGACGTGACGGCGGTGGACCTTCACCGCACCGGTGCAGTCGGAGCAGCGGAACTCGGTGTCGGCGTCGATCACGGCTTCGGCGACAGACTTCAGCTTCCAAAAGGGCTCGTAGCCTCCACCCACCTTGAGGCGGCGGCGTTTGACCTGGCACTCGTAGATTTTTTCGGTTTCGGCGGCCATAATGCTCCTTTTGGGATCGTTGAAAGCAACGCAACGACCCGGGGCTAAAAGCCCTACTTCATTTTTAACTCGAATTCATGAGGCCAGAAAGCCCCACGGGTTCGGAAATCTGAAAGCGCCTATTCCACCGGCTGGGCAGAGGGCTTGGCGGCACGGCCGTCGGTGGCCTTCTTGAAGAGCAGGCCGGAGGGGCAGAATTCAGCGTCCGCGGCAGTCTTGTGCTCGACATACGGGACGGTGCCGGACTTGCCGTTGCGGCCCAGCAGCTTCACCGCGCCCCCGCAGTCCTTGCAGCGGAAGTCGGTGTCGGCGTCAGAGAGCGCGACCGCGACGTTCTTCACCTTCCAGAAGGACTCGTAGCCTCCGCCTGCCCTCACGCGGCGGCGGCGGACTTCGCACTCAAACATCTTTTCCCGTTCCACTGCCATCGTTCTATTGTCCTGTTCCGCCGACCGTCATGCGGTCGAGCCTTACTGTGGGCATCCCCACGCCGACGGGCACGCTCTGCCCCGCCTTGCCGCAGGTGCCAATGCCTTCGTCCAGCGCGAGATCGTTGCCGACCATCGACACATATTTCAAAGCTTCCGGCCCATTGCCGATCAGCGTCGCGCCCTTCACCGGCCGCGTAATCTTGCCGTCCTCGATGAGGTACGCCTCGCTGGCCGAGAAGACGAACTTGCCGTTGGTGATGTCCACCTGCCCGCCGCCAAAGTTCACCGCGTATAACCCGCGCGAGACGGACTTGATGATGTCCTCGGGCATGTCGTCGCCGTTCAGCATGTAGGTATTCGTCATGCGCGGCATGGGGATGTGGTGGTAGCTCTCGCGGCGGCCGGACCCCGTATTCGGCGTGCCCATCAGGCGGCTCGAAAGCTTGTCGGAGAGATAGCCCTTCAGGATGCCGTTCTCGATCAGCACCGTTTCCTGCGTCGGATTGCCTTCATCGTCCATGTTGATCGAGCCGCGGCGATTCGGCATCAGGCCGTTGTCAACGACGGTAACTTTTTCGCTCGCTACCTTCTGGCCTATCAGGCCGGCGAATGCGGACGTCTTCTTGCGATTGAAATCGGCTTCGAGCCCATGTCCAACGGCCTCATGCAGCAGCACGCCGGGCCATCCGGGACCGAGGACGACGGGCATCTCGCCAGCCGGCGCCGCCACCGCGTTGAGCTGCAGGATCGCGGTCCGCGCCGCCTCGCGGGCGAAGTGCTCGGGCGACTTTGCGCCTTCAAAGAAATCGATCGCAACCCGCCCGCCGCCGCCGCTTGTGCCACGAGCTGCGCTCCCGGCGCCCTCATTGCCGCTCGCATCCCTGGCGATGACGAAGACGTTCAACCGCGCCAGCGGCTGCGTATCCGAGGCAAACGTGCCATCCGAAGCCGCCACCAGTATCCGTCGCAACTCATCGTTGAACCCCGCGCGGACCTGCGTGATGCGAGGGTCAAAGGCCCGCGCAGCCACATCGGCGCGCTGAATCAGCGCCAGCTTCGCGGCAATCTCAGCGTCGGCGGTCGCGCCGGTGATGGGGTAGAGGGTCGGCGCATCGGAAGTATGCCGAAACCCCGACATCGTCTCCTTCGCAGGTCCGCTTGCAATCAGTGCCGCCGTCCGCGCCGCGCGCAGCAGCCGGTCCGACGAAAGATCGTCCGTATAGGCATAGCCTGTCCGCTCACCCGAGAGCACGCGAATCCCGCAACCCACGCTGATGCCCTGCGAGGCTGACTTGACCAGCGACTCGTCGATACCCAGCGAAGTTGACGTAACCGACTCAAAATAAAGGTCGGCATAGTCGCCGCCGGCCGAAAGCGCCTCACCCAGGCAGCGTTCCATCAGGCGCTCGGAGAGGCCGAGTTTCTCAATGAAATAACGCTTGTGATCGGGGGTCGGGAGGGCCTGTGGAAGAGTCACAGCTTCCATTCTAGGCCTCGCAGCGCCTTGCGGCAAATGAAAGATGAATTCACAGGGGTTCTACGTGATATGGTTGCAGGTTTCGCATTTGCAGACTTAGCTAGTGGGACGCAGGAAGCTCCTTCGCGGGCGCATTCACTTCATCCGCCCAATACCCATTCCTGGCCGACACCTCAAGCCCCGCATACCCCGGCGCGCGCAGCCTGATGGCGTGGAAACCCGCATGCGGCGACTGTGGCTGGAAGCTCAACACGTAGCGGTTGGGAATGTGGTTCGAGATCGTCGCAAGATCGCGCTCCAGGCTCTTTTCGTTCGACAGCTTGAAATACTCGCCCCCGGTCACCTTCGCCACTGTCTCCGGGATGTTCTTGCTCAGCGCGTCCTTCAACGCCACAAAGGCCATCGCCGCCAGCCGCAACGGAGGCGCCAGTTGTGCCGCGCAGTCGAAGGTCTGCACCGCGCGATTGTTGCTGGTCGTTGGGTCGTCCGCATGGTCCTTTGCCATGCACCCATGCGCCGGACCTGCCTGGCTCGAACTCAGCTTTCCCGCCTGCCCGCCGGTCTCTGCCCGCGTCGTCGAGAACCCGATGCTGTAGATCGCCGTATTCGTATCGCCGATCGCGCGCACTGCCTCGTCCAGCGTCGTATGGCTTCCCCGGTCCAGCGTCTCGCTCAGCAGCAGGATCGCCTTGCGGTATTTCAACGGCTGCTTGCGCAGCATGTCCACGGAAAATGTGATCGCGTCCAGCGTCGCTGCCTTCGCGTCTCCGCTGTCGTCCGCGATCAGGGCCTCCACCGCTTTGCCGGCCAGATCCGTATCCGGCGTAAAGTCCTGCACCACCACCGGCGAGCTGTCGTACCCCACCACCGCCACCACGTGCGGCACTCCGCCCACCACGGAGTCGAGCATCTTCGTCACCGCGTGCATCTTGGCCAACTCATCCACGCCCGCGCCTCCGCCTTCGAGCGCCACCACCAGCGCCAACGGCTCGCCGCCGGTGTCCTCCTCCAGATGCAGCTTCTGCGGAACGCCGTCGTCGGTCAGCACGAAATCGTCGATCTTGAGGCTGAAGACCAGTTTGCCGCTTTTGTCGCGCACCAGCGCCGGAACCAGCACCAGCGTCGACCGCGCACTCAGCGTCTTAGTGTCCGAGGCGGGCGGCTCAGGCGTCTGCGCGCGCGTCGGCGTGGCCGGAAGGATCCCGGCAACACAGGCAAGCGTCAGCGCAATGCCGCACCTCATAAGCGAGTTCCTCTGCACAAGTCTAACCGTGCCTCGCAACGAATCTGTTCCGGTTTGCTCAATGAGATGCAGCAGGCGATCCGCCGGGCGGCTCGTCACCCTCCGCCCAATAGCTGCTGCGAGCCGTCACTGTGAGCTGCGGATATTCCTTCAGCTCCAGCCCGATGACGTGCAGCCCCGCACGCGGCGACTGCGGCTGAAAGCTCAGGACGTAGCGATTGGGCACATGGTTCGCCAGCGTGGCGAGGTCCTCCTCCAGGCTCCTGGCGCTGTTGAATTCAAAATATTCGCCGCCGGTCAGCCGCGCGACCGACTTAGGAACATTCCCCCGCATGCCGTCCGTCGCCGCGATCACCGCCATCTTGGAGAGTCCCACCGGAGGCAGCAGTTGGGCCAGGCAGTCGAAGATGCGCGAGGGCAGCCTCGGCGCCAGGGCACGGTCGAGAGCCGGGTCAACGGCCGCGCATCCGCCGGGCGGGTTCGGGATGGGATTATGGAAAGAAAGATTCAACAGGGAACCTTGCAGCACGCGCTCGGCAAAGAGTTCACCCGGGGTCAGCGGACGCCGGGTGAACTCTTTTGGCTTTGGAAAGGGGTCTTCCGTCTTCGTGGGCAGTTCCTTGTTTCCGTACTCCGAGGCCTCGTGGAGCGGCGTCGAAAACGCGACGCTGTAGATCATCGTGTTGGTCTCGGTGATGGCCCGCAGCGCCTCCTCCATGGTCTTCTTGCTGCCGCGGTCATTGGTCTCGCTCAGCAGCAGGATCGCGCGGCGATATCCTGCCGGCGCCTTTCGCAGCAGGTCTACCGCGAACACCAGGCTGTCGAGGATGCCGGCCCCATGGTCTCCAGCGTTGCCCTTGTCGAGCGCCACGATCACACTGCCGATATCGTCGAAGTTCGAGGTGAACCCGAGCTCCAGTTCGGGCTTGCTGTCGAAGCCGACGACGGCCAGCCGGTGCGGCACGCCGCCCGCGATCGCTTCGATCATGGCAGGCACGCCCACGAAGCGGTCTTTCGGCTCGCTGTGCGTGTATGGGTGCCATCCGGCGACGCGGTAGGCGGCGTCGGCTTCAATCACGACCACCAGCGCCAGCGGCTCGCCGCCAGTGTCCTCTTCGAGCTTCAGCTTCTGCGGGATGCCATCGTCCGTCAGCGTAAAGTCGTCCGCCTTGAGCGTAAAGATCAGCTTCCCGCTGTTGTCGCGCACCAGCGCCGGAACCACGACCAGGGTAGAGCGGGCGCTAAGCGTCGTCGCGTCCTGCGCCGGAGCGTCGGGTGGCTGTCCGGTCACTTGCGCCGCGTGGAAAACCCAGGCCATCCCGGCGAGCGCGAATGCGGCACTTCTGCGTCCCATGGAACCACACCCTCAAATGCACTTCGACAACATCGGACAAGACTGCGAGGCACGAAAAACCCTTGACACGCCACGTATAATTAAAAGACGGAGCAGAGGGGATTTCAGCGTCGTGCCTGAGCAAAGTTCAGGCCGGACCGGGGTGGAGCAAGCGCGCGCTAAGCGCGCACTTAACCAACCTGTTTCTAAGACTTTACGCTAAAACCATGGGGGGGGGTACCCCCTGGAAAACGAAGCTCAGCGGCCGTGGGAGGGGTCGACCGAAGGAGCAGAACTCAGGTCCACATCCAGGCGCGCAGGCACCGGAGTCTCGCAGTTGCCATCCGCCGCATAGGTCTTGCCGCAGGCCTGGGTGATGGACTTGCGGCGGGGGGATTGAGCGTACTGCCACGCAGCGGCGTCAAGCGTGCCGCTGAGGTCAGGCGGTGGTGGCTTGAGGACGCATCCGGGGGCAGGCGGGCAGGCATCCTGCGCAACCCAGAACGCGACCTCGTGCAGGTGCCCGGCAGCGACACGGGCGCGGATGTCCTGAACGGTGTCGATGGTCGCTGGCTTGCCGTCGGGGCCGTTGCCATCGGGAACAGGCTGGCCGCTGGCGTACACCCCGGGCAGGTACGTCGAGGCCGCAACCGCCTCTGTCCACGCCAGCAGGTAAGCCGCCTGCTCGTCCAGCAACCGCCCGCCCTCCTCCTGGTCGAGGAAGAGGATGGTGTGGGCGGGGAAGCCTTCGCGCCGCGCTGCAGCCACGGCCGCAGCAGCATCCGCGCGGCCGTACGCGGCAGGCGAGACGCCTCGCTTCCTGGCCCGCAGGATCTCCTTGTCCGGCCGCCCATTGGCGACGACCAGGAAGCCGAAGCCCTGGCGCAACAGAATGTCGCGCTTGCCGACCCAGGAATTGTGCGTCGCGCCCGGTGGGTTGGTCAGCCAGTAGCCGGTGAAGGCGAAGTGTTTGCGAAGTTCGGGCAATGCGGCGTCGCCGGGATAGTCGTTGCGGTCGAACCCGGCGTAGGCGGCAGGCGGTTGCTGCGCCCGCGCAATCGGGGCGGCAAGCAAGGCGGCGGTCAGGGCGAGGAGGGCGAGGCGCATGAAGCTCCAGAATACGGCAGCCCCGGAGGCGCCGGGGGTTTGACTCCAGGGTACGCGGTTTGGTCCGTGGAGAATTGACAATTGGATGACGAATTCCCGAGGGGAATTGGAGAGGAAGTTGTGCTACCTTGCAGCCATGAGCTCACAAACTGAGATGCAGAACCCTCTGCACAAAGACCCGCGGTTTCCTGTAGGGACGTTCACGCTGCCGGAAGAAATCACCCCGGAGGAGCGCGTCTACGCCGTTTCGACATTGGCTGAACTGCCCAGTCAGTTGCGCAATGCGGTCGACGACCTCGACCCGGAACAGCTCGACACGCCCTATCGCGAGGCCGGATGGACGGTGCGCCAGGTGGTGCATCATCTGGCCGACAGCCACATGAATGCGGTGGTCCGCATGCGTCTTGCGCTGACCGAAGACTGGCCCGCGGTGCTGCCCTACGATGAGAAGGCCTGGGCGATGCTGCATGACTATGCGGGGCCGGTGGAGTGGTCGCTCGAGTTGATCGAGAGCCTGCACGCGCGCTGGGTGATGCTGCTGCAGTCGCTGGGGTCGGAGGAGTGGCACCGCGGCTTCAAGCATCCGAAGATGGGGCCGATGACGATCGAGACGGCGACGATGCTGTATGCCTGGCACTCGCGTCACCATGTCGCGCACATCACCCATCTGCGCGCGCGGGAGGGCTGGTGAGCGAGGTCAGGCTGGCGGAGTCGGCGGCTGAGATCCTGCGCTGCTTTCCAGTGATGCTGCATCTGCGGACGGCGTTGGTGACGGATGAGTTTGTCGACCGCGTGCAGGCTCAGCAGGCGCAGGGATACCAGCTCGCGTATCTCGAACATGAGGGCGCGGTGGTTGCGGTGGCGGGCTTTCGCGTGACAGAGATTCTGGCGAGTGGCCGCACGCTCTACGTCGACGACCTGGTCACCGATCCAACGCATCGCTCGCGCGGCCACGGCAAGGCGATACTCGATTGGCTGCAGGGATACGCGCGCAAGGCAGGCTGCGAGACCTTCAGCCTCGACTCGGGCACGCAGAGGCAGGAGGCGCACGCGTTCTACTTTCGCGAGCGGATGCGCGTGACCAGCTTTCACTTTGTGAAGAAGCTGAAGTAGCGCGGCTTGCACGGAGGTTGCTAGACTTTGCTGCAACGATGACGCCGCCCAGAGATGTGTCCGCGGAGATGACGCCGGAGAAGATTGCTGCCGCGCTGGAGACGTTCCTCGCGGAGCATCCGAAGGCCGTGGTGATGGAAGACGGCAGGGTGCTGTTTGACATGCGCGCGGCGAAGTATTCGCTGGCGACCGAGCATGGACGATGCACGGTGCAGCTCTGGAGCGAAGATCGCAACATCGTTCGCCGGGTAAGCAGCATCGCCGAACGGAATCGCGTGCTTCGCCTGACTGTGCATCGCTTTGGCCAGGCGAAGCCCTCGTCGCTGGAGTTGCTGGGCGATCCCGACCGCAGAACGCCGACGACGCGCGAGGCCACTCGAACCCGCTATCTGCGTGCGTTGGAGCGGGTGATGCTCCGCAGCGGACTCAATAACTGGGGCGACTGGAAGGCCGATGGCTTTCGCACTGCGATGGACTTGGAGAAGAGCTTCGGGCCTGCCTATGCGCGCGGATCGCTGGTGCAGGGGCAGCAGGCGTGGGCGGTGATCGCGGTGAATGCGGCGGAGACGCAGCCGACGGTCGACGGTATCCTGACGCTGGGCGTCTTGTGGCTCGCGCACTGTCGCGAGAATGCCGGCGGCAAGCGATTGTATCGCGGCCTGCGCATGATTGTGCCGAAGGGGATGGCGACGCTGACGGCCTCGCGGCTGGCTTGGATGAATCCCGACGCGGCGCGGTGGGAGCTTTGGGAGTTCGATGAAAAACGCGAGGAGCTGGAGCAGCGCGATGCGGCCGACCACGGCAACCTGACGACGCGCCTGATCCACGCGCCGAATGAGCTTGCGGCACGGGAGCGCTTCGCGGAGTCTGTTGCGCGTGTGATGGCGCTTGTTCCGGAGGCGATGCGCGAAGTCGTCGAGCAGCGCATCCGCAGCGGCGCGGAGATGGCGTTTCTACTGCATGGGCTCGAGTTCGCGCGCGTGCGCATGGGCTACGCGGGCCAGAGCTTCAACCGCATGCAGGAGATCACGTTCGGCGCGGGGGCGAATGAGACTCAGCTGACCGACGAGAATGCCGGTGAGCTGCGCGAGTTGGTGGCGCGTCTGTTTGCGCGGCGGACGGCTGGCGAAGTCGGGGTTAAACGAGACGCGCGCGATCCGCTGTATCGGATGCAGCCGGAGCGGTGGCTGGAGAGCGTGCTGCGGCGCGACCTCTCGCTGATCGATACGCATCTCGATCCCGCACACGTCTACACGCAGGTTCCTGCGTTCGCAGCGTCGGATCGCGGGATGCTCGACCTGCTGGGTGTGGACAAGGATGGGCGGCTCGCGGTGATTGAGTTGAAAGCGGATGAAGACCTGCATCTCGCACTGCAGGGGCTCGATTATTGGGTGCGGGTGCGCTGGCATCATCAGCAGAATCCCGACCGGAGTTCGGGGTTGGGCGAGTTTCAGCGGCATGGCTACTTCGGCGGAGTCCGGCTGGCCTCCGCGGCGCCGAAGCTGTACCTGGTGGCACCGGCGCTTCGCGTGCATCCAGCGACGGAGGTGGTGCTGCGATATCTCTCGCCGCGTGTGGACTGGGTGTTGGTGGCGCTTGATGAGAGATGGCGGCGGAAGGTGAAGGTGGTGTGGCGGAAGCGTAGCGGAGACCCAACGTAGCTCGTTGGTTTATCCCCAGGTTGCTGGGACTGCATTCAACTCCGCATCCGGCTCAAGCTCGAAGGTCCCTTGCGGCGCGTCGTCGCGCGTGGCGAAGAAGGCTTCGACGGAGTCGAGGACGCCGTTGCCGGACTTGGCGTCGAAGATGGCTTTGCGTAGCGCGGAGCCGCCGGGGATGCCGTGGGTGAACCAGCTGGCGAACTGCTTCATCTTGCCGACGGCGTCGCGGTGGCGGGCGCGCGCGGCGATCTGGCCGGCTTCGGTGAGGGCTGCGGCGCGAGTGGCTTCAGCGGCCTCTTCGAGCGCGATCTCATCGACCAGCATCTGGAAGTAAGTGCGGATCATGCGGTAGCGGTCGTGGTTCGTGGGGACGTCGTAGGAGCCGATGGCCGTGGCTTCTTTGCTCGCGGTGTACTGCGCAATCTGGCGGAAGATCCACGGGTTCGCCGGCGCGGCTCGACCGATCATCACGGCATCGCAGCGTGTTGCGTCGACCATCGCGGCGGCGTCCTCGGGCGTTCGGATGTCGCCGTTGCCGATGACGGGGATGGAGACGGCGTCCTTGACCGCGGCGATGTACTCCCAGCGCGCCTGGCCGGTGTAGCCGTCTTCGCGGGTGCGGGCGTGGAGGGCGACAGCGTTGAGGCCGCAGGCTTCAGCCAGACGAGCCAGTTCGACGCAGACGATGTGGTCGTCGTTCCAGCCCAAGCGGAACTTGACGGTGAAGGGGATGGTGACGGCGGCGCGGACGGCCTTGAAGATGGTCTCGATCAGCGGCAGGTCGCGCAGCAGGCCGGAGCCGCCGTTGCAGGCGACGACGCGCTTGGCCGGGCAGCCGAGGTTGAGGTCGACGAGGTCGAAGCCCGCGTCCTCGACGATGCGCGCCGAGTCGGCGAGCGTCTGCGGGTTAGACCCGAAGAGCTGCGCGGAGATGGGGTGCTCGTCGTCGTAGTACGTGAGGTAGCGCTTGCGTTTGGTCTCGCGCATGCGGGAGAGGCCGTCGGCCGAGGTGAACTCGGTCATGATGAGGCCGCAACCCGATTGCTGATTGGTAGTCGTTTCGTCAACCGTTGCCGAAGCGTCGGCATCGGGCGTGAAGAGGCTGGCGTTCTTGATGAAGCGGCGGAAGACGGTGTCGGTGACGCCGGCCATCGGCGCGAGGACGGTCGCGGGCGCGATGTGGACGTTGCCGATGGTGAGGCTCGCGGGGACGCGGCTGTGCTCGGGCATCGCGTGTTCGGCGGGCGAGTCCCACTTCTTCTGCTCGAGGGTGTAGCGCTTCTTCATTGGCTGTTAGGCGCGGATCTCCCAGTCTGCGGTATGTCGCTCAACGTATTCGTCGGCTAGCTTGGCGATTTTGGCGCGAAACCGTTCCGGTCGGAGTTTCAACTGTATTTCAGGCTCTTCCTCGACTGCCGCGTTGATGTGGAGAAGTCCAATTCTGCCGATACCGTCAGGGGAAAATAGCTTCTCCGTGATGGCAGTTTGGAACAATGCAATGAAGTGGCCATCTTCGATGTCGACTGCTGCGATGTACTTGTAATTGGCGGGAATGGATGAAAAGCGCTCAACCAACGCGTCGACGGTGTTCTGCTGTTCTGCGAGATCCAGGCGGCCGTCGCTGGTGTACTTGCGCGAGAAGAGCAAGACCGCATGTACATCTCCTACTCCGTCTCGATCTATAGCCAGGACATCGATCTTCTGGCCATCCCAAAGCGCGTCGATATAGATCTTGGGAACTGAGATTTTGCGCTCCAGGAAAGCTAAAGCCGCATTCTTCGCTCGTCCAAGTTGCAGTTGCTCATTGGTCGTCATGTGTCCATCCTTCCAAATTCAGTTGCTTTCCGATGTGGTTGGCCCAAATCTCGAATCGAATCGCAGCGGTAACAAGATCGTTGGAGTCCGTTGCGCTTGGTCTCCACTTGTCATATTCCAAATCGCTCTTCTTTGAGAGGAGCTTTCGAAAATGTCTGATGCCCTTCAGGTCCTCGACCCATGATGGGAGTTTCTGCTGAAGGAGGTCGGCAGCTCTACTGTGGTCGCTGTTCGAGAGATTTTCGTCTCCTAAACCGGTGCGGAGCGCATCCGAGTAAGAGATGGCCGAGTGGATCGCCAAGAGGGCCGCAGAGTTCCAGTATTCGGGTTCATTGCTCAGCAATTTCATCCCGCTAGAAAAGTCTGTCGCTCGCTGGATGTAATGCTGCACTCGCACGGCTTGCATAGGAGCATTGTTCCACAATGGCTAAAACGAAAGGCCTCCGCGGTGGGCGGAGGCCTTTTCGCGTAGAACGGTTGAAGTTACTTGGCTGCGGTCTCTGCCTTCGCGGTGGCCTTGCCGGCGTCCGATGCGGCGATTTTGCGGCGGAAGCGCTCGACGCGGCCTGCCGTGTCGACCAGCTTCTGCTTGCCGGTAAAGAACGGGTGGCAGGCGGCGCAGATTTCGACGACGATATCGCCCTTGTGCGTGGAGCGGGTCTCAAAGTTCGAGCCGCAGGCGCACTTGACGCGGATTATGTCGTACTTCGGGTGGATTCCTTCTTTTGGCATGTATCGATCTCTTTTCTTGAGTGTTGCCTGCCGGCTCGCGGTTCGCTTGCAACGGGTTTGTTCACCGTCACATCGATTGGCCTGTCGCGCCGCCTACAGAGTCCCCAGGCTTCTATCTCAAAACAAGGGGACACAATGGCATTTGTCTTGCTTTCCTCAGTCTATCTTGGATTCCCACACCCCGCAATTCGATTCACACCGGCCCGGTTGCTGCGATACTGAGGAGCGGAACGGAGTTGGGCGGGCAATGGTCGAGATCTGCATCGTGTGTGAGGGTTCGGGGCTGCGGATTGTGCAGGAGGGCGGGCGACAGGTCGCTCGGGCGTGCGAGTGCCGGATGGAGCGGCGCGCGGCGCGGATGCTGGAGCGGGCGCATATTCCGAAGCGATATGAGCATTGTTCCCTTGATAGCTATGAGAGTGGGTTTCGCGGGGCGGATCGCACGCTGGGCGGCGCGCATATCCGGGCGCGGAAGTTTGTTGAGGGATATCCCATCGAGACGGCGGGGACCGGGCTTCTACTGACCGGATCGATCGGGGTGGGCAAGACGCACCTTGCGGTGGGGATCCTGCAGGCGCTGGTGGCGGAACGCGGAGCGACGGGCTTGTTCTACGACTATCGCGATCTGTTGAAGCAGGTGCAGAACAGCTACAACCAGAAGGTTGCGGCGACCGAGTTGGAGGTGCTGCGGCCAGTGTTTGAGGCCGAGGTGCTGGTGCTGGATGAACTGGGTGCTGCCAAGCCGAGCGACTGGGTTTGGGATACCGTGGCGCACATCCTGAACACCAGGTACAACGACCGCCGGACGACGATCATCACAACGAACTATGCGAATGCCGGGCCTCTGGGGACGGAGTCCGGCCCGCGCGCTGCTGTTCGCGAGGAGACGCTGGGCGACCGCATCGGCGAACGGATGCGGTCTCGGCTGCAGGAGATGTGCGTGGTGGTGGAGATGCACGGCGAGGACTTCCGGCAGAAGGTGAAGCGGGCGAGCTTCGCGTAAGACGCGGCTCTAGGTGGTTGCTAGGAGGAACAGGCAGGCTGCTCCGACGCAGGTGAACCAGTAGAGGATGTCGCCGGGGTGAGGGCCGCGAGGGCCTCCGCCGCGAGTGTCTGGCAGCTTGAACAGAGACGATAGTCCGCGAGTTGTGATGGGTGAGTTGTTGGCGGTGATGGTCATCGTTTGAGGCCCGTGTGTAGCGAGTTGCGCGCTGCATTCCTCTCTTTGAGCTTTATCGGCGAAAGTGCCGACGACTTGAACCCACATTAGCGCTGCGCGGAACCGGCAAAAATCCTTCTTTCGGGTCATTCCTGCTTCTTTCGGGTCATTACCAATGGGTTGTGTGTGGTTGGGAGAGGCGGGCGGGTATAAAATCTCGGCTTATGAGCGAGCTGGAGTCTCCCCGTATGAATGAGCAACCGAAGGCGATGTTTGGAACGAAGCCGGCCGAGAGCGGCGGCGTTCCGATGGCGGCGTGGGGCGTGGCCGCGCTGATCGTTGCGGTGCTGGTGGGCGCTCTGGTGTTTGCGGGGCGGAAGAAGCCCGGTGTGCCGCCGAATACGCTGCTGCCGGTGGATGCGTATGCGGCGAGCCTGCCGCTCTCGCAACTGGCGATGAGCGAGGCGACGGGTCTCTCGGGTGACAAGGTGACGTATCTCGACGGCCATATCCGGAATGCCGGGGGCCGTACGCTGGCCGGGGCTACCGTGCAGGTTGTGTTCCAGAACGACGAGGCGATGCCGCCGCAGATCGACACGGTTGCGCTGACACTGATCCGCACGCGGCAGCCCTATATCGATACCGAGCCGGTGAGCGCGGAGCCGCTGAAGCCGGGCGACGACCGGGAGTTCCGGCTGATCTTCGAGAAGGTGCCGGATAACTGGAATACGCAGATGCCCGAGGTTCGCGTGGTCCATGCCGACCTGCGGTAGGCCCCCCCTGCTTTTAGCGTAAAGTGTTCACAATAAATTGCTTAAGCGCGCGCTAAGCACGTGCTGGGAGCGATTGGCTCGTAGTCCCGGGGATGTTCGGCCCCCCCACCCCCCCGGGGGGGTGGGGGTTAAAAGTGGCTTGTTTTCAGCGAGATACTGGAGACACCCCCTTGTAACTCGCTGAATTCAGGCCGGTTACGGGCAAATGTAACGAATAAAATGGGTTACGGGTTGTGGTTGAACGGGAATGGAAAACCCCGGTGGGCGCCGGGGTTTTCTGCTTTCGATCCTGATTTAATTGTAGCTGGTGCGGGAAACTAAACGGCCAAGTTTGTTGGCCCAAGGAATCATGGAGTTAGGTGGTTCTGGGGCTTGACATGCGGTTTTGCTGAGTTTTTGGTGTCGGCACGGAATTCGGGTCGTTCCGCCCTTCGACTTCGCTCAGGGCTTCACTCCGGCCCTTCGACTGAGCTCAGGATGGTGCGGAAGCGCCCTTTCGGGCGCGGCTGTTACGGCCCGACTGAAGTCGGGCCCTTCCGGTTTGGGGCTGGCTTGATGGCGGGTCTGGCGCAAAGTGGACCGCCGCCTTTTGGAATCAGGAGATGGATCGATTCCGTCGCGCTAAAAGTGAATAACCCCACGATGATCGCGATGAGGCCGCGATGATCATGGAGCACCCGATGCGCGGCCTCGGGCAGTGGGTGCCCGGTTCGGCTGCCCGTAATTTTTACGTGTGGGCGGGCAGAATTCACCGGTTACGGGGTGGGAAATACCTCTCGATTGTTCTTGCTAATTCGATTCATCCTATTGTTTATGAGCGACATGCGGTGCATGGTGGAGTTTGGCCACCGGCTTGCACTTTGTCTTGGCAATCGGATGCCTGTTTGTTCGGGTATTCGTCGAGGAGACATGGAACCATGATGAATTTTTCCAAGCTAGGTCTTTCTACTCTGGTTTTAGGAGGAGCGATGGGAGTCGCAGCATTCGCTCAGAGTCCGGCTGCTACGGTCGATTCGCAGCCACAGGCAACGGCTGCCACGCAGTCTGCCGCCATCAATCCGGACGATAGCTCGACTTACGCAACGGGCAAGCCGCTTGGGCCTCAGTCGAAGGAAGGTTTCTGGGGACATATGAATCCGTTTGCGCGGAAGAAGTGGGTAGCGCGCGAGGTCGATCCGATCAAGGATCGCACCAATGAGCTGGATCAGCTGCAGGCGAAGAACGCCAACGACATTCGCGACGTGGACAAGCGCGCGCAGGCCGGCATCAACAATGCGATGATGGCCGCGAACACGGCTGATTCCCATGCAGCGGATGCCGCAAGCCGGGCCAATACCGCACAGGGCACCGCAACCGGCGCCAGCACGCGGACGGATGCGTTGAACGGTACGGTCACGAATCTCGACCAGTATCAGCAGGTTGTCGCGACTTCGGTTCCGTTTGCCGCGGGACGCACGCTTCTCGGGCCCCAGGGCAAGAGCAGCCTCGACGATTTCTCGGCGAAGCTGACCGGCGAAAAGGGTTACATCATCGAAGTGCAGGGCTATAGCAAGGGCGGCGTTCAGAGGTCGCAGGCGATGGCCGATGCAGTGGTTCGCTATCTTGTCACGGAACACCAGGTGCCGCTCTACCGTATCTATCGCACTGGCCTCGGCAAACAGACCGAGACGCCCGCCGATGGAGAGGAAGCGATCGTCAACGGAGTTCGCGTAACGCTGATGCACAACAGTCTGGCATCGATGGGCGGAGCGTCCGCCTCCAACGCCACTCCGTCGGCGATGTCTGGCCAGTCCGCAGCACCCGCGGCAGGCCTCAACCAGTAGCCCTCCCTAGGACTACCCTGGCAGATTCGGCGGCTAATTCCCCGGATCTGCCAGGACTAAAGTTTCGGGACGCGGCTTAGATCGCGCCCAAAAAAGCTCTCCTTACCAGAGAGAACCAAGGCAGATTGGCCCCTCACGCGAGGGGCCGTTTTTTTTTGGTTTGGGCGGAGGTTCGGTGTGCAATGTTTGGGTGGGAAAGGTATCGAACGAATTCGCCGAATCGCGAGAATTTAGCCCGCGCCTTCAGCGCGAAAGATCGCAGACTCAGTGCGCAGGGGCAGCCAGACTGAGCGCGCAGGAACCGCGGTTACGGTGAGCCGTTTACTTCCCACCTCAGACGGTGAAGCTTGTCTGAGATGGGGCACCCGGGCTTTGTGGGTCAGCTAGAAGCGGTGGGAGCCGAGGCCTCGTGCGTCTTTTGTGATGGAGGAGATTTCGCTGCCTGCGAGGAGATCGACGGCGAGGGGGACTGCTTCTTCTTCCGGCATGTGGGGGAAGTAGGCGTTGTAGAAGTACTGGCCGAGCATGCGCTGGGTGTTGAAGAAGGTTCCGTTGACGCCGATGCAGTGCTGCTGCATGCGGGCCCAGGCGTTGGGCCGGGCATAGAGCGGGGCGATTGAGTTTTCGAGCTTGTCGTAGAGGCTGGCTGCCTCGCCGTCCTCGCTGTCCGCATCGTCGATTGCCCAGCCGGTTACGTTTTCGGCGCATCCTTCGACCCACCATCCGTCGAGGACGCTGAGGCTGGGGACTCCGTTGAGCGCGGCCTTCATGCCGGAGGTGCCGGAGGCCTCGTAAGGGCGGCGGGGGGTGTTGACCCACACGTCGACGCCCTGGATGAGCATGGCGGCGAGCTCCCAGTCGTAGTTTTCGAGGTAGAGGATGTGGACTCCACTGGCTTCGAGGCTGGCGGCGGAGGCGAAGACATCCTTGATGAGGCCCTTGCCGGCGACGTCGGCGGGGTGGGCCTTGCCGGCGAAGAGAATCTGGAGGCCGCCGATTTTTTTTGCGATTCTGGAGAGGCGCTTGGGATCGTGGAAGAGCAGGCTGGCGCGTTTATAGGTGGCGACGCGGCGGGCGAAGCCGAAGGTGAGCATCTTGGGGTTGAACTGCTGGCCACTGCGCTTGAAGACCTCGTCGAAGAGGAGTTGCTTGGTTTTGGTGTGGCAGGAGGCGATCTTCGCGGGGGCGATCCCGTAGATGGAGCGGAAGTAGCGATTGTCGTGGCGCCAGTCGGGGATCTCGAGGTCGAGGAGGTGCTGCATGGGGGCGGAGAGCCAGGTGGCGGCGTGAACGCCGTTGGTGATGGCGTGGACGTGGTAGTCGGGGAACATCTCCTGCGAGACCTTGCCGTGCATCATGGCGACGCCATTGACGTAGCGGGAGAAGCGCAGGGCGAGGTAGGTCATGTTGAGCAGGGCGTTGTGGAGGCATCCGAAGCGCTCGATGGCGTTGCCGCGCTCCTTGCCGAGGATGGTGTACATCTGGTCGAGGCCGAACTGGTCGTGGCCCGCGGGGACGGGCGTGTGGGTGGTGAAGACGCATTGCTGGGCGATGGCGGCGCGGTCCTCGTCGGTGGCCTGTTCGAGGGGGGCGCCCTTGAGGCGCTCTTCGAGGAGACCGATGCCGAGGAGGGCGGCGTGTCCCTCATTCATGTGGAAGACCTCTGGCGTGACGCCGAGCGCGTGGAGGAGTGCGACGCCACCGAGTCCGAGGACGGTCTCCTGACAGAGGCGGTAGTAGGTGTCGCCTCCGTAGAGATGGTCGGTGAGGCGGCGGTCGTAGGCTTCGTTGCCTTCGACGTCGGTGTCGAGGAGGAAGACCGGGATGACGTGGCCGGCTACGCCGACGACGTCGAAGCGCCATGCGCAGACTTTGACTTCGCGGCCCTGCATGGCGACTGTGACGATCTGCTGGGCGCTGGGGAGGGTCGTCTCGGGCGACCAGGGAACGTCGGACTCTGTTTGCTGGCCTACTGAATCGAGATGCTGGCGGAAGTATCCTCTGCGGTGTACGAGGGAGATGGCGACCATGGGCGCGGCGGTATCGGCCGCGGAACGGAGGGTGTCGCCGGCGAGGATTCCCAGGCCTCCCGAATAGGTCGGAAGCGCTGGGGAGAGCGCGATTTCCATGGAGAAATAGGCGATCCGGCGGGAGGAGAGATCGGGCGTTGCGGGGGGAGGCGCTTGCGCTGCGGACTTTGGATTGGGAAGGCTCATACGGGGGAGGCATCCTTTAAAATTCTAGAATCCGGAGGCAGGAAAGGTGTCGCCGCAAAGGCGCTTTCTTCCTTGCCGGATTCTTCAGGTCAATCGAATGAATTGCCCGCGTATGGACGTTCCGCGAAGCGAACCGGTTCGAGGGTTAGTGTCCATTCTAGCAAAGCAGGAATTGGACGAACCACTGGATTGGTGTGCTCTTTGCGTCGCGGGAACGCCGTATCTAACGCGTGAACGGCATGAAGTGGAGTTCGAGCACAACCCCGAGGGCGAGGATGAAGGCCAGGATTGTCCAAGGGGCCGAGTTCCGAATTCGATGGCGGACCGCTTCGACGATCAGGATCAAGACGAAGAGGATGGTCATCAGGACGACTCCGTCCCAATAGAACGCGTGGGTGCCGTCTCGCGTCACGGCGAGAACGTGGATCATTCCGAAGGGCGGTTTGATGCTGCCCCAGAAGAACAGAGCCAGAAAGAGCACAAACTTCACAGCCGTCAGCAGCGCATTCTTGATCATGCCAGCCTCCGGGAGAAGTGTACCCTGCCCGCGGGTTATGGTTGGCGCATCTCGAAGAGCGCGAACCTGTGTTCCAACTCCCATTGCTGGGCGGCCTTTTCGCTGGACTTCAGCAGAGCCAGGCAGTCCGCTGTCGGCAGTGCGGAGCCTGGGGCCTGGCCGGCGCACGCGGATTTGACGCGGGTGAAGACGTCGGGCTTTTCCCAGAGGCTGTCGCCGGGCAGGAAGCTGTGCTCGATCGAGGTGCGGGCCATGGCCTTGAGGTCGAGATAGCCGAGGTTGTACTCCATGGCCGCGCGGACGTATTCGTGGGTCAAGGTGTTGCGGGAGACGCCTTCGTCGTCGGTGGAGAGCGCGACGGGAACGTGGGCCTCGCGGTAGTCGGGCAGCGGATGATGCGGCGGCACGATGCCGAGGATGGCATCGTTCGATGTCAGGTTGATCTCGACCATGATGTGGCGGTTGGCCAGCTCGTCGAGGAGCGCGTGCGGGTCGGACTCGTGCATGATGTCGACGCCGTGGCCGATGCGTTCGGCGTGGCCGAGCTCGACGGCTTCGCGAATGTGGAAGCGCAGGCCTTCGGGTGGAACCATTCCGGGCGCGAGCTCACCGGCGTGCAGCGAGATGTGTACGCGCGGATAGATGCCGTGCAGGTAGTCGAGCATGTGCATCTGGCGGTTGTACTCACTCATCGCCATGTAGGCGTCCTCCGGCTGAACGAAGTTGAGGCCGACTACGTTGGGGTCGGCCATTGCGACCTCGAACGCAAGGAGCGTCTGCGCGAAGACCTGCTGGGGCGGAAAGGCGCGCAGGACCTGGTAGATGACGCGGATTTTTACGGAGCAGGCCGCGGCGGCACTGGGCTGGCCGCAGTGCTCGATGCGGTCGCGGGCGGCGAGGGCGTCGTCCAGCTCTTTCGCGTCCACTGCGATGTCCCTGCGCAGGCCTCCGGTGAGCAGTTGCGTGCGGAGCTCGTCGAGCTCGGCCTGGGAGGTTCCGGTAGCATCGCCTTCGGGGTCCCGCGCCGCGCCCGGAGGTGTTGCGGGCCAGCCGAGCTTGTTCCACAGCGGGGCGAGATCGAAGAAGGTGGGCGTCATCATGACTTCGAGGTACTGCTCGTTTTGGGTTGCCGCGCGGGTGGCTACTTCGTCGAGCCATTCGCCGTTGTGCGATTTGTCGATGCCGCTGAAGCGGTCGAAGGTCGCGAAGAACTGGTCGTGCCCACTGACGCCGGCAGAGGGCACGAAGCTGCGCATGGAGAAGGAATCGATGAGGGCGTCGTAGAGATTCTGATCGGTGAAGGCGTTTGCCGCGGGGACTGTGCCTTCGGGGCATTTGGGATGCGGCGGGGTGTCGCTGGTGAGGCCGGTGTTCTTCGCGAAGCTGAGGGTCTTCGGGTTGGCGCAGAGGTTGTCGATGGCCGCGTCTTTCAAAAATGTCTCCGCGTAGATGGCTCCGGAGAGATGCATGTGGAGGTCGCCGCCTTTGGGCATCTTTGCGAGAAAGGCTGCGAGGTCGAGTGGCTCCGCTTTGGCTGCTTTGGCGCGGTCAAAGGCATGGATTGCGCGCTGCTCGCCCGCGGTCGCGGCTTCGGAGGAGGCGGCGCGAGCCTTCGCGGCGGGCTTTGCGGCGGGAGCACCCTGAGCGAATAAGGTTGCGGGGAGAAGCAGGGATGCAGCGAGCGATACGAAGAGGGAACGCCGAAGGGTGTGGCGGGTGCGCGTCATCGAGGGATTCTCCGAGAGGTGTAGACCCAGCATATCGCGGCGGCGGTTGGCGGCAGGCGCGAGGGTTGCTATACTTGAGCGGACGCTTGAACCGCGGTGCCTGATCTCGCGCGGAACTTGTTGGTCCCGCCCGGGCTTCTCTTGGCTGTCCCGAATCCGGCGTACTTCCATGCCAAGGCCAGATAGCTCAGTGGTAGAGCGCGGCCCTGAAAAGGCCGGCGTCGGCGGTTCGATCCCGTCTCTGGCCACCACTTTATAAGTAATAGAATCAATTATTTGTAGTGAGTAAGCGCGGATTGTACTGATTTTGTACCGCCATCCGATTTAGAATCCTCTTGTGGAGGATTGATCGGATGCTAAACGTCTACAGTCGTCATTCTGCCAACTGCGACCACGCTGACAATATGCAATGGCGGCGCTGCCGCTGTCCTAAGTGGGTCCGGGGTGTATTGCCGAACGGACTCGCTTTGCGGGAGTCGGCCAAGACTCGAAGCTGGGAGCAGGCGGAGCGGTTCGCCCGGAAGATGGAAGCTGACGCCGATCCGACGCGTGCGGATCAGCCTCAGGTACGGCGGGCCACCCTGCAAGATGCCGTCCGTATGTTCCTCGAGGATGAAGAGGCGAGAGGGCTGGAGGAGTCCTCCCGCAAGAAATCGCGAACTCTACTGGAACGCCAGTTCGTTCCTTTCTGTGAGGCCCGTAAGTTTATCTATATTGATCGGCTATTGCCGATCGACCTGACAGAGTTCCGTGCGACCTGGAACAACGGTGAGGTAACCACTCATCGAAAGCATGAACGGATGCACTCCTTCTTCGGCTTCTGCGTCGCCAACGACCTCTTGAAGAAGAACCCGATGGACGCCCTCAAGAAACCAAAGACGCCCGACCTCGTGCCTACGGATTATTTCCCGCCCAAAGAGTTCGAGAAGATCGTAGCAGCGGCTGAAAAGTATGAGTATGGCGGTGGCAATGATAGCAAGCATCGCGGTCAACGCCTGCGTGCATTGACCTTGCTGATGCGCTGGTCGGGACTTGCCATTCTTGATGCCACATCGCTTGATAGGGAAAGGCTGTCGAGGAACGAAAACGGCGACGATCAGATTTTTCTGTATCGCGCTAAGACCGGGGTACCTGTCTACGTGGTGATCCCCGGCGAGGTCGGGGAAGAATTGCTGCAGTTGCCAAACTCTCACCCGCGCTATTTCTTCTGGTCGGGCAACGGCGATCCGCGCAGCGCGGCCAAGGCATTCCAACGGTCGTATTGGAAGCTCTTCAAGCTGGCGAACATCTCGAAGCCCGATGGAACTCGGAAGCGGTGCCATCCCCATATGTTCCGCGATACCTTCGCTGTGGAGTTGCTTTTGGCTGGCGTGCCTATCGATCAGGTTTCTTTGCTGCTGGGGCATTCCAGCGTGAAGATTACTGAGCGGCACTATGCCCCGTTTTGCAAAGCTCGACAAGAGCAGCTTGCGGCGTCTGTAAAGCGCGCGTGGAAAAAGCCAAGCCAGTCATTGCATCGCAATCAAGTCGAAAAGAAGAACGTTGCAGCGTAAGAACCAGTTTTTTGGACAAATAGGTTCTGAACAGCGCCAAGACAGCCGTGGAGCAAAGATGGCTAATGTGCGTCAAGTCTTCGGGGGGCTTGCCGGTGCAAGTGTGATGAAGCAGTAATGACGGCCGGAGACCGCTTTGATCGGTGTGGGGTGCCCGGTCTTTTATGTATCAGTTTGATGGGAGAAACTCTTCACCGTCTATGTGGACGAGACGCAGAACTTCTCCATTCTCGCCTGCATTTGATGGCCGGTCCTCGTCGTAACCAAGTCCTCCCGCGGCAAGTCCCGCATGGCATACCGCAGCACAATGATGGTAGGTATCCGTGTCATTTGGTGTGCGTGTCCATGTAGTTAGCAACCTTATCTTTGTCAACCTGCGCAACTTGCTGCCCATCTTGTTGTTGGGCCTATTCGTGTCCGCCATGGCCGACGAAGCAGGTCTGCGACATCAACATGTCCCGTTTGAACCGCCCACGCGAGTGGTGTACCTCTGTCGTCGGCGACATTCACATCGGCTCAGTGCATCAGCAGTAGTTCCTCCGGTGCCACGAAACTATGAATTTAGCTGTTTAGGGGTCAGCCCCTCATAAAACTGGGCATCTGTCGTGATCTTAGAATCAAAACCACCACTGAACTAATCCGCTCCCTGACGTGCCCCCATTTTCTCAACCATTCATAACTGGAGTTTTCTCAGTGTGACCCGACCCGCTTATCTAATCCAAAAGCTATTGGAAATTTAGGCTTGCGTGGTTCGGTTCGGCCTGTATTTACAGGCGGATTTGCAGTTACTGTAGCTCAAGTGAGTGCCTCAAGCAATAGGGTGGATGGGTTATTGTTTCTGATTGCAACGCCCGTAGTCGCCGTGCGGTGGAAAAGTGGGAGGCGCGGAGCGGCTTCCACTTTTCCACGGCTGCATACGGCGGCGAACTCCGCCGGGGTGCGGTCGTCCAAGGCCGAGTGCGGACGATGATGGTTGTAGTCGCGCCGCCAGAGATACAGCTTCCGCCGCGCGTCCGCCAGGTTGAAGAACACCTCCACGTTCAGGCATTCGTCGCGCAGCTTGCCGTTGAAGCTCTCGATGTAGCCGTTCTCCACCGGCCGCCCTGGGCGGATGAAGTCCAGATGCACACCGTTGCGATAAGCCCAGTGATCGAGCGCCTTCGAAGTGAACTCGGTTCCGTTGTCCACGGTGATCGACTCCGGCGCTCCACGAAGCAACAGCACCTTGTCCAGCGCCGTTGCGACCTTCTCGCCGCTTAGGGTGTTGTCAGCCAGCAGCGTCACGCACTCGCGAGTGTACTGGTCGACTACCGTCAGCACTCGTATCCAGCGGCCGTCCGGCAGCCGCTGCGCCACGAAGTCCATCGACCACTTCTGGTCCGGCCGCAAGGCCGATCCCTGCGCCACACGCTGGCGCTGCGCGCGTTCCTTCCGCTTCTTCGTTCGCACGATCAGACCCTCCTCGGTGTACAACCGGTAAATGCGTTTCGCGTTCACTTCCCAGCCTTCGCGCTTGAGCAGCACGGTCAGTCGCCGGTAGCCGTAACGCACACGGCTGCCGGCCAACTCTCTCAGACGTATCCGCAAGGCCTCCTGCGGGTCGCGATAGTGCTCGTAGCGCAGCGTCATCCGCTCAATAGGAATCAGCTGCGCTACGCGCCGCTGGCTGAGTTGGTGAACCTGCTGCGCCCACTCCGCCAGCTCGCGCCGTGCACGAGGCCTTACAGTTTTTTTGCGACGGTCTCCTGAAGGATGTGACGATCAAGACTGAGATCGGCCACCAGGCGTTTCAGCTTCGCGTTCTCATCGCGCAGCTGTCGCAGCTCCCGCAGCTCGTTCAACCCCAGACCCGCGTACTTCTTCTTCCAAAGGTAGAACGTCTGTTGGCTGATGCCGTTCTTGCGGCAGACATCCACCACCGTGTCCCCAGACTCTGCTTCCCGCAATACCCGCAGAATCTCCTCTTCGTTGTGTCCACGCTTACCCATAACAGCTCTCCTCTCGCTTCCAGAGAACCACCACAAGCCCCGATCTCTCAACTTCAATTTGGCTTAGTTTTTGGGTTTTGGGTCATTACGAGAGAACTCCAGCTAAAACCGGCGGAGATTTCGGGGGGCACGTCAAGAGGTTCCGCACTTTGCTCGGGCAGCTTTCCGAGCAGATCGGTGGAAGCATTCCGTTTGCGTGTCAGGACTGGGCTGCCACGAAGGCAGCGTATCGTTTCCTGTCGAACGAGCGCATCAATGAAGAGAAGATTCTTGCAGGGCATTTCTTCTGCACGCGAGAGCGAACTGCTGGAACTCACGCAGGTCCAGTGCTCGTCCTGCATGACACAACGGAGTGCATCTACCGCCGCGAAGAACCCCACGCGATCGGAATCGTTCATAAACTGCAGACTCGCTATGACCGTCCTCGTTACCATACGACCTCTGGTGTTCTCATGCACTCCAGCCTGGTCGTCACGCAGGAGGGGCTTCCTCTCGGGCTGGCCGCCATTAAGTTCTGGACACGCGACAAATTTCATGGAGCCAATGCCCTGAAGCGCAAGATCAACCCAACCCGCGTTCCCATCGAGCAGAAAGAGAGTTATCGTTGGCTTGAAAATGTGAAGCAGTCTACGGCGCTGCTTGCCACCCCGGAGCGCCTTGTCCATATTGGTGACCGTGAGAGCGACATTTATGAGTTGTTCTCCGTCGCCCAGGATGCCGGGACCCATTTTCTGTTGAGAACCTGCGTCGACCGGCTTGCGGGCGAAGGCGACCACACTGTGGCCGACGAGATGCGCGAGGTCAAAGTCCAGGGACTGCACCGCATCGAAACACCGTCATGTGGAGAGGACTTACACGCCTGACAGACATCCAACTCGGCTTCATCCTTGGGACGCAAGTTGTGGGTAATTGAAAGCAACACCGTACGCTTACGCAGACTTCGCGGCTTCATCGTCTTCAACGACGCTGACAGGCAGCAACTTCATCGCGCTCTGCGGCGCTGCTCCCAACTTGCCGTCTCGATACAAGCGCCGCCACTGGAACACCTGGTTAGCGTTGACACCGTACTTCAGGGCGATGCGAGCCACAGAAGCACCCGCCTCCAGCGTCTCTTCCACAACCCGGCGACGCTGCATCGCGCTCCGATGCAGACGAGGTACGGCCACCACTGCACCAATCACATCAACGTCTGCCATCCACACATCATCGTGTGATCGTGCTTAACGAGCGGCATCTCAAACGACTGATGGCCGAGTACATCCGTTATTACCACGACGACCGGACGCATCTTGGACTGGCGAAACAGACGCCTGCGAACCGTGCGCCTGCTGAAAAAAACAACGCGACGCGCCGCGTGATCTCGATGCCTCGACTTGGCGGTCTGCATCATCGCTACGACCTCGCTGCCTGAGAAGCTGTCCAGAAACTAGCGAAGGAACCCTGGAAGGAATATGCGGAGCGATGTTGTGTGGATAGCGTAGGTTCATGTACCCGAGCGAT